>Ga0210383_10000552_pt1 | contig 34356 bp, 77 predicted proteins | sample IncBWC14OmetaG_FD_160072 | JGI IMG/M metagenome (GOLD analysis project Ga0210383, IMG submission 160072) | Forest soil microbial communities from Barre Woods Harvard Forest LTER site, Petersham, Massachusetts, United States - Inc-BW-C-14-O ... | reverse complement strand
TCGGCTGTAAGCTCATCGAAGCGCGCGAGGATGGTACCGTCGTTCACCATCCGATCAGCGCTGCGGTTGCAGCGGCGCTCATTAACGGAGGCGTTCACAACGGTTCCGAGAAAGCGACCAAGCGAGCCAGGCTCGCAGCGCCGCTCGGCATCGTGGAGAAGAAAAACGCGGCTGAATAATCGCCCTAGTCGCCCGTCCAACGGGACGGACGGCTAGAGCGGTACTGAGCCGCAAACGAAAGAGGGGACACAATGAGACCAAGTGAAATGATCGCTTCGCTCGTCACGGAGATCGGCCAGTTCGAAGGCTCCCAGGGCATCGAAACCGTAGTCAAGAACGGTTACCGAGGTAGTCTCTCGCCCGAGCTCCTAGCGGCCTACGAAGGCGACGAGAACGCTTGTCGACGCGCCGTCCAGAGGGCTTGCTACGAAAAGGTGTCGACGTGAGCCGCGATCCGTTCCCTTCTGGTGCGAAGGTCTATGTGGACGGTCGTGATATCGCCACCGTTCGCCAGGCCTTCCCGGAAGGCTCCACGTCCTACGCCTTTCCGCATTACAAGGTCGACATCTTCGGAGGCGATCGAAACGTTACGGTTCGATGGGACCGCGTCACGGCCGCGATCGAATGCCCATACTGTCATCACGCCTACTTGGTCGCGGGAGTATGTCCGTCGTGCCACAACAGAGCACCGAACAACAAACCGCTCATCACCATGAACCGAGCCGACTACAGCGCGCACGTCCGCGACAGCGACGGCCTTTGCGTCGCCTGCGGAGCCTACACGGCCGGAGGCGTCGAGCCGGACGCGGACAGCTACGAGTGCGAGGAATGCGGAGAGCCCAAAGTGATGGGCTTCGAAAACGCTCTCATCGACGGATGGATCGAGGTGACGCCGTGAACGCTTCTGACGAACGAATCGCAGCGATATTGACAGACGAATCAATGCTACGGACACGCATCCGAAAGCTTTGGACAGAAGCTGTAAATGCGGGCGACTCCGCCATGGTAGAGACCTGTCGACGTGCGCTGTTCGATGACGAGTCGGCCAAGGAAGAATGCGCTCGAGTGCTGGCCGAAAACGAGGTGACGCCGTGAGGTTCGTTGTTCACCAACTTTCAGCGATCCAAGGTGCTGGCATCCTCGCCGATCTCGCCCGCTGGCGCCGACAGTTTCACATGCTGGAAGGCGACGCTCTGGGTAGCTGCAACTGGGCTCGCGTGAGCTGGCTTTACGATCGCGCCGCTGGCGAGCTCGTGCCGGCCTTGTTTGACGGTCGCCCGGAGCCACAGCTTGAAGACTACGAGCCAGAGATCGAGCCCCAGCGCATCGCGGTCATCGAATCGACGCCGAGGCTCGTGGTAGTGAAGGAAGAGACCACGGCGCCTGCCATGCGCTTCCTACGGGGTGGATGGTTTCAAGAGGAGGATTCACAATCTGCGTGAGCTACACTCGGACAGGCAACGGTTGCCTGTCGCAATCGCGCTACTGGGGAAGCCTCCGCCAGGTACCCCCCCACCTCTGAGGCCGAGGAACTTCGGTAGCGCGATTTCGACGAACAACCGACAACGAACCGAAAGAGGGGTCCCGACGATGTTTGCAAAAAAGTACGTGGTACGCGCCGTGTTCGAGTTCGCGCACGAGGTCTCGGCCGCGGAGGTCGAGAAAGCGATTCTCCGCGCCGTCGCAACGGAAGCGTTCGCGATTCCGGGAACGGTTCGGTGCGAGTCGATCACGCCTCAGGACGTCATCGAACCGCTTGCGGGGAAGATGCCCATCGGAAAGCTGGGGCCGTGATGGTGTACCAAATTCTCGAGGTCGAAGACGGCAAGCCCATGGGCACCGTCGAGGCGAAAGACGTCTACAGCGCCGCGAGGGAGGCATGCCAGCGGCTTTTCAGATCGAACATGCTCCCGTTCCGCGTGGATGGGTGGATGGGCCAGAGCGGTACGTTTGCGGTCCAGGAGCCGGATGGCAAGTACGGGCGGAAGTTTTACGTGCGGGTGCCGTCGTGAGCTTCGTACTCGGCGTTATTCTCGGGTTATTTTCTGGCGGTGCGATCGAGTTTGTTTTGCAACGTATCGCCACACGTCGAACCGTTGACGCCCTTCTTGTTGACCTACGAGAAGAGTACCACAAAGATTTATCGCGTTGGTGGGAAGAGCGCAGCAAGCGAGACGCTCTTCTTGCTCGAGCTGGGTACTTCTTGCTTGGCTACGATCCATACGGTCGCCCGCTAGCCGATCCAAGAAGCGAAAAAGAAAAAATCGTGAACGCCATCGCCGACTCTGGCGCGATGGGACCCAGTGGGACAACCGGTCCGTCGCGGGTGCCGTCGTGAAGATCAACATGACGTGCATGTCGTCGCATCTCGAAAGCTTCGGCCCGTACATGGGCTTGGTCGTGAAGCTGTCCGGCCATCCGTTGGACGGCGGCTCACTCGAGCTTCGAGTGTCCAAGCCAACGCAGGAGCAGTGTGCCGCGTTCGTGATCGGCAACCGGTACGAGATCGACGTTCCGCAGATGCCAGACAAGGTGCCGTCATGACCCTCCACGAAGCGATCTGCCTCATCGCCGGTTGGAACTTCGCCAGCGTTGCCGCCTACTTCTACACGCACAAGCTAGTGAGCCCACCGAAGCGCACCGGAAAGGTGTATTTCGACCCATTCCAGACGATGCCGGATACGCCGAGAAGCGAGCTCCTTGCGCGGTGTCGGCGATGAACTCGACCTTGTATTGGGTCGGGTTGACGCTCGTGAGCGTGTCGCTTCTCGAGTTCTTCGTGATGACCGTATTCCGTCGCACACCTTCCGGTCTTCTCCTCCCAGGCTGGTTCTGTCCGTCCTGCCGCGCCTTCAACGGCGCTGCGAAAGAACACCTCACCTACTGCCGCTGTTGCAATCAAGAGGCTCCATGACCTACCGAAATCGAAACGAATCCAGCGCTGTCACATCCATCGCTCAAACGGAGCCCGCACCGTCGCCAGACGAGCCCGAGTCGCCCGCATCCAAAGATCCAAGCACCCACGAGGTGAGCTGGTCCGTGCAGAAGATCGAGGGAAACATCGGCGGCTTTGCTCGAGTCACGCTCGCGCCGGACGCGAACGACGACAAGCACCGCATCACGTTCGACGTACCGAAAGAGAAGGCCGCGCAGTACGCCGTCGGCGGAACCCACCTCATCACCATCGGATCGCGTATCAAATTCTGGTGGGAAGGCGAAGAGGAGGAGCCGTGAAAGTCGATCCCTTCATCGTCGCCATCGCGCTCGTCGTTCTCGGTTTCGCTTGGCGAGGCTGCGCAACCGTTGTCGGCGAGACCTCCAGCGCGTACGTGGAGGCGCCGTGACGACCCACGGCGTCGCCGCGTTCCCGCTCTACTGGCCGCTTGAGCACAAGCGTTCTCAGAGCCGCCGTGATGCTCGGTTCCAGGTCGACTTCAGCACGGCGCGTGCTCAGCTCCTTGCTGAGCTCAACCGACTCGGCGCAACCGACGTCGTGCTCTCGACCAACGTTCCGATCCGACGAGACGGCTTGCCTGGCGTTCCCGATCGCGAGCCCGTGGACCCCGGCGTGGCGCTCTACTTCAACCGCCGCAAGCGTGGGTACGTCATCGCGTGCGATCAGTTCTCGCGCGTCCGGTGGAACCTCCGCGCCATCGGCGCAACGATTGAAGCACTTCGCTCGATCGAGCGACACGGGACGACGTCGATGTTCGAGCAAGCGTTCTCCGGGTTCGCCGCGCTTCCCCCAGGTCCAGCGCCGAAAGACTGGCGAGAGGTCCTCGGGATCCCGCCCGGACCGTGCGACGCAGACACCGTACGAGCCCGACACCGTGAGCTCGTGCAGACGCATCACCCGGACCACGGAGGCGACCAAGCACGCATGGCGGAGATCAACGTCGCTCGCGACAGAGCGCTGATGGAGCTTGAAGCGTGAAGCCACACCACAAAACCGCCGCCGCTTCATTCGTCCGAAGCCTTCTACACATCCTGTCGCCGTCGATGCCGATCTGCGTCTGCATGACGTGCGTCCTACCGACCGACGAGGTCATCGCCACGGCGGGCGACTTCTCGCTGTGCGACCGATGCCGGGCGAGCATCACGAGCAAGACCGGGCTGGCGGTACGGCTTCGTCAGCCGAAGGGAGGCACCGTGACGGAGGTAACTCCGTCGCCTTGCGAGAGCAAGGGACACGTACAGTTGCCGATCCATTCCTGCCCGTACGCGACAGATGTCAACAATGACCCATCCGATCATTGCACGTGTTGCAAAGAATGCGAGCAGCTCTGTCAGGAGGAAATATGACCTACACCTACGCGTTGCTCGAGATCTCCCCCGCGGCGTACGAGGAGATCAAGACCAAGCTCGAAGTCGCGGGCTACGCCGACCAGTTCCACGAGCAGGACGACGGCAAGGTGGCGATCGACATGCACGGGATTGCGTTGGTGCCGTACACCACACTCGTTCAACTCCCTGACGACGTTGATATCTCCACCGAAGAAGGAGTGACCAAGCTGGCCAGGTCTGCGTTTGCAGAGTTGGACGTCAAACTGGCCCACGCTCGTCACTGGATCGAATTTCACGCCGAAAGACACAACCCGGAGTCGCTTACCCAGCAGGCTCCGGAATTGCTGAAAGCACTCGATCAGGCGCGCACGGTTCTGAGCTTTGTGAAGGTCACGCCGGTCACTTAGGGCGCCAGCAACCCCTTCGCCAGCGCATCGCGCCGCCGCGACACCACGTGACCATGCCCGCAGTTGCCCGACGACAGCGCTGCGAGTTGTTCATTCTCAGGAAGCGCAGCGCAGTCGATGCGGGATTTGGCCGCTCGCTCGAGCCATACGGCCGCCGCCTGGCGGGCGTCGCACGCGACCGACGCTGGCAACCGCTGCATCTGCCAGGGTCCTAGACTCTTCCCTCCGTCTCCGACGGCGCAGGCTCGATTGCCCCCCTCAAAGACCGCGTAGACGGTCATCTCCGCGGCCGTACGGCGGTCCGGCGCGACCTCGGCGATGGCGTCGGCGATGCTCGCTGCGTTGCCGATGCGGTCCCAGTGACCCGAGCGCTGAGCCGTCTCGGTCACGGGCAGGCGCGACATCCAGGACAACACTTCGTCGGGCGACGCGGGCGTGAGCAGGTAGGCGAGGAGCAGGGAGAAGAGGATCATCGGGGGACCCTAGACGCAGACAGACTCAGCAGGCAAGTCTCATCTCGCGGGCGTGCTATCCTCCAGGTGTGAGCGAAGTACTCACCCTCTTGCTCGAGCATTCATCCAGCGCCGTCGTCGCGGTCCTAATGACGTTGCTCTGGATGCGAAAGGACAACGAGCTAACCACCGAGCGTGCGGCTCGCGTGGCCGACGCGAAAGACTTCACCAAGCTCGCGCTCGAGCTCCAGAATCGCGTCATGGACGCGACGAACAAGCTCTCGGACGTCTTCGACGCCATCCGAAGGGAGAAGTCATGACCTCCAAGCCTCCGCCCCCTCCACGCACGAAGTCGGGTCGACACACCGCGGTCGCAGCCTACCGCGACAAGCTCGAGTCAATCGTGGACGGCGAAGCGGAGGAGCTCGACGCGCTCAACCGAAAGCTCGAGGCATACATCAAGGAGTCGAGCGTACCGCCGCCGGTGGTCGAAGAGGAAATCACCATCCCATGACCACCGTCGGCGTCGCTCGCACCGCTCCCGCGTTCACCCGCGGAATCGACTGTTTGACGCCGATGGCCAACAACGTGGCCCGGATGTTCAAGGCCGATGGGTACATCTTCGTGGGTCGCTACCTCGAGACCCTCACGCTGCTCGAGCGCGATTGGATCTTCTCCGCGGGCCTCGGCATTTTCCTCTACACCGAGGCCACGTCTGGCTTCCTCGACGCTGCCGCAGGAAGCGGCCGTGGTATCGCGTCGGTGGCCCGCGCCAAGGCGCTACAAGCTCCACCGACATTGCACACCCTCATCGACCTCGAGTCGACCACGGGCGATGCCGCCAGCGTCTCCGACTACGCCAACGTGTTCCACGACGAGCTCGTGTCAGGCGGGTACGACTCGATCACCTACGTGGGCGCCGGCCAAATACTCGACGCCGCCCAGCTCTACGCGCTCAAGACGCACCGCTACATGCGAAGCGGAAGCCTGGTACCGAAGCCAAAGTGCGGCTGGTGTGCGCTCCAGCTCTCGCCGCTCGATCAGATCATCCACGGACAGCGAGTCGACGTTGTGATCGTGGAAAATGACTACGATGGACGCAGACCGACGCTCTGGTTTCCGAGCTAGACGACCGGCACCCCGGTCGCGTTCTGGAGCTGCACCCGCAGCTCGGCGATGATCTCCAGCAGCCGCCCAATGAACTCGAGCGACTTGGCGTCTCGGTACCCCGAATCGATGAGTTCCACACGGAAGGCTGACAGTTCATCGTCGATGGACTGCGGCACGTTGGCGCCGAGTTCGTGAAGCATCTTACGGCGTTCGTCGGGCGATGCGTCTTTCAGGCGCAGGATCCAGCGAGCGTAAAAGTGAGCGTCCTCGACGTAGCCTCTCGACCTGTAATCGATCGTGGCGTTGCATCGGGACTCGATATGGGTCACGTCCCCATCACCTTCGACGCGATGGCGCCGAGGATGAGCGCTCCGACCCCAAGCCCGGCGGTTGCGAGACCTTCCTCGCGAGCTCGCGGGTTCGCGAGCGCGACGACGAGACCGCCAACGGTTACGAGGGCCACACCGACCCCGGCGCCGTTTTCGACGGACGGCAAGGTTGGGTTGTTGTTCATGGCCGCGCCGACGGCGCCAAGGCCACCGCCGACGATCGTACCCCCCGCGATCCACGTAATAGCTTCGGCGATGTCACCCATTTCCAAAGTTTCGCACGGATTTTGCCGTTGCGGTAGAGTTGGCTGCATGCCTTCGGAACCGTGCGTGTGGGATGAGGTTCGACCGACGCATGACACGGTCCCGTCCGGAGAACCAGACGACGAAGAGTTCCAGAAGCTCAAGGAAATTGACGAGCTCTTGAAAGCGCTTCCGGTACCGCGGCTGCCGGACGATCTGGACGATCCCTGGATATGAGGAAGCCATGGCCAAGAAATTCGCAGCCAGTGACATCGGGTGGGGCGCGCTCATCCTGGCCGGAACCGGAGCAACAGGAGCCGCCATCGGCGCCGTCGTGGGTCCGCCTTGCCCGACGGACGGAACAGAGTTTCTCTGCGGCCCGGCGTGGAACGCCGCGATGGGATGGGCGGTCGGCACCTTGGTCGCGGGCGTCGGCGGTGTTGCCGTCGCCGCTGTCAGCGAGAAGCATCGAAACATCGGTTTGGGTACGGCGTCGGCGGCCGGCATCCTGATGACGGTGGGGCTGATCCGGGTCGCGTTGATGAGCAAGTCGACAGCGCCTGCCGTCACGCAGGCGCCAAACACCGTTCAGTTGCCGCCGACGCCCAACACGGCGACCCCACACGCGTGATATGACGCTCGACGAGCTCCGTGCCCTGGCCGCTTCCGTCGGGTTTCCCGACCCAGAGACGGCCGCAGCCGTCGCCATGGCCGAGAGCCGAGGCAACCCGTCAGCGCAGAACATCGTCACCAATCCTGCACCTGGTAACGGTCCAGAACGCAGCTTCGGCCTCTGGCAAGTGAACACGCTGGCGCACCCGAACTACGACGAGCAATCGTTGCTGGACCCGACGTACAACGCACGCGCGGCGTTGGCGATCAGTTCGGGAGGCACCAACTGGACGCCCTGGTCTACGTACAATCACGGCGATTACAAGCAGTACATGGTGAGCTACGCCTCCACCATCCGCTTCACGCCGGCCGTCACGACCGCCATCGCATTCGGCATCCTCGGCACCGCCGCGGTGGCGGCCTACCTGCTCGAGCCGGAAGTGTTCGGCCTACCCGGCTTCGCTGGCGCTCGCGAGAACCCGTCCAGGGAACTCGCTGAGCGACCCTCGATGCGTGTGCAATCGTTGCTCTTCCCGCGCGACCGGTGGACCAAGCCGAAGGCGCGTGCGTGGCTCAAGGAGCACGGGTACAAGTCGCGCAAGGTCGACGAGACCGATCGCTACTATCGCTTCCGGCAGGAAGATCCGGACCAGTTCACGGTGCTGCGTACGAAGGACTTCGGCGAGAACATCAAGGCGATCGTGGGACGCTGATTTTTCACCTCTACCGCGAAAAGCGTTTATGCTCCACGCATGAGAACGCTACCCATCCTGTTTCTACTCGCCCTATTCGCCTGCTCTGCGCCTGTCGATCCGCCCACAGAGAGGACCTCCTCGACGTCGCAGGCGATCGACGCCGTACCTGTCGGAGAGGTGCCGATCTCGCAGTTCTACAAGCTCCCAACGCTCACACCGGCAGTGATGCCCGCGCTCCCGCACAGCGTCGTCAACATTGCCTACCTCCAGCACAAACCCGGCATCATCTGGGGCCTGCTCACCGGTTACTCTACGCAGCCGCTCTACAAGCCGTGTGGCCCTGCGTTTCAGGCGTACCAGGACATGTGCGTCGAAGACTATCAGCTGACGGTCGCCGAGTGCGATGCGTATGAAAACACCGACGCAGACACGTGCCAGGCAGGCATTCTCGCCTGTCAATCAGGATACTGCGCACAAAACTACAACTTGTGCGTCGAAGAAATCCCCCCATGCGTCAGCACGGACTGCCTCGACAGTGATGAAGTGGCCGTCCAAAGTTGCGACGCTGAAGAGGAGATTTGCAGCCAAAATATTTCTCCTGGATCTATCTGCGCGCACTCGTTCGAAGTCTGCCTGAACACGGTCATGACCCAAGACAGCGGTTGTCGAGACAACGCCGCAAGCGTTTTTGAAACTTGCAGCAACAACGTCGGAACCTGCATCTAGATCGACGTCGGCTCGCGAGCCGCGCACGCCGTGTACTCGATCCAGGCCGACGACAAGCATTGCGTGTCGCATCGGTCTGGATCGTAGGAGCGCGGTCCTACGAGGCACCCGCACAAGGCGTCGGAGCGAAGGTAAACGTCCTGGCAGGTCGGCGACGACGGAGTCGGCCGGCGGCACGCAGAGAGCAGGAGGACGAGCAGCAACCGTTTCACGCGATCTTCTCCCGTCCACGCATCCCGAGCCCGCGATCGACGATTTCCCGCTCGAGCCGCTCGACCTTATCGCAGATCGACAAGCTCGGCGCGCTCCGTCACCGTCAACGTCGCCGCCGCACGCGCCTCGATGAGCGCCTCACGGATGCAGCGCTCGCCTTCGTTGAGGCCGCGATGAATCTTGCCGCAGCCCACGCAGCCGGGCACCTTGACGGTGGGTTGCTTGCCGTCGGCGCGGAGGCGCTCGAGCAATACGGCGGTCGACGGGAGATCGTCAGACGTCGACAGAAGCGGGCGATCGTTGTCGCTCATTGTCCCTCCGCGATGATTCGCAGTGCATTAGCGACTTCTAAAAGTAGATCGGCCGTATCGTGAGCCAGGAGATCGGCATCCGTCATCCGACCACAAAATTCGGAAATCTTGACCCCTGGGTGCTTCGCCTTCGACCTTACCGCGAAGATTCTTCACGATCGACAGAACCGCGTTCCGCTCCAAACTGTTCATCCTACAATCATCCTCAGAAGCCGCAGCCACCACGGCTCTGCGGCGATCAACTGTCGATTGCGGTAGGCGATGTCGCGGAGTTCCGACTCACGCCTGGCTTCTTCCATCTCCTCCGGCGTCCGCTGGATGGCGTTCGAGCAGTCGCCACTAACAGAATGAAACGACGTCATCGCTTCCCCTTCTTCTTCAGCTCCCGCTCGGTCGTATCGACGGCGATCTCCACGACCGCGCTCAGCGTCAACCCGCCCGAGCGCCGACCCGGATGGTTCGGTAGCTTGATCCCTTTCGGTACCCCGTATTCGAGAAGCAGCGAGAGCAGGTCCCGCAACCGTTCGCGCGCGTGGGCGGTGATCGCCATCGATTCGTAGCCGTCGATGGGCATTTACTTATCTCGCTTCCGGTAGAACTTGCACATGCGATCGTGATCCTCGCACTCGCAACCGTTGAGACCTTCGCTGAAGCCGCGCAGAAACCGGAACAAGCCCGGCGTAAAGAAGCCGGCAAGGAAGGCGGAGAGGAAGAGAAAGCAGGTCATCCTCGCCCCGGCGGCTTGAGCGGCTTGTGCCGCAACGCTTCCGGCTCTAACACCTCGCGTCCACGCGGTACGAGGCCGTCGCTGACTAGGTTTTCGTACTTCGGGTGGAGCTGGTCGTGGATGTCCTGAACGACCTTGCGTTGCTTCTCGGTAAGTTGATGGTACCGATCGAGACTCTCCTGCATCGACGTCAGCATCTCTCGGCGGCCGTCGGATAGATCGTGCTCGTCAAGAAGCTCTTGGAGCATCGTCAGGTCGGAGGCGCGTAAGCTATCCGCCATCATCCTTCTCCAGCCACGGCCGCAAAGCGTTCGCCATCTGATTCATGGAGCGTCGCAAATCCTTCGCTCGCATCGCCTCCTTCATGAGGCGATCGAGAGCCTCTACGATCGCAGGATGACCAGACGTAAACTCGTAGACCGCTCGGTAGTTACTCTCGATCGACATACAGTATCACTTCCGCATAATACGCAACCGCTCCCATGTCAAAGACTTCGTCGCCGTGTTTCGATACATTTTCCCTTGCGACGACCGACCCCCTCGTTCCTCGCGCTATCGGCTCGGAGATCTCACCCTCCGGGCCGATTTTTTGTCGCTCGGGTAGCTGAGCCTCCCACAAATCGTTCCGTAGTCGAGTTCGTCTAGTAGATTTCGATCGCCGCTCCGCGGTAGCGTCGCTTCCTTCTTTCCGGCGCGTCTGAAAGCGCGCCGGGGACGACCTTCCGAATGGGGCCGTGAAGATCGCCACGTGAGAGCCCTTTGCGCGGGCAACTTTCAGCACGTGTGGTGTTGGTCTTCGCGGTTCCCTTCGGACGGCCGTCTTGACGCGCGCCCAGGGAGCGACCCGTGTGAACAAAGACCCGAACGATCCGACATCGCTCGACCCCACCACGGGCGTGCGAGAGATCTCCTCCGACGAGTTCTCGAAGAGGGTGGCCGGTCAACTGAACGGCAGCAGCACGAACGGAGTTCACAAGACGGCGGAGCCGGATGAGGGGTTCTTCGCGACGCACGAGGAAGCGGACGAGGAGAAGGAGCTTCAGGAACTCTCTGATAGACCTGAACCGCCGAACGACATAGAGGCGGAATCTGCGGTCCTATCTGCGATTTTGTGTGGGCCCGAGACTGTCGACAAAATACGAAACATACTGAAACCAGAGCACTTTTTTACGGAGAGTCACAAATATATTTATCGCGCATGTCTAGATTTGTTCGATAGAGGCGATCCGGTTGACAAGATCAATGTTCAGGCTCGCCTTATGGAGATGGGACGACTGATCCAGATCGGAGGCCCAAGCTACGTAGCCGACGTAATAAACTCGTCCCCAGCCATAATAAACGTCAAACCATACGCAAAAAGAGTCGCGAAACTTTACGCGCATCGAGAATTAATTTACCAATGTCGTGTCACTGAGGCGGCCTACCAAAAGGACAAAAATACAGAGATCCATTCAGATCTACTTCGTTCAAGACTCGAGGATCTCAAACCACCATCTTCGTTCTTAACTTCTACCGACATCTTCCAGCAATGGGCCAAGGACGGACCGCTCATCCACGAGCCCACCGGCATTCCGCCGATCGATAACGCCACCGGGGGCGGTCCAGTGTACGGCACGAGGTGGATCCTGAACGGCGCTCCGGACGCAGGAAAGACGGCGCTTTTGGTTCAGATCGGGCACACGTACGCCCGACGAGGTATTGCCGTCGGATTCCTGGCGGCCGACGAGGAGCCCAGCGACCTGGTCACACGCTTTGCGCAGCGTGACGGGTTCAGCCGTTTGGACTGCGAAATCCGCGATCCGAACACGCTCGGCCTAATTCAGGACGCCGACGGCGGGCTCCCAGTTCGATTCTACCGCGCCGACATGACCATCGAGGCCGCAGCGGACGACCTGGCGCTTTGGGCGCGTCAGCGAGGCTCCCAGGCGGCGCTAATCGTGGACTCAATCCAGACGGTCATTTGCGCGGCGAGCCGTGGGAGCGAACTCGGCGCTCGCGAGGTCGTGACCGCCAACGTTCAGGCGTTCAAGAATTGCGCCATGAAGTACAAGCTCATCGCGCTCGCTACCAGCGAGATGAACCGTGCGGCGTATCGTAACGGAAATACGGCCGATCAGAACGACATGGCCAGCGGCGCGGAGTCGCGGGCGATCGAGTTCTTGGCCCGCGTGCTCCTGACGCTGAGGTCGGTCAAAGGGTCGCCAGACTTGGTCGAGGTCGCCATCCCGAAAAACAAGCACGGCCCGTCAGGAGTAAGTTTTCACCTACACCTAGACCGCCGTCGGATGATGCTGTTCGAATCCGATGGTCCGGTCATCGTCGACTCTGAGGCCGCGAAAGAAGACGAGAAAGCGCTGAAGGAGCGGCTTGCTGCCGAGGCTCTGGCCGCTCAGGAAGCTAGCGCGGCTTTGGCTCGCAAAGAGGTCCATCTGCGCGAGGAGGCACTCTGCCTATCGGTCGTCGCCGAACAGCCTGGCATCGGTGTACACGAGCTCCGGGCGGCGATGGCGGCGAAGCTCGGCGGGTGCGGTAGGGCACGGGTGGACGACACGATAGCGAGGCTCGGAAAACGCTTAAGAATTGAACCAGGACCGAGGGGTGCGAAGTTGCATTACCTGAACTAGTGTGGTGTGGCAATCGTGCTGGGCGGACCTGGGCAGGTGGGCGGACCTGGGCGGCCCAGGTGCCCTGACCTGGGCGCGCTGACCTGGGCGCGCTCAGGGTAGTACGAAGGGATTTTGACCGCGCGCGGATCACGGTGGTTACGAAAGTTCACGTAAACGATGGTTCTCGGATGATAACGTTCAGGTGAGAAAAATGATTACATCGAAACAAATGGAGGCGTCGGGATGCGAATTAAGGCACGCGTACGGACCACGTGTCCGATGTGCGGCCGACCGATCTTCGTCGGGTCCGTGGTCGAGTGGCAACCGAACACAAGAGCCCGTCATATCGACTGCACGGTCAAGGCGGAGACCGGACGAAGGCTATACAGATTTCGTAAGCATCCTAGGTAGGTGTTCGCAATGAACGTAAAACACTTACGCGATTTGATTGCGACCCTTCCGGACGATATGCCCGTGTGCGTCGAGGTCACGTTCAACGACGACGACGACTTCGAAGGCGCCGAGCTTCAGTCGGCGAACGTCGAGACGCGGTGCGACGACGTCGAGCGGCTGTACCTGTGGGGAAACCAAGACGACGGATCGCGTCAGGAAGAGGACGACACTAGATCCTCACCGAGGCTCAAGCTCGTCACCTAGACGCCTACCCCATCCGTCTGCTTTACTTTTTCGTGGCCGGGGTAAGAGGAAGCGAATGCCGGACACACCGATCGAGAACCGTTTTCCGTGGCTGCTCCTGGGAGCCGAGGGTCCGAAGCTCCCAGAGAACCCGACGCGAGACGATTTCGCCAAGGCTTACGCCGATATGCTGATGGTCTACCAAGCGCAGCGGCAGGAGATCGTCCGAGCGATGGAGGCGCATCGGGAGGAGCGCCGCGAGGTCTTGGAGATCTTGAAGACGATCCGGCGGCAGCAGACAGGTCCGATGCCGATGCCGACGTGGGCGAAGGTGCACTCTGTCGTGCTCGTGGCGCAAGCGTTGACGATTGGGTGGCTGTTTCTCGCCGTGCAGCGCCTGGTAGAGCGTTTGGCGGCTTTCCACTGATCGGGGGGGGCAACCTGTGCACATCCTCATCGTCGAGGACGACGCAAACTTACGCTACGCCCTGCTCCGGCTGCTGGAGCGGGCGGGCCATACGACGTGCTGGGCAGCGACTGGCGACGGCGCACTGCGGCTGCTCCGGACCGAGCCCATCGAGCTCATGCTGCTCGACATGCTCTTGCCCGACACGAGCGGCTGGGACGTCCGGCGCGACCAGCTTGCCGATCCGACGATGGCGCAGATCCCCGTCATCGTGATCAGCGGCATGAGTATGGACCAGGTGAACTCGCCGATGTCGACCGTGCAACTTGTGATGCTGAAGCCGCTCGATCCAGATCACCTCTTGGCGGCGATCGAGCACATCGGTGAGCTCACGAAGCTACGCTGAGCGACGTCTCCGAACGCAGTCGGTGCACTGGCACAAGCGCGATCGGATCCGCCGCCCGTGGCAGTCTCTGCACCGAGGGGTGCGAACGACTTGCACCTTGGACGCGCTCACCACGTACTGGTCGCCGCACTCTGGACACTGCACGCGCCAGGACGGGTTGTGAGGATACGCGAGACCGCCACGCGGGCCGACTTGCCATGGCTTGGGTGGGAGGCGCTCGAGGATGGTCACGGCGAGACCCGGATGACCGATCGGGTACGGGTGGGCGGCGCGTTGTGGTCGTCGTCGAGGTTGGCGTAGTACTGGGCGTTTTCGTCGGGTGGCGGTAGCGCGGGACGGTCCTCCTCCTGGGCGGCGATGAGCTCATCGAGCTCGGCGTGGACTCGGTGGCGGCTGTTGGGTGGGGTCATAGTTTACCGATGACCATATTTTGGGTCATAAAGTCTTCTTTTTTGTATTGCTAATTTGTTTTGTTTATTGCGTCGCTTTCGATGTTTGTCACAGTAATTTTTGTTTACGGCACGTTTGCCGCACTCGATACATTTCCCTTCTGATTTGCGACGCAGTTGGTAGGTGTACTGTCGTGAGTGGCTGCTATTGGGTGGGGTCATTGTGACTTTTTTTTTAGGGCTTCGATAGCGGATTCTGCCATCTCCATCGCTCGTTCACGCGTTCCGGTGAACCCCTTAGAAAAGGGGGCGTCGGTTACGTTTCGATTCCACTTGAGGACGTGTTCTAGCGGTGCGGTACACCATCGCCACCGACCTGGCTTCATGGTCCGACTTACGCGCGCTAGATATCCATCACGAACGAGTTCGAGTTCGATCGGATCCCACCCGTCGGTCATCGCAGGCACCGGTACCGCGTGCCTGTGATGCCGTAGACGGCCCGCGCGAAGTCGCCAGGGAGGGTGCGGCACGCGAACTGGTGAGGGTAGAGTAGGACCGGCTTAGGGAAGCCTGGGACCCGGATGGCGTCTGTAAGGGCGACAAGTTCCGGGGTCGTGGAGAAGATGTTGACCGGGCGGTCCGCAAGGAGCCGGAACGCATCGAGTGCGGCGTAGAGAGTTGGCCAGCGCGATGGTGGCAGGGCGGTAACCCTCTCGGCGAACTCCTCTACGGGCATCTCGAGACCGACGTCGTAGAGTCTCATCGTTCTAGCCGCTGTTCGTCCAGCCACGCCGCGAACGGCGCATCGTCTGGGTCGCTCAAGTAGTCGTTGTCTGGCTCGATGCCGGAGCCAGCACAGTGTGTACATGCGTCGTTGTTGCCGTAGAAGTTTGGACTACCGTCGCCGCCACACACCGTGCACGGCGGCATCGGGTTGGAATAAACCTCCGCGGCAGACGCAGCGGCGGGCCTGCCATCCGCCGCCGCGTCCGAGGTGCGGGCCGACGTTGCAGCGTCGGGATCGCTGACCGTTTGCACCTGGCCAGAAGGAGTAGCTGGCCCCACGTCTCCGGGGACAGCTGGCCCCGAAGCTCTTATATCATTCCAGTACGTCCGCGTACCCTCGCGCTGCGAGAGCGCCTGTTGCCATGCCGCATCGCTCGCAAACGAGCTCTTGGTCGACTCACTCCACCCGTACGGCGGCCAGTGCCCAAACTTCTCCTTGAACTTCGCGCTCGGGTACCCCGGCTTGAAGCCCTTGGTGCGGGCCTTGGTGACCTGCTCGTCGTAAAACGCCCGCTGAAGCGCGGCCGGCGTGAGTTCGATCAGCGTTTCGTTGGTTTCCTTGGGAAGCTGACGTGTCGTCTCCGGGAACTCGTGACCGCAGTACGGACACGAGTATCGGCCGAGCGCCACGTACGCGTTGCAGCTCGGACAGAGCTTGGTCGGCTCTTGTCCTGGGTGGCGGTTGGCCTTCTTGTCGAGTAACCAGATCCAATCGTTGTGGGGCAGGTAGTGCCGCTCGCAGTTTCCGGCGTGGTCGAGAATGAGCGGACGGATACCGTTCCATAGGCGCAAGGCCCGAGCCGTGGACTGGATCCAGAGCACAAGCGACTGAGTCGGGCGCGCGTGGACGATGCACTTTATGCTAGGAATATCAACGCCTTCCAAAAGGCAATTAACATTTGAGATAATATCCAACTCTCCAGCGTCTAGTTTTAATAGCATCGATTGACGATCGTCGTTTGGCGTCGTTCCGTCGAGATGCGCGACCCGAACGCCCATGCGCGCGAAGTCGCCGCAGATGGCCTTGGAGTGCTCGACCGTGGCGGCAAACACGAGCGTGCGGCGCAAGGGCCCAGGCTCCCACTTGCCGCTCTCGGTTTTGTGCAGATGCGCGCGCTCGATCCAGTGGCGCACGAGCTGACCGCGCAGGTGCTGCTGGCTCATGACTTGGCCCAGCTCGGCCTCGTTGTAGTCGCCGTGGTTGATACGGACACCGGACAGGTCTGCCTGGACCGGCGCTCCGAAGACGTCGGGTTCGATCAAGTGCTTGAGCCGGAGCAGCTCCGAGTACGTGGTGGCGATCTCCATCGCCTCGTAGCGGTCGCCCATCGGCTGCCCATCGAGCCGTGTGGGCGTCGCCGTGGCGCCGATGATGATGGCGTCTGGGTACGCTTCGAAGATGTGCTCCGAATAGCTGTCACTCAAGCTCCGGTGCGCTTCATCGCAGAAGATGAGCCCGACCTTCGGCTTGTCACGCCGCATGAGCGACTGGATGCTGGCGAGGTGAATCGTTGCGGATGGATCGAACCGATCATCGTCGCCGCGGATGACGCTCACATATGTGATGTCGTACTTGGCGAGTTCGCGCACGAGCTGGTCGATGAGTTCACGCCGGTGCACCACGAACATGCACGGCACCGTGCTGGACCGGATCATCGCGGCGATCATGACCATCTTGCCGCTGGCGCACGGGGCGACGAGGAGCAGGCGCTTTTTGCCGTGTGAGATGTGAGAGCGAAGCTTTTTGATGACGGCGTCTTGGTACGGCCGGAGCGCGATACCGGGAGCAGCGCCGTCGATTGGTCCGGTTGGGAACAGCGAGAGGGAGCCGATGGCGGGTTTCATACTCAAGCTCCTGGGACGCTTTGCGAACAGAGTGGGCACGCGCCGCGTTCGGGTCTGTCGGTTTCGTTCATCGAAATAGTCCCGGCTGCTTCGGATGCAGCCACTTGTCGAGGTTGAGGAGAATGCGGTACGCCACCTTGGCGCGCATCCGGGCCCTGGGTCGGAGGAGCTTGCGAACGGTCGAGACGTTCTCGCGGATGGCTTCGCAGACGTGCTCGAGCGACATGGAGCCGCGACCGCCGCAGAAGGCGCAGCGGGTGGCCCATTGACCTGGATGGAAGACGATGCCTCGAGTGCACTGGTCGCAACCGACACGAAGAGGTCTCGGAATCATTTCGAAGTCACCGTGTGGTGCTTGCCGTGCCAGAAGCGGCGGCCACAGATGCCGCATTTGAGCTCGTCGCCGACGCGGGAGAGGACCACGTTGGTCACCCAACAACCGGGGCATGTCAGCTCGTGAAGCCTTCGGCCGGTTGTGGCCCATCGCCAGAGCGCTTTGATGGTCATCCGCCGTTCCTGAAGAATGTGTTCTTACAGTCGCTGGAGCAGAGGACGAGCAGCCTCGCCTGGTTGGCGAGCAGGTCATCGACGGAGTTGAGAACGATTCCGATCCACGGTTTCGCCTCGAACCGCACCAGCTCCGGCGCTTCCGGGTCCTCGGTCGTGTCGGTCTGGGCGTAGAGGACCTCGCCGCAGACTGCGCAGGGGAAGGCGCGGGCGGTCATTTCTGCGCCTCTGGGTCGATCTCTCGACGAGGCGTGTCGTTGACGACGCGAACGAACTCGAAACGGATGATGTCCTTGCCGTTGATCTGGCCGCAAAGGCAGGCGTCAGTGTCGAGCGGCTTGAGCTTCTCCATCGTGCTCTCGGATCCTGGATCCCAGGTGACATCTGTTGCGCTGAGGAAGTTGGATGCGCACCACGAGCTATCGTTTTTGTGAAACTCGCTCATGTGAGCGTCCCAAGAGTACGGCTCGTCGTACTGCCATAGTCCGGTCGGTGTTTCGCCGGTCGGCAGTGTGACGATGACGCGCATCTCGACCCGTTTGGTGACGCACACGCACTCGGGACCGTGCGGTTGACCGATGAGCTGGCGGCAGTAGAGGCACATGTCTGGCGCAATTCGACGAATGCCGCCGTCGTTGGGGTCGACTAGGGGCCAAGTCATTCCCACGCACCCATTCCCGTGAGCATGCCGTTCTCGTCGAACCCGAAGACGGTGACGAAGCCGGCGTATCCGCGTTCGACCTGAAGCTGTCGATTGGCTCCGTTTTGGCCAAGCTCTTCAGCATTGCCGCGGATAAACTCGGCCTCTTCGGTGAAAATGTACTCGATCTTCGCTCGGTCGAGCATCTCCTTGAGGATGTCGAGATCGGTCATCTCGCTCCCTCCCTCGCTACGTGCTCTTCAAGCATGACCCTGACCACGTCCGAGATGCACGGTTCGATACCGGTCTGCTTCTTGACCTTCGCCTGGCGCCTCTCGATGGCCGCGTAAATGTTCAGCGGAACCCGCGCCGCTACGACTTTGGTTGGTGTCTTCACGAAAAATAACGTAACCCACGTTTTCGAAGTTGACAAGAGAAACGACGATCTCTACAGTCCAACACCATGACGACGACCGATGCCAACGGAACAACTCTCAAGACCCTAACCAAAGAGGAGCAGGCCATCCTCTGGGCCGCTCTCGACGATGCCCAGGCCAACCTCGAAGCGGCCCATGCGGAGCTCGCATCGTGTCGGGAAGCGTTGAGCGAGGCGGCTACCGCCATCGTGACCGCCACCGGCAAGACGGGCTTCATCCGCAACGGACAGCCGATCAAGTTTGTGAAGCGAAAGAAGACGGACCTCTACAGCGTCCGCGGCGTGCGTGAAGAACTTGAGGCGGTCGACGTCTAACAGTTGCGCGGCAGAAGGAAGCGGCGCTCGGCAACGTGAGTGCTGTTCTGATTGTTGATGGTTCGTGACCAGTTAACCGTCCAACTAGCACACATCTCGATTGTCACGGTCGGGGTTCGCCGGGTGCCGCTTCCTTCTGCCGAGCTTCGAAACGAGAAAGGGTGAGACCAATGAGCGGTAGGAGTTCACGAGACATCTACAAGGCGGCCGGCGAGTCGAAGGTGATGCACTTCGATCCGACCGCGCTCACAATCGTTACCGACGCGAAGCACCCGCTCTACGACTCTCGAGCCGATCAGCCGATCGCCGACGAGTTCGTATGCAACATCGACTTCCACGGTGTGCTCGAGCCGGTTCTCATCCGCAAGAATCCGGAGACGGACGCGCTCGAGGTAGTCGCTGGTCGGCAGCGTGTGCGAGCGGCGATCGAGGCCAATAAGCGGCGCAAGAAGCGTGGCGATAAGCTTCTCCTGGTACCCGCCATCGTGAAGCGCGGGGAAGAGCTCTCCATGATGGGGATCATGGCGAGCGAGAATGAAGCTCGCGTGGCGAATACGCCCATGCAGCGGGCGGCTCTCATGCAGCGCATGCTCGATCGCGGAGCGACCGAGAAAGACGTCGCTACGACGATGTCGTGCTCGGTCGCCACCGTCAAGAATCACTTGGCCCTCATGGAGGCGCCTGCGGCGGTCCGGAACGCCGTCCAGAACGGCAAGGTCTCGGCGGCAGCGGCGTACAAGCTGGCGCGTTTGCCGGCGGCAGAGGCCAAGGAGAAGCTTGCGAAGGCGACGGCTTCAGCGCCCAGAACAAAAGGAAAGCGCGACGGGGCCGCTCGACGTCAGATGGAAGTTGTTACAGGCGTAAAGGCGAAGACGGTCGGTAAGACGTCGGCCGAGATCGAAAATATGAAAGACCTGGTGGAGGAGCACGGGGATCTCGCCGGAGAGATTAAGCGCGTCATGGTGGCCGTTTTTGACTGGATGCTCGGCGCCGAGGCCGATCTGCGGGAGATTTGCGGGATGGACGAGATCGACGAAGAGGAAGAAGTCGAGGACATCGAAGAGGAAACGGGGGAGGCGTGAGAACGGTTCCAGCGGAGCTGGCGGATCTCATCCCGCTCGATGCGCATGATGAGGTTGCGTACGTTATGCAGACGCTCGAGGCGAGATTCCCGTACGCACGTGTCGATATCAGTTTCTGGATGTGGGCTATCACTTTGTGGACTGCTCAAAGTCTCGTCGAACTGAAGGGGGGATGACGTGGGTAGGGCAGCATCAGACTTTCGACAAGGAGTCGAGGCGGCGGCGAAGTGGCTGCGAGGGCGTGAGGACGATCGTGGGACGATGAGGTACATCGCCTGCAACGGACTTGCAGATCAGATGCTCAAGGCCGTCGGCGACGATCTCGAAGGCACCGAGGCGAGAACGGTTGCGCAGATCGTGCAGTACATGCGGGAGACGGCGTTTGGTCAGAAAGACCGGGCTGCGATTGATCGGATTGCGAACGATATCGAACAATTTGACTGGAAACGACAGTGAAAGCTCTCAGCGGAAGACAGCCGTGGTGGTGGGCGATTCTTCACGCCGGCAAGAGGATCGAAAATCGCGTCATGGTCGTGCGAGGTCGACGCTGTCCGCCGACTTGGCATCGGTATCGCGGTCCGATCTTGCTGCACGCGTCGAAGGGGTGCACGAAGGAGTACTTCCGGGACGCATGCATCTGGATGGAGCAGGCCGGGGTCGTGCCCACCACGCACCCGATGACGATCGACGACATGCAGCGTGGCGGCATCATCGGTCGGGCTCGAATCGTAGGCGTCATCGCCCCCGGTGACGACGCGCAGGCCGCAGCGGCGGATGCCGACATCCCCGATCTCGATCTCCGCTGGTGGATGCGCGATCAGTACGGCTTCGTTCTTGTCGACGTCGAGCCGCTGCCGTTCGTGCCGTATCCTGGTTCGCTCGGCCTGTTCGAGATCCCAGAGGCGACGCTTCGGCTGTTCGAGTTCCCAGAAGCGAACTCGCTATGACCATCGATCCCTTCGAGCTTGTCCGCGCCGAGGAAATCTTACTCGGATACTCAGCGCGTTGGTTCGAGGAGCCACTGGAACCGTTGCTCGTCGAGGGCGAGTTCTACTTCCCTTTGGTCAACCCGTACACCGGAGAGGAGCACACCGAGGTGCAGATAGGTGGGAAGATGGACTGCGTCGTCTTCGATCCGCGCGACGAACAGGTGCGCGTGCTCGAAAGCAAGACGTCGAGCGAGGACATTCGGCTCGGATCGCCCTACTGGCTCCGTACGCAGCTCTCGCCGCAGCTCAGTACATACATGCTCGGGGCGAGGTCGCTGGGTCTGGACCCGACCGGCATCATCTACGACGTACTGGCGAGGCCGCAGCAGCGCCCCCTGAGCGCCACGCCGGTCGAGTTGAGGAAGTACACCAAGCCGGCCAAGGCGGAGCCCGTATCGAGGCTCTACGCGAACCAGCGAGAGACGGACGAGACCCCGGAGGAGTACCGACAACGGTTGCGAGAGTCGATCGTCGCCAGCCCGAACGAGTACTACGTGCGGGCCCACGTGCCGCTGCTCGCGTCGGATGAGCACGCGGCGGCGGTCGATCAGTGGCAGCAGACGGAGGTACTTCTCGAGAACGAACGTTTGGGTCGGTTTCCGAGGAACCCGGATAGCTGCGTAAAATACGGCAGCACGTGTAGCTACATTGCCTGTTGTTTGGGACAGGCAGATGTTGACGATCCATTTCGGTTTCGGTCGGCGGATCGGGCACACGAGGAGCTGACGGGTACGCCGGCTCGGAACTTGAGGGTGCTCACCAACTCGGAGCTCAGCGCGAGTCGGTCGTGTTCCAGGATGCACGAGAACAGGTACCTGAAGATGCGTCGGTCGCTTGTGGCGACCGAGTCGCAGCGTTCCGGGTCGATGGTGCATCGTGGGCTCGAGGGGTGGTGGTTGGGGAAGAAAGACAGGCTGTCGGAGCGGGCGTGCGTGGACCTGGCGTTTGCGATGATGCGGGGTGCGGCGTGAACGATACGATTCTAAAGTGGCTCGCAGAGCCGTGGATCGGAGCCGTTCCGTTCGACTACGAGGACGTTCGTACCGACGACCCGACGGTGCCGCCCAACGCGGACGGCTCGCCGCTCACGCGTTTGCAAATCCTCTCAGCGCTATGCGGTATCAACGGCCGGAGCTTCCGCGTTGGCGGCTACGGTTGCGTTCAGAGCGGTCCAGGTTGCGAGCCGTACGGTCGGATCGGGCTCGAAGAGCGTGGCGCCCATGCGTTTGTGCAGATGGCGAGCTTCCTCGACGGCATGATGGCCATGTGCCCCGATCGCGAGGGCATAAACCGTCTGCTTTGGGCGCAACTGAACGCCGAGTGGGACCGGGTGTTTGCGATCAGGTACCCAGAGAAAGCGTCGGCGTCGTGACCACCTCCCGCGGCATCCTCAACAATCCACTCTGTAAGGGCGCCGAGGAGCGCTCGTGTCTTCGGTGTCCGCAGCCGCGTATGCCGGCGAGGAGCTACTGCAAGGACTGCTTTCGGGTGATTCAGGCGGAGAGTAAACGGCGAGAGCGGGCGAGGAAGGTGGAGAGATGACCGAAGTGCCGGTCTCGATTCCGATGCTTTTGCACTGTCCGATGTGCGGCATCAGGCACATCGACGTCGGCGAGTTTGCGCTCAGGGTTCATCATACGCACGCCTGTCAGGAGTGTGGTCACGTCTGGCGTCCGGCTGTCGTTGCAACGGTTGGTGTTCAATTTTTGCCAGGCTTCAAGAACGTAGAGGATCCGAAATGATCGATCTCAAGAAAATCCAACGCGGTCGCGTGCAACTTCCGCCGCGCGTCCTGTTCTACGGCTTCGACGGCGTAGGCAAGACGACCGCGGCATGCGGAGCGCCTGACGCTCTGGCCCTGGACTTTAATCGCGGGAGCGTCAAGTTTGACGTAGCCCGTGTGGCGCCTGGCTCGTTTTCGGAGATGAACGAGTGGCTCACGGCGATCGAAAAAGGTGATGTGAGGTGTTCCAGCGTGGTCGTCGACAGCCTCACGGAGGCTGAGATGCTCTCGCACGCAGATCTCTTCGCCGGATCGTCGATCGAAGACTTCAACGGTGGGTTTGGACGGGGTCAGACGCATGCGGTGATGAAGTGGCGCGATGTCTTGGCGCAGCTCGATCGCATCTGGCTTCAGGGAAAAGCCATCGCGCTCATCGCGCACTCGACCGTCAAGAAGTTCGACGATCCCACGGGTCCCGGCTACGAGCGGTTCGAGCCGTCGTTGCAACCGAAGCTCGCAGGACTCGTGCGCCAGTGGGTCGACTTCGTCCTGTTCTGCCGCGAGGAGGTAGTCATCTCCAAGTCGAAGACGGAGAAGACTAAGGGGGTCACGACCGGCATTCGGTACGCGTACACGAGGCGGTGTCCGGCCTTCGATGCGAAGGCGCGCGGGACGTCGCTGTTTCCCGAGCGCATACTGCTCGGCTGGCAACCGTTGATGGATGCGATTGCGGCCGACGAGGCGAGGTCGGGCGAGATGCGAGCCGAAATCGACCTGATGCTCGCCGAGGTCGGAGACGTTGCGCTGACCAAGAAGGTGACCGAGTGGCTTCGTGCGAACCCGAGCAACGTGGTCGAGACGCACAACCGTGTGAAGGAGATCTTGGAGACGAAGAAGTCGGCGGAGGTGCCGGCGATGGATGCGAAGGCAGCGCAAGCGTCGTCGGTTTCGTAACGGTAATGCGCGCGCCGCGGAGGAAGTCATGCCACTGATCGATACGATCGCCATTGTCTTGCTGGCCATCGCGTTCTGTTTTGGTGGCCTGGTCGGGCAACAAATCGAACGAGGTTGGTGGCGACGCAACCTCCTCGGACAAGACACGATGCCGCCCGGCATACGCCGAAGGCTCGGGCTTTAGGGTGACGGTAATGCGCGCCACACCAACCGAGAAGGAAAAACAGATGGCGACGAAGACTGACGCGACGGCGTACAAGGCGATCATCGACGCCGCAGAGAAGCGGCTGGAGAAGGAGCTAAAGTCGAGGGAAGCCGCAAGGGATCGGGGCGAGCCTGAGGATGAGGGAGAGTTCTCCTCATATGAACGGGCTCGACAATCGATTGCGCGACATCGTTCGTTTCTCCAGTTCGTGGCAGCGGGGCTTTTGCCAGCATCTATTGCGGTGCGAATGGCCGTCGAGGGACGGTCTGCGCTGGACGAGTGCGACGATGACTAGCTTGCTGGTTCGATACAACGGGAGACTCTGGCAGTCCGCGATAGACCTAGCTGTCGCAACGACCGGGTACAACTACGGTCCCAAGAATCCCCTACCGGACGGAACTGCATTCGCATGCGGTGGGGCCATCTGGACACCACCGCCGCTGAGGCCAAAACGCAAGAAATCTCGGCAGGGAGACGGAATCGTGCAGTTCCCTGAGGAGGGAGATCCCGAGTTGAACGAGCCAAACGAGCATGAGCCGGAAAAGGAAGAGACGTGCCAATTCGTCGTTGTGCCAGAGGGCGCAATGGAGTGGCTGCTACATGAGGTAGGGCACTGGGTAGCAGCAACGCCGGAAGAAAGGGCGCGACCAAACTACGGACTCTCGCCATCCGAGGTCGGAGACGACGGCGACCGCGAGTGGCAAGCGTGGGCCTTCGAGGAGATGATCTTCGCCCCGATGGGGCCAGCGCGTTCATTCGCCCCACCTACGCAACGAGACGGGGCAGCGTTCACCAAGTCCGGGCCGATCCCGGAGAGGTACTTCCAACACGTGGAGCGCCAGAACCGAGACATTGGACTGGACTTGGAATCTTGGAGGTCGGTGTGGGGAGAGTGGGTTAGATGGGGTCAAACGATGGGCGCCGCAGCCCCATGGATCTCGGCCACGTAGACTCACCCATATGCGCGCCATGGACCACGAGACGGAGGACCCATGCTGACCTTCAAGCGAGACACCGCGGAGCCCCCCGCACCGAGCACGTGGGATTACGTCAAGCACGCGCAGCCGGCGAGTGGTAGGCCGTTCCTGGATCACTCCGTTGCGCTCTGCACATGCCCCAACGGACATACGTGCTCACTCTCGAAGGACATTCACACCATCATCGACACGGACGGTATATTGTCCCCATCGTACGTGTGTCCAGTGAAGGCCTGCACGTTTCACGAGTGGGTGCGTCTCGATGGCTGGTCGTGGTCTTGGTACAACTTGAACTGCGCACCTGACAGACCGTAGGGAAGATCGCCGCACCCGCGTGCGCGCCATGCGCCGGGGAATGAAGGAGACGTGAAGTCTATGCTTGGATGGGAGCAGTTATACGCGGGGAAGCCGCTGCATGCGTACGACGGGCACTCGTTTCTGCCGGTGTGCGGCGACATGGATGCGAAGCGCTCGGTTGACGACCCGATGCCTCGCACGACTTACTGCGGACCGATGCCACCTCCACCAGAGATGATCTGCGACGCGTGCAAGACGTGGGAACGCGATCACGATCCCATGTTTATCGCGGGTCGCGAGTACGAGTGTAGGCGAATACGACAACTCCTATCGCGTGAGGCCAATCGCATTTTCAAGACGCAGGAGAAGGATTACCCGAGCAACGTGCTCGACGTGGTCGGAGAGAATCTGATGATGGGAGACACGGAGCAACTGTCGGTCAAAAGGCCGTGATAAACGACGCCCCACTGCGCGCAAGACAATTCAACAAAGGAACAAGGTGAGACCAATGGCAGAAATCAAGACAGGACGTTGCAAGGTGAAGGCGATCATGGGCAGCCAGCAGTACGGTCTAGCCGGTGACAAGGAGACGCCGCAGATTGCGATCGACGTGACGAGCAAGGACTGGGGCGGTGCGTCGATGACGACGTTTCTGTTCTTTACCGCAGCGGCTGCGAAGTTTTCGTTCGATCGCCTGTGGGCGCTCGGATGGAAAGGGAAGACGGCCGCAGATCTCGGCAACATGACCGGCATCGACACGAACGAGGTCGATTTCGAGGTGCGAGACGAGCCGTACGAAGGGAAGTCTCGTCTCAAGGGCGAGATTTTGATGGGTCCAGGTCGGGTCACGATCGAGAAAACGATTGCGCCAGACGCGTTCGCGGCTCGGGTTGCAGCGCTCGTCGGGAATACGACGCCTCAGGACGCGCCTGGGCCGGTTAAACCTCCGTTCTGATGGACGCGGAGCAGATCCGTCGCGTAGAGGCGCTCTGTGTCGCAATCAGAGCAGCTATCGATCGGGAAATAGATCCAAAAACGCCTGCACATGATGTGGTTCTGGCCATGATTGCGCGGGCGGTCGTGATGTCCAAGTTGATGAGAATCGACGAAAACGAGTTTTTCGACACGGTCGTTACGATGTACGAGGCGACGTCTGTCGAATTTCCGGAGAATCACTGATGGCGGCCAAGAAGAAGAAAAAAGCGAAGGTAAGTATCCGGTACGTACGGATGCGGCGCCGTTGGGCAACTCCAGAAGAGCGAAAGTGGCACTTGTGGATGCACGACGTCGACACGTTGCTGCACGAAATGGTCAAGAATCAGACATATCAGGCGTATCCAGCAGATGATCTCGTCGCGCGGGCGGAAGCGTTCGCGGATGCTTACCACGCCATGCAAGACCGACGTCGACCTCCTGGACTCGAGGACGACAGATGACCGAAGACGAGAAGCGCCAGAGCCAGCTCGCGCTCATCTATAGGGTGCTCGATCGACCCGATCTGAACCGCGGACAGCGGGTTGTCTTCCTCGACATGCGCATCGCCCTGTCCGACAAAGGCGTCATCTTGTCCGATGCGCAAGAGCGACAGCTTACGTCGATTATTGAGCGACCGGCTCCAGATCCCGAGAAGTCGCAGGCCGTCCTGGTGCCGAAGGCGTGGCAACCGATGTCGTCGATCACGATCGCTCTCTGGGTCGGTGGCGCCGTGCTGGCCATCATGGTGTGCCAGTTTTGCTTGACTTTCCTGCTTCACTGGCTCGGTTGGCGGTAGACTGGGCTTCATGACCGCCGCCTACAGCAACGAATCCGATGCGCTCGAGTCGCCTGGCCCGGGCGGCTCGCTCAAATGGACGCAGCACATGTCCGGCCACTGGACCGCGCAAGGTCTGGGCGGCAAGTACGACATCTACCCGCGCGGCGCGAGCGGGTACACGGCGTACTGGTCGCAGGCTGGAACCGGTACGACCCACGAACTCGGAAACTACGACACGCTCGGGGCCGCGTTCGGCGCAGCGAGGCGACACGCAGACGGAGAGCGTCGGCAGACGGCGGCCGAGGAAGAAGATCACGATGCGGTTGCGAAGGACGTCGCTCGCAAGGCGGTGGCGTCCGCGTACGGCGCTGATCAGGTAGATCACCTCAGCAAATCGCGCCCGACGACGCCTGGTGATCCTTCGTTCTGGAACGCTTGGCTCAAAAACGGGAAGCGGCTCACGGTTCACGTGGATGGATCGACAGGAACCGTTCGCGATCCGGACGACAACCACGTGGTGACGACGCACACGGTCTCAGAGGACCATTCCGACTACGCTCGAGCAGTTCGCGCCGGGCGTCACCTCGCGCTGCATCACATGAAGACGACTGGCGATCAGATCGGTCGCACCGAAGCCGTTAGCCATTTCGAGAGACAAGGTTTCAGCCGCGAGCACGCCAAGGTGGCGGCAGATGCGTACCAGGAGACGTGGCGTCGAATAGAGAGCGCCGCGGAAGAGTGCGGCGACTGCGCGCACAAACATCCGAAGTCGGTGCCGACGACGCCATGCCGGGAGCTCTCGAAGGTGGCGAAGGAAGGTCGAGAGAAGCCGATCGTCATCGAGAAGACCGGAGAGCACTCCTGGATCGTGTTCGTGCATCACAACCCGATCGTTAACGTGGCCAAGCGCGGCACGAAGCCGGAGCTGTCCTGGAAGGGTCGCAAGAACTACGTCGAAGGGTCGAAGAGGCACATTTTCAAGACGCGCGGCGATGCCGAGAACATTTCGCATCAGGTGGGGCGGTACGTTCTTAACTTCGGTGACTTTGTGTTCTCGTACGTCGAGTACAAGAACGACGTGCCAACGGCGTCGGAAACGGTGCCTGTCATCCACGAAGCCAACGACGCGGGCCCATTCGCAACGGTCGATCGCGATACCAAGGAGCTCGAGAAGGGTCACAAGCTTGGCGAGGTACACACGCCGCAGGACGTATACAAACTCGTGCACGAGGTGCTCTCCAAGGAGAGCCAAGAGGTGTTCCTGGTCCTGCCGATGGACGTCCACTCGCAGCTTATGTCTCGGCCCGTGGAGATCGCCCGTGGGCAGCGGGACCGGGTGTCGATCGGCATCTCGGACGTGATGCGGCCTGTGATCGCCACCAACGCGAGTCGGTTCGTGGTGGTACATAACCACCCGAGCGGCAAGGCTCGTCCGTCGCCGAAAGATCGAGAGTTGACGGACACCATCCGCAAACACACGTTGCCGGACGTCGTGTTTTGCGACCATATCGTGGTCGGACTCGGTTGTTTCTACTCGTTTACTGAGAACAAGCTTTTCAAGGTGAGGTGAGACGTGGAAGGAATGGATCCTGAGCAGATGTTTTTGGCCTTCAGGGATGCGTATGTCGGAGCGATGAAGGCGAAGGAGATCGCAGAGGCAGACGCGCGGCAGGAGATGCACCATTTGCATGTCGAGATGGATGAGATGCGGGCGTGGGACGAGTACGCGCTTGCGGCTCTAGAGCACAATGGCGCTGAGACGCCGTTGGCGTGCGCCCAGTTCGCCGATGAACTTCTCAAGCATCGTCGCGCTACGTTCCTTGTCGGCGATGACAAGTAGCCTCAGCGTGCCGGCGATCGTGCCCAGGTTGGAGCGGCACTTGATCGTTGTGATCCGGTACATGCTGGGGGAGATCGACCGAAGGCCGCTCTGGGAGCGGGCACTCGAAACGAGAAAGGTGAGGCCGCAGTGAATATCAAAGAGTTGGCGGAGAAGATCGAGAAGAAGGCCGGGGTGGACGTGCTGGCGCTGCCGATCGGACGTCGATTTATGACGCGAGCGCCGGATGGGAAGATGGTCATTTTCGAAGTTGAGAAACCTTGGCCTATTACTGGTGGTCAACAACTTCCGCAGCCGTCACTAGACGGTTCAACCATCATGGGTCTCTTCCAGGGCGATGATGAAGTACGCGTGTACACGCTCTTCCTCGGCGAGTCGAAAGAGCCGCCGCCGCCGTCGCGTTACACCATCTCGAAGCACCAGCCAGCCATCTTCTGCGAGATCATGGCCATCGAGACCTTCATCAACGAGATCGCCGACGAGTGGTCCACGGTCGATGAAGGTATCTCCACCGCGGAGCGCGAACGAGCCGCCGTGGTGGCGTACTTGCAGGAGAATATTTCTAAGTCTGGGTACGTGCTGGCCATCGAGATCGGCGAAGCGAAGCACATCCCCGACGACGACGAGGAAGACGACGAGCCCGAAGGTGCGGTAACATCGGTGTCAACCGCTCCAGTTTCCTGAAGGTTCCACCCATGTCCAGCCTCGCTTCGCTCGTGTACACGGTCCCGCAAGGAGGAGCGCTTCTGTCTGCGCTTGAAGCGGCAACCGTGGCGGTACCGATCCCGTCGACCATCTTCCAGTTCCTCGGGCTTCGACTCCTCAGCGACGTAACGGTTCTGGGTCCGCCGGTGGTGCGGACCCTTGACGTCTCGCTTGTGCCGGCGATCTCGCCCACGGCAACAGCGCAAGTGCTGGCGAGCCAGCCGACTGGGAGTCCCATCACGACCATCACGGTCGGTGCGGCTGGCACCGAGGTGGTGGCGCCGCCGGGGGTGCAGATCACTGACACGCTCGGCACGGGCAGCGGGGCGGCAGCGAAGGCGTTTCTGGACCTGGCGACGATCGCCGGCATCTCGGGCGGCTCTGGGTACGGCCCGAACACCTTCATCGTGGCCTATGGGGGCTTACCGCCTGGTAACGGCAGTCCTGGCGAGACGTCGCTGACGTATCAGGAAGTGCTTCGGGTCGACATGTTCGCGGGCGGTGTCGGGTACTCGCCGAAGACAACGGTTGCGTTCGTGGGAGGAATTTCACCTCGGGGTCGAGCGGCGACTGGATCGGTCGTGCTGCGCGGAGGCGTCATCACGGCGATTCTCGTCGAGGACGAAGGTGATGAGTACCTGACCGCTCCGAACATCGTGATCACTGATTCGACCGGAGCCGGTTCTGGCGCGCTCGCGAACCCGTACATGAACCCAGGTAAAACCGTCACTTTTCAGGGTCGACCAGCGACGATCACGGTGGGCGTTGGGGGTGGCGGGACGCTCGTTGGGATCGGGATTCCAGACTCCGGTGAAGGGTATATCTCGGTGCCGGAGCTTGTGGTGGTGGATCCGGATTTCACCGGCTCGGGTGCCATCTTGAAGCCTTCGATGGAGGTCAACAAGATCGTGGTCACCAACGGCGGTGAGGGTTACCAGCAGCCTATGGTAACGCTCGTACCGTACTTCAAGACGCTCTTTCCTGACACGTGCGATCAGCGCAAGCCTCTGTTCAACCTGCTCACGGTGGCGCTGTCGCAGGCGACCCGGACCCAGGTGATAGCCAGCGCGCCGGTGATGAGTTGATGGGTACGGTAAAATACTACGTCTATTCCGTAGCTCCCATCGACAACGGATGGGAAGATCTCCACGTACTGTTTCGTTTGCCAGAACAGATCGCTACGGCGGCCAGATCTCTCGACTGGGAGGGAGACATTAGTGTTGGTGGCTGGTCTCCGGTGCCGTGCGAGACGTGTTTTTGGCCTTGCTTCGTATGGAAGCAGAGCAACAACGGAACCACGTTCATCGCTTCTCCGGTTGCCATGAAATTTTTTTGTGAACCGTTCTGCTTCAAAACGGTGATCGTTCCGTACGAAGCCATCGACCTTCTAGCCTGACATCGCCCCAATGATGAGTTAGCCTGACGTGAATGCCGATCCATCCTGTGCCTGGCCAGCGCGAGCCGCCCCCGGACGACGAAGGCGAGTACGATCTCTCCCAGCTCTCCGATCCGGATGACGACATAGAAGAGGAGGAGGAAGACGAGATCGTCGATACGGCGCCTCCGGTCGCCGTCGATCCGGAGCCCGTCGCTCCGAAGCGTCGCGGTGGGCGACCTCGCAAGCCGCAGGATCCGAAGCCGGTGGGTGTAGGCGCGACGATTCGGGAGCCGAAACAGTTCTGGAAGAGTCGTGACATCGAGGTCCTCTGGCCCGAGGTGCTCGAGAAGATCCGGGAGCTACATCACACGCCTTGGGACGTCGACATCCGCGTCAAGAGGACCGAGCCGCAAGAGATGAGCATTGGTCCAACGTTTCCCGGCGGAACGGTGATGGGCGGCAATGGTAAGGCGGCATCGACGCAGATCGTCGACAAGATCACCGACGAATACCACATGGCCTCGGGAACCATGGGGCCAGCGACCTACAAGATCGAGATCTTCTGGCGCGTCAACTCCAAGGTGTTCACGTGGGGCACGCTTCGCTGTCAGAGCCCAGACGCGATCATGGCCATGCGCCGGCAGCAACAGCAACAGGCGGTGCAGCCCGGTGGTCCCATGGGATGGTCAGGACCGTACTACCCGCCGCCGCCCGCGTACCCACAGCTTCCTCCGCAGTACGCGCCGCCGTACGCCGGATACGGCGCCCCGCCGCCGCAGGCGCCGCCGCACTCGAACGAGGACACCACCGCGATGCGTGCGGAAATCGGCTACTTACGGGGCACGCTCGACGAAGTGTTGCGGGCGTCTCGCGAAGGCCGTCAACCCAACATCCAGCCGATGCCGCCCGCGGGTGTGGGAACTCCGGCGGGGCCGCCCGGGATCGAGGAGATTGCGCGGCGGGTGGTAGAGATGTTGCGTCCGGGGTTCGGGAACCCCGTCATGGCGACGCCAACGGTTGCTCCGACGCCAGCTGTGTCGACCTTCGAGGCGAGCGTGCAGACGATCATGCAAGGCATGATGCAGGGCGTCTTGAAAAAGGTGGGCCATTCGGTCGAGCAGGCCATCCGCGGCGATGGACCTGCAACGCAGGCGACCGAAGCGGTTGCGGAAGTGATCCCGCCGGAAGATCCGAGAGAACATCTCCCGTTCGAGTCGATCGAGGTTGGAAGCAAATGGCCCGATGGGCGGCCTGTCATGTTCCCAAGGGACAAGGAAACCGGTTCCATCAACATGATGGGCATCGCCTTTGCGAATCCTTTCCTTGCGGAGAAGATGGCGGACGCTGCGTCTAGTTTTGCGTCGAACGTGGGCGATCTGGTCAAGAACATGGGCCGTGCGGCCATGGCGCCAGGTACTGCGGAGGTCGTGAACAACATCCCGCGCGGGGCAGTTCAGGCAGGGATGGGACAGCCGCAGGCGCCGCCGATGCGTCAGGCTCCTCCGCCGCACCCGCAGGTTGCGCAGCAGGCGCCGCAGCCAGCGTCGAACGGCGTTGCTCAGGTCCAGGACAATGGGGGATGGCCGACGGGATGACTTGTCAAGCGTCTCGGTGATAAGCTGAGGCGCATGGCTCGACAAAGGTCCGCGAGAGAGAATCCGGGTGCTGGTTTCTGGATCGCCGTCGGCGTCGGCGCGGTAGCCGTTGGAGGCGTTATCTACGTGATGACGCGACCATCGACCGCGGCGGCAGCCACGAATACGACACCTCCACAGCCGCAGATCAACCCGCCGCTCAATGACGCGGCGATGTTCAAGGCGCCGGTGACGATCACCTACCAGTTCAACGGTCAGACTCAAACGCAGACGATCACCCCAGATCCGACCGAGGTTGCTTACGACTTGCAGCACGCCCATTCACTCGCTCTGATCGGCCATGGAGAGGGGAAGGAAGGCAGCATCTGGTCCGCGAAGGCCGTGGCCAACGGCGCAAGCCAGGCGCAGATTCAGCAGCTCCGGTCCGACGGCTATGCGGTCTGAAGGGCTCGGCTGGGGACAGTACGTTCCTTCTGTTTTTGAGCCGACGCCGCCCCCATCCGCGCCGCCGCCATCGCTCACTCCGGCTCAGGCTCAGCAGCTCACGCATGCGCTCCAAGCTTTTCAGCCTGTGCTTCCGCCGCCTCCGCCACCCACGCCTACCGGAACTTTCAATCCGCCGAGGGTGATTTCGCTACAGACCGTAGGTCCGCCTCTCCTGACGCTCGAGCAGAAGCAGCAGATCCTCGCGAACCTCGTCACCTACCAGAAGCAGGGCTACCCACTCGCTTCGTGGAACGCGCTCAATCCGGCCGATCAGCAGCTTCTGCTTCAGGCAGGCATTCATCCGCAAGGTGGGGTGGATTCGGCTACGGCTCCGACGTCGGCTGCGAGTTCGTCGAGCATGTCGACCGGTGAGGTGGTGCTCATCGTCGGAGGTGTGGCGGTAGCTGGAGTGGCGATCTGGTACTTCGGATTCCGCAAGAGAAACTGACCCCATGGCCGACTTCTCGGAGATCGCCGCGACCGCCAGCGGATCGGCCGCGTGGGCGCAGATTCAGGGTCAGCTCAATCTCGAGGGAGCCTCCGATGCGGCCGTTCTGGCGGCCAAGGACACGCTGGCGTCGACCTGGACGAGCCTGACCACCAACCAGTTTGGGGTCGACCCAGAGCACGCGATGACGGCCGCTCGAGATTTTACGCTCGCGGCGCAGACGATCTCGGGATCGGTCGCAACGGTTGAAGGACTCGTCAACGCTGCGGGAGGCGTCATTTCGACGCAGCAGGTGGTGCAGATCTCCAACATGTTCGTGGGGACCATGATCGGTCTCGCAGCGGCGGCTGGCGCGGTCTCCGCTGGTGTGGGCGCGGTCATCGTGTCGGCCATTGCCATCGCGGCGAATGTGATCGAGAGCTTTCTGGGATCGAGTCCGGGTATCGAGGTCTGTCCGGGCGTGACGTGCAACCCGACTCCGAACTGGGTCATCAACTGCCATTGTGTCTGGGGGCAGGCGGCCTCGCCGAGCAGCTTGGCCTGGCGTCCGTTCCCGACGGGATCGGAGTGGTACACGGTCGGTGCGACCGCGTTTCTGAGAGATCAGATCACCGGTCAGACCAACATGGAGGTCGACGGGGCCGGCTTGGGTCAAGGCATCTTCGCGTCGCAAGCGCATCGGCCGATCGACATGATCTTTCCGCAGTACGCGGAGCTAGAACAGGCGCCTCCCAGTATCCTTGCGGCCTTCCATGCAGCGTTCGTGGCAGCCTGGAAGGCGAATCAGGAGTACGCGATCAATGGGCTGAAGGTGCAGGACGACTCGGCGGTGCTCTTTCACAT
>Ga0210383_10000549_pt1 | contig 34437 bp, 35 predicted proteins | sample IncBWC14OmetaG_FD_160072 | JGI IMG/M metagenome (GOLD analysis project Ga0210383, IMG submission 160072) | Forest soil microbial communities from Barre Woods Harvard Forest LTER site, Petersham, Massachusetts, United States - Inc-BW-C-14-O ... | reverse complement strand
TCGCGGTCGAGCCCACTATGGACCCCACAGACGTTGCGCGCGCCGTCGTTTATATGGCGTCCCTGCCTCTCGACGCCAATGTCCAATTCATGACGGTCATGGCGACCAAGATGCCCTTCATCGGCCGCGGCTAATGGCCAGCGTGCCCGTCGCCGGCCGGGGACATTTGCACTGCGCTAAGCAGAAAGAGATCCTTTTCATGTCGGGCAGAACGAATTGGCGAGCTACGGCCTAGCAATCGTTCATACAATCATCCTTAAGACGTATATCCTTCCCTCGGACCGCCAACATAAGCTTGGCCGTCAGTGGAGCGCGGCTGCCGGGCATTCTGACGACGGCCTTCAGGAAAACTTCAGTAGCCTCGCCTGAGCTCTGCTCTTAGACTTTGAACGTACAAGAACGTGCCGGCTCTAATCTGTCGAAAGGGCGGCCCCTGTCCGAACTTGGGCAGTACAAAGAGCCGAGTGTGGAAACGGTGGCTAGCGTGGAGGATGCTATGAAGACGATTTATGAGGTTGGCGGAGCGCTGGCGCTGGCTTTGATACTCGCCACTCAAATTAAGGGACAAGAGAGTTCAGCACCTCAGGATGCTCGACCGCTCGTTTTGACGGAAGCCATTCCGTTACAGGGCATCAAGGGACGATTCGATCATTTTGGTACCAGTGGAAGAAAGTTATTTGTCTCCGCGCTGGGCAACAATACCGTTGAGGTGATCGACATCAGCGGGAGAACGCTGGAACACACTATAACGGGAGTGCCAAATCCTCAGGGCGTGGTCTATGTTCCTGAATCGAACAAGCTCTTTGTCGGGAGCAGCAAGGGCAAACTGTACATCTACGATGGAACCTCTTTCGATCTGATCACGGCGATTGATTTCCACGGCGACGTCGATAACCTGAGGTACGACGCCGCGAATAACCGTGTCTACGTGGGCTACGGTGATGAAGAGACAGCAGCAATCGTGGCTGTCGATGCGACAACGAACAAGCGCCTGGACGAAGAATACAAATTAGGAGCCCATCCGGAGTCCTTCCAACTGGAAACATCAGGGCCCAATGTCTATGTAAACCTGCCAGACTTGAAACAGATTGCGGTCATCAATCGCAGCACTCGCGCGATCGCCCGGTGGCCGTTGACTCTGGAGCACAATTTCCCCATGGCGCTGGATGAAGCCGACCACCGACTATTCGTGGGCACGCACGAACCAGCGCGCCTAGCCGTGTTCGACACGCAGTCAGGCCACATGGTCACTGCGCTTCCCAGCGTCCAGGACGCCGACGACCTGTACTATGACGCCGGGCGCAAACGCATTTACATGGCAGGAGGGGAGGGTTTTATCTACGCGTTTCAGCAAAAGGATCCCGACCAGTACCAGCTCATCACCAAGATTTCTACGGCGTTAGGCGCCCGTACGGCCGGGTACTTTGGAAAAGGCAAAAAGAGTTTCGACCGTTTTTGGCTGGCCGTTCCCGCCCGTGCCGATCATGGCGCCGAGATTTGGATCTACACAGTGCAGGATTGAAGACCGATTACCCGTTCCCCACTAGAAGCGGAACTCCTGCGCTGTGATACCGACACGCTGTGATACCGACAGTTGTGTGGTTACAACTATGGAGTTATACTCGACGCGCAAGCGAGATAAATGCCGCGTTCCCCTGTAAGCGAGGCCAGCAGCAGCACTTAGAGTTTTGTACTATCTTGCTACGAACCAGAAGGTTGGGAGTTCGAGTCCACCCCGGGCGCACCACGAATCAGGCACTTATAGCCGTTCCCAAAAGTCGCTCGGATTTGATTTTCAGTCCGTTCGGTCCAACAACGACATGGCACCCATTGTGCCTCGCCAGAATTAAGCACGCGAACGCAACGATGGTAGCAAGTGCAGCGAAAGCATCCTACCGAAAAAGCTATCCAGCGCGAATGCCTTTGAAATCAGCGACATTGAGAGGATGAACATAGGGGCGCATCAGCCGGGCATTTATGATGTAACAATGTTACGTTACATGCTCTGTGGTTACCCGAAATAACAATTCGCCAGGGACCGGTCAAAGGCAAAAGGACGGGTCTGAAGGCCCGCCGCTACATGGCCCCGGTTTGGTGCGTGGAAGAGGGTACCCGCTAAAGCGACCCCCTACACCGGCTGAGAGGAAAAACGGGCCGCGGAACCAAAGTGGGTCGAGTTCCGTACAGAATGAGTGGGGCAGGCTGGTCCAAGAAACAGACAGCTGTTCGAGAGAGACAGACAACCGTTAGGGAGAGAGGAATCATGAAGAAGATAGAGAGTTTAGTACGGGGCTGGATACCCGGGGCACTTTGTGTGGCGGTGATTTCGCTGGTAGCCGGTGTGCCCGCGTGGGCGCAGGGCGAAAAGCGGACGGTCTTCGCGCCGAGCGATTTTCATTGGCAGGGTAACTTGAAAGGCGGGCAGACGCTGGAAGTGGTCAATACCAATGGCGAGATTGGCGCGAACCGCGCTTCCGGGGATGCGGCGCGCGTCGAAGGAGTGCGCGGGGGGAGCGACGAAGACCACGAGCTATTTATCGAGGTCGTCGAGTACTCGGACGGTGTCACCGTTTGCGCCGTGTACGCGAAAGATAGGGCGCCGGGGCGCTGCCATCGCGGCGGCGTATCGTCCGAGTCCAGCAACAACTGGTGGCATGGCCATCGCGCGAAGATCAACTTTGACGTGCAAGTGCCGCACGGCGTGCGCTTCCATGCGTTGACGACCAATGGCGGCGTGCATTGCGCGAACCTGGAGAGCGTGGTGGAGGCGGCCACGACGAACGGCAACGTGGAAGTGTCGACCAGCGAATGGGCTTCGGCGAGGACCACCAACGGTGGCGTGCGCGTGGCCATGGGCAATGCCAAGTGGAGCGGCGAGTTGGAGCTGATGACGACCAATGGCAGTGTCGACGTGACGCTGCCGGCTTCCGCGGAATTCAAGGTGGACGCGGCCACAACGAATGGCGGGATTCGCTCGGACTTTCCGATTACCGTGCAGGGGACGTTCGGGCCGAAGACGCTCTCCGGGACGGTCGGCGGAGGTGGACGAGAGTTGAAGGTCGCGACGACGAACGGCGGGATTGAGCTGAAGAAGATCTGAGAGGGACAATTCATCATATCCACCGACGAAGTGCTGGAAGGGATGTTCGATTAAGCCGACCTGACCGGCACTTCCGCGCTTTTCCTGTTCTTCACCGTTGTTCTTAAAAAAAGCACGGGTCTAAGGATCGCCACTACAGCACCGGCCGACTGCGACTTCCGCTCTCGCCTATCTGTTAGACTATCGGCCCATGAGAGCACTTCTGTTGCGGGCCGTTGGCTTCGTACTCTTTGCAACATCGCTCGGATCTGCAGCGTCGCTCGCATCCGCGCAGGATGTCATTCCTCTTTATCAAGGCACGCCTCCTGGCTCCGCTGCGGAGAACTATCCGGAGAAAGAGTACTTCTCGAAAATTTGGAACACGGAAGTCGTCACCAACGTGACGAAGCCCACGCTCACGATTTTCAAACCTGCAGCCGAACAAAAGAACGGCACGGCGATCGTGGTGTGCCCGGGCGGCGGTTTCATGGCTCTCTCCATCACGAGTGAAGGCAGTGACGTGGCCAAGTATTTGGCGGCGAAGGGCGTCACCGCGTTTGTTTTGAAGTACCGCCTGGCGCACACTGGCGAGGATGCGACGCAGGAATTCTCGACGCTGATCGCAGACCGGCAGAAGTTTGGGGAGATCATCGGTAGAGTCATTCCGCAATCCAACGCTGACGGCCTTGCTGCGGTTACTTACGTTCGTCAGCACGCCTCCGAATGGGGCATTTCTCCCGACCGTGTGGGCATCATCGGCTTCTCTGCGGGTGGGGAGGTGGCAGCCGGAGCCGGCTTCCAATACACACCGGAAGGGCGACCCGCGTTCGTAGCCCCGATCTACGCGGCCGCCACAAGATTCAAAGACACGGCCGTACCAGCGGATGCACCTCCGATGTTTGTCGCGGCGGCAACCGACGATCAGCTCGGCCTCGCACCCGATAGCATTCTTTTGTACGAAAAATGGAGCGCCGCTCACAAATCCGTCGAACTGCACATGTTCGCAAAGGGTGGCCACGGCTTCGGCATGCGCAAGCAAAACCTGCCGACGGATCACTGGAACGACCGCTTCGCCGAATGGCTCGACCTGCAAGGCTTTCTGAAGAAGTAGGATTGCGGTGGCACAAGCTTTAGTCTGTGCTCCGACGATCCTCCATCGTCGCTATATCTCGATCACTGTCGGGCCCCCATCGCTGTGGCGACGGTTTACCGCCGCGCGCCTCTTATATTAAGGATTCCGAGAATCTCCTCTAGCCAAAGACCTCCTGGGCCTAATTGATCTTCAGCATACGCACAGCAATGATTTCTGGAGCAGGGCAGCGATCAGGACGAGTTTTTTGACTATACGAGATCCTTTAGAGTTCTTGGTTCCACTGTTGGAAAGGTAACCTCAAATCCAGACTCGCGTTGAATCTACCAATAGACTAAAAATTCAATCATATAGAGCAGTCGGTTGGCGTAACAAGCGATGGGAGTTGAAATGCCATGTGTGTAGAAAGTACAAGCGCGCCAGGGAAATAGGTCCTTTCTGGGTACTGGAACCCATGCTCAGCAAACCTGCGTAGGGTCTGAAAATCCCTAAAACTCGCGACTTAACTGCGTTGGCAAACAAAGTGCACAACGCTAATAAGGGGAAGAAGAGAAATGAGCAACCAATTCCCATCGAGACAGCAGTTTGTACTGAGCAACCGAGGCTATTCCGAGAGTGTCAAAGGGCCTTGGAGATCTGGAACGGGCATTGCGCCGAGTTTTTGTCAGTTTCGTTTTATCGCAAGGGGAAGCAGGCGACGAACTACTGCGATTGCGAGCGGCGCGTGTTCGAGCTACACGGTGTTGCAGAACCACGAACGCAACTGCTCACTTATGTCAGCCGGCGTCAAAGAATGGAAGGACGTGATTCTGAAAACAGTCCCGACACCATATCCAACAACGAAATGAACAATTGACTAGCGCATTCTCGTATGGGGCCACACGGCAGAGCCGGCGATGACGAGCAGACGCGGTATTTCTCGACAGGGAGAACGCAAATAATCGAGCAGAAGGAGTGCGCCCGAGAAACGAAGAGCGGAAAGGTAGAATTCCCGGAGAGGGCTATGTTCCCAGCGCGCCTTTGAATGCCGTCTGATCAAGGTATCTTCATCGTGCGGACTCGCGATCAAGGATGCTTTAGTGTCCTCTTCGAAATCCGTCTGAGGAGGATTGAGCAAAATCATGCGCATAGACTGGCCTCTCTTGAAAATCCAACCTGATGGCTTTTCATGGGTAATTTCCCTCCATCGATTGGGTTTGTTTCCCTGATTGTCAGTTCTTCACCGCCGACGTAGCCTCATTTCTTGGGGACGTACGCAGGACGGTCCTTCCTGGCTCGGGACACTCACTGCTGTCGTATGACGGCGACCAAAGGAGGCTGATCAGAGGCGTTGTTGGTTTTCCCGCTTAAGCAGAGCTGAGAGACCAAACTTCCTCTATCCTTCGCTCGGACGCAACGCGGCCCGCATCCGACTAGGGCGCCGACACGGAGCAAAGGCTATATGGATGTTCTAATACATGCACTTAGTGGCCGATATGAAAAGCGCAATCCGCGGGCGCTAACGGTAGAGCTTTTGCGCCTGGACGAGTCGCAATTTAATGTGAGGACGGTGACTGAGAATGTAAGCCCTCGAGGCGCACGCATCGTGACTGACTCGAACTGCACTCCTGGGAAGCATGTGCTGCTTACCGCTCCTGAGGAAGGGCTCAAGTCGTTGGCGCGCGTCGTTTACTGCCAACCCCTGGAGAATACAAAATTTGCTGTTGGCCTGCAGCTCGTGGTGCGCGTCGAAGAGTGGGGGGAGACCGGTTAGCCACGACATTTGAGGGTTGAGCGTTATCGTTTTTCCTCGGAAGATCTCTCTCGTACCTTACTCTTGTTTCAGGGGGACCTCGGAAATTTTCGACGTTCCAGGTAGTGGTGCAGCTTGACGCTTACGGCGATTTTTTGAGCGTACTCGCGATCGCCGCCAGACAAACCTCGGGATTGTCGGACACGGTGCCTCCATCGGCCTCGGGGAACCGCTCGCCGCTGTGGAATAGCAGGGCGAAGCGACCGGGATATTCGGATAGTGTTGCTTGAACCAGGAAATCAACGCCGCTCGAACAGGATGGGGGCGGAACAGCCGATCACAATCGAATCAGCAGCTTCGACAAAGGCTTCATCGTTGCCTAGCACGGATGTGACGTGGTGACCTCGAGATTCAAGCATTCGCGCGGGGGTTACGAGCGGGCCTCCATAGTATGCGACTTGCAGTATGTTAGCCACTGCTGCACTCAGTAGGCTCAGTGGACACAAAGAGAGCCTACCTCGTTTCCGCTGCCACAGTACCAGTTTTGTCTTCACGACTAGGTGGCGCGCACACGGTTTCTGTCCTTTGATTGGGGTATCGACGGGATTGACGTTTCAGTTCGACGTACGGTTTGAAAGGCGGTTTCCAGAACGTCGGGGGGTTGAACAACGGCACTGACGTTCGCGTCGGTGGGATTCATAGGGGCGCTTTCAAAGAGATTGCCGCACTTGCACGTACAGCCTATCTATGACAACAAGTCCATGCGGGGTGTCGTGCATCTTGAGATGACCCGACAGTGAAAGCGGCCGGAACGCGGGAGCTCGTCTTTGTGCAAAGAGATGACCGTCCAAACGAAAACGGGGATACCCGTTTCTCGCCCCGTGGAGACCTATTGTAGTTTGCCGGCTTTTCGGACAACTGAGAAACACCCCATTCACAGTGCGTTGTGGAAGATTTTCATACGAGCAGATTCTAAAATTTCTTGGTCGCAAGACAACTGCAAGATGTAAGACCCTGAATAGCGTGGTCTTAATAGAATCGTCATTCTGCTCAGAATTTGGAACGAAAATTGCCTTCTATACAACGACGTCAAAAAGGCCCTCTCCCAGGTGAGCCCTAACTCTAGGAAAGCTTCTGGGATAATGCTTCATGACCAAAGTGGAGAACGACCTTATGATGATCCTGATGAGACTGGCACTGTTGGAATCAGGGAGCACTGAACTCCCTCGCCCTTCCAGTACGACTCGACAAGATGGTCAACGTGAGCAGAACACAAGAATTGTGAGTAAGTCATGGTCGGAGATACTAAGCCCTCACAGGAGGAGGGCCAATGATACAAAGCCAACTTAATCCAAATTCCCAGCCTGTGGCTGTGATATAAAAGCTCTCTCGATGAACCATGTTCAAAAGCCCGGCTCGGTCATGATAAATCCTCTTGCCACCAGTAATCGGCGCTGGGCGCGACAGCTATCCTCGTAGAATAGACGCGTTTAAGCGCGATCCGGTCGCGTGTGGAACCCCTTCGATTGTCCCAACCGTTGTTCCAACTCCGTTCCAACAATTGGGCGATTATCTGCGAAATCGGCTCCCATGCCGAACATGCCCTGTGGCTGAAGAAATAACAATGTGCCAGCCACAGCGGCGGATTTTCAGTGGTACATGGGCACGGGCTTGCCCTCGATTTGCAGGATGGCCTCGTGGGAGGGCGCGGTAAGCCGCACGCGATGGGAGATTTCTTCGAGCGTGGGCAGCGCTTCTTTGGCGTCCGGGCCGATGTTGCCGAGAGCATAGATGGCGCTGTCGAAGACGTAGTTCGGGCCCGGATCGGTTTTCAGGCGTTCGATCAATGCCGAGACCGCAGAGCGGCTGCCGGGACCGATCGCTCCGAGGGCGTCCGCTGCGCTGGCGCGCACGTAAGGAACGGAATCGCTGAGAGCGCGTGTGAGTTCCGGAACGGCGCCCGAGGATTTTGGGCCGATGGATTTGAGCGCCAACGCGGCTTGGCAACGAACGCGCGGCGCGGAATCGGCGAGCAGCTTCGCCAGTTCCGGCACCGATCGGACGGCGGGTGGGCCAATCTGTGCAAGCGCATTGGCGACAGCGCCGCGAGCTTCGGGATCGCCATCCGAGAACGCAGCCATCAAGGATTCGACCGCGGGAGCCGCGCTTGCGCCGAAGCTTCCGATGGCCCGGAGCAGGTCCGGCCGATCCTTGCCGACTGCGGATTTGAGGCGCTCGACGTAGAAAGAAAGCGCGCGGCCGCGATAGATCGCAGTATCCGAAGATACAGCGGGCTTCGGAGCGGATGCTTCCTCGGTGGGCGATGCCGGCGCCTGCAGCACGCGCTCCAGATCCACTTCCTGAATTCCAAAATTGTATCCAGCGGAGCGCGGATCTTTTCCGTTACAGGCAAACGTCAACGTGTGGCGGCCTTCGGTGAGCTGGAACATGCCGAGGGCGCGGTCCCTCGAGACGTAAACTTCAGGAAGATAGTTGTAGAAGACCTCGGGGCCGGGGAATGGAATCTCGGAAGTCGCAGCCTGGCGCGTATCGAGATTCGTGGGCTGGCCGTCGAGGAGCGCGTAATAGTCGCCGTAGTCCGGGGCCTGCGCCAGCATGGCGATCATTTCGTATTGGCCGGCTTCGGCGATATCGATCGGAATGTTAATTTTTGCTCCAGCGCCTTTGGCTTCGAAAAACAACAGGTCTTTCGACCAATCCACTTCGCGTTGCACGGACGCTGTTCCGTTTTCGGCGGTCACGCCGGCAAGCGAATCCTCAACCGCTACTTGCGTGGCGTTTCCAAAAGGCAGCCTCGCGGCGCCGTAGGGCACTTCGGGCAAATCTTCCTGCACGCCCTTTTGGTACCAGAACGCCACACTCGAAAAATAGTCCGGGCGCTCTTCAAACGCGGAGCGCACCGAGCCGTCTTCGTTGGCGGTCCAACCGGCGTGCTCGATTTCCGCGCGCAGCGAAGTTTTGAACGCGATCGGATCAGGGACGTGCCAGCGGTAAGCGCTCAGCCGCGATCCGAGCCGCTCGCCCTCCGCCATGGGCGTGCCGGCCCAGGGGCCGTCGGAGTCGCGCAACCCCCAGGCGTCGTTGAAGTAGTCCTCGGAACCGGTGCCGTAAATCTGCGGCTGCTTTGCGCCGTCAATATAGAAAAGATCGTCGCCTTCGCCGAACCAGGAAAGTTGCGTTTGCACAACGCCCATCACTGTGCCGACGTAGTGGCCCGTTCCTTTGATGTTGAGGAATTCATAGTGGCGCCCGGTACGCGCGGGCCGCTCCTGGCGGTAATAGGCATGAAAGTAAGCGATGTCCTCTGGCAGCGAAGCGTACTTTCTATAGTCCACGTGGTAGTAAAACATCGGAACGATGCGCTCGCCCTCGTTGGTGACGGTGATGCGGCAGGACTTGCGAAACGGCATCGGCCAATAGCTGTTGCGCGCGCGGCCGAGCGAGCTGTCGTGAATCATGATGGAATTGAGGTTGCGCTCGGAGCCGTGGGCCACGCCAAAAAAATCGCCGAGCGGCGTATCTACGCTGGGCGTTTTGTGGCCGTCGTAATAAACGCGCAGGCGCAGCAAGCGCGGCCAGCCAAATTCGTTATTCGCGATGGTCGCCCAGATGTGCGTAATCATTCCGGCGCCAGACACCTCGGCCATCACCAGCGTCTCGCCGGGCAGAATTCGTTTGCTATCATCGTTGCTGGCGACGTAGCGATTTTGGCTGGAGGCGCGATGGCTCGAGTAACTCTTGAGCCGCGCGAGGCCGAGGCCATCCAGGAAATCATCCGGCGCACCCTGCGCGTGGCATGTTGTTGCGGCGGCAAGCAGAAGTAGCCCGCTGCGAAATGGTTTCGTGAAAGCCTTCATGAAGTCTTTGCTCCTTGAAAGCCTACAACCTACCATTCGAGGAGGTCTCCGCTCTAGCTAAATGGACCGTGGCGGGCAGTCGCAGCTTTAGCCGAGGGTCGCTGCTGGCAACCTTCTCAAAAGCAGATGCGCGAGATGTCGTTCTGTTTAACCCTGGATCTGTAAAGTGAAGCACTGGAACAGGTAACGTATCGCCGGCGAATTGTTATGGGGGAACGGATTTTACCAGTAATCGCGCTGTGAAATGAAAGTGCGTCTCACTCTCGGGACGCAGCAGGTGGTATTGAAACGATCAGAGCCGCGAAGGACGCTGCGCCGAAGAAACACCGAGTGATTTCTTGGAAGTTTTGCCGAGGTTGACCAAATACCGCAGCGAGCGCGAATCTTTGAGAAATCAGGCAACCATGGGGGGTGTGATATAGGCCTCTCTGCGCCACCTATCTGGCGGCGGAGAACCAGATCCTTGAGAGGGCAGATCAAGTATCGGCTGCTGCTTTCGGAAGGAGAAAAGGCGACCCTGGCCGAGATCGCTCACCGTCTGCCTCGAAAGGTTCTGGAGGAGGTGGGGGCAACGGCCAAGCCCGAAACGATTCTGGGTCGGTATCGGAAGCTCATCGCGAACGGAGCAGTGCGGTGTCGAGAACGACTGGGAGGTCTGCTGAAGTACTACGACAGGGAAGCGGCGCAAAGTCGACGGGACAGCGGACGCTGGACTCACAATCAGCGCATATGTTCGCATATGTTAAGGATACCGGGAATGGCTCATCGCAAGAAAACCTCCCGGCCTAATCTATCATAGAGACAAGCAGGGCAATGCGTTTTGGCTCAGGGAGTCGATGAATCAATCTCTCTGGCGGCGTATATTACTGTACGGATGGCCCACCTCTGAGCGGCCGCCGTCGGTTTCGCTAGCATCCCCCGTCGCAACCTGCCCTTGCACTCCAAAAAGCGGACAGGTTTCCAAGGTACTGTGTCAGGAGTTCTGAAGTTATAATACCGGCGCATTCTGGCCGACCCCATGCCGCGAGAAAATTTAGCCAACGCCATCTGTTCTTTCTTGGCTCGCTCCTCACTCTTCATCGTTCTAGTAATCGCACTTTTTGCCGCTTTCTCTCCCTCCGCGTCTGCGCAAACATCACCAAGCTTAGTTCACGGTCTGTGGGTCTGGAAAAGCCCGGCAGTCCTAGCCGCCCCTCATGCCGCCGAATCGCTCCGCGATTTCTGCACTACCCAAGGCATCAACGAAGTCTACGTTTCCGTCTCCGCGCGCTCCGAACCCTCCGAGGAGGGCCAGCTCGCTCACCTTATCAGCCTCTTGCATCGCTCGAGCATTCGCGCCGAAGCCCTGCTTGACAGTGCCGATGCCGACGAGCCCGGCAAACACCGTGATTCGCTCGTCCAAAAAGTCCAGACCATCATTCAATTCAATCAAACGCATTCCGCCGATCGCTTCGATGGCATTCACCTTGACATCGAGCCGCAGCAACGGCCCGAAAATAAGGGCCCAGGCAATCTACGCTTCTTGCCTGGCCTAACCGATGCTTTCCGCACCGTCCGCGCGGTAGCCGAACCCGCCGGCATGACCGTCAACGCCGACATCCAAAACAAACTTCTCAAAGGCGACGCAATTCAGCGAAAAATGCTTCTCTCCTCCGTCCCCCGCGTAACTCTGATGATGTACCAGCTCAGTAGCCCCAGCGACGGCGACACCCCGTTAGAACAAGCCGAAAAAGCCGCTAAGAATAGTCAGAAGTTTCTCAACATGGCTTACGAAGGCCTGAGCGGTCCCAATCTCGCAAGAATGGTAATCGCGCTGCGAACGCCCGACTATCTCGACCACCTTCCAGAGCTGCTCGAGAAACTCGACGACGCCAATCGTACCAACTCTCATTACCTCGGCTGGGCACGTCACTCCTACAACGACACCTTGAAATAATCGGCGGTTTCACTGACATCGCGGCGTTCTCAGGGCCCTCAACACATGTCACGTTCTTCGGTCTTTTTGCGGCCCTATAGTAGGAGATCGGAGGTGGCAAAAAAAGATTTTCAACTTGCGGCCAACGATTACGAAAAAATCCTCCGGCTGCAAGCGCCAAGTTTCTTGAATCTGCCGGTGCATGCGCGCGGCGAATTGCTGGGTGGCCTGGCCGAGGCATGGAACGGGCTCGGGGACATCGAAAAATCGCGCGGATATCTAAAGCGCATGACGGAAGAGCTTCCAGACACGGCATACGGACGAAGGGCGAAAGAAGCGATAGCGTCGGCGAAATCTGGTGCGCTCGGAACGGCGTGCCTCGGATGCCATGTAGGCAGCGTGAAGTAACACTAATCGCGGAGAACTATTCCCCCCACCTCTCCTGTGCCTGTCTCTGGCGAATCGTTATTTCGCCGACCGTACCACAGCTGGAATTCGCGCTTATTCTGTGTACGCTAGCCGCCAGCGACGAACCATCGACTCACGAACTCCAGCATCTCTACTGGAATTGTCTCCTCGTGAAAATTCTGGCCTTCGAACCGGCCACAAAAGGCGACTTTCTTGGTAACGCCGGCCACGCTCTCATCTTCGAGTCTGATAATAGTGACATCCTTGCCACCAGACTTGTTCCGAACAACATCTCCGGGCTTGAAATCGATGCTCATTGAGTCCCCCTGGGAGAGGTGACGGTCTATACCGCCAGTGCAGATCATATCACGGCGGTGATAACAGAAACTCCCGCCTGTGGATGTGCCCACCGAATTGAGTTAGCAAGTGCGCGAACGTGCGTGCCGATTTTGAGAGAGCCGAATTACAGCTTGCTGGCTTTGGTTGATAGATGCTTAAGCCATTGAGCGAGTCGCGCTCGGTGTTCTTGTTCCATCGCCACAAACTTCACACCCATACCTTCTTTGGGCTTGCCCCGTTGGACGATGGCGCGCGCCCGTACCTCCCCAGTCGGCACATCAAGGAGCAATTGGATGAAAGTTCCCGGAGGAGGAGGCTCACTCGTGCGGATGTACAACCCACCCAATCCAAGATTGGCCACAGGCGAGAGTTCTCGTTTATTGGCAGTCTGCCAGGCCAAAATGGTCCCTCTCGGGGAGGAAACACGAGAGTAGCGACGAAGGTCGTTCGTGGTCGTCACGGAAACACCCCAACGAACGATACTCTTTTTCCGAGGACAATTGAAACCCCGTATGGTAAAAATCTCAAACGCATTGAAAGGGCTTGATTTCCAGTCTCGAATACCATCGTCTGCACTTTGCTGTCGCGTATAAGTTCGACCGAGGTCTGTCCGGGACGAGATCGACTTTCCGCAGCGCCACAGGCGGAAACCACGTGTCGTTCACTCCCGCAGGTGCGAGTCCCATGGATGCAAGCTTCGCGGCCACGTAACGCGCTGCGATTTCGTGCCCGCGCACACCTGTCTGTCGCCCTTCGAGCAGGTCGTCCGACAACCGCATGCGCGCGGCGATTGCTTCCGGACGAATTATTTTGACGGCCGCGTCGGCGGCCGCCTGATCGCCCTGGCTGAGCTCTTGCGCGCTCGACGATACGCAGAACGACGCCACCGTGAAAACCGCAGGCAATAAAGTTCTCACCTGCGATTTCCGTTTTCTCGAGCGTTGAAGCTCGCGGAATGCTACCCCGCTTTCGCGCGTATCCTCTACCAAGATTTTGGTGGTAGTGTGCTGCAACTACCGTGCCGCCTTGCTCGTTGCCGGTTCCACCCGAGTGACGGGACATCGCCACTCATTCTCGAACCGAGTGATACCCGTCAACGTGCCGTCTGCCGCGAACCGCAGGCTGAAGCCCGGTGCGCGCCACCTCAATCACAGACGTTCTGCAGGTACGGGGCACCATCGATTGCCGGGCCCGAGTTGCACGGGACGGCCTTTAAATACTCATAGATGGCGCGGAGGTCATGTTCGCTCATGTTCTGGAAGCTCGGCCATGGCATGACCTGGAGATGATCGCCGTTGAAGGGAGGCTCCAGGCAGTTGGGCGGAGTGCCAGGCCCGGCAGTACAATTGGGGTGAACATGATCGAAATCTGTGCCCTGTCTCATGATTTGACGAAACTGTTCAAAGGTGTGTCCACCTTCAGGCAGCCCCGTTTTGTCCGGTGTCAAGTTACGTGAGTATAGATGTGGAATTGAAGGGAACGGCGGACCGGGGAACGGACCGAAATCCTGCCCTCCGGCTAAATAGGTCGCCGGGTTCACCATTTGCTTTCCGCTGAATGCAGGGGAAAGCAGGTACGGGTTTCCGCCGGGACTGTACTCGGTGGCTGGGCCCGCACTATGGCAACCATTGCAGTCGGCCACCGCGTTGACAACATAGCTGCCGAGTCCCACTAGCCTCCCGTCCTTGCCCTCCAGATTCAACGGGACTGGCGCTATCTCGAAACCGATACGGACGAGTGACGCCTCATCCTCGTCCCGGTGGTCCTGGGCTCGGGTGCGCGGTGAGTTGCTCAACAATCCTGTCAGAGCCACCACACCAAGTGTTACGATCGCTCCCGACCCCATTTTCGCAAGTTGCTGTGATTTCATGTTTGGTTCTCCTTTGCGGAATCGTCCAGAGTCGCCATGCTTGCCGCTGCGGGCTTGCGGCTCACTTTGCGAAACCTGCCTCGATTCGTCAATCCTTCCGAGGTAGCTTGCCGGTAGGACGTATATATCCGCGTAAACTATTCAAAGAATGGGCCTTAGTTGTCAGGATCAGCGCGAGAACCCGGCTTTTCGCGAAATTCATCTTGGTGTTAGACTTCGCGGAAGATAACGGCCTAAGATGTCTCAGCTTGCAAGTCAACCCACCGCCAAGCGCTTCGGTCCATTTGAAGTGAGTCCTGCCTCGCGTGAACTTCGCAAGCACGGCGTTCGGATCAAATTGGCCGGCCAGCCCTTCGACATCCTAGCGATCCTATTGGAGCGTGGTGGCGAAGTGGTGACCCGCGAAGAACTCCGCCAGCGCTTGTGGCTAGCCGATACCTTTGTGGACTTCGAGCACGGCATGAACAACGCCGTCAAGAAGCTGCGCGCGGCCCTGGGCGATTCAGCGGATCATCCGCTCTACATCGAAACTCTCACACGCGTCGGTTATCGATTTATCGCGCCAATCGAACAAATCGGGAGTGCATCGAACGAAGCACACGTGCAGTCTGGAATGAGATGGAAGGTGATCGCCCCCGCTGCGTTAGTTGTCGTGGCCCTTGCTTCCGGCAGTTACTTCTATTTTCGGCACCCGCTGAAGCTCACAGATAAAGACACGATTGTTCTCGCAGATTTTGCCAACACGACGGGAGACGCGGTGTTTGAAGGCACGCTACGCCAGGGGCTTTCCGTGCAACTGGAACAGTCACCGTTTCTGAGCCTCGTTTCAGAGCCGCAAATCCAGCAGACGCTGCAGATGATGGGGCAGAATCCCGATGTGAAGCTCACGCCGGAGATTGCGCGGGAACTGTGTCAGCGAACGGGAAGCAGCGCGGTGCTCGACGGTTCGATCGGGCAGGTAGGCACAGAGTACTTGCTGACGGTCAAGGCCGTCAACTGCGTCAGCGGGAAGACGTTGGCGAGTACGGAAGCACAGGCACGCGATAAGAATCAGGTGCTGGATGCTTTGGGAAAAACGGCTGCGGAAATGAGGAACAAACTGGGCGAATCGCTGAGCACGGTACAGAAGTTCGACACGCCGCTTGAACAAGCCACCACGCCGTCGCTCGAAGCCCTGGAAGCTTTCAGCTCAGGCTTTCGGGTTGTAGGCACGACAGGGTCGGCCGCAGGTATTCCGTTTTTTAAGCATGCCGTCGAACTCGACCCCAATTTCGCCCTCGCGTATGCGTTGCTGGGGCGCTTGTACGGGGATCTTAAAGAATACGGGGTCGCAGCCGACTACGCGCGAAAGGCATACGAACTGCGTGAGCGAACGAGTGAGCCAGAAAAGAATTTCATCACATCTTCCTACCATGTAATCGTCACCGGAGACATGGAGAAGGCCGAACAAACCTGCGAGCTTTGGGCACAGGCTTATCCGCGCTCGCCGGCGCCGCACATGTTCTTGTCGGGGTTAATTTATCCGGTCTTAGGACAACATGAAAAAGTGCTGGAAGAAGGCAAAGAGGCAGTCCGATTGAATCCAGACAACCCCATCCCTTACTCCATCCTTATGTCCAGCTACATAGCCCTGAATCGCCTGGACGAGGCCAAGACCACCTATGAGCAGGCTCTCGCGCGTAAGCTGAGTCGCCCTTTCTACCATGCACACCTCTATGAGATTGCGTTTTTGCAGAACGATCGTGCGGGGATGACGGAACAAGTGGTTTGGTCGACCGGCAAGGCGGATGTAGAGGACGAGCTGCTAAGGCTCGAAGCCAATACCGCAGCCTATGCAGGGCGGCTGAGAGAGGCACGAGAGTTTTCCCGTCAGGCAGTGGATTCCGCGAAACGTACAGGTAAAAGAGAGAATGCCGCAACCCATGCGGCCCTCTCTAACCTGAGGGAGGCCTTATTCGGCAATGAAAACGAAGCACGAAAGCACGCGACTTTCGCGCTACAAGGCGCCACTGGCAGCGATGTGGAATATTGCATGGCGCTGGCCTTGGCGTATGCGGGTGATGAGGGGAGGCTGCGAGCGCTGATCGACGATTTGGACAAGAGGTTTCCGGAAGCGACCATTATACAGTTTAATTACCTGCCGACCCTCCGAGCAAAGCTCGCGGTCAGCCGGGGAGATACAGGGGGGGCTATCGAGAATCTTAGAGTCGCCACTCCGTATGAGTTAGGCAGGGTAAAGCGGGACTGACAATTTGTCGGCCTTGTACCCTATCTACGTGCGCGGCGAAGCGTATCTAGGCGCGCATCGCGGGACCGAAGCGGCCGCTGAGTTTCAGAAGATCCTCGACCATCGTGGAATTGTGACCAACGAACCCATCGGAGCACTCGCGCATCTTCAAATCGGCAGAGCCTATGCCATGCAGGGCGACACCGCCAAAGCCAAGCTGGCCTATCAGGATTTCCTCACGCTCTGGAAAGACGCCGACCCCGATATTCCCACCCTGAAACAAGCGAAAGAGGAGTACCCAAAACTGCGGTAATTCCAGTGCCCAAATGGAGAAAGCAAGTAGCCGGCCGGTTGACGATAAGGCGACGAAGGTTGTGAGCGCGGGAGTTCGTGGGCCTGGCGGCGCCACACTTGGCTTCGTGAAAGCGGTCCTAACGGTTAGTGGCGCCTTCGGTTAGACGGCATGCCGGGATAATAAACGATGCTGTTAACGACGCGGAAGTCGTTTTGGCCGCGAATGGCTCCTGCCGGGTTGTAGAAATGAGTGCGAAGATAATCGACGCCGAGGCGAAACCCGAAGGAAGGAGAAAGGCGGTATTCAACGCCGCCGCCAAACGCCATAGCGGGATAGTGAACGTGCCCTAGTTCCACCACACCATTTATGTTGGAAAAGGGGCCGGCAACCCTCGCGCCGCCGGCAAGGAGTTGAGCATACGTGCTCAGCAATTTGCCACGCCAAGGGTAAACCACGGGACCAACCAGGTAGCTGATTTCGTCCATAGGATGTCCGGTGCTGGCGACATTCGAGGCACGCGCGTAGCTAAGGTCCAATTTTGCTCCAAAGCGTTTGCCGGAATCAGCGGAAACGCTAACGTTTACTCCGCTCAGAGGGACGCTGCCTGCTGATGGTATCCCGAGATTGGTGGGGGCATATCCCGCGCTGAAATTCAATAAAGGAGCGTATCCGGCGGGAAGAGGGTTTTTTTTCATTGGCTGAAAATATATAAATTGTGCCGGGACGGGAATTTGTACCAACACGGGGTCCGCAGCCGTCGTAGGGTCTGAAGAGGGGACGAGATCTTGTGCCCCCGGGGAGCTTTGTCCAGGCGGGTCAGGCTGACCGGACGGAGGAGGACCTTGAGCCATGGCCGAGATTGGCCAGAGCAAAAGGGGAAAAGTTATTTTCAACAGTATTCGCATGAGCAGACGCAGGGTTGGGTAAGAGCGCGACGCTCCGGCTTAACGGAGCGCGATGATGCAATGACAAACTCGTTTTACGACAAGTAGAGGTGCCTGAACAGCAGGTAAATCCCTTCGTTGCAGTCAGGAAAATCACTGCATCCGAACGGGGCTATGAGGTGGTCTGGAGAATGTCGAAGTATTTCTCGACATAGGCGAAGTTTTTGTTGCTGGTATTGGGGCGCACATAAGAATGGAGGTGATCTGAAGATGGCTAGTCGAAGTAAAAGAGGGCGGCAGAGTTCGTACAGGCATATCGGAGTTGTGGAGATCGATGCCTGCTGACGTTGCGACAGTGTGATCGCCATCGAAACGAGCCGAGATTGGCTATTGGTTGTGACACGGTGGAACATTAGGCATTTCCGGCACTCTGTTCAACGGGTCTTGGGGTTGCTTGGCTGGCTGGGCAAAACAATAAGCTCAATCTTGTGATCACGACAAAACTTCGCAAAGCGGTCGTACTGACCCTTCGAGAACAAAATTGGCTTGCCTGAAGGCTCTCGCTTGTACGGCTCCCAGTGCAAATTCGTGGACGGCAGAAGTTGGCTCACGCGCCGTTCCAATTCTTCGAGCGAAGGAACTATGTACTTCGAGTCAACGAAAGACCGATACGCGTCACCTGGATAAAGGGCGACCCCGCCCATAGCGTTATCAAGCGTATAGTCGGTGGCCTGCGCCTGCTGGGCCCTTCCCGCGCTAGCTGCGTGGTTCGCTGTCATTACCGAGATGATCGCGGCAACGACGACAAAGACTTTGCTGTTCCGTCTTGCCATAAGCCTGACACCCAGACAATTTCGGCTCGTCAGAAGGGTCTAGCTCAGATTATTACAAATTAGATTTGCCTGACCAGCGAATGACAGGCTAAAACTCCGTTGGCCGGGTTTGTCGCTAACCTGTGGTCCGCATGAATTCCATTCAACGGTTTTCAACCAATTTAACATGGCTACATTCTGGTCGCTTTACTAGGACTGCCTCGCGATTTCATCTTCTTGAGTGTCGCTGATTTCGATGGCATGCGAGCCGGATAACATTTTCAGTAAGGACAATCGAAGAATTGTAGTGGAAGAAGCCATCTCTCGCGACGTTACGAATACACATAGATAACGAAACCACAAACATCGTGAATACGTCCCAACAGTAGGCCCCAATTCACCCCTGGAGGGATCTCCATGAAGCTAAGCGGCCTCCGGTTTTTCCCCTTCCTTTTTGTTCCCGTCGTTCTTATTGCTTTGCCACCCGTGGCACCCGCGTCCGCCGATCACAACCCTCGAGAGGTTCGCTTAAGTCTTGTTCAAGGAGACGTTCGCCTTTCGCGCGGCGACGGCAAGCAACCCGACCTGAAAAAACCTTGGGAGGTGGCGCAAGGCGGCGAACTCATCGAACAAGGATTTGCTGTGGCAACGGGAAACGGCAGCGCCGAATTCGAATTCGAGAACGGCTCAACCGCCTACCTTGCCGAGAATTCCTTGCTTCTTTTCAGAGAACTGTCCTCTCCGGGCGAACGAACTATCACGGGTATGGCCCTGCCCACCGGCACCGCCACTCTCTGGCTGCAGCCGGCCGATGGCGAATCCTTTTCCATCGAGACACCGACAGACAGAGTTCGATTCCTAGGGCCACAAACTATCTTCCTGCGATTCGATGCCTACCTTGACGCAACCGCAATCACGCCTATAGGAGGCAAACTACAAAACCTGGTTCGGAGCGGCATGCCGAATCTCCAGATTGCCACCGGAGAAACGGTCTTCTTTCGGAGAGGTGCGGTCTTGCCGTCCCCGCAGTCCATCGCAAGCTTTTCGCCGGGCGATTCCATTTTCTCGAATTCAGCTCTCGTGCCACAGGCAAGGGCAACCGTCGAAATGCTTCGCGATTCTGGAATGCTGCCAGTTTCACCGGCTCCGCAGGATTTCGCAGGAGTCCAACCCGCGGGAGGACAAACGGTTTCCTACCTGCAAAGTGAAAATGTTCAATCTCATCTTCGGGGACAGGGGTTGGTGGGCCGCGCTTGGGATGAATCGGTAGAGGCTCGCGTAGAGGAGAAGAAAACCACTATGGCCGCGGCCCTCAAGGCTTCTGGGCTTTCCTCTCCCGTGCAGGGACTGTCAGATCTCTACGTGCACGGCAATTTCTTCGCCTGCGAGCCCTACGGCACGTGCTGGGAACCGAAAAATCCGGAGGCAGCGCAAGAATCCGGGGCGAAACCGGCCCCGCCAAACGCACAACTGCCCGCGCCCAATCCCGTTAACGTTGGCTTCCAGACACAGACCGTCGAGTGGCAAGAGCCTGTATGGGGACTGTGCGGTTTCTCCGGTAGCTATGGGACGATCACCCGCGTCGCGCGGACACCGGAAGAACTCAATGAGCTGCTCCGTCTCCAGTCTCTGGCCAGATCGAGGGCAAACCGCCGTCCAGGCTGGATTGGCGCATCCTGTTACCGGCAGAGCTGGATTTACCATCACGGCCATTACGCCATGGTGCTTCCGCGGCCTCCGCACAATTGTGTGGGGAAGGGTTGTGGTCCGGTTCATCCGCTGCGCCCGCTCTTCGTTCGCGTAGGAGACAAAGTTGGTTTTGTGCCGAGGCATCCCGACGACCTTCCGGGGAAGCAGCCGATCAATTTGAAAAATGGGATTATTCTTCCTCCCATCAAGCCGGGCGACGCGGTACAGCGGATCGCCTGGGACCCATCACAGAAACTCGCATTCCTGAACAAAAGTCCCAAGGGATTTGAACGCGAATTGGCTCGCCATCCGGCGCCGGCGGCTGCACCGCAGATTCGCGCGCATCTCATGCAAGAAGCGAGGCCGGGATATTCGCTCACCGCTGCGAATCATGCTATTCCGCGGATCATGTACGACTACAGGACTCAGCAATTCAAGTTGCCCGCCGCCGCGGCTGGAGGCGCGAAAGGCAAGGAGGTCGCCGTGGCGGGAATTGCGTCCAACGGAAAAATCGAGTCGTTCGCGAACGTCGGATCGGGCCGCTACGCCGGTTCCTTTGGCCGCAGCAGCGCCGCAGCATCCTACAGTGGCGGCGGGAATTACGGATCTCATTCTTCCGGCTCAGGCTCGTCGGGCGGTTCCTTCGGGGGTTCTTCCTCGCATTCTTCGGGCGGCGGAAGCGTTTCCAGTTCAGGCGGCTCGTCTAGTTCCAGTGCTTCCGGAGGGGGGCGCTCGCACTAAAAGCGTTCCGCATTTCCATTAGTGGGAATCGGACACGAACCTAACGCATCGATGCTTGCGTCTTGCTATCGGAACGCCCTGGCCTTGGCAGCTGACGACGGCCTCGTTCGATTGCGTTTCCGGCCATTTCGACCGGAGCTTTTGGCTATCCCCCCGAGCGAGCCGCACCAGTGGTATCAGAAACGATCGAATCTGTCCTGACTGCTGGGACTCTCGTGGAACAGGCCCTTCTTGTTTTCTTTGAAGCGCAAGATGTGAGGTTGTTCCTAAAAAACCAAAGATTTCGCGACTCAATGAATGGGCGCAAATCGTACAACAAGACGCCATGTAGGACTCGGCGGTAGCGAGTCCGTTTGCCTCCCGGCTTTCCTTGCCCCAATCGATGATTAGGTGAGCGACAGTAAAAGTGAGGATGGCTGCGGCCAACAGGGTAGCCGTCGTCAAAAGGCCAATCGCTAGATGACGCCGGGAGATTGTAAGCTCAAAGGATCGCGTCCTGGCGCAACACCTGATCCTTGCGCCAGATTCGCGGCAACCTCCAGTGACCACGGCACCGGGCATGGCGGGGTATAGCATCGCTGCGCCAACCTGCGCGGTGTGCGTCGTCGTCCCCTCGAAGCTGACCCAACTCGTGTGCGCTGGTTCGTATTGGCGAGCACGGCTTCCGGCCGTGAGGCGTTTCAAATTGCTCTCCTTTACAACTTAGGAGAGATTGTTGTACACTCCTAACTGTCTTAGGAGGAAGCGTGGCTGGTGAGGCTCATATTCTTCCCGGTACTCTCGATCTGCTCATCTTGAAAGCGGTATCTCTGGGGCCGCTGCACGGCTACGGGACTTTGCTGCGCATCGAGCAAATCTCGCGAGGTGCGTTGCTCGTGGAGCAGGGTGCGCTGTATCCAGCGCTGTTTCGGCTCGTGCGCCAGGGGTTGCTGAAAGCAAATTGGGGAGTGTCGGATAACAATCGGAGGGCGAAGTTCTACGAGCTGACGTCGGCAGGGAAGAAGAGGCTGCGGCAGGAAGAGGCTAGCTGGAATCGTCTGGCCACGGCGATTGCCTCCGCGCTGGGAGCGAGGCCGGAGGAAGTATGAGGCTCTGGGCGTCTGTTCGCATTTTCGTCTTGACCGTATCTCGTCGTTCTGACGTCGAGCGCGACATGGACGAAGAACTGCGCGCGCATATCCAAAATCGCATCGAGGATTTGGAGCGCTCGGGTCTGCCCCGGCCCGAAGCCGAGCGACGCGCGCGCTACAGCACGCCGCAAGGAGCTCTCAATTCGTGTAGCACTTGGAGCTGGTCGATTGCGAATCGTTCGCCAGTTGTTGACGGAAGGGCTCGTGATCGCCATTCTCGGCGGAGGCGTAGGAGTCCTGCTCTCGTACTGGGGCATTGGTTTTTTGCGCGCGAATCTAAGCTTCAACGAAGCTATAAGTGCCGTACCCAGCAGTCTCGATTGGAACGTTGTCCTCTTCGCATTGGTTGTGTCGCTGGTTTCGGCATTGCTTTGCGGAGTCGCGCCCTCGCTGAACGCTTCCCACGCTGACATTAACGTTAGCCTCAAGAACGAAAGTCGCGCCGTTTCCGGCGGCCGGTCACGAAGCCTCATGCGAAAATTCCTAGTGACCGCCGAGATCGCGCTAGCCTTATTTTTGCTGATTGGCGTTGGACTTCTGATCCGCGGAATTTATCAGATCGAGCATCAAGATCTCGGCTTCCGCTCCGACCATCTCCTGACCGCAACCCTAATGCTGGACGACGCGCGATATGGCGACGCCGATAAGAAGAAGATTTTCGTTCAGAACGTACTTGACAGGCTTCGACAGGCTTCTGGCGCTGAAGCTGTCGCCGTAGCCTCAGATTTGCCTGTGACGGGACCAGGCAGCGTCACGCTGATTGTCAAAGATCACCCCGAGCTACCCACAGAGCAACAATTGAGCGCGCTCGATTTTCTTCATCACGGCAGGGTTGGTTGCTCGTCGCTGCCACGCATGAGAAGAGCGGGCACCATCAAGGCCTTGGTGGCTCCGCCCTTGAAACGAACGCGTAGGCTAAACGAGCATCGAATCAGATTGGTTCGCGGTACCGCCGTAGCCGCGCCGCTGTGGCGAGGAATATCGCGGCGACTGCCAGCCCTACCCACAGACCCGGCGTACTGAAAAATTGCACCGGAGTGAGCGCTGACATCATTTCCATCAGGTTTCCGCTCCGCGCTGTGGTGGTGGAAGGCTCCGGCCCGGTCAAGCGGTACTGCAGCATCCCGAGGAAATGCGAAGTTCTGAACGCACTCTTCTCGACTCCCCAGATCACGAACGGAGGCAAGAACGCCCATATAAACGGCGCGCGTGGTGCCCAAGCTGAAACCAGCAGCAACCATCCGTAGATGGGCGCGTACCAGAGGCCATGAACGGTCAGAATGTGGTAGAGGAGCATCAGTGACATGTGGAAGAACGACATCCGTGCTCCGAGCGTCCCGACACTCAGGCCGCTGCCCAGCAGGACTGCGCTGCTCAGCAGCAGCATGACGAACTGCGTGACAACGGCAATGGCGAAGCTGAGAAGCGGCAAAATGACCAGGGGAATGGCGAACTTCGAGAGCACGGTGGTGAGATCGGAAACTGGCAGCGACTTCCAGAACAGGATGCTGCGATCGCGGCGCTCTCCGTACAGCGCGTCGAGTGAGTAGAAAATCCCGACGATAAAAGCCGTCCCCATGATCAGAGCAGCCGCGAATTCGTACGGTATGTCGAGCGGCTCGTGCCGATGCACCGGGCTGAGCGTCAACCCAGTCAAGAAGGCGAGCAGAAAAACGGCGGCGGCGGCCAACGGGGCGATGTAGATCGAACGGTGTTCCCACAATTCGCGCCGCACCGCCCAATACATGAGCCGACTTGCGGTGATGACCGTAGGCGCGGTTACTTCGAGGGGAGTCCCGGGGACGGCGTTTGATGGAGTACTCATCGAGTCCCTCCTTGGGCGGCGCTACTTTGATTGCTTAGCACGGCAACAAACAAGTCGGCGATGCTCGGCGTGCGCACGTCGCCAAGCGCGGCGAGTTGCTGGCGTTCGACATGATCGAACAGCAGGATGCTGCGCCCGAACACTTGGCGTTCGTGAATCGGCTTCAGCGCCCGGGCTGCGGCGACCTGCTCGGGATTCACCATCACTTCCACATAGCGCGACTCAAATTCTTCCATGCTGCAATCGAATACGATGCGGCCGCGGTTAATGAACGCGACATCGGTCAGGACGTCCTGAATCTCTTCCACTTGATGGGTGGTCACCACGATGGTGCGGCTTCGATCGAAGTAATCATTCAGCAGCGAATCGTAGAACTGCTTGCGATAGAGAATGTCGAGGCCAAGCGTTGGCTCGTCCAGCACCAGCAATTTCGCGTCAATGGCCATGACCAGGGCGAGATGCAGTTGCGCCACCATGCCCTTCGACAATTCTCGGACCTTGCTGGTGCGCCCGATGGTGGTCTTCAGAAGAAAACCTTCCGCCTTCGCGCGGTCGAATCGCGGATGCACGCCCGCGAAGTAGTCGAGAGCTTGCCAAACCCTCATCCAGCGCGGCAGCACGGCGACATCGGCAATGAAACAGGCATCGCGCATGAGCTTTTCGCGCTCCGTCCAGGGGTCTCGTCCGAGCACCCTCAGCTCACCCTGATATGAGGTGAGGCCTAAAATCGCATTGAGCGCTGTGGTCTTGCCCGCCCCGTTGGGCCCGATAAGTCCGAGGATGCGGCCCTCTTCGACACGCAAATCGATACCGTCCACCGCGACCGTTGTTCCGAATGCCTTCCGCAGACCGCGTGCTTCTATGCATGCCATGGCTTCAGCGCTCCCCCCCTTTGACTTTCGGCTTCGACCCGCGTTTTGCGGCCGCCTCTAGTTCTTCCGGTGTCAGGCCCAGGCGCTGAATGGTTGCGTGAACCCGGGGCCATTCTTCGGCAAGGAACTTCTGCCGTTCGCCTTGCAGCAGCAGTTTGCGTGTGCCGGTATTGATGAACATGCCCAGGCCTCGCTTAGTCTCGACGAGCCCCTCGTCGACCAGTTGCTGATAGCCCTTCAGAACCGTGAGCGGATTGACTCGGTATTCGGCCGCGACGTTGCGCACCGAAGGCAGCGGATCGCCTTCTTTCAGGACTCCGTCGAGGATCATCGCGACCACACGATCGCGAAGCTGGCGGTAAATCGGCTGACTGTCATTCCACTCACGGTCCATCAGGGTTTCCAGGTTGTCTTACCGGCAACGTCCTCCGTCACTGTGCCCGCTTCAGATCGAAGTGCGCGTGGACTGGCTTGTCCCCTGGCATCATATAAGTCCAGTCCTCGATGTGGTGGTTGACGTCGATGAACGTGAACGCTGCGTGGTGCATGTGTCCGTACTCCGTGCCGCCGGCGAGGTCCACAAAATCGAATTCCACCCTCTTTCCGTCCGCCGAGGTCGTGGCGACCATGCGCGGCCGGTTTCCGGCATCGCAATAATGAATCAGCGTGAGGCGACCGCTATCCACATAGAACATGGTGACTGGATGGTCGTACTTTGTCGCATCCAACGGCGTTCCTGCCTCCTGCATTTCATGCACGAGCGCGTTTCCCCTGGACGTCACGCGCATCGTGATGTGCAAGGGCTTGCCGTCTGACATCTCCGGCTGTGGCGGGTCCAAGGTCGCCGGGCCTTCCCAATTTCCTGCTAGGCTTTTCATTGCGTCGAAAGACTTCTGGGCCTCTGGCGGCGCGACTTGATCGTTGGTGGCCTTGTGCGCGTCGTGCTGCGCGAAAGCCACGGTGGCGAGCGACATCAGAACAACGGGCAACACAAACCGAAGGTATTTCATGTTTCATTCTCCTTAAGAAATTCATTTATACCTGATCTCGGGTCGGGGTTATTCGCTGGCTCATTTACTTGCGATCCATCAGCCTCGACGAACGCCTCGTCCGTTACTGTTATAGCTAACTATAACACTAGTCCAGATGTCAAGTAGTTTCTGATCTTTAATTGTGGATCCCAGAATCGTAGCAGGACAGGGAATCCCGAGGAGTCACGCGCGAATTAACAATTCGGCAGCCACGCAGGTGGAGAAGGTAATGCCCGCTCCTGAAAAAGCGATCGGCGACGGCGCGCAATTGCTTGACATCCGGCAATTCCAAAAATGACGAATGATTTGGAGGCGAACATTCACCTCCGGAAGTTCTGGGGCCAAAGAAGCCATTTGCAGTAGCAGGGTAAGAAGCAAAGAAGTAAGGCAACCGCAAACGCGGGGAAAGACGGTGCGAGGCGCAGAGTTCACAGAGGAAGTGCAGAGTGTCAAAACCAGCGCGCCTGTAAAACGATCCGCCATCCGAGGAGTTAGCGAATGATAATCTCGTAGGTCTTGGACGGTTTGGCGAGGTGCGGAACTGAGGGGGGGTAGCGGCGGCTTTGTCCCGGCGTTGCCGGGACACGTAGTCGGTGTGCGAACTACATTGTAAAGGCCGCCGCTACGACGACTGTTGACTTGCTCTTTTAGTCTTGTTCCAAGTGCCTTGAAATCAGGTCTTGACCTTAAATAAATATCCAGACTTTACCCGCTATTTTTCCCACTCCTACAAGGGCTTATTAATGAGGACAAACCGGACTGGTCTTGGCGCAGCTTTTCACCTGACGACTTGCCTCCGAGGGGTGGCCCGCGCTGACCAGTCCGGAAACGAATGAGACTGCCGGGTAGCAATCGCTGGAAGCAACCTGCATGCAAGTTGTTTCTATGGGAGAGATGTTGTCCCATCGGCACGAATCAGTTTGGGAGGGGCGAGTCCATGCGCCACGGTAATTTCTTGCCGAGAACTAATTGGGGAAAATGGAACCGAGAAACGGCAAAGAGACTGCGGAAGGCCAAAGAAAGCAATCCCCAGATCAGGAGAAGCGCTGCACAATGAAGCGCCGAATGTTGTTAGTCGGTCTTTTGGTGGCCCTTTTGTGGGCAACACCAGCGCGGGCGGATACCCAGTTCATCGTACGTTCGACACTCAGCCTCCAAGCGCTTCAGACGGCGTGCAATCCTCCGTTGCTACCGTCAATCTGCACGGTGGTTGGCGGGTTGGGGGATCCGCTTGGACAGGTCTTCCTAATTACGAGTCCACTCGACCTAAGCGGATTGCTGAATCTCGTTGGCAATCCGCTGGGGATTCTTGATGCTGAAGTAGATCAGGTGCTCAACTTGGTTGGCTTGGCGAACTTAGTTCCCTCGCCAATTTCCAGCATTCTGATGTCGGATAGAACGCTGGTCCCCTACCCTGCCAATTCAGCGACTACGGTGTGGAACAGTTACGCCACGCAACCAGCAGCCAGCATCGTGGAGACCCAGCAAGCGCAAAGCGCTTTCAATGTGACAGGGACGGGAATTGTTGTAGCGGACATAGACACGGGTGTAGATCCCAATCATCCGGCATTGCAGGGCGTTTTGCTGCAGGGTTACGATTTCACGCGAAATCAAGTGGGCGGTTCGGAGATGACGGATCTGTCTCCAACTTTCACACAGCCGAACCCTTGCGACTCGACAACATGCCCTACTCCCGTTCAGGTCAATCAATCGAGCGCCGCGATCTTGGACCAATCCTCGGCGGCCATTTTGGACACCAATACGCAATACGCAGCCTTCGGCCACGGGACGATGGTCATGGGCGTGATCCATCTGGTGGCACCGACCGCGCAATTGTTGCCGCTTAAGGCCTTCAAATCGGACGGTACCGCCGATCTCTCCAACATCCTTCGCGCCATTTATTACGGCGTGCAAAACAACGCCAACGTAATCAACATGAGTTTTGACACCAAGACAGCCTCGACAGAACTCAAAAATGCCCTTGACTACGCCAACCAGCTCGGCCTGGTATCGGTGGCGTCCGCGGGAAATGACGGAGTGCAGGAAACTGTTTACCCAGCGGCGTTACAGAATGATGTCATGGGAGTCGCTTCGGTAGGCTCGACCACCGCTAGCGATGGCACCCGGTCGACGTTCTCCAATTTTGGCGATGCGATCGTGTGGGTAGCCGCACCGGGGGAAGAGATTGTCACTACGTATCCTTTCAGCACTTATTCTGCGGGATGGGGAACTTCGTTCAGCGCGCCCTTTGTTTCGGGAGGAGTGGCGCTGTTACGGGGCTTGCAGACCACGATCAATGAGGCCCAAGCCGCTGCCGCGGTGGCCCACGCAGCACCGCTTTCTGGTGCTGGCATGGGCAACGGGCGACTGGACCTGGTGCCCGCACTCCAGTCCCTGACGTCGGGACCCGACTTCGCGGTTTCCGCCACTCCAGCGAGCAATACAATCACGGCGGGGCAAACGGCGAGTTACACCGCCTCCGCCACTCCGGCAAACGCATTCACGCAGACCGTGAATTGGAGTTGCAGCGGCGCTCCCTCAGCGGCAACCTGCACGGTTTCGCCAAGCTCGGTGACGCTGGACGGAACGCACGCCGCGACTGCGACCGTTACTTTGACCACGACGGCACGCGCAATATCGCCGCCCGTACTCTGGCCGCGAGCCGCGCCGCCTTCTTATAGATGGTTGTTGCTGGCAGCGTGCTTCACTTGGACGGTAGTTTTGTTGATCCTGCGCCACCTGAGCTCGCAACGCTGGCGGCGGGGTCTTGCTGCGGCAGCCGGGCTGCTCGCTGTTTCAATGGTCGTCTATTCATGTGGTGGGGGTTACGGCGGCCCGCCGGGGTCGGCGGCCACGACGCTTTATTCAATAGGGCTCAATCCCACCAGCATCAACGGGGGGGCCGCGTCAACGGGGACCGTGACGCTCAGCGGAGCTGCTCCCAGCGGAGGGGCGGTCGTTTCCCTCTCGAGCAGCGCGTCTGGGGCAGCGGTTCCTGCTAGCGTGACAGTCGCTGCAGGAGCCACCAGTGCGACGTTTACGGTGACCACCAGCGCCGTAACCGCTGCCACGCCGGTCACCATCTCGGCCTCGTACAGTGGAACGACGAAAACGGCCTCGCTCACGGTAAATCCCGCAACGGCGGCTGCGCTGTCTTCGGTGGCGCTTAACCCCGCAACCGTGAATGGCGGGTCATCGTCAACGGGGACCGTAACGCTCAGCGGAGCTGCTCCCAGTGGAGGGGCGGTCGTTTCCCTCTCGAGCAGCGCGTCTGGGGCAGCGGTTCCTGCTAGCGTGACAGTCGCTGCCGGAGCCACCAGCGCGACGTTTACGGTGACCACCAGCTCCGTGACGGTCGTCACGCCGGTCACCATCTCGGCCTCGTACGGTGGAACGACCGAAACCACTTTGCTCACGGTAAATCCCGCAACGGCGGTTGCGCTGTCTTCGGTGGCGCTCAACCCCGCAACCGTGAACGGTGGGTCAACGTCAATGGGGACCGTAACGCTCAGCGGGGCTGCTCCCAGTGGAGGGGCGGTCGTTTCCCTCTCGAGCAGCGTGTCTGGGGCAGCGGTTCCTGCCAGCGTGACAGTCGCTGCCGGAGCCACCAGCGCGACGTTTACGGTGACCACCGGCTCCGTGACGGTCGCCACGCCGGTTACCATCTCGGCCTCGTACGGCGGAACAACCAAAACCACTTTGCTCACGGTAAATCCCGCAACAACTGGAGGTACTCCTGCGGGAACATATATGCTCACGATAACGGGAACGTCAGGTACCACCAGCCACTCGACGACGGTCACAGTAGTAGTGAACTAGGGAACCTCGTGTGGTCGAATTGATACGGCGGCAGTGGAACGATCGGAGCCGCGAAACGCGCTGCAACTGAGAACGCGAACACCGGATGATGATCTCATTCGAGGTTTTTCAGCCCGGCCATGGTGAAGTCAGCGAAATCCAGAAATGGCGAGCCGGGAATCTAACAATGTTACGTTGCGTCGACAATAACTTGCCACCGTATTCAATTCGCCAGAGACAGGCTGAAATTGCCTGGGTGTCAGGCTTAGGGCAAGATGGAAATCAAATCTTTGTTCGCACTCACCGCCGCTTGCGCCGGAGCCAGCTGCGGTGCTAAGTCGGGACTTAGGACCTAGCAGGCATGTCCAGATTATGGTGAGGCTGGCTTTCGTAGAGACGAGAAGACGGCTGACCATTCGTATTGACTGAGAACATCACGCGGAGCTAATTGGCACCGGCCATTGACCGCCCTGTACGATGAATTCTAATCCGATACTAGCTCTGCTGCTTGAGAAAGACCGCCAATAGACCACCCTCGCCCGCGCCCAGAAGTCGCTACGGAGAGATTTAAGCAGCACAAGACTCCCTGGTTCCCAAAGTCGCTGCGTGGTCACGCGAGCTCCACGAGAACTGATGTTATGCGTTGAAGTAGCCTCCGTGCTCCAGCTTCGGTTAAGGTTGGCAAGCTCTACCGGCTCGGCTAAGATTGTCCGAACTACCCTCCGGATGCCTCCGTTGGTACCAGCGGTCACTTCGTCGTGTGGGGACACTTGGTATCGCTCCTCATCCATTATCGACTCGAGAGTTATACGGTCAATCCGGTATTTACCTGAAATTTTCGGCCAACGACTCTGTTCAATGCAAAGGGCTGGAAACAGTAAACAAGCCGGGTACAAGGGGGTGCTGGAGAGATCCTCCACCAGGAAATGGCGGCTTGCCCGTTAAGCAGGACGATGTAGCCAAGCACTGACATGCGACGGGAAGGGAGTGCTGCCGCACCGGGACTGAATTCTTCGATCCGAAGGTGCGACGGGATATATCTCAGATGGAGAATTCGTGACAAAAGCAGCTCACAAATAGGTAAGCGGACAACGGTGCCCATCGGAAAGCGTGGCGCCGAGCAGTCAAGGGGTGCCCAGGGCCCGCAAGCTCTCTGGCGCTAGGAGGACTATGGCGAGTGGCCGATCCCAGAGGCGGATCGCGAGGACAGTAAGCGTAGAAGTTTGTTTGGAGGATGAACAAAGCTTGAGGAAAGGATGTTGACCGAAAACGTGAGTGCCCACGGCGCACGTGTTCATGGAGCGGAAGTTGCAGCCAGGGCAGGGAGTGCTGGTTAGCTCGCCAAAGGAGCGCGTGTGCGTGAAGCGCGGATCGTCTCCTGCCAGTGCGTGTCTGGGAGCTGCAAGAGGCCACGGTTCTTAACAACCTGCCAGAGAAGCGACCCCCAGAGCTCACGCTCCCATCTTTTTCCCTAGCCCGACGGAAGTTTCCTCATTGGTGCGGCTCCTGTTACACTCCGGGCATTTCCACAGGCGGAAGCTTCTTCTCTGGGGCATAACCTCAGCGAGATACATGAGTTGTCTATCATCGGGACAGCTGACGCGAGGCGTAATTTCATGTTCGATAGTCTTCGCGTCTTTTGTATCGATGAAATATCCAGTCGACGTACTGTATCGGACTAGACAGCCGGGCTCCCTGCAGGTGTACAGCAGTCCCTCCGCATGCTCGCGAAGACGTCTTAGAAGCATCTCCGTGTGATGCTGGTAGCAAAGTACGTTTACCGTACTGGTACCCGCCTTTCGTTCTCACTTTCCATGTGGGGGACAGACTTGGAGGCGCAATTTAAGGAGGCTGCGTGCAATTTGCACCCCACTGGCGTCGCTGCCGCCCCAGTACAGTGCTATCTCACGTGTAGCAAACGTGCTGCCTAGCAATCTAGGTCGATGGCATTTCTTGCTTGCCAACATTCCGGGAATCTAGCAAAGTTCAGTACTTTGCAAACCATTATAAGCAAGCAACTCTCCCCTACCGCACAAGGGAAAAGGAACAGCAAGAAAATATACCGCAGGAAAGCGGGTGTCCGAAAAAGGTTTCCGATAGGCTTGTGCCAGCCAATGTAACTTGACCGTAGCGAGTGGTGGAAAATCCTCGTCGCACTGCGGTGTCAGTGCATCGATTGCGTCGCATACGATCTGACGATCAATAATCTGGCTTCCTGACAAATGGCGTGTAACACCTACTCGTAGATTCGAATCCGGCGAAACTGGTGCTGTATGGGAAGCGCGCTTAAAAGCCCGTCCTCTTTTCTTGCTTTGTGTCTATCCCAGCTTTCAGCAAAGAAATTTAGGGTGTGTCTCTGGCGAATTGATGCGGCGGCAAGCTATCCTGGAAGAACCCTGTATCCATTGCGGCAAATAGATGAGTCCACCAAGCTCGCGGTCAGTCGGTCAGAAGGCATTGCCTCTTTGCCAGACCGCCAGGAGCGCTTGCTGATCGCGCGAGCACCGTGGGAACTGACGTTTTCCGCAGTCGTCCGTTCACGAGGGTGCGGTTCCGTCATGGCTGTGAGGTAGACGGGACTGACACGGAAAGGCGCTGCTCAATTCTGCGATCAAAAAACGGATGATGAGGATTCTTCCACCGGGTAGTATCACATCGCTCGCTCACTTGGGAGCAGCGTCGTTTGGTCGAAAGCGTTGAGAGCTGTCCCAGAGACTCAGCCAAGGTCAGCAAATCGGTAGGCTTATCGCCTGGTTGCGGGCCTCTGTCGCTTCCGCAAGATCTACCTTGTAGCTTCGAGTCTTCGACCAAGCATCAATCAGCGGCAACAATAGTTCGCGCACTACGGGCGTCTCCTCCCATGTATCGCGCACAGTGCGCTCTTCTGTGCTCCAAAGTGTGATCACTACCACGCGACGTTGTTCTTCAAGCGTGGTCAGAACCATCGAGCGGATAAACCCGGTTCGATCCCGAAGGAGTGGGGTCACGGCCTTACAGAGGAGCCCTCGCAATTCGTCAGTTTTCCCGGGCTTGGCGACGAACTCCACGACTCGCGCATGCTGCTTTATCGCCTCTGCATCATCAAAGGCTATCGTGATGGGCTGCTCTGCAGGCTGCAGGCTGCCGATTTGAACTTCCCGTACGATACGATCTCGAATCATGGTGTCCCTCAAGATTACAAGTTAATGAATTTATAACGCAGCGCCATCCGGCAAAGATTGGCATTAAGGTTCAGGTTTTCATCTTATGTCTAACGTGGTCGCGCTCGATGAGAGCGGAACGTACGACTGTCTCCTCTTATCCATTGGCGTATCACTAATGCGGGGACAGTATCGACGATGGGTATCGGCAGGGGGCAGGGAGCAGGGAGGAGTCAACCCTTCAGCCCGGTCCGTGAAAATTGGATGGGCTATCAGCAAGTATGTAAAGATTGCCGCCGGTACAGTGAACACTGTACTTTCTGCCTGTACGTAAACCCCTCGGATTGCGACGCGTCAGAAGGTTATTCGGAATAAAGCAGTTAGGTTTCCGTCCTTGGCAGGCATCATGCATACAGCTCCAATGGGACCGACTGGACATCTGCGGCGCAAGAAGCGGTGGGCCGGGTCCGCTCGATCACGGGCCAAGAGAGGTCGACATGTCCATCAAGATACTTCTGGCTGACGACTCAGAGATTGTGCGTCGGGGGATCCGTCAGTTACTGTCGGCGGAGACCGAGATCGAAATTGTCGGTGAGGCTGCTGATTTTGCTCAAACAATCCAGATGGTGAGCGATGTGAAGCCAGAAGTGATCGTCCTGGATTTGCACATGCCTGGCGAAACCAACTTTTCTCCTCAAGCCGTCAAATCCCGTCTGACTCAGGGCTCGCAACTATTGGCCATTTCACTTTCGAATGATGAGGAAGCCAAAGCGTTATCTGAGGGCTTTGGTGCTGTTGTCTTGTTGGATAAAATCGACCTTGCCCGTACTCTTATTCCCGCCATCGTTCAGTTAGGCCAGGAACGTAGATCGGCGGTTGCGGCCTAACTTGAGACCGACGCGTGATCGTTCCTGCCTGACTAGCCGTACATAGGAACGGCGCCGACGACCCAGCCACCGGACCTTGCTTGCCTTCTAGGGGTCTTGAAAGAAGAGTCCTCCAACGCGGTGCTCATTGATGTATTCGGCCGGCTCAAACCCGGTGTGACCGCTTCGCGAGCGGAGGCCGAGATGAGCACGATAGTGAGCGGCTTGAATAAACAATATCCTGACATCTAATCTTGCTTTCACGAAGGTATAGATTACAGGGGAATCCAAGATGCTTTTGGGCGCGCCTGCTTGCCTATGTCACCGGAACAGTGAATCAAGAACTCCTGTTGCGAAACGAATATCTGACGGCGGAGAACCGGATCCTCGGAGGTCAGATCAAGGGTTGGTTATTGCTTTCGGAACCAGAAAAGGCGACGCTGGCCGAGATCGCTCACCGCCTGCCTCGAATGGTGCTAGAGGACGCGGCGGCAACGCCCAAGCCCGATATGATATTCCGCCGAAGTGTAGGGCGGCCAAAAGTAGATCAGGAAGCAGAGCGCTCCCGTAATGCGGATAAACGTGGCGATATTGCCGTGCAGATCCGGCAGTGTATGAGGTACTCGGACAGAATCGGATTATGGAAGAGTGGCCGTTCGGGACCGATGCTTCCTATACTGGTGTGCACCCCCGAGGTGCGGCACCTGTCCTAAACTACGTTCCAGTGCGCGTTTTTTGCCGTGAGGTCAGATCACCCGTCATGCGCCTACTGGAGAAGATGCGGGTTAAAGAGCGCATCCCCGGCTCAGGATCGCC
>Ga0210383_10000548_pt1 | contig 34455 bp, 35 predicted proteins | sample IncBWC14OmetaG_FD_160072 | JGI IMG/M metagenome (GOLD analysis project Ga0210383, IMG submission 160072) | Forest soil microbial communities from Barre Woods Harvard Forest LTER site, Petersham, Massachusetts, United States - Inc-BW-C-14-O ... | reverse complement strand
GATTCCGGTCGGAGGTCCCAGGGCGGTGCTCGGCGGAGGCGGCGGGATAGTCACCAGTGGAAGCCCCGGGAACGGAACCGCATCGGCGAAATAGAGGGCTGAGAAGCCGGCGTTGTTTTCGTTGATCCAGAACGGACTCAACCCCGGGAAGAACGCGAGCCCCCACGGATTGAGCAGGTTCGGATCGGTGACCTCAGCGAGTCCGGGTATGTCTGAGATCAAATTAGTTTGTGCGTATCCACTGCCCTTGCTCTTGGCGCGGGCGTGATTGGGTAGTGCCATCAGAAGCCCGAGACAAAGAATCAGCGTGAATAGTTTCCCGTTGAGTTTCATGTAACTTCCTCCTTGAATTGGCTGGATATCAGCCAGTGCGTACATCGGGAGAGCTTGATGGACTCATCGTTTACGCGAGGCATTCGAGCGTCAATAGAAAATAATTTCTGACGAGCGCGGAGTTTCTTTGAGCGGGTTTGAAATATATTCTCGAAGTCTAATGACTGTTGAAGCCGAAACCATCGACGCTCTCGAGCGAGCGCGAGCGGCGGCGCCGCGGATGGCGCTTGCCACCACCACGGAGAAAAATGATTTTCTGCGTCGGCTCGCTGATACGATTCGCGGTTCGCGCGCCGAAATCGTTCGCATAAACGCGACTGATCTCGAGCGGGCGCGCAAGAGCGGGCGTGGCGGCGCGTTCGTCGAGCGGCTGACGCTCGACGACAAGCGAATCGAGGCGATGGCCGCGGGAGTGCTTCAGGTTGCCGCGCTCGACGATCCGGTTGGCACGGCGATCGAGAAGTGGACGCGGCCTAACGGGCTGAAGATCGAAAAGGTCAGAGTGCCGATCGGCGTGATCGCGATGATCTACGAATCGCGGCCCAACGTCACAGTCGATGCGGCGGCGCTCACGCTCAAGGCGGGGAATGCGGTGGTGTTGCGTGGTGGCAGCGAGGCGCTCAGCAGCAATGGCTTTTTGGCGCGATTGATCTCGCGCGCGTTGAAAGATGCGGGGCTTGATTCGGACGCCGCTACTTTTATCCGCGATCCCGATCGCGAAGTGATCCAGATAATGAAGCGCAGCCGCGAGCTGATCGATCTGATAATTCCGCGCGGCGGCAAATCGTTGAAGGACGCGCTGAGCGGATCGGAAGTGCCGCTGCTGCCGCATTTCGACGGTATCTGCCATACCTACGTCGATCGGTTCGCAGATTTGAAGATGGCGGAAGAGATTTGCGTGAATGCGAAATGCTCGCGCCCGTCGGTCTGCAACTCGATGGAGAAATTGTTGGTGCATCGCGCGGTCGCAGAGAAATTTCTGCCGACGCTCGCTAAACGGATGAAAGCTGCGGGCGTCGAGCTTCGCGGCGACGATGCGACGCGAAAAATCGTGCCGGCGATGCGCGCTGCGACTGACGAGGACTGGGATGCGGAATACCTCGACCTGATATTGGCGGTGAAAGTCGTGGATTCGATTGATGAGGCGATCGAGTTCATCGCGCGTCACGGATCTCATCTGGCGGACGCGATCGTAACGAACGATGCGGAAACTGCCGCGCGCTTTGAACGAGAGGTCGATTCGGCTACCGTTTACGTGAATGCCTCGACGCGTTTTACCGACGGCTTCGAATTCGGATTCGGTGCGGAGACGGGGATCTCGACCAACCGGCTGCATGCGCGCGGGCCGATGGGACTGAACGAGTTGACCACTTACAAGTACGTGCTGCGCGGGACCGGGCAAGTGCGCGCCTGAAATTCACGTCGCGAAGTCAAAGTCAAAATGCGGGTAGGATTGTTCGGCGGCAGTTTCAACCCGATTCATCTCGGGCATCTGCGTGCAGCTGAAGAAGTGCGCGAAGCGCTGCAGTTGGACCTCGTGTACTTCATCCCGGCCGCGTCGCCGCCGCATAAGGCCGAAGGTGCATTGGCGCCGGCGGAGCATCGGCTCGCGATGGTGCGGCTGGCGACCAAGGGCAATCGGCATTTCATGACGTCGGATGTAGAGATTCGGCGAGCCGGGAGATCCTACACGATCGAGACGGTGCGATATTTTCTCGCGACGCTGCGGCAGCCGGCGACGTTGTTCCTGCAGATGGGCGCCGACCAGTTTGCCGAGCTGGAATCGTGGAAGGAGCCTCAGGAATTGGTGCGGCTCTGCAACTTCGCCGTTCATACAAGGTTAACCGAAGCGAAAGACGGTCCACCGCGAATATCGGTTGCCGCACTGAAGAGGTTTGGCTACACTCAGGCAGACGATCACTACGTGCATTCGAGCGGACAAACGCTATCCTTCGTCGACACCACGTTCCTCCCTATTTCAGCGACTGAAATTCGCGGCAAACTGCAACATCACGAGTCGATCCGTTACCTGGTGCCGATCGACGTCGTCGATTACATCCAGCGCCATACGCTGTATTGAGGGTCGATCTGCTTAAACTCGCGCGTTCATTTTCATTCCGACCGAGCCATTCACAGACGGCGAACCCGCCGGCCAACCGCGGTCAGATTTCTTGACGGCACTGAAGAAGGCAATCGCCGCAGCCGAAGCGGCGCTGGAAAAAAAGGCCTACGACCTGGTCGTGCTCGAAGCCGAGCATCTGAAGCCGGTTGCCGATTATTTCCTGGTGGCGACAGGGCGATCCGACGTGCAGGTGCAGGCGATCGCGCGCGGGATCGAAGAGGCAATGGGCAAGGCGGGACAGCGCGCGCTGGCCGTCGAGGGGATGCATCACGCACACTGGGTGGTGCTCGACTACGACGACGTCATCGTCCACCTGTTCTACGAACCGGTGCGCGAGTTCTACCGGCTTGAGCGAAACTGGATCGACGCGCACGAAGTGAAACTGCCTGAGCCGATTCGCAAGCAGGCCGAGGGCTTGAGAATTCGCGCGCTCGGGTGAGAAGCGCGCCAACGTTCGCCAGGTCGTCAGACCTCGCGAATAATGTGCGAGATCCAAACGAGGATGACGGCGCCGACGGTAGCGACCAGGATCGCGCCGATGGTGCCGTTGGGTCCCGCAATACCCAGGACGCCGAAGATCCATCCGCCGACGAGACCGCCGATCAACCCGAGGATGAGATCGCCGATTAGTCCGAAGCCTGCGCCACGCACCAGTTTGCCTGCCAACCAGCCTGCGATAATTCCGATAATGATCGCGCCTAGCATCGTGGGACCTCACTGCGCTTTTTGTTGTCGCGATAGCGCCTCGATAGACGGGGCGTAATCGTTACTTTTTCTGTTCCATCGGAACGCCGCAGCACTTGAGCTGGCCGTTGCCGGCCTTAGTGACGATGACCTGCGATTTGCAGTTGCCGCAGATATAAACTTTGCCGAGCTGATTTGCCATTCGTGGATCCTGATCCTTTCGGACGATTTAGTTTGCTGAAATGTTACGCGCCCCGGAACAGCGGCTTGCGCTTCTCCAAAAAAGCGCGGACGCCTTCGGCGCGGTCGGAAGTCGTTTGTAGCAGGGCGTACAGATCTTCCTCAAGCCTGATGCCCTGGTCCAAAGTCATGTCGTAGCCCTTGAGCACGGCATCCTTGACCAGGCGCGCCGCAAGGGGCGCGCGGCTAAGGATGGCCTCAGCGACTCGGGCACTGGTCGCGGCGAGGTCGGTGCGGCTGCCGGCGAGATACGTGACGAGGCCAGTGCGAAGCGCGTCGTCGGCTCCCAAAGCCGTACCGGTGAGCATGAGGCGGAGCGCGTTGGCGGCGCCGATCAGGCGCGGGAGCCGCTGAGTCGCGCCGAAATGAGGCATCGCGCCACGTTTGATGTGAGTGATCGCGAAGCGCGCGGACGAAATCGCGACACGAATGTCGGCAGCCATCGCAAGTTCGAGACCTTCATTGAAGGCGTCGCCGTTGAGGATCGCGACAGTAGGCTTTGAAAGAACGGCGAGCGATTCGACTAGGCGCGGGTCGACCGCGTCGTGAAAGCCGATGCAGAAGGCGGAGCCGGCACCGGTGAGCGCTAGCATGCGGGCCGCGTCGTCGTCCTCGACATGCTCGAACAGTTCGAGCAAGCGCACGGCCATCGCGGGCGTGAGGATCGCGCGCGCGCCGGGGAATCGAAGCGTCGCGTTGACGCATCCGCTGGCGAAAGAGACGTCGATCGACCCCGCAGGAGTTTGGCGCGCGGCGCGATGCGGTCGCGAATTTTTGGCCGTGCGCGGCGTCAGACGCCTCCGGCTGGGGCGCGCAGATCTTTGCGCAGGATTTTGCCGAGCGGATTTTTCGGCAGCGCGTCGATGAACTCAATACGCTCTGGACGCTTGAAGCTCGCGAGGCGCGAGCGGCAGAACTCCTCGAGTTCGGACTCGGCCACCTTCATCCCCTTGCGCGGGACGACAAACGCCTTGACGATCTGTCCCCATTCGACCGAGGGCACGCCGATGACTGCGCATTCGTCGACGGCGGGATGGCTCATCAGCACGGTTTCGATTTCGGCGGGAGCGATATTTTCACCGCCGCGGATTATCATGTCGTCCTTGCGGCCGGCGAAGAAAACGTAGCCGTCGTCGTCGAGCCATCCGAGGTCGCCGGTTGCGCGCCATCCGTCGGGAAGTCGCGCGTCGTCGTCGCGGCCGGCGTAACCTTTCATGATGCGCGGCGTCTTGATGATAATTTCGCCGACCTCTCCGTGCGCCAGGAATTTGCCGTCCTCGTCGCGGACGCGTATCTCGACGTCAGGCAGCGGCTTGCCGATCGAGTTGAGCCGTTTGAGCTTGAGTTCAACCTGCTCGGGCGTGCCTTCGATCCGATGGTCGTCGGGACCGAGCACGGTAAGCGATGACGTGGTTTCTGTCTGGCCGTAGGCGTTCACGAAGCCGACCTTCTTCGGGAAGACTTCGATCGCGCGCCGGATTACCTGCACCGGCATCGCCGCGCCACCGTAGGCGAGGTTGGTGAGCGTGGAGAGATCTGTGTTCGCGAATGCAGGCTCATCGATGATCTGCTTCATCATCGTGGGCACGACGAAGGCATGCGTCACGTGCTCGCGCGCGACGAGTTCGAGCCAAACCTTGGCGTCGAACTGCGGCATTATGATCAACTTGCGGCCGGTCCAGATGTTGGTCATGTACGCGGTGGTTCCGGCAATGTGATAAAACGGCACGCACACCAGCGCGACACCGCGATCGGTGCCATCGGCCATCTCGACGTTGGCAGTGACGTAGGCGGCGAAATCGCGAAAGCGCAGCTGCACGCCCTTCGGCAGCGACGTTGTGCCGCTTGTGTACATCAGGATCGAAATGTCTTCGTCTTCGACCTCAGCCTCGGATTCGTCGGGTTCAGCCTTGCCGATCAGATCGGCGAGGCGCGGCAATCCGCGGGCGCCGTCGCCGAGCGCGACGATTTTACTTGCGCGCAGCCGCGGCTGAATCTTCGCGATCAATTCGAGATAGCGATCGCCGACGAGCAACGCCTTCGCGTCGGCGGTGTTGATCATGTATTCGAGCTCGGCATCCTTGGCGCGATAATTCAGCGGCAGGAATGTGAGACCGGCCTTGGCGGCGGCGTAGTAGCACTGGATGTAGAGGTCGGAATTGGTATCGAGCACGGCGAGGACATCGCCATGCGCGAGGCCGAGATTTTTGAAGACCGCGCACAGACGCGAGACCTGGTCGTTCAGATCCGCGTAGGTCAAGCGGCGTGGACCGAAGACCAGGATTTCCTGTTCGGGCACGATCGAGGCGGGGATCGTGACGAAGTTAACGGTGTTCACTGAGCGCGATTCCTCCCAGCGGGTAGACGCTTCCAGAGGCGTCGTTCGAGTTCTAGTCCTTGTCGCAGCGGCAAATCGAGGCCTTCCCAGACCGCCATCTTGACGAGCGCGGAACGATCGCGACTGACGCGTGCAAACGCGCGGGCGATCGTCAGGGCGCGGCGATCCAGATCGGCCAAGGGAACCACCTCGGCGACCATACCTACAAGTAACGCGTCTTGAGCGTCAATCCAACGGCCGGTGAGACAGAGATCGAGGGCGCGGCCGAGGCCGAGGCGGCGCGCGGCCGTCTGCGTGCCAGCCACGCCGGGAATCATGCCAGCGCCGGTTTCAGGCAGACATAAGCGCGTGTCGTCGGCGGCGATTGCGAAGTCGCAGAGCAGCGCCATCTCCAGTCCGCCACCGACGGTGTAGCCGTGGATGGCAGCGATAGTTGGGATCGGCAGCGCGCGGAGCATCCCCCAGACGTCGCGGCGAAAGCGGACCCATCTTGCCACGATTGGCGACGGCGCCATCCCGAATTCGGCGAGATCGCCACCGGTCGAGAAGGCCTGTCCGGCGCCGCGCAAGACCATCGCGCGGACCTCGCGATCGTCGTGGATGGCGCCGAGGATTTGGAACAGGTCATCGCGCATCGCCATGTTGTAGGCGTTGAATTGCGCGGGGCGATTGAGCGTCACCAACGCGACCGGACCGCGCCGGGCATAGAGCACCGCGCTCGAGCCGTTCGCTTGTGAGAGCATCAGCGCAACGCCATCAGGTCGAGCGCAGGTCGGCGCTGTCGCTGCTCGCAATGGCCGGACGGCCGCGCTCGTAGACAACGCGGCCACCGACGATGGTTATGTCGACATTGAAGTTCACCAGCTCGCCGGTGCTGAGCGAGAAGGGATCGCGCGGCAGCACGATCAGATCGGCGACGCGGTCTGCAGCGATGACGCCGGCCTCGAGGCGGGCGAGGCGCGCAGCTTCAGAAGTGAAGAGCGCGAACGCATCTTCGAGGGAAAGCGCCTCGGACCGTCCAAGCTCGACGCCGTCAAGCGAAGTGCGGGACATTGCGGCGGCAATCGCGGCGAGCGGCCGCGCCGGCGTGACGGGCGCATCGGTCGCGCCGACGACGTGGACGTTGGCGTCCTTCAAGCTGCGCGCGCGATAGAGATGCGCGACGAGGCCGGGCTCGGCGCCGTACTTGGGACCGCGAAAGTAGATAAAGCCGGGATTGGTGACGACCCACACGTTGGCCGCCATCAGCCGGTCGATGTAGTTGGGCGTGATGACGCCGCCGTGCTCGATGCGGAAGCGCGGCATCTCGCGCGCACCGGAATATTGCGCCTTGGCGGCTTCAATTGCGCCGATCGTCTCGTCCAGCTCTTCAATTTCAGTGACGTGAAACGCGCAATCGAGTCCGCGTTCGAGCGCGCGGCGGACCGGCCGTGAAAGGCCGGCCGGGTCGTACTGATAGCCGGGCATGAATTTGGCGCCGGCCAGCGAGATATTGGCGGCGCCGGCAATCTTCTCGCATTTCTCGGCGGCATCGAGATGTTGCCCGCCGATCATCACGCCGACGCGCTGGCAGATGGCGTTCGATTGCGCGAGTTTTGCGAACTGCTCGACTTCGACGGGACCGTTGCGCGTCGAGGCGTCGGTGAATGCAGTGACTCCGGCGCCGGCGAGCTCGCGGCTCATGATACGCGCGCGCGATTCTGCTTCCGCGACCGTGACGGGCGGGAGATGATCCGACAGCCACGTTTCCATCCCGACTACGAGGCCGGTGAGTTTGCCCACGGCGTCACGAATCAAGTTGGCGCCGGGGGGCGGCTCGAAGCCGGGGGCCTCGAGGCCGAGCAGCGCGATCGCGCGCGAGTTGAGCCATGTCGCGTGGAGTGTCTGATGGCGCAGGCGGATCGGATTCTTGGGCAGCGACTCGTCGAGCTCGGCGCGCGTTGGTCCGCGCTTATCGAGCAGCAACGCCTCATCGCATCCGAACGCGCGCATCCAGTTGCCCGGCGGCGTCTTGCCGGCGGCGAGGCGCAAGTCGGCGAGTAGATCGCCGAGCGCGCGGCATCGCTGGACGGAGATTCCGGTGGCGACCGCGGCCGCCTCGCGGAAGTGGATATGCGAATCGATCATGCCGGGCGCGACGGTGCGGCCGGCGAGCTTGATCAAATGCGTTCGCGGGCCGACCAGGGGTTTCAGATCTGCGAACGCACCGTGCGCGACGATCGACCCGCCAGAGATGGCGACCGAATCGCTGCCGGGATGGCCGAGGACGAGACCTCCGTGCAGAACCAGATCGGCTTTCCCGGGGGGCGCTGCTACCAAGTTTGCGCCTTCGTCCTAGTCGGAACTCGGAAGCGGCTTGGCTTCCTTGATTTTCATCTCGACGTCGCAGCATTCGAGGCCGCCGGTGCCAGCCTTGTTGCAGAGCACCTCGGTGCCGCACTTTTCGCACATGTAACGCTTCCCGAGCACGTTAGCCATTGATGAACTCCCTTGAAATAAACTTAAAGTATCTCTTCAACTCTGCGTGAACGGCAATTCCGACACAGTCGCGGCGCCGCCCTCACCCACTTTCAGCTCAAGCCCTGGCGTCCATGCGCTGTGATGCAGAATCGCGAGCCCGATCGCACCGAAGCGCGGCGAGCGGACGGTGCTCGTCACGCGGCCGACTTCCTTGCCGTCGAGACTCAGGACACTGCCTGCCGCAGGAACGTCCGCAGCATTGAACTTAAGTCCGAACATCCGTTTTTTCAAACCGCCGCGCGCGGTCGCCCGCTCGATGGTTTCCTGGCCGAGATAGCATCCCTTGTTGAACGAGATCGCGCGGTTGAGGCGTGCCTCGAGGGCGATGGTCTTGTCGGTAGTATCGACGCCGACGAGTGCGACGCCGTTTTCGATGCGAATTGATTCGAGAACCGCGGGATCGATGCGGCATGCGCCGGGAATGTTCGAGAGAATTGCAGCGATCGTCGAGTCGAGCCTCGCGCGCGGGGCAATCACAGATGCGGCCGGTCCGCCGAAGCGAGGCAGGTTGCCGACTAGTGAGCCGCCCTTCTCGGCGAAGCGCCATTCGGCGAGCGGCTCGGCAGCAGTGGCGTCGAGGGCGGCCGGTCCTTCGACGTCGATGATAGGGGAGTCAGCGTCTTCGAATTCTACATCGTCGGCGACGAGTAATTTTTCGAGATGGGCGCGGGTGCGAATCCATGCTTCTGCGTCGATGTCGAGCAAGAGCGCGTCGTCGGTCACCCAGATGAAACTGTCGGCGATCACGTGCGCGTGCTCGGTGAGAAAGAGCGCAGGCAGGATGGTGCCGGGGCGCGCGCCCTTCACGTCGCCGGTGCACATGCCGTGGAGGAACGACGCGCGATCATCGCCGACTACGCGGACGAGGATTCGGCCGTCGAGAGCGATAACACCCGCGGGCGAACGATCGGCTGATTCGAGATGCGGCACAACAGAATCAAGATACTAGAAAGCGGCGGCGTTGCGTACCGATGCATTTCGGGGCGGCATGCTTCGCTTGACAAAACCTTGCGATGCAATGTACTTTGCGTTGCAAAGGCAAATGCGCGCATGAAAGATCTGAACGAAGCATTGACCGAGATCACGGAGATTCGCCGACAGATTGTTCGCACCGCGGAGTTCCGCGGCTACGGGCCGGTTACTGTAGCGATGACCGGGTGCGTGGCGATCGGAGCCGCCATGGTGCAAGCGCGGCTTATCCCCGAGGCTGCGTACGACGTCGCCACGTACCTGACCCTCTGGATCTCGACGGCCGCGATCGCGACGAGCCTGATCGGTTGCGAAATGGTGATCCGGTCGCGAACGATGCATTCGAGCCTGGGACCGGAGATGATACTGCACGCTGTCGAGCAGCTCGTTCCGTCGGGTGTGGCCGGGGCGCTGGTCACGGCAGTGCTGGTGCGGGCCGCTCCTGATGCGGTCTGGATGCTTCCGGGGATATGGCAGATTCTTTTCAGCCTTGGGGTCTTTGCTTCGGCGCGTTTTCTACCGCGAGCGGTGATCGTGGTCGCGGCCTGGTATCTCTTTGGCGGACTTATATGCCTCGCGTGGGCGGCGGCGCAGCGCACGCTCTCGCCCTGGATGATGGGAGCGCCGTTCGGAATCGGCCAATTGATGGCGGCGGCGATACTTCAATGGAGCGAAGCAAGGAACGAATGACTCAAGGTAAAGACAAGGCGGCGGTGGGCCGTTTTTCCTACGAAGGCCTCGACCGGGTGATCCATGAGCGCGCGCGTCTCAGCATCCTGACTTCCCTTATCGCCAACAAACGAGGTCTGTTGTTCGGCGATTTGAAGAGACTTTGCGGGTTGAGTGACGGAAACCTGAGCCGACACCTGCAGGTTCTGCAGGAGGCGAAGTTGATCGCGGTATCGAAGGGGTTTGAGAGGAATCGACCGCAGACGGTCTGCCGGATCACGACGCTGGGTCGCACTCGTTACCTTGAATACGTCGAAGTGCTGGAGCAGGTGGTGCGCGATGCAGCGGACGGGCTGAAGGAGCATCCGCGTGGCGCGGCGCAGCGGATGGCGCCTGCCTGAATTTTTTTGGCGACGAACTCTATGATAGCAAGTACTTTGCGCTGTTATGCTCAGATCCACGTCGCGATCATCATGGACGGCAACGGCCGCTGGGCCATCAGCCGCGGCTTGCCGCGCCATGCAGGGCATCGCGCCGGCGTGCAAGCCGTGCGTCGGGTGGTGGAGGCGGCGCCGGACTGCGGAATTACTACCCTCACACTGTTCGCGTTTTCGTCCGACAACTGGAAGCGCCCGCGAGACGAGGTCAAATCGCTGATGTGGATGCTGCGCGGTTATCTACGGAGCGAGACGCGGCGTTTTATCGAGAGCGGCGCGCGGCTGATCGTGATTGGCCGACGCGACCGGTTGGCGGCAAATCTTTGCTCGGAGATTCGCCGAGTCGAGCGTGCGACGGCGCATGGTCGGCGGCTGACGGTGCGCGTCGCAATCGACTATTCGGCACAGGATTCCATTATGCGCGCAGCAGCGGCACTGTCCGCGAGCGGAACGGCGACGCGCGAGGAGTTCGCGCGGCTTATCGCTTCGCCAGATTCGGGCGCAGAAGCAGACTCGGCGGCGAGTAGCAAAGTTGACCTGCTCATTCGAACCGGTGGCGAACAGCGACTTTCCGATTTCATGCTGTGGGAGTCGGCATACGCTGAACTGCTGTTCAGCGATCTGATGTGGCCAGAGTTCGGAGATAAAGATTTGGCCGACGCGGTTGAAGAGTTCCGTCGCCGCGAGCGGCGTTTCGGCGCGCTTCCAATATCCAAATCGAACAACACGTTCGCGCAAGGAGAGTTATGAGTCGATCGACGCAGGATTGGGTCGCGCACTTTCGATGGAACGGCACGGTGGCGATGCGCGTGCCGTGGCATCTCGGTCCCGACTTGAGCGGCGAGGAGCGTGCCGCGATCGCTCATTCTATCCAGGTATTCCAACTCGGCGAGAGCTCGGAGGGGCGGCACCTGATGGGCTACGCGAAAGAATGGGCGAAGCGGACGGGAGACAATGCTTACCCGGAAGCTATCAGGCTGCTGATCGCCGAGGAGCAGCGGCACGCCTGGGTGCTCGGCCGCTTCATGGAACTCAACGAAATTGCGCGCATCAGAGGCGGCTGCACGGACGGAGTTTTCCGGCGGGCGCGAAATTTGTTTGGCAATCTGGAGGTCTCGATCAGCGTCCTCGTTACTGCGGAAATCATCGCCAAGGTCTATTACGCGACACTGCGCGAAGCGACCGGGTCGAACGTGCTACGGGCCATTTGCGATCAGATTCTGCGCGAGGAGGTCGCACACGTCGAGTTTCAAACCGAACAATTGGCGCGAATCCGAGCCGGACGCTCGGCATCCGGAATCCGGGGGACGCGATTTCTTCACCGCGCGCTCTTCTATTCGACGCTCACGGTGGTCGGTCTTTCGCATCGAATAGCGTTGCGCCGCGGAGGTCTATCGCTATGGCGGTTCTTTTTGCGTTGCCACGGCGAATTCGTCCACGACCTGGCAGCGATGGAACCACAGGGAAATTCGGAGCCGACGAAACGGTATGCGAGCGGCAACCAGGCCTTGCGGACCGACGCGCATGGCTCCGGGATCGGCGGCGAAGTCCGAAGATCCAGCTTGCCGGACTGTCCATCGAATCACCTTTCGCGTTTGTAAACCCTTGGTCTTGGTGGGAGGGTGATTCGGAATCGAGCGTAGGTTTACCGGGTAAGGCGAGCATCGACGGAGGCTTCATGGCAGCACAGCAACTTCAACAACTTGAGACTTTCGTCAAAGAGGCCCTGCAAGGCGGCAGTTCGAAGGGTGACATAGCAAAAGTGCTGGAGAGCGCCGGATGGACGAGCGAGCAGATTACAGGCGCATTGGGCGCTTACGCGGATGCGGCGTTTCCTGTGCCCGTTCCAAAGCCGCGACCATCGCTGTCGGCGCGCGAGGCCTTTTTGTATGGCGTGATGTTCAGCACTTTGTACTACGGCGCGTGGAACCTGGGGAGCTTGGCGTTCACGCTGATAGATCGCGCCTTTCCTGATCCGACGGACACTATCTATTCCAGTTATTTTGACGACCAGCGCTGGTCCACCGCCGCCATCATCATTGCCTTCCCGGTCTTCTTCTTTTTGGCGCGTTATATTGCCCGGGAAATTCAGCGCAATCCTTTGAAGCGCCTGTCTCCCGCCCGGCGCTGGCTAACATACATGACGCTTTTCGTGGCCGCCGCCGCGCTGCTCGGTGACACTACGACGCTGATTTACAATCTGCTCGGCGGCGATCTGACGATTCGGTTCGTGCTGAAGGTACTGGTGGTCGCAGCTATCGCGGGGTCGGGGTTTGCTTACTACCTGCTTGACCTACGCCAGGAAGAAAAGGAATGAACTTGCGAGCCAACCTCGGGAAGGTGTTGTCGATCCTCGCTGCGATCGCGGCGGTTGCGGTAGTTTCGATCTCTATCTGGCTGAATCCGCCTTCAGAAAACAGAGCTCGAGCTCTCGACCAAAAACGGCTGGACGGCCTGAAGCGAACTCAAAGCGCCATATGTGACTACTTTAAAAGTCATCACGCTTTACCGGCAGACCTAAAGGCGCTCGACAGCGACAGAAATCAGCCTATACAAGCGAGCTGGCACGACCCGGAGACACAGCAACCGCTCGAGTACACAGTTACGGGTCAGGATACTTACCGGCTATGCGCGACTTTCGACCGGAGTTCTGACTGGCAGAATTCTGACGACTATGGATTCAAGAAGCATAGCGCCGGACGCGACTGTTTCGACTACACGGCAACCCGCGACAAGGATTGACGTAGCTACTCGGCAACGCTCGACAGATCAAGAAACATTGCGTCGGACGAAGGTCGAGCGATCTGAATGGTTTGTCGCCGGCCATTGAATTGGCATGAGCCAAAATGTCAGGAGCACGATGGCGCCGAAGGTCAGGTAGATGGTCGTGAACATCCACAGCGGCGCGTTATAGAAGAGCAGCGAATCGAGCCAGTAACCGATGAAGTCGGGCGCGTAGCCGGACTGGCCTCCTTTCGCGCGCAACACATTCTCCAGGACGGTTAGCGGGCACGTCGCGCCGGTGAGCGACTCGCAACAGACGAGCAGGATCATTGCGAGATGGACGATGCGAAAATAGAAATTGTGGACGCAATGCCATCCTGCGGCCCAGCCGATCAGAATGGCCGCCAAGCCGAAAATCACAAAGGCGGCGTAAGCCGCGTGAATCATCGTCACCAGGTCGGCTGTCACCAGCCACAGCATCGTAGTTTCTACATCTACTGGCGCGTCATGGCGGCGCGGACTTGCGCGTCGATCTCGCGGTCCTGTGGGCCCGTCGGGAGTTCGAACACCGCGCTGATGATCCGTCCTCCATAGTTGAACGGCGATTCGTAGTCGGAGTTGATCGGCGAAAGGCTGCGGCCGAGGTCCATGCCGGTGCTGGAGAGGATGCGCAGCAGGTTGGCGATTTGCCCTTCTCCCGCCTGGACGCCGTCGATCAGCAGCATCGCGCGCGCGGCGGTTTTTTCGGACTTGTCGATCTTGACTGCGATTTGATGGTGTCCGGCGGTCAGCCTGGTTTCCGACGCGACCAGCGTGTGTTGGTGAAAGCAGTTGTAGTCGAACTTCACCCTGCCCTCTTTTACGTACAGCACGAACCCACTGTTGCTGCTGCCGCGCGAGATGAGTGCGCCGTCGTAGCCAACAGATGGGTGATCGAGATCGACGGTCATCGCCCAGCCGCGCGCGGTGGATGGACACGCGTCTGCGACGATGTGCGAGATGGGCGGATAGTAAACGAAGCGGCGGCGCGAAGTCGGCAATCCGGGACGCATCGCGGCGCGAAAGAGCATCGCAGCACCACGATCGTCGAGCGGCAGTACGCCGTTGCGCTCCGCCTCGGCCCACCACAGGTCAACCATCTCCTTGAGGCGCTTAGGCTCAACGGCCGCGAGGTCGTTGCATTCGGAAAAGTCTTCGTCGAGGTGATACAGCTCCCACTTGTCGTCATCGAACGGAATTCCCGATTCGTGATGCGTCACTGCTTTCCATCCGCGATGCCAGATGCCGCGATGGCCGAGCATCTCGAAGTACTGCGTGCTCCTAGCCGTCGATGCGTTCGGGTCGGTGAGCGCGGGAGCGAGGCTGGTGCCGTGAACGGGCATCTGCGGGACGCCGGCGACGACGGACGGCGATTCGATGTGCAGAAGATCCATCACGGTCGGCGCGAGATCGATCGCGTGGCAGAACTGGCGTCGGATTTGTCCCGGCGTTCCGAGCTTTGCGGGCCAGTGAATGATCAGCGGATCGCGCACTCCGCCGCCGTGAGTATTCTGCTTGTACCACTTGAGAGGTGTGTTGCCGGCCTGCGCCCATCCCCACGGAATGTTGCAGTGGCTGTTGGGTCCGCCGATGTCGTCGAGGCGCGCGACCGCGGTGTCGAGGTCCTCGCGCATGCCGTTGAAGTAGCGCATCTCGTCGAGCACGCCGGTGGGGCCGCCCTCCTGGCTGGCGCCGTTGTCGGACATGATGACGAGCAGCGTGTCGTCGAGCAGGTTGAGTTCCGTGAGAAACGCGGTGAGGCGACCGATCTGCGCGTCGGTATGATCGAGCATCGCGGCGAACGCCTCCTGCAAGCGAGCGGCGAACAACCGCTCCTTGTCGGAGAGATCCGCCCACGGCCTGACCCCGGGATTGTGAGGTGCGAGGCGCGTGTCCTTGGGAACGATTCCGAATTGCTTCTGGCGCGAGAACCACTCTTCGCGCGCGGCGTCCCAGCCGGAATCGAAGCGACCGCGATACTTCTCGAGATATTTTCGTGGCGACTGATGCGGCGAGTGAGTCGCACCGAAGGCGAGGTAGAGGAAGAAGGGGCGCTCGGGCACCAGCGATTTGGCGTCGCGAATGAAACCGATGGAGCGATCTACGATGTCTTCGGACACGTGATAGCCCTCGGCGACCGTGCCGGGCGTGTCGACGAAGTGATTGTCGGATGTCAGTTCGGGATAGAACTGATCGGTCTCAGCCTGGAGGAAGCCGTAGTAGCGATCGAAGCCGCGCTGCAGCGGCCAATTTTGCATCGGGCCCGCCGCAGTGCATTCGGCCATCGGTGCGAGATGCCATTTGCCGGCGGCGAACGTGGCGTGACCGTGTTCGCGCAGAATCTCGGCGAGCGTCGCGGCAGAGCGTGGGATTGCGCCGCGCATGTTGGGAAAACCGGTATCCATATTGGAGATCGCGCGCATCCCAACTGCGTGATGATTGCGGCCGGTCAGCAAGCATGCGCGCGACGGCGAGCATAGCGCGGTGGTGTGAAAGCCCGTGAATCGCAGGCCGGTGGCGGCGAGGCGGTCGATGTTGGGAGTGTCGATAGTGGAGCCATAGCAGCCGAAATGGGAAAAGCCGCTGTCGTCGAGCACGATGATGACAACATTCGGCGAGCCTTTTGCGATCTTCGGTTCGGGCCACCAGGGTTTCGACTCCGCGATCGTGCGCCCGATGACGCCCCCAAATTCCTCGCCCGACGGATGCTTGTATGACATAGGTCCTTCCTTCTGCCGCAGCATGTACTGCGATGACCTCTATCAGTCACATCGAATTTGTGCCACGCCGTCGGGTCAAGCGCACGAGGCTCAGACCGAAGGGCTAGCGCAGCGAGGTGAGCTCGCTGACAGGGAGTTTGGCGAGTTCGAGGCCTTTAAGCCGTCGGCCGCGTCGACAAAATGAGAGCCGCTCTAGTTTACCTTCTTGTTGTCGAAGTGCACCCAGAAATCGGTGCCTCGAACCGCTCCGATGGCGTTGGGCGTGTGAACTTCAAAGGTGCTCGAACTGCCGCGCATCGCGCCGAGGATTACGGAGTGGACACTGCCGGCAAGCAGACCGACTTTGCTCGGCGCGCCGACGCCGTTCACCAAAGTGCTGTCGTCAATCGTGAGCATCGAAGACGCGGTCATTTGCATGAAACTGTTGTCGATCATGCCGATTGTCAACGAGCCGTCGGGACCAGTCGATATCTTGTCGTGCAGCATCACGGGCTCGTTGAGGGTGGCCGGCGTCGTTGCGCCATTGCGCTGGATACTCGCCGCGCCTTGAACCTGCGTGATCGTGCCGACGGTGCTTTGTGCGTGTGCCGAAGGAACCGAGGCGATCAGCGTCAGCACAGTGAGTCCGAAAAACGCAGTCAGTTTTGAGCGGCTCATTCGAAATCCCCCTAAGGCCCCGAATTACATAAGCTCTAGCAAGCTGTAGTATCACCTGTAACGCTTGCGCACGCAATGACTGCGAGGCTACCCGCTGGTTCTTTCGACGAATTCGAGGCGGTTGCCCCATGGGTCGCGCACGAAAAAGCGCTCCTGACCGGGAAATCGATTGCCGGCGATGATTTTTATTCCGGCAGCCTCAAGTTTTTCGCGCAGTGCTTCAAGATCGGCGACGCGAAACGCGGGATGGCGGCGCGAGGCTTTGTTCACGACCGACGCGCCCTTCTCGGTGGTCAGATGAAGTTGCTGGACGCCGCATTGATACCACGCGCCGGGGTTGCCGCTGTCGGTGTTCGCGGGACGCTCGAGCGGCTGGAGGCCCAGCAGTCCTCCGTAAAATGCGCGCGCCTGTGAGAGGGCGTCGTCGCCGGCGTCGATCAAAAGGTTTACGTGATCCAGTCCGACTATCAGGCTCATCGACTATCCTCTTTGCGTTTGCGCATTGAATTCGATTTTTTTCCTGCGCATGGGCGGAGTCAATCGCCTTAAGCCGTCTCGGTGCGCGTGATATATCGTTGCGACGCTCGTGAATTTTCGTTTGATTCAAAAAATCGCGACCGCAGCCTGCGCGATTGCCGCGATTTACCTGATCTCGATCCTGGTCACAGGTGGCTATGCGATCCGCTTCGCGGGTATCGCGTTCGAGGCGAACAAGCTGTGGCCGGCTATGGTCGCGATGCTGGGGTTCGCGATCCTGCGGACCGTGTTCCTCCACGGTTCGATCGAGACGACGCTGAAGTCGAGCCCGGGGTTCATCGTTTTTTCGGTTGCGTTGATCGTATTTCTCGCCAATGGCCGCACGATCTCCGGCGGCGATTCGGTGCCCGCGAAAAATCTGCCGCTGAGTATTCTGCTTCACGGGAATTTCTACCTCGATCAACTGGTGACGCCGGGCGCGAAAAAGGTCCCCTACTACTTGACCGAAAGCGGCGGGCACTACGTGTCCGACTATCCGGTCGGCGCCGCGCTGATGGGTCTGCCGTTCTATGTGCCGTCGATCGTATGCGGTGTCGCGCCGAGCAGCCGGGTTTTCGCGGAGCTCGAAAAGGTTTCGGCGGCGACGATAGTGGCGCTCTCCGCGCTAATCCTTTACATGGCTGCTGCGCGAGCGACCGCCAACTGGATGGCGCTGCTGCTGACGCTCATCTATGCGCTGGGCACCACCAGCCTCAGCGTCAGCAGCCAGGCGTTATGGCAGCACGGTCCCGCGCAGTTGGCTCTAGCGGCGGCGATCTATTGCCTCATGCGTGCGCGCGAGGATCCGCGCTGGGCCGGATACGCGGGGTTGCCGCTGGCATTCGAGGTGATCACGCGCCCGGCAGACGCACTGATCGCGGCGCCGTTGGGCGTGTATGTGCTCGTCGGCTATCGACGCGAGATTTGGATATTTGTCGCGACCGCGATCGCACCGATCCTGTTTCAACTGTGGTACAGCGCCGCGTACTTCGGCACTCCGTTCCGGCTCCAATTTTTATCGCAGCCCGGGACCGTGGGCGCTCAGGGCGGAGCGGCGGGTGGGATGTGGAATACGCCGCTGCTGCAGGGATTGGCGCTGGTGGTGCTTAGCCCCGGACGCGGATTGCTGTTCTATTCGCCTATTTTTATTTTGTCGTTTGTTGGATTGGCGATGGCGTGGCGAAAGAATGGCGACGTGCTGATGCGTTACCTGGGAGTCGGCGCGATCACGAGTATCGTGCTCGTTGCGCTGTGGCATAAAACGTCCGGCGGCGAGTCGTTCGGGCCGCGGCTGCTGTCGGATCTCACGCCGATAATGGCGTTCGCGCTGATTCCACTCGCGGACACGATTCGCGATCGGCGCGCGGTGACGCTCACATTCGTGGCGCTGGGCGCCTGGTCAATCGCCGCGAACGTATCGGGAGCGTTTATCACCTATCGAGCGTGGAACAACTGGGCGCTGAACGACCCGGACACGCGGTTGTGGCTATGGGGAGACAATCCGGTGATCGATCCGGTGCGGTCGACGCTGGAGTCGATGAGGATCTCGCTGAGCCATCGCGCGACGAGCCGCAACTCGCCCGACCTGGCCGACGGCCGCCTTGACGTAGTGGCCATGCCTCCGCCCAATGCGGTTCCGGGGGCGCACTTTCGCGTCTCCATTCGCGCAACGAATACCGGCGAGGCAGTTTGGCTCGGGGGCCATTCGCCGGATGACCGCGGCGTGGTCAGCCTGGTGTGGGGATGGAAGCGGGACGGGACGGCGATCGCAGAGAGCGAAGTCCGGCGCGAACTTCATCTGAATGTCTTTCCGGGCGAAGCGATGGACCTGGAGGCGTCAACGCTCACCCCGGATGCGCCGGGTAACTATGAACTCGAAATATCGCTCGCGGCTGAAATCAGTGGTCAATCTGCGCGAGCGATCGGGTCGCCGCTCGCGGTCGCAGTGACCGTAGCCTCGCCGGCGCCAGCGGTCGACGCTCCGTAGACCGCGCGTTCGCCGGGCAGCGAGATCGGTCAAACGATCGAAGCGATCTCGATCAGATGACCGCGCTAGTGTTTGGGTGACTCGGGAGGATTGTTGCCTCCTCCGCCGAACGCTCCGGCTCCAGCCGCTATACCCACACCGACGCCGCCGGCCAAGCCCGCGCCAAGCGCTCCCGCACCGAGACCGCCCAACCCTGACGTTCCACCCTCCCAGAATGCGCCGCACCTGACCTCGGTGTGCTGTCCCTGGTGGATGTCTTTGCATACGGGCGGGTTGGCTGTGTTACAGACCTGCACGGTGCCGTCGTTGACGTCGACTTTGGTGTCCTGAAAGCAATCGTTGTGATTGTCCTGATCGTAGTGTGTGTTGAAGTCGGTTCCGCGAACCGCTCCGATGGCGTTGGGAGTATTTACTTCGAAGGTCGTCGAACTGCCGCGCATCGCGCCCAAAATTGCGGAGTGCAGATCGCCGCCCAGCAGGCCTACTTTGCTCGGTGCGCCGACGCCGTTCACGAGCACGCTGTCGTCGATGACGATGGTGGTCGATGGGCCCAACTGCATCGAGCTGTTGTCGACCATGCCGATCGTCAGCGACCCATTCGCGTCCGTGACAATTTTGTCGTGCAGCATAACCGGCATGTTTTGCGCTGCTGCGATAGTCGCACCGGCGCGCTGGATGTTCGCGGTTCCGGAGAGCTGAGTGATGGTCCCAACGGTGCTTTGCGCGTGGGCGGCAGGAGCGATGGCAGCGATCGCTATCATCGCCAGCACAGCCATTGACCAAGTACGTAAGGTACTCAAATTGCTCCGCTTCTGCATCTACGTCATGCCCCTCTAATGATCAAATAAATCTGGTCCGCGAATTGTCGGTTCAGTCTGACAGACTGCTCGTCTTGTTAGAAACAGACGCTGTTGTGGTCAGACGCTAATCCGGCCCCAATCCCTCTACGTCACCATTGCCCAAGTTTTATAACAGATTAGCGAGTTCAACTCGAATGAAGATCGCGCTGCGCGTGCAATGTGCGGCGAGACACCGCTGGCTCGGCGCAGGTATCAGCGCGCGATACGAATCCATTTCATTTGCTGTATGTTTCCGACAGATCCGCTGCCTTTGCGAGGGCCGCGCTCCAACTTTGAAACCGCGCTGGGAATTCTGCAAGGAGCGCGGTAGCGATCTCGCCCAAGCTGACCCCGCCGCCAAGCAGGTTCAGCAGTTTGCTATCGACTTGCCAATTCTGGTTGGGCTCAGGCACAAACCCGGCCGCGCGCTTGCGTAAGCGGTCCTGCGGCAATGTTGCGCCGATGAATGTCGACTGACGGTAGCGAGCCCTCTCATCCCCAGACTCACTTCTGACCGACGTCGTCCATGACCATACATAGTCCGGATTCACGAAGTCGGCGCGGAGGCTGACCGCTACGCGATCCCCGACCGTCAAAGCGACTGCCTCGGGCCATGGGAGGAAGGCCTGGCGAAAAGAATAAGGTTCGCGAGCCGCCGGCGAATTGGTGTAGCTCGAAGCCGGCGGTGTTTCGGCCTCAAACCACATACACACGCCGTGAGCGGTGGCGTTGCGATCGACGAGCCAGGACAAATCGCCTTTTATGTTTGGACCGGACAGATCCATGTAATCCAAGCCGGCCCAGCGCTGGGGCGCGACCACCAGATCCTCGGGCTTTAGGCGGACCGACTGCAGACTATTCACAGTCTTGAGGCGGGCCTTGCCAAAATCCACCCCATATTCGGTGTCCCAGGTGTTGGTGAGCGAGGCGTGAAGGGAGGGACAACAGGCCGCAGCCGCCCACATAGTTTCCCGCGCCGGCAGGATCCAGCCACCTGGCTTCAGGAATCGATCGCGAGCGTCGAGAATCGAGACGATGCTTTTTCCGTGAGCCGGAAGCATGCCGTGGATATCGCATACGATCCCATCGACTCTCTCCGGCAGATCTATTTCGGACGTGAAGCCCTCAACGAACTCTATGCGGTTGGAAAATCCGTTGTCTGCAGCTGTCTCGCGTGCGAGTTGAATTATACTCTCGGACTCAACCGCGTAGACCTTCGCAGCGCCGGCGCGACAGGCGAGAAATGAGAGAATGCCGGTGCCCGCGCCGATGTCCAATACTACCGAACCAGGAGTGACATGAGCCTCAAGGGCGCGCGCATAGGCTGACGTCCTTCCCTTGAATGCGATCATCTGCGCATAAGCTGCAAGGTCATACATAGCAGGCGTCCAAAGTAGAGCTCGATACCGGCTTGGTCAGTCTCGGGTGCTTCACGAAGCCTCGGCAACGACTACCGATCGAAAGAAATCTTCCAGAGCTCGGACGCATTTGGTATCGGAGTAGAGTCTCGAGTGGTTCGCCTTCATCCGGTTGATCACATCTGCACGCCATTTACGATCTGCACCTAACCCTACGGCTAGGTCTACGTACTCGTCCTTGTCGTGAGCGATAGTATCGGTGATGCCCAACTGCGTGAGAATCCCATAGCTGTGTCGCGCACGCATGTATCGTCCGGGCATCGTGACAACTGGTAAGTCACAGGCGATAGCTTCGAGTGTGGTTACTCCACCTGACCATTCCAGAGAATCCAGAAATACGTCGGCGAGCAGGTTCAGATTCCAGTAATCGAGTTTGGCCAGTAGCGGGAGGACGACGCAGTGGCCCGACGCTTCCAAACCTTCCGCCGCGAACGCGCGCTGCAAACGGGCTTTGAAATCCTCTGCGACCTCCTCGTTAAGCGCCAAAAATGCAAACTGGGCCGCAGGGAGCCGCTTCGCAATCCGAGGGAAGACGTCGTCGTGCTGCGGAAGATACTTGAAGATTGATTGACAACAGAGGAAAACGATTCGGTCGTCGCTGAGACCAAAATCGGAGCGCGATTTTCGCAGCAGCGGCTTCGGAATCATCGGCTTCGGATAGCAGACGCCCAAGCCCGGCAAGCGAATCAATCGCTCGCTGTAATGCCCTTGAGCATTGTCGGGCTCCATGAGGTCGCCTGACAGATAGTAGTCAAGCATCGGCGATCCCGAGGTGATCGGATGTGCCCACGCAACGCATTGAACCGGCGCCAGGCGCAATGCCGACATCATCATCATCCGGCGATGACGCACGTCCAGAAACACCGCTATATGCAAGTTGTCAGCCGCCACGGCCCGGCACAGCGGCTCCAACGCTCCCGGTATGTGGCGAAAGTGGTCGGTTAGCTGGCGAACATCCTCGGTAACCGCATCCACAGTCCGACCGTTGTGGTAAACGAACAGTTCAAAATCGTGGCGATCAAGCTCTCGAACCCATCCAGAGAAAAGTTTTGCTACGCTGTGATCGCGAAAGTGCGCCGAGAGAAATCCCACCCGGATTTTTTCTCCGGGATGGAGACGCGGCATGACTAGCGGCTTCACCCAATCCGGATAGTTCGCTGCCATCACCGAATGAACGAACCGCGCGTATTGCTCCTGCAGATTCCGATCGTCGCGTCCCTGGTAACCAAGATAGAAATTGAGATGGCGGCTTACCGCGTCCAGCGCTGCGCGGCGGTCTTCGGGATCGCTTAAGTTGAAACTCGCTTCTAGCCCTGCCATGCCGGCGGAATATCGTGCCCTGTAGCGGTCGATCTGTTCTTCGGTGTCATACAAGACCGGAAGCATGAGCGCTTCCCAGAGTCCAAAGTACTTTGAATCCGGAAACGACTTTTGTGCTCGACGAGCCACCGCTATCGCTTCGTCGGTTCTGTTAGCTTGTTCCAGTGCGAAAATCTCTTCCCGATATTTGCTCTCTGGTGATTCACAGACGGCGGGCCGTTCCTGCATCACTAAGACGCTCGGCTGCGTGAACTTATCGAAGATCTGCGAGTCTTGATTCTTCAAGGATCTGGCTGTGCGCTCCAATCGGAACCGAGCGCCAGAAACTCAGCTGGAAAGCGCCGTGTGTTGGCGTGCGATCGCTGGTGAATCAATCAGCCGCGATAGGATGTTGGCCGAGGCTCGTCGGTCTGACTTCGGGCAGTACCCTACCCGCAACTAGGGCGCGGTGTTGATATGGTTGGGGTTCCCGACACCGCCACCATCTGATTTCCCGGTCTTGCCGGTGGTCTGGGTAATCTCACGTATATTCCCGTAAATCTCCAACCGAGGCCGGCTGTACGGTTTCTTTTTCGAATCGGCAGGCTTCATTTCGCGCTTGTCAGAGCGTTCCACTCACTTCCCTCCTGCAAAGATTGCTTCTCGAACAATTGATTGTTGCGCAGCCAATAGTTCAAACTTCGAGCCCGAAAGTCAACCCAGAACATTGACGGTTCAACTCCTGCGGCTCGCCGTAGTCGTTCGCTGTCGACGTACCTATCCAGATTGCGCGTCGGCTGAAGCAGAGGCAAGCCGCACTCCTCGACGCGCTCCTCGTAAGGATCGTGAAGTACAGGTGTCTTTGGTCTCTTCAGCACAGCCTCAGGCAATATCCCTCGCATCGATCGACGCAACAGATATTTGGAACGGCACCACGGGAGAACCGGAACAGCCAGCAGGAATCGCAGTACCCGGAGATCCAGGAACGGGAGCCGGACTTCAAGCGGAGCTCGAGTTCGGGCAACATCAAACGATTCGAAGATTGCCTGCCATAGCGGCAATTCGAATGACGCATGGCCGCTAGGCCGGATCGGATGGATGAAATCCTGATCGCGCCAAAACTGTTCCCACCTGCTGCGCAACTGAAGACTGTTCTCGAAGTCCGAATTAAACCAGTCGGGAAAAGGCGGCGCTGCGTCTCTGCGAGACTTTGTCCCCCGCTTCGAAATCATAGCTGAGACGCTGGAAAGGAGCGGAACGCGCCGGTGCGATACGGCGTGGTTGTATAGGTCATAGAGCAAGCGTCCCCAGCGCTTGTGGCTGCTTAGGTAGTGAATGTAAGACCGCCACTCATAGCGTAGCGCGTTATCCGGACCTTCTCCGTAGAGTGCTACCCTGCTATAGGAAGCCATATCCCGGTAGTCTGCCAAGTCCGACGCAAGGCTTGCCGGATGAGGTATCGGTTCCGAAGTGTGAAAGGTTCCATTGTACCAGTTCGGGTCCACTCTTTGGGCACTCCAGCTTTGATATCGAATTGGAATGCCCAAGCTCTTGGCAGCTATGCCAGCATACCTGGCTTCCTGTTCGTAGCCCTGATAGGAGGTCGTGAAGGCGCACACTTCGCTGTCGTCAACGCGCGACGACAGTATCCCTCGAGCGGTTGCAGCAAGAGTCGTCGAATCCAGACCTCCGCTCATGAAGACTCCGACCCTGTTAGTGCGCAAGCGGTCACCTACTGCCTTGCCCAATATCTCTTTGAATGAGTCGACGTAGTCCTCTTGCCGGCGGTAGTAGATCGGTTCGTCGATCGGAAGCGTCCAATAACGTTGAAGCCTTAGGCCGCTTGCAGACGATGTCGCACAATGGGCGGGCGGTAACCGCCAAATGTCAGCAAACGTGGTAGTCGCCTTATCCTGGTTCAAATTGAATAGAAGGAAATCGGCTATCGCCATGTCGTTCAAACGGTCGGAAACAGATGGGTGCAGGCGGATGCAGTCCAGGGTGTTACTGAATATTATGCGTTGACCAATCGAAGCGTAGTAGAAAGGCTTGACACCCATGTGGTCGCGGGCACAGAAAAGACGCTGCTGCCTAGCGTCCCAAATCCCGAAAGCAAAGTCGCCGAGCAAGTGCTCGACGCATCGCTCCCGCCAGACCGAAAAAGAACGCAGGATCAGTTCTGCGTCAGACACATCGTCTGCGACGGCTTCACCTTGAGACTTTAGATTTTCGATCAAGTCCTGGCGCGCATCTATCCGGGCGTCGGCTACGATCCAGGCTTCGCCATTCAAGGTCAAAGGCTGACGCTCGTGCTCAGGCTCGTCGGTTGATCTCAGCAACGTGTGACCGAAGCCGGTGGCGCCTTCAATCATCACGCTCTGAGCGTCCGGACCGCGGAACGCGAGAGATTGCGTCATTCGCGCCAGCAACCGGCGATCGACAGGAGCGCGGTCCAGGTTGACGATTCCGACAATACCGCTCACAAGCTTTGCCAGGGTTACTGTGCGACGATGCGTCTCAGGTGAGATTCGGACGGTGTGGAATCGCAGCTTGCGCACAACTTCGATGCTGTACGATCGCCTCGGGACAAAGCTATACGAAAGCGCTCGAAAGGCTCGCTGCACCAAACTTGCCGGAGTGAATGAGTTGCCACGTTGCCAAGGACCTCGGTTTCGAAATAATCGTTGCAGCAAAGAACCACGTTGCCATTCATGGCTATAACCATCGTGGCGAGAGGCGCATCGCACGGCACTTCGAGCGGCTCGCGGGGCACACCCATCCACTTGATCAAGCCGCTGCGATTCATCATGTCGATATTGTCTGCAAACCGAACTGAGATATGATCTTGTTCTTGTGCGTTTGCCTCGTTCAGGATCTCCTGCAAGTTAGGCGGTATGCAGTTGTCGTGCTGAGTGATGCAGAAGGTGGTGCGTCCCCACTTGATGTAATCATGAAAGATATCGAGCGTCAGGAAATCGCCATTCGAATATATCAACGGTCTACATTTCGGGAGCTGTTTGACGGTGTACTCCACGAATCCCAGCAAGCGCTTGTCCAGCATGGGTTCGCCGTAGAAATGGTAAGAGACATTGCCGTCGAAATTCATTTCCGCGAGATCGGCAATAATCTTCCTGAAGAGAGATTCCGTCATGTAGCCAACGGGTCTCTGCGTCGAAATGTTGGGACAGTACGAACATCTCCGGTTGCACATCGAATTGATTTCAAGTTCCACGCTGCGGAACATGAAACTGCTATCTACCCCGTAACGCCAGCGATGAGACCTGCGACGGAGTTCGTTGTGCACATGCCGCACGGCGGTTGTACGCGCCAGGTAGTAGTAGCTATCAAGCGCCGCCCTTCTAAAATCTTTCGATGTCACCTGGACTTATCCGACCGGCTCTGTGGTTATCAGAGCGTTCTCCAGCAATCGACCCAGTAGATCACGTAGATCCTCTTCGAGCTGCTGCGGCGCAACGTCATATTCAGCCAGTAGCGTTTCATAAGCGGTTTGAATTGAATCGGAATCCAAAAGAACCTGCCACATTCGCGTTCCTACTTCGTTAAGGCCGAGGTAACGTTCAGTCTTCAGATCGAGGAGCACAGATTCACCACCGACCTCTTGAATCATCACTTCAGGGGCGGTTCGGGCGCGGTCGGAAAACGAGATTCGATCCATCAAAACTCTCCGGTGTGAATAGATCTCGAATGAGTCATGTCGTACGCTGAGCGAGTCTCAATTAGCCGCAGATGTACGATCATGTCGTCCAGTTAGCTCTGCGAGATCGGATAAAATCGCTTCTTTGACGTCCGGCAGCATTGAAAGAACGCGAGGATAAGCAATCCGGCGTGCCGGCACCTTCGAGGCGACATCGAGGTATTCGATGTATTGTCGCGCCAGGCGCTCCGGACCGGTTATCACGTGATTGAATGCGCCGCGGACTAACGCAATGAACGTTTCCCTTGCCGTGAGGGAAGTCAGCCGAACGCCTTGCTTCCGGCTCACCTCGCGCGGCGGAGTGAGTATATATAAAACTCGCAGCGGCGCTCCATTCGAGTGGCGATGATCTTCGCTCAATGGCATGACCAATTTCTCGGTTTCATTATTCATTGGCGCAGAGCTTGCCGTGCCTGCCAGAAAGCGGCGGGCTATCTTGGGGAAAAGCTTGATTCGGCGAGGGCCGAGCTGACCGACGTAACCTACATCAGTGCGCCGAAGTAAAAGCATGTCGTCAGTGAGGAGCCGGTGACCGTCGGCGAGAAACGCTGCCGCAAGCGAAGACTTGCCGAACCCGCTTGAGCCCATGAACGCAATCGCATTGCCGTCGATCACGACAGAAGTTGCGTGGAGAGGCTCATAGCCCTGCTTAACCAACGCAAAGGAGAGCGCATGTCCAAGAAGATAAACCTGTAAGGATTCGAGGGAAGCCGCGCCGAGCCATCCGCACCAGATGCGACGGCCGTCGGCGTCGACAAGGAATTCAAACAGGTCGTCCCATCGTAGATAAGTCTGACCGTTGTCCAGTGGAGCGTATTTGTACCATCGAGTTGGGCTGGAATTGATTACTGCGGACCGAGTTGCATCTCGAAAGAAGTCTGGAGATTCCGTTAGCAGGCTAACGTCCGCGGATTGCATCGACTCCGAATACGGGAAAGGAAGCTGGATCTCGCTGGACAGGCGAATACCGTAAATGTTGTACCAATGGAACTCTTTTCCACGGGAGTTCGATGAGAATTGGCTGCTAGTATTATCGATCAATGCAACATCGCTCGAATTCGCATTTTCAGCATGTCAGTCAGATAACTGGGATACGCTGGCAATCTGCACACCTGAATCCCTGAAGCATTCAGGAGGACTGCTTTTAAACCACCCGGCAAAGGCTGTCTTCGGCTCGGTTCCTTCGAGATCGGAAATTCGATGGTCCAGGTTAGGAGAGATCCTGAAGATCAGAGCGTCGCCCGGGCCGGTGTTAGCGACGGTCGCAAGAATCCGCTTGGAGTTCCCATCCCGTAACATAAACAACCCGCCACGAAAAATATCGCGACTGAGATTCACACTCATGCCTATCTCGTTGGAATAGGCGATGTCACTGTGCCACCTATCATGGTGGCCTGCTTCCGCGACCATTCGATAAACGCGTCCACGAAACCATTGGAGGCTTTTGCAGCCGGTGATCTCTTCGATAACCGCGCGAAATCGGGGGCGGTTCATGACGAAATGGAGCAGACTGGTCGTGGGCAGATCGTTGGCTATGTATTCCTCACCGATCTTACCGTGTGACATCGATTCCCAACGGGTGTTGTCCAACCGTGCCTGCAGAAAATCCAATATAGATGGCTCCAGCAGTTGAGTAAGGCGCGTCCAGTGCTCGTCGCGAAATTGCGCTCGGAGCTTGTCAATCTGCGACTGGTCTAATATCAAGCCCTTCCTTTGAATCTGAATGGCGACTGGTTCCATCGACGCTTTTCCGTTACAGCCTATGCGCCATCGGTCCAGGCGTGATTGCGAGTCATTTCTCCGGAAATCGTCCGAAAAAGCTTTCCGGTGTACTTAGCTGCCAGCCGCACTGGACGGTAGAGGTAGTATAGGAAGAAAAGCGACCTGGGCAGGCGAATCGCTCCATCGGCAGTCGTCGGCAGCAATACATAGCCCGCCGCGCAGCGTAGTTTCGGCCAAAATCCGTCGGCCAACCTCAACTGCAGCCGCAACTCAGAGGAGGTTTCGTATTGGGCAGGCGTCATCGTCAGCATTCGCTCGAGCAGTTCACATGCGAAGGGCTTGCCGTCGATCGCGTCTTTTGCGTAGCGCAGGGCTGTCTCAGATAGATGCACATCCAGAAGACGATTCACTATCCATAAGCCCAACGCCAAGACCATCCCGCCGTCCGATTCGCGGGCGGCGCGGATAAGCGAGTCCCAGTTCAAGTCGGGATGCACATAGATCAGCCTGGCGACATCGACGGCATGCCTTAGGCTATGCCACGAATGGCGAGCCGCGTGCGCACACAAAAAGAAGAGTTGGTCCTCGACAGAAAGCTCTAATATTTTCTCGTCGTGGAAGGTGGAGTGGCGGAGACGGTCCCATACCGACTCGAAGTAGCGAGCGCAAGGATAAAGGCTCGGCAGTAGCTCCCAGTGGAGATCCAAGGCTGGGCTTACATCGTCGAGATACAGGACTACCTGGGACCTCCAGTGAAATGCGGCGTGCTCTTCGTCGGCACAGAGCTCAGATTCGAGTTGATATCCTGCCTCTACCAGTGCAACCTTGGCCCGTCCGACGTCGGCGCGGGTTACGAGCAGGTCGAGGTCGCAACTCTCGCGCCATGGGATCTCATTGAACAGTGTTGTAGCGAGAACGGGGCCCTTCAGCGGAACGACTGCTATGCCGCGAGATTCAAGTATGCGCAAGACCTTTATAAGATCGGTGCTCAGCAACACGAACTTGGCGGTATTGCGCTGCAGTATAGCGTTAAGGTGATCGTGAAAATTAGGTGCTAGCACTCCGGCGCAGTCGGTGTTGAGGTACCACGCGGCAAGGGGTTCCATCCCATGAGCTCGCGCCAGGCTCATAGCAACGCTCCAATCAGATATGCGGCTCGCGCACAGGCGCAGCCCTTCGGGGGTTTCGCTACCCACGAAGCGACGTGCAATTGCCAGAACCAGATCAGTCTCGGGGGTAAGTTGCATCGTATGCAACCCGCTAAAGCAAAACGATTCGTCGTCATGAAGGGCTTTCATGCGGCCAACCCCTGCGCGACGCACCAGCTCCGGAACCGGCCGTCCATCTTTTCTGCGAGGGTCGTCCAGTCGCCTGACTCGACCACGCGACCTTCTTCGATCACGTAGATCAGGTCGGCCCAGCGGACTGTAGATAGCCGATGGGCGATGAGCACCGTCGTGATGCCACCATGTATGCGATCTATCGCTCCAAGGATTTTCGTTTCGTTTTCCGAGTCGAGGCTGTTAGTGGACTCGTCGAGCACGAGTAGTCGCGGCTGACGCAAGAGCGCGCGGGCCAGTGCGAGGCGCTGCCGCTCTCCTTGCGACAACGTTGCGCCGCGGTCGCCGACAACAGTGTCGAGTCCATTGAGGAGCCGCGCGACAAACTCGTCTGCGGCTGCCCTTTCGAGCGCGTCGCGCAGTTGGTTATCGCTGGCATCGGGGCGCGCCCAAAGGAGATTGGCGCGCACAGTGTCGTGAAACAGGAATGTGTCCTGGGCTACGTAACCAATTTTTTCGCGCCACGACAGTGCGCGCTCTGCATCGAGAGGAATGCCATCCACCGTGATCCGTCCGGAGACGGGCGGCATCAGGCCCATGATGAGGTCGGCAATCGTGCTCTTTCCGGCGCCTGAAGGTCCGACGATCGCAACTGTCTGGCCGACCGGAATCGTTAGGTCAACGCTTCTGAGAACCGGCGCCAATCCCGGCGGGTAGCTGAAGGAGACATTCTCGAAGCGCAGCGCGGTACGAAATTCCAGCTTCTGCGCGACACCGGCGTCCGGCTCGGCTGCGGCCAGGCATTGCTCTTCGACACGCGCAACAGTGGCGAACCCGGGCAGCAGTCCGACGAACCCGCGATAGGTGGTCTGCACCATCCTCACGCGGGGCAATACGCGGGCGAACAAGATCAGCAGGATCAGAACTTCGGCCGGTGAAATTGCTATCCACTTAATCGCGACCAGCAGGACCCCGCCCATCATCACGGCGGATCCGATCTCGAACCATGCGTCAGCCGAGAGTTGTTCACTGGTCAGCTTGAGCCCCGTCGCCGTCATCTGGCGAGTAAGCCCCGAGAAGATATCGCAGGTGCGCCGCTGCGCGCCGTACATCTTGGCGGTCTTGATGCTTTGGAAATGCTCGATTGCGGCAGAGTAGACCGAGTTCGTCACGTGAGAGACTTCGGCGCCGACGCTGTAAACGGCTCGAGTTTTTGCGCGCAGCAACAGCGCCAATGCAGCGCATAGTCCGAGCATCAGCAGCGTGGCGCCGGGGAAGAGGACGAAGCTGGCCGCAATATAGAGCGCCGCGACGGCAGCACTGGACACAGTGTAGAGAGCTTGATGAGCGGCCCCGCTCGCTCGATCCACTTCATTGGTGAGAGCGTGCACGAAATCGGATGAGCGGCTTTTGCAGATGAAAAGCCAGTTGGCGCCGCTCACCGCTTTGAACAGGCGCTGCCTGAGGTGTTGGGCGAAAGTCTCGAACAGAGTAGTGATCGCCATGCCTTGTGCGCGGATCAGCAGCGCTCGCACGCAGATGATCGCGATGAAGAGGACCAGCATGATCGCGAGGGTCGGCCGCAGATCGATGAACTCCAACGCTTTGCGAACCAGTGCGGCATAGCGGCCCGCCTCGCTGCCGGCGCCTATATCGACGCCGGCCAACTGCAACGTCGGCAGCATCAACGCCAGCCCCAAGCCCTCGGTGAGCGACGCGATCACCACCAACGCGAAGGTATACCCCAATCGCCATCGCGCGAACGCCGCCACGGATTTTGTATATGCACGTACGACTTTGAACATAGTCAGAGGAGTCGCCGAAGAATTTCGCGAGGGTGCGCCTGAACCTCAGATTGCCGCAGACGGAAGCTCCGCACGCTTACTGACCTGCTCGTCGACATCGCTACAACCGAGACCAACACTAACGACCCGCCGGTAGAGATCGAGCGTGCGTTTCGCCATGGCGTCGGCGGTGAACTCGGTACGCACGCGGCGCAGCGCGGAGTCGCCGTACTTCTGGCGCAAATTGTGATCGGCGAGCAGGCGATTCAGGGCGCTCGCCATCTCGGCCGGATCGCGGGGCACAACGGTCAAACCGGTAGCGCCATCCTGAGATACAAAAGGTACGCCCGATTGCAGCCGAGTATTCACAACCGGCTTGCCGCATGCCATCGCCTCGAGCTGCACGATTCCAAACGCTTCGCTGCGCGACACCGACGAAAGTACGAATGCATCGCACGCGTGATAGTAGGGAGTGATGCCGGAGAGCGCGCCGAGAAAAACCACGCGATCTGCCACGCCCGCCGCGCGCGCATCCTGCTCGAGCGAATTCCTCAGCGGTCCATCGCCTATCAGCAAAAGCGTAGCTTTGGTCTGTCCCATCGCACGAATCAGATATTCGAAGCCCTTGTAATAGACCAGGCGTCCTACCGCCAGCAGCAACGGCCCCGGATACCGGTCGCGGATAGCTTGCACCGCGCCGCTGTCGATGTGGCAAAATTGATCGACGTTGATCCCGAACGGAATCACCTGGCATCGATCGCGGAAGCTGGCGAGATCGGCCGACGATTCGAGGTAGTTGGGTGAGGTTGCGATAATCGCGCTGCACTTGCGGAGAAACCGGCGCTGGATAGGCGCGAAAATCTTCGCGAGTCGCTTCTGACGAACGACGTCGCTATGCCAGGTCGCGATCAGCTTGCCCTTATAGCCGCTCGCCATCACCGCAATCACGCCCGCCGGATTCGGCAAATGTACGTGAACGATGTCCGCGTTGGAGCGCCGCAGCTTCCACGCCATGCCGGTGCATACAGGAGCGCCTGCAATCCTGAAATTGATTGCGAGTCGCGAAACACTGACGCCGTCGATTATCGAGTCCTCGTCTTGTCGCTTATCGTTGGCGACCAGCGCACGAACGTCCATCGTCTTTCCAAGTTCACGGCAGAGTGTCTCCAAGTGAGTTTCCATACCGCCAACGTGCGGCGGATAGAACTTGCCTATGTGGAGAACCTTCAGCCGCGAATTAAATTCGGCATTCATCCCGCTCCTCTCGTCCGTCATGACTCAGCGATTCCCCCCAAAGCCGGATCGAGCGGCTTGGAGCGCCTGGCACCCGATTGTCCGCCTGAACTTAACGCAAACTTGTTGACGATCATCAAACTTGTTTTGTCGCGCGAACTATTCCGTCGATGGCGCGAGGCCTTGGACCGATATTGCGGCCTTCTTCCCAGTCGCCATCTCGGCAACCGCCCGATAAAGCTCGACGGTGCTGGCGCAATGCGTGTCCCAGGAGAATCGCCCAGCCCATGCGGTTCGAGCACTGACTTGCTCGCGATCTTCACGTCCTTCCAGCAACGAGCAGACAGCTTGAATCCAGGAGGTGACATCGTCGACCGCGCGGTAGATTGCTAAATCGCCGCCCACTTCGCGCAACACCGGCAAATCGCTGGCGACGACCGGACGCCCGCAGGCCATCGCCTCCAGCAACGGCAGCGCGAAGCCTTCCGCGTCCGAGGGAAGCAAGACCGCAGCCGCGCGCCGGTAAACCGACGCGAGAACTCTTCGCTCCAGGAACGGCATGATCACGATTCGATCCTTGATTCCGAGAGCGTCGGCGACTCGCCAATGTTCAGGCATCAGACCGCCGCCGACGCGAATCAGCCGCGCCTTTGGAAACTTGCGCGCGACTCCGGCAAAGACCTGCAGCAGCACTTCGATCCGTTTGCGCGGCTCGGTGCTGCCGACGTGGACAATTTCAGACGCCTCCGTGTTGCAGCGTCCAAGAATACTTTCGGCCGCTGTATCAGATGCAGTGTCAGGATCGGGCGACATAAGAGAGTCGACACCGTTCGCAATCACTACCGTCGTCAACGGCGCGCGCAACCCGTGCTCAACAATCGCGTCCCGTGTCGCCCGGCTCACACACGTAACCATCGCAGCGCGGCGAAAGCCTCTCAAGATTGGGCTCGCGATTGCCCGAGAGATCGCGGCACGGGGCCCGCGCGATGGCGCAAGAATTGCCCGGAAGGCGTCGATATCGTGGCACGTGATGATCGTTCTGTCCGCTGGCAAATGATTCGTCAGATGGCTGTAGCTGTGATCGACAATGTGAAACAGCGTGAAGTTTCCGCGCTGTCGTCTGATCCACAGCGGATACAGGAAATAACGGTTGAGCGCGCGCTCCGCATTGAAAGCGAGCTTGCTGCGCCCGAGCGAACCGAATTGTGTCAACGGCCGCACAAATCGCGGACGTATCAGCGTGGCATCGATGACGTCCTGATGCACCCTCGTGAGCCGAGTCGCGAGCATCTCGGCGACCAGGTCCATGCTTGCCCAGCCCTCTTCGGCGTAGTCGGCAACGATTGCGATTTTCAATCTGTCCATTGGATACACTAGGCCGCGCCGCGATGGAGCAATTCGTCAAAAAAATCCAGATGGCGCCGCGCAACGATAGACCAGGTATATGTCGAATGGACTCGCTCGAGTCCTCGCGCGGCGTACTCGCGTCGCTGCGCTGGATTTTCCAGCAGGTCTCTGATCGCATCCGCCAATTCATCGGGCGAGCGCTCGCTTACGATCCGTCCGGCGTCTGCGACAACTCGCGGAATTTCTCCGCTGTTCGACGTTACAATCGGAACGCCGCACGCAAAGGCCTCGACGATCATACGGCCGAACACCTCGCGCCAGTTGGGAGCAGTCTCGCTCGGCGCGCACATCATATCCATTGCGTTCAGATAGTCGGGCACGCGCTCGTGCGGAATTCCGGTTACGACTCGCACGCGATCGCCGTAGGGCGCGCTCCATTTGCGCAGATATCCTTCGAGCGGTCCGCCACCGACAATCAGAGCGCGCCACCGGGACTCGACGCGATCGAGCGCAACGGTCAACGTGCGAATCCCCTTCTCTTCGACGAAACGGCCCATGAAGCCGACCACCGGCGCGCCCGCCTGCGACCATCCAAGTTCTTTGCGCACACCATCGCCGACGCCGCGATCGGGCCGAAACAGTTCAACGTCGACACCGAGCGGCATCACACGATGCGGCTTGCTGGCATATCCGCGCGGCAGCAGAGCCGCGACGCCATTTTCGCCGCGCGCTGTCCAGCCAGCGCATCGCGAGACGCAGTAACGCTCGATCGCCGAAAACGGCGGCGGGTAGTTTTTCGGTATCGTCTGACCGGTCCAGAACACCAACGGAGTCTCGGTGGGCGTCCACCATGCGATTTGTCC
>Ga0210383_10000547_pt1 | contig 34506 bp, 38 predicted proteins | sample IncBWC14OmetaG_FD_160072 | JGI IMG/M metagenome (GOLD analysis project Ga0210383, IMG submission 160072) | Forest soil microbial communities from Barre Woods Harvard Forest LTER site, Petersham, Massachusetts, United States - Inc-BW-C-14-O ... | reverse complement strand
CCATCGTGGTGAAAGGCGTGCTTACCGGCGACGATGCCCGTCGCGCCGTCGATGCCGGGGCCGCGGCCGTCTCCGTTTCCAATCACGGCGGGCGGCAACTGGACCATCTTCCTGCCTCACTGCGCGCCCTGCCCGAGGTGGTCGCTGCCGTAAATGGCCAAGCGGAGGTATGGATGGACGGCGGCATCCGCCGCGGCACAGACATCGTCAAAGCTATCTGCATGGGCGCGCGTGCCGTGCTCTGCGGACGCGCCTACGCCTATGGTCTGGCCGCTGCCGGCGAGGCGGGAGTAACGCGCGCCATCGAGATCCTGCGCGCCGACCTCGATCGCACTTTGCGGCTCCTCGGCTGTCCATCGATCGCCGCGCTGGATCGCTCGTACGTGAATGTTCCCAAGAGCTGGGACTAAAGGTTCTCACCGTTAAGGACCACCCTTCACGTCGCCGCTGCTATGGCGGGCTCGGCGGAGCATCCCGGTTTAGTCAACCACGCGCAGTTCTCTCCCTCTCGTCTCCGGCAGCGAGCAGACTGCAACAATCATGATCAGGTATGCAGTTGTCGCGAAAAAAGCAATCGCATGTCCGAGAGGAAGACGCGCGCTCAGATAACCAACCAATGTCGGAAAAAGCGCGCCCACCGCGCGGCCGAAGTTGTAGGCGAAGCCCTGGGCCGATCCGCGCACCCGGGTGGGAAACAGTTCGGTCAGAAATGATCCCATCGGGCTGAAAGAACCGGAGGCGAAAAACCCCAGAGGAAATCCGCACACCAACATCACGTGGTCGCCGATGGGTAGGTACGTATAGAAAGCGACCGTCAGAAACGAGAACGCGGCAAAAATAATCAGCGTCCGCTTGCGCCCGAGCTGGTCGGTTAGGTATGCACTGACCGCGTAGCCAACAAAAGAGCCCGCGATCACGACTGTGAGATATGCTCCTGTGTTCAGAACAGAGAGTCCCCGCGTGGTTTTCAAGTAGGTTGGCAACCACGTGGTAATTGCGTAATAACCGCCCTGAGCGCCGGTGGCCATGAGCGAGGTCAACACGGTAATTCGTAAAAGAGTGGGACTGAATATTTCAAGGAAGCGGCTTTGGTCGCCCGACTTCGCCAGCTTCTGCCGGGTCTCGCTGTACACTGCGGGCTCGGATACACAGCGCCGGATGTAAAACACCAGCAGCGCCGGCAGGATACCGATCCAGAACATAGCTCGCCAGGCGATTGCCGCCGACAGCAGCGAGAAGAGCGCAGTGTAGAAAATCGCAGCCAGGCCCCAACCGATCGCCCATCCGGCTTGCACAGTTCCAACCGCTTTGCCGCGATGCTGCGCGCGGATGGTTTCGCCCATGAGAACTGATCCCACGGCCCACTCGCCGCCAAAACCCAGACCTTGCAAGCCGCGGGTCAACAGCAGTTGCCAGAGCGAATGAGTAAATCCGCTGAGAAAGGTGAAGAACGCAAACCACACAATGGTGATTTGCAGGATGCGGGTGCGTCCGAATCGATCCGCGAGTAGACCGGCCAGCCAACCGCCGATCGCAGAGATAACCAGCACAACAGCGGCCAGCAGGCCTGCTTCACCTTTGCTGATGTGCCATGCGGCGATCAGACTGGGGATCACGAAGCTGTACACCATGACGTCCAAGCCATCGAGCGCCCAGCCGCCGAATGTGGCCAACAGAGTGTTGCGTTCTGGCGGGGTAAGCTGGAGTATCCAAGAAGGCTCGCGCGTCGCCGGCTGCGATCCGCCCACCGCTCGTCGATGGGAAAAGGTGGACACCACGGCAGCCAAGTACGGCAGATTGCAGCAGCTATCAAAGGTCTGGCGGAGAGGGGGGGATTCGGTCCCACTGTCCATATTGATAACAGGTAACTTGCTGACTTCACACTACCATAGATACCACGCTTACCGCCCTTCCCTGATATGACGGCACAAAAACGGCACAATTGTGAAAGCAGGTCCGGCACCTGACCGGACCCCTAAAAGGCAACCGCGTCAATGTGTCGGTTCCTTCGTGCCAACTTTTCCGGTGTACGGGTTGACATTGCCCTTTGTTGAAAAGTTGTCCCGTTGCGTACTGTTCTCATGTGTGCGGGTGTAGGGCTGAACAACCGTTCCGTCCTTCTTGGTGTAGCCGTGGACGTGCACGTCACTTGCGCTCTTAGAGCAGCAAGCGGCGGTGCTTGTCTTGGATGTCTTGGAACTGTGAGAATGGCTCCCGCCCCGCCCGAACACTGGCAGGGTAGTCAATAGAAACAGCAGCGTTACCACCAACATTCTTTTCATAGCATCCTCCGAATGCAGCCATCCTCGGCTTAGGGTGAACAAGATGCAATGGCACTAAAGTGCAAGGTCTGACAACCCGGCTACCGCGAGCGAGCAGAGCGGAATCTCAAGTGTAGCCAACAAGCGTATTATGGGCGTGTCCTATGGAGGTCCCATGAGCAGAATCGCGGCAATTGCTTTAATTGTCATGGCTGTTGGGGTCGTTGCCCAAGAAGCCACAGTCAAGCCAACGCCAGAACAATGCAAGACCGATGCGGGTGCGTGGTATGACTACGCGAGAGACAATCAACCAATGGACAAGCTTTCAATTGAGGAAGTTGGTCGCCGAATCGACGCGATGGCGCAATGTGTTTCCTTAACCGAATCCGAGAAAGAGCAAAGTTTGTACATGGAAATAATTGCCACGTATGCACTGGAATATCGGCGCAGGGAGAGCCATTTTATTGGTCGCCATGACCTCTGGCATACATTTCTTGTTGAGGATGCGGCAGGTGAAAGATAATGAAAAACTTATTGATTGCTGCGATGTTGTTGGTAATATCTCTGCCAACTGTGGCACAAGAGATTAAGCACGCCCCTACGCTGGATGCTTGCCAAGCAGATTTCAATCTGTGGATGGCGGATATTAATCGAGCATCACACGGTGGGGCGAATGAAGTGTCTAGCCTGTCCTTTAACGAGTTATTTACTAGGGTCGGCTACATACATGATTGCCAAGACGCCAATCCGAGTTTGAAAAAGAACTGCAACGACGAGGGTCTTTTGATGGAATGGATTTATGGCATGGAGATGCGGAATAGATTGCTTGGTTTTGTCAAGCGCCACAGCCTGAAGGAAACATTCTTGGATGAGGATGCTGCTAGAAAAAGATGAACACCAACTCTTGCTTCTTTAATGATTTCTCCTTGTACCCGGTTTACGAAACCACCGAGCGCGTATCTGCTGTCCGGCTATGAAAGGTCCGTTGAATACCCACGATAGGCTCTCTTCATTGCGTGGCTGCATATCTCCAGAGGATTCAAACTGTAACCAATCCGGTCTTTCCGCAAGGCGTAAAGTCGCGCCAATTGTGGCATCGTGAAATTCGCTAACATCGCTAAATTCATCTGGCAACGTAACCCTTAGTCGCCATGTCACGTTGCATATAGACTCAGGGTTGTCGCGAAATGGTTCTAGTTGGATTTCGTCACCACTGACTTCCTTGGTCGTAGTGCTCGGCTCATACTTATTCTTTATTCTCGCTTCGAGTTGCTGTGCGCTAAAACTTTTTGGAGGCTTTCCTTTAATCTGGTATTCCAAATAGAGGAACTCAGGCTTAAAAACATCCTCTTCGTCCATAGTCGGAGTATAGGAAACGGGCAACTCAGACCAATTGCGAACATCAAATCTGATTTCCAACTCGACCTTTACCCTGTGTTCGTCGTTAGGCTCACTAAAACGGTAGGATTTTACGTAATGGTCTCGAACTATCTTCGTGTTTACGATATCAATAATGTGTCTCTGCAATTCCCGTGGCAACCCCCGCCCGACCAGCTTTCCAGCTAAATCATCCGCCGCACTTTCAATCAAGAATTTCGTTGCGACGAGTTCCAGCCCTACACCAATAATTCCAGCCACCATGAAAGCGTCTGCCAATGGTGAGGCGATGCCATAAAGCCACGAGTAGCATGGATTCCACAGTTTGAGGAGAACGCCAATTACAAAAGAAAATATGAATGGCAATAGCAGTCTCCAGAAGTCCTCATTTTCCATGCGCCGAAAGTGTATCTTCACCGCCATATTCCTACCTCTCAATCACGAGCCGGGCATTTCTCCTTACCTTCGGGCGGCTCATCTTTTAGACCTCAACCGGGAATACGCGCCGAGCAGTCGGCAGATCTTTGAAGGCCGAAACACTCAATGCGCCTCGCTCCCTTGCTTTGGAGCCGGGGCGTCTGAGGCACTCACAAACGGACTCGTATTTAGCTTCCCACATCTCGCGAGCCTCTAGTGTCGCGTTGTCCAAGAGCACGAGCAATACCGTATCGCACGGCGCATCCAGTTTGATGCGAGACATTCGTTGTCCCGGCTTGGCTTTCGCACCGTAGGCGCGTCCCTTTATCTGTATCCGCTCTTTGCCACGTAGTGCGTCGTAGCCGATAGTGCGAGCGGGGACGAGTGTCAATCCAAGGACCTCGGCGGCTACATACTCCGCAACCTCGCCGGTTACACCAAGAGGCTTTCCGGTAAGCCGGTAGTATTCCGCCCCGAGCGGCTTGACGGTCGCAAGAATCTCGCGCACTCGTGCGTCGTTCTCGCCATTCGTATTATTCAAGACTCTTGACCTTCTCATCTATATCCGTATTCAGGTTGCGAAGTTCATCGCCAGAATAGCTTTTGAATCCTAAATCCTCTTGTGTCAACACATCGAGCGTTTGAATAGTCTCAAATGATTTTCCCTTTACCACTGACGACCCTCTCACAACGCAGATACAGGAGTTTCGCTTTGAGCTGTAGAAAGACCGTTCGACCGAATAGAGGATGCCACTTTTCCCTCCCGTCAGTTCTCTATCCGCATCCTTGAACGACTGCTCGGTCTTGCTCGCGTATGTCTCGCATCGAACTTTTCTGTCGAAAGCCTTTGAGGACTGTAAGTCCGATTTCACAGAGCGCACAGTGTCACAACCGGCGGTTAACGTCAGAGCAAGGAAACCGGCGAGCGCGTTTGTCCAACATTTCCTCATGTCTGCTCCTCTCGCGGTGCAACAATCTTCCCCTTAGACAGCGCTTTCCCTTGAGAAGAATCTGAAGGCTTCTCGGGGCTGAGGAGTTTGTCCGCGTATTTCTTTAACTTGGACTTCCATGCGCGAGGAGGCTTCGTTGGCTGTCCCGCCTCCCTCTTCTCGTAAGGCGAAAGGGCAGCCTTGTGAAACCAAACGCGCTCAATCAAGTCGTTAATATCATCGTCAACAAATTCAACTTTAGCCGTGCCGTCACCACCACAATAAACGACAACAGAGTCCCAGTCGGTGCCAACCGTAGGAGACATTTCGGCGCTTGCTTTTGCATCGAAAACGTCATAAAGGGACTTATCTAAATCATCATCTCTGCGGTGTGTTAGAAAGAGTAATCGCGCCAAGGTGTATTCATGCCCGCTACCGATAGCGGCGAATCCAACGGAGGTCATGTCAGTCGCCGTACCGTCAGGGAGGCTCAAATCTAAGATGAACGGTGATTTCTTAGAATCGAATCCGCAGACAATAAAATCACACCCTATGCTGTAGCCCTTAATCTCGCTACTCAGAGCCTCAATAGCAGAGTTTACTTCCGCGCCGGTCGTGGCGGTCTTGTATAGTTCTTTCGTCAGCAACCGAGGCTTTAGAAACTTCTGCTCAATCAACTCTTGGACACATTCGCCGTACTCCCGCTCACACGTTTTCTTGATTTCCTCGACCGTGCTACCCAAGTCGGCGATAGCAAGCAAAGCAGAAAGTACCCTAGAAGTTCCTTCCTCTGGACCGGACATCATCGCAACGCATCCCGGATGACTCAGAGGAACAATCTTTGTTACATCTGAATCCCACGATATGACATCCCCGAAACTCATAGCCTTGTCCGCCACGCATACGATTGCCTTTGACTTCGCAGCCAAGGCAGCGGCACAAATGGTCATAAACCGTATATTCCTAACTCAACGTTTTACAGGCGTATATCATCACTTCGTTTTTCTAATCCAGAGAGACAACTTATGACTAAGATTCTTGTCCTTCCACTCCCGTCCGACCATTGTAAAATCGCTGTTAGCAAGAATGCGCTTTATCTGCGGACTGCTCGTAGTGGCAAACAACTTCCCCCTACCGAAGTCAGAGAGGATTTTCTCTGCTACCTCGGTTGACAAATGTAAGCCTCGCCAATCACAGAGAACAGCGATATACCCCAGTTCTGGAATGTCCCCGGATAGTTGGTAACCGCTTCGCTTCGTGAGTTTCTTTGCATATTTCGGACTAGCAGTCTTTATGGCTGCGACCGCTACCATATTTCCCCCACGTTCGATGAATGCAACTTTGTCCGTTCTCGGCAATTTGGCAGCAATGCTACGATGACGAATAGCGCCGCCTTCATTGACCACGTTGATAAACTCGTCCAACCTCTTATCGTTCTCCAGTTCTTTCCGTGTGCTAACGCTTGGTTTGTTTTCTGCATCCGACCACTCAATCGTTACCTGCTCACTTGTTATCTGTGCTGTGGACCTCAGACACTTTGGGCATCGCCGTTGCCCCTTTGCAATGAAACGAGAGACTATGAATAGCTTGCCGCACACCGGACAACGCATGGCTGCGTTGTTACCGTACCAATCTTCATGCTGTCCGAGATTTTTCTTGTCAAGAGTTCTCTTAGCCATAATGCTACCTAAAGGTTTATTTCTCCGTCCTTCAACTGGAGCCGAGCAGCCAATGCAAATGCAGCCTCCTACGTCTTGCCGCGATATTCCTGCGGTCCGCTCACCACCATCCGCTTTTGGGAAACATCATACACATAACACCAACGAGTGTAATGTTCGCCGGAATCTCCGCTCCTTTGTCCAAAACTATCCCGGTAGGTGACTTGCCCGTAAAAGCAGAGAAATTGTGCGGCATTCTCAAACGCTTCCCGCGCTCCGGCTGGATTACTAATTACGGCTTCGGGGTTAAAGGAAGGACGGTCCTCCCATTTTCCGTCCGCTACTATCAGATTGTCTTCCGGGCTGTACATCGGAGAGGAATACTCTGGTGGTATGCGTAGCCTGTCTGGAAGGTCAACGATTTTCTGTTCGCGGTAAGCAGAGACAACATTCGCCGGAGTCCTTCCCTTGTTGGTTATCCTAAAGAAGAACCCGTTCGCCAGATACGGGTCGCTGTGGACGCTCACCACAAGCCAGGGTCTTTCAGTGTTTATGACGGCTTGAGCATTAAGCAAAGCAGCATTCGCAGCTATGCCAGTATCAATCGTCTGCGTCTTGATGAGTCTGAGGGTACAGATAGCCGTTATGATGCCTCCGATGCCAACGACTACCAATGCGATGTTAGGGAGGTTCTCGGGAGAAAACAGGCGCGAGAAATAGCTTTTCGATTCGTTTGTGGTCCTGTCATTCTGTGCGTAGGGTGCCGCCTGATTTACTACGTTAGTCCCGATACTCAGCGAAGATGGGGACGTGTGCGAGAGGTCGCGAGGGTCAACTCCGGGGAGAGGGGCGCTGGGTGTAGCAACGATGAGAAACCAAACCTCAACGAGCAGGAGCAAGATACCGAGTGCAGAGAGCACCACGCCGACACCCTCTGTGTAATGAATATCTTTTGTGAGCCATTTCGTCCGCTTCTTTGCCTCGGAGCTACCGAGGAAAACCGGGTCTTTTGCGGTATTCGCGGCGGCGTGAAACTCGAATTGAGCAGCGAGAAAATTGCGCCGTAAGAGCAGGAGCAGAGCAAGTACCAGAACGGAGAGACCTACGCCGAGGAGATACTTGTGCGTTATCTGTCCGTGTAGCGGTCCGAGCACGGCGGTTATTACGAGTGCAACCGTGCCGCCGTCCAACAAGGCGAGCTTCTCAAAGTAGGCATTGCGGTTTTCTCGCGCACCCGCGTAGATGCGATGTAACTCAACCTCGTCCGAAAAAGACATGCTGTCTCCTTCTCCCCGCTGTTCACCGCTTGCGACGTTTCGCCTTCCGTGCCTTTAGCTCTTTCTCGTCCTTTGCGAGTAGGCTCTCCGCTGTCTCGCCGGGGGCATAGATAATCGTAGATGGCAACGGACCTGAAGCGGGAGCCAATCCTTTACGAGGGTCCGGCTTGGACAACACCAAAGCACATGCGGCAAGGACGTTGCCTCGTGTGCCGTATTCGAGGGCAAGAGCGTTAATGAGGCTCACCGTCCGGGGAGTGAGCTTGTAGGTCTTGCTTAGCTTCGGGGAATTGAGGATTGATTCCGGCGTGGGGACGAGTTTACCGGGACTATGCCAAATAAGCTCAACCGCTACCTGTATCGCTCGCGATTGCTGCCCGTGAATCTTTCCAGCTTTCTCAATAATCTTGAGCGCCGCCTCGGGGAGCATGTACCGCTTGCAGAGATTGAGGCTCGTGTCCTTGAGCTTGTTGAGACGGCGGCTTACGTTTGTTTTCATGGGGTCCCGCCATTTTAACACCGCCCGGTAACCTAGCTATTCGGTTACCGAGGACTAGAGGAGTGTAGTGGATTGTCCTTGTGGCGTCACACCGCCCGCCGTAGCCTATTAGCAATGATGAAACACCAGACTTGCGCAGCTCTCGTCCTCGCACTCGTCCTTGGGGCGAGTGCTCAAGATAAACCACGAGTATTCATTAGCGGCAAGGGCACAACCAACGTAGCGACTAACGCCAGTGGCGGCGGGAATCACTGGTTTGCCAGCGGACGGGCTAACTCTACGGTCGGTGCCCACGATGAAAGCATGGAAATAACGAAGGACTTGCAACAGTCCTGCTCTGGTGTAACCGTCACGCTCAACCAAGCCGCCGCCGATTACACGGTACAACTGGACCGTGAGTCAAAACAGAATCGGGGACTGCTCCGCACTAACAGTCAAGTCCAGGTGTCCAACCGGATAGGTGACGTGCTCGGCTCTAAGGCAACAAGAACGGTCAACAATGCGTCTAAAGACGCCTGCTCGATGATTGTGAGCGATTGGGCACAGCACGGCAGAATAGACGCTCCGGTTGCTCCGCAAGCTCCCCAGCAAGCGGCGGCTCAATCGGCTCCGTCTCCCGCCCCGATGCAAGCGGCTCCTGTCCAAGAGGCGGCTCCGGTGCGATTGGTTGTTCCAACCGCTCCTGTACTCTTACAGACGGCAGCACCACAAAGCGGCTTCCAAGCTACCGGAGACGGAGTATCACTAGGAGAAGCATCACGGCTAGCTAAACAGCGTACCGCTTGTCTGAGACTAGCGGAGAGCAACCCGTCTATAACCTGCAAGTGAAGAAACAGGAGATTACAGGATATGAAGAACATGGTGATTGCAATATTGGCACTGATGTTTGCTTCTACGCTTGCAGTAGGTCAGACGAAGAATACTTGCGACCTTATGTCTAAAGCTATTGTCATGCAGAACCAGATGATAGCCACTGGAACGGTATTGACGGTGAACTACAAAAGCGCCATGCAATGGGAAGCAATAAATCCAAGCAACCCAGAGGCTGCAGCCATGCGAGCCAAGATCGACAGAGAAGAGATTGCATTCTCCACCGCACTCCACAATTACCTCCCTATCTTCAAAACCCTTGACCCGAACATCGGCGACACAGGGCGACAGATCGTGGCTTGCCCGAGGTATCACGAATTCTCGGAAGTCATCACAGAATTCACGGACATGGTATTGGAACGCAGCAAACAGGCAACCCGCTACCACGCATTGGGGTACTGAGCAAGTCAAAATCAACCGTTCTCGTAAATGAGCATTCCGCAGCTCGCTATAATGCTCTTAGGAGACCGAAGGTTGCGCAATCGGACCACGCAAATTCAGGGATAGCAATCGTGAAAAACCCATTCCGAAGAATTCAACGCATCGCCGATTGGCTGGATGACCGCACCGCTAGGCAACAAGATAGAAAACTGCGTCAGCATTATGCGCCGAAAGTAGCCGAAGCCGAAAAAGCGAAAGACTGGAACAGACGAAATGAACTCCTCGGTGAATGGCACTTTGAGAGCGACACTGTTCTTGACCCTGTGTATGCCCGAAAAGCAGAAAGACTGACTGCGAAGGCTCGCAAATATGGCATCACCGTGCCGCCAAGACCCACTAACTATGACCAACAGAGCGATGACTGGACTCTCAGTAACGCAAGTGGAGATTGGCTGCTCACCAAGAAAACTGAACAACAATTGCGACGTGACATCAAGATCGAAAGCCGTGCCAGCTATGACGAGTTCCGCAAGTGGGCGACTCTTTTCTTCGCCGTCGTGGGCTCGGCGTTGGCATTTCTCTCGGTGCTGTCAAAGCAAAAGCAGCCAGAGCAAAAGCAACCCGACCCTTGCTCACGCAACTATTATCGAAGTGACGCTGGCGACTGCGTTTTTGCCCTGCCGCAGAAGGATGCCGCCCGACAGATTCAGCCCAATCCCCCACCTGTTCAGGCTGCTCCGAAGCCGCCATGAAAGCAGCAGAAGATTCACGCCGTGAACTAACCTTCTTGAAAGAACGAAAAGGAGCATGAGGCAAAGCGTAAAGGCTATCGGGTAGCAGGATTGTAACGGCAGCGAGTTTTAGAGTTACAATCTCAACCGGAGGGAATACAGGCATGGTAACAACGGACAAGCTGGTCAAGATGTTTCGGGAGCGGTTAGCGAATTTGCAGAGCGCACGGCAGAAGATAGACGCAGAGATTAGCAGCCTCAAGGCGGCTTTCTCCGACAAGGGTCCTGTCCAGGTTACCCGGACCAAGGTTAAGCGGAGCAAGGGAGGTCACTCACCGCAAGCGGTCTCTCAGTTTGGACGGCGCTACAAAGAGGCAATCAAGGCGAGGGATACGGCGAGGGCGAGAGAGTTTGAGACCAAGCTCAACAAAGCCGGAGCTATCGGGAAAGCCAAGCTCAAGGAGATACGAGAGGCGCTCATGTCCCGCAAGTCCAAGCCGAAAGCGAAAGCAGTGAGCAAGAAAGCGAGCAAGCCGAAAGCGGCGGCTCCGGTGCAAGCGGCGGCGTAACAACGCTGCACCGCTACCAACAGAAAAGCCGAGGCTCTCTCGGCTTTTTGTTTTCTCCGTCCTCTTAGATAGCTCCCGTCCACATCATGTACGCTAAGTCCATCGCAACGTTGTTTGTAAGCGCCAAGTTGTCAATGTGGGCTATGCAACCCATGCGGGTGTTGCTGGCGGGACAGTTTGTATTGATACTGCCCACGAGCGTGCCGTCAATATAAAACGTCCAACTGCTAACGGCATACCTGATAGCAAAAGTGTGAAATGCTGTATCCGCTGCGATTCCGCTATCCGCTACCGTCTGGTTAGTTCCGACTCCGCTTTGTGTGACACATTGAAAGTTGGTGTCTCCGGCATTAGTGGAATAACGGAAAGCGGTATAGATGTATGAGGCTCCGTTGTCTGCCCAAGCAAGTCCGGGTTGCTGAGACAACCCAATCCATAAGCGGCAGTTGGTTGTCTGCTCAAGAGCGGCGACCGTTTGGAAAGCTCCAAGGTTGCCTCCCATTACTCCGCCGTAACCGCCGCCTGCAGTGTTCTCCTCAAGGTGGTGCCAACTCGAACCCGTAGCGGAGGTAGCAAACTTCCAAGACAAAGGCTCGGTATCAGCAGCCGGAGTCCGAAGCGCGGTGTAATAGCTCGGCGTTCCCATGCTGCCGGTTTCTACCGGGTTGAAACCCAAACCGAATAGATATGCAGTGCTTGGATAGCCGACCGGACTGGAAGCCGCTACCCAGGTGTGTTGCGCGACATAGGCGGACGAGCCGCCGCCCGGCGCTGCATTCTCCCACTTGCTAGAGCCGCTATTGTAGGTCAAGACTTCACCGTTGCTAGGAGCCGAGATACTAACGTCCGTGTCACCCGATAAGGTGATTGAGCCGCCGCCCGAAGCTCCTACCGCGTCAACATTAGTGCCGTCACAATAGAGGAGCGCGTACGCCGCCGTTGCGCTATATGCAATGGGTATTCCAGTACCACTGGCGGTCTTTACAACTAGGTTCTTGTCCGTAGTCGCATTGTTCCACACCGCATATAGTTTCTTGTTACTCGGGACAATGACATTACGGTCCGCCGTCAACGTCCCTGTAAAGACGTAACCGAGATAGCCTAGCGCCTCGTTAGGCGAGGCGGAGAGGTTGAGTATGTAATCTGCGTCCGTCATTGTGTGCGCGAGCAGAGACCCGAGAGCGCCGTCAAATGCGTCAAAGGCAGCGTTAGCCGTGACCTCTTTGGCGTTCTGGTTAGAGGCAATATAACTTACGTCAAGGTTTGCGGTTGTAGACATAAAGCTCCTATGTTATTGAATCGTTCTCACTTGGGAATCCGCGTCCCACTTGGGCGGAGTTTTGATACACAATCGCCTTGATTGTATTCTGTGTAGACCCGAAGTCTGTTGTCTGCTCGGCGGCGGTATACGTGACGTGAGGCTGTGCCGGACTCATCCAGCTATCCGGGATACCTCCAGGCGGCGTGATATTGGAGAATGTCCTTACGACCGTTGACCCGTTGTATATGTCCACGTCATAGGACTCCGTATCTTCGTTTAAGGGTACGTTGCCGATACCGTCTTGCCATTGACCGCCCAAGCGAGTGCGGCGGACCCACGTCAACACAAAGTCACTGCCGCCCTTAGAGCCGGTGAATTGCGCCGGAGCATAGGGCATAAGGTCACGTCCCTTGAGAGAAACCTCTTGCACAGTGCCGGTGTTGAGGTCCGCTCCCACGGTCACGCCCTTGTAATAGCGGAGCGAGTTGAGCAAAGATGAAGACCCCTGCTCGTGCTTGATGCCGCCCTGCTCAAGCGGGAATAGGACAATCTCTCCCGTCGTATGGGAGCCGCACGCCCACTCCGTACCACGCCGTCCGCGTAACAGATTCGAGAGCGTGTAAGTGCCGTCTCCGTTGTGGACCACGGTTTCAAACTGTATTACCTCTAGGCTCGGGTACAGGATTGCAGCGTTGCGCCCGTTGAGGACGTTGAGCGTGGTGTCACTTGCCGGACCGCTGCCTATGACCATTGTGAGCGTGAGACTGTTTGTGCCGTCCCATGTAAAAGCGGAATGCGGAGCCGCTAGAACGTTCTTGGCGATACCGTAAGCAATCGGACCGACAATAGCGTCAATCTGATTCCATACCGCTGCGTCACTTGAGTTGTAGAGGACTCCGGCTTTCCACTTACCGCTGCCTTGCGGTGCCATTGCGAAGTAGTAGCCGAGGTTGCCGCTGGCATCGGCGTCCGTGTCTTGCAAGTACGGAATGTCCAGGAGCCACAGTTGAGACGGAGCGAGACCTTGGATTGTCTGTCCGATGAATCCGCTATTGCCAACCCCAGTAGCCGTGGACAGATAGTTATTGCTGTCCTCGCTCGTAATCAGTAGCTCGGTTGCGTAGTTCTGTCCCGCCGTTGCCTGGGTCACACGTCCGGTTAGCCTTACGCCGTCGTAGACACACTCTATAACGTCGCAAGGGTCTAGGAGCATGTACACGGCTTTATACAAACTGCTCTTGTATGTGCGCCGCTCGTTCTCTGCGGTCCACATAATCTTGTCCGCTAGCTGTGCGGCTTGGACTTGGGTCATTACCAACGGCAAGCTAATGCTCGTTTGGTTGAGGCTCTTGGTGGTTTTGCTGTGCCTTACCCGCCTCATCTGCCCTTGCTGGTAGTCTTGATTAGGGTCTATGTAAAGAACCTCAACGTCCTTCGGGAGGTCTTGCTCCTGTCCGATGGACTCAACGAGCTTCGCTTTGTCCGCCGATAACCCGAGGTCTGGCTCTGGGATGGTGAGGAGAGACGGTTGACCACGAGGGACAAACTGTAGCTTAAAGTCCGTCTCACGCCCCTCAAAGAAGTACGCCTGTCCGAGAGTTGTCAGAATGTCCTTACCCGTTCCGAGTTGTGTAATCGGGTATCCGGTTACGGCAATGTTTGCGAGTTGCGACACGTCCGAATTCTCGGGAGCGATACCGGCAAGCTGGCAAAGGCTAGAGACAATCTGGTCCGCACCGAATCCTCCGACCGCTACCCTGTCCAGGTAGAACACATGCAGGGCGTAAGGCGTGGGGAATATTGACGGGTAGCCCACAGTTGAGCCGCTTGTGGCGTTAAAAGAGACTAAAGCGTTTGCTCGTGTGTTGTAGACGTTCCCGTAGTTGTATATGTCAGGATTGCCACCGCCTAGAATGGGGCAGTCTGTATAAGTCGTCAGGTCGTACGTTGTGGTTTCGCCAAAGTCACTTGCCGAGTACACAACCGCTTTGTCAACATTGCTTACGTCCGGTGCCCACAGCACGCCGTTCTGTACTCGTCCCTTATGTGAAGCAACGAGACTGTTACCGTTTCCGTTTCCCTCTCTCAGATAGTTTGCCGAGAGCCAATTCGGACCGCCGATAATGTTGTTTTGCCACTGTCCCGCAAGGGTGATATAGAATTTCTGGTCGCTCGCGCTTCCCACGGTGTCAAGTATCGTGCCGTCATTGGCGTCAATCTTTAGGAATGCACCGGTTACGGTATAGACGATAAGCGTGTTGTCCGTCGGGTCATAAAGCATCGCGTCCCCGAGACCAATGCTGGAGTCCCCGGTGTAATCAAAGCGTGTGTAATCCGTGTACTGCGGACCGGGTGAAACAAAGTGTGAGGTCCCGCCTGTTAGACTGATTTTCCAGATATACCAGTCCCCCGCCTCGAAGGGCGTTGTGCTTGAGTGATAGCCGGACGCGAGAAAGTAAACGTTAGCCGAGTTATCTATAACCGGGTAGTGTTGACCAAAGACAGGCACGGCGAAGGTGTCCCCTGTAACCTCGGGGACATAGAACTGTGAGAACACGCCGACTAAAGTATTGTCGGAGCATCGGACACCGTACATGACGTTGTTAGAGCCGCCTGCCTCCAAGCCGGACGCCACAAGGAGAGAGGTCCCGTCCGAGTTGACCAGCACGTTGATGAACACTGGAGCCGCATACGAGGAGACCAGCGTGCTTATGTTTAGCGAGGCAACAGCCTGAAACGTCCAACCGTCAAACTTGATAAAGGATTGCTGTCCGCCTATGGTGCCATAGGTCCAGATGTAACCTTGATTGTCAACGGCAAAGGCAGTCATATTGCTGGTAGGAACGTCTCCGCTCGTATAAAAGGGAAGATGCGAAATGTCTAGCACACCGCTCGCAGTCACGGTGTTGGATACAAGGTCAATGCGTGCGACGTGAGTGCCAGCGCCAAAGAGAAACGCGGTTGTCTCTTGCGGGTCCGTTACGCTGTAAACAGGCTCATCGGAGTTGAACGTCCAAGGCACTCGGACCAACGGAGCCGCTTCTGTGCTGTTGGTGGACACTTCCGCACGTATGTTTGGAACACGGTTACCGAAGTCCGCGAGGGGGAAGTTCTCCCATACGGCATAGCAAACGCCACGGTAAGCGGGCGTGACAGTCGCTCCCTCAATGGACACAATCAGCGGGTCCGCATTTTGCGTCTCGCTCCCGGTGTAGAGCGTAGGGAGTGTGTACGTGCTAATGTCCGGGTTGGTGGCGGCTAAATCTTGCGCCCAAAAGTTGCTATTGTTTGGAAGCTCGTTGACGTTGGCAACCATACAGATGTAAGTGTTGCTGTCCGTCCAGGTGATAAGGTCATCGACGTTGTACGTGGTCGCTGAATCCCACGTACCACGGACAGGATTAGAGGTCCCGCTGTAGTCAACGATGAGCTTGGAATCTCCCCACACTCGGGAGATAACAGCCTCACCTTGACAGAACGCCGCTGCGAAAGAGCAAGCGTAGGTGTAAGCCGTTTGCGTGACGGACGGTCCGCCTTTGGCGCTCTGGTTTGTGTTCGTAGTCGTTTCGACAATGCCGTTAGACCATATAATCTGTCCGCCGAGTCTCATGGTCCCGAATAGCAACGGGATGACCGTTCCCGGCGTTGCGCCGGAGATTTGCATATCAGTTACACGAGGTCCGTAGACGTGTTGTCCCTGTCCAGGGAAAGCAAAAGACCCTATGATTCCGCCGATAGCGGAGCCGAGCGCGAACCCTACAGCGGTGCCTAGACCGGGAATAAGGCTCCCGATGATACCGCCCGCGATTGATAAAGCGATACGTGCCATTAGTCAGTAACCTCGGGGAAGCGAAAGCAACCCGCTATTCTTTCTTTCCATCGTGCGCCTAGCTCGTGCTCAACACATTTCTTAACGCCGCCGTCGTAAGCGTGGATTATGCTGAGGACACCGTTGACCTCGCTCACGATGCCAACGTGACAAGCCGCCGTTTCAACCCGCAATGACAGCACGTCACCGGGTTGCATGAGTCGTATCGGCTTTTGCGTGAGGAGCTTCTTGCACATGTCTAGGACGTAATCGCCTAGCGGTTGACGGGTGTACACGTTGTAATGATTACCGTCCAACGTCTCGCCGTTCTTGCCCTTGAGTCCAAGCTCACCGGCAACGCACAGGGGAAGTCCTACGCAATCCAAAGCGAGACCCTTAACCCGCCCCTGGTGCCCAAACTTTGTCCCGAGATATTCCCGAGCCTTGCTTACAACATCCGCTCTCTTAATTGGCACGGCAGACCTCCAATGGCATAACCGTACCGTCAAACAAAATGACGTTAGGCGTAATCGTGTGCTGTCGGCAACCGAAGCGAGGCAAGGTCTCTTCCCAGCCGTCCGCCGTCTGTTGTGCGTCCGTTGCGCTGTGCGTTGCGGGAGTAAAGACTCCTTGCCCCTTGCATGTATCGCACCGGTCAGCCGCTGCCCACGTTTTGAGTGTTCTCTTTTGCATTAGCTTGAGACCGCATTCGGATAGTTAAGTAGCGAGTCCATTCCTGGAATCATGGGAAAACCTCTATGGTTCGCTAGATTGTTAAACTTGTTGAGGCAATCGAACACGTTATGTCCGCAACCCGGCGAGATCAAGAACGAGTCACCGGGAGCCGGAGCCGCAAAGAGGACGTTATTGAGAGTGAGCGTTGAGCCGTCCCATTGCGCTATCTGGTACGAGAGACCCGCGTTGAGACCTGAAACAAATGTCAGAATGCCATTGTCGTAATACCCTGTGACCCACGAGACCGCACCGCCTTCGGATGCTGACAGCGGTGTAATAACGCCGAGGGTAAATGTCCCGTTATTCCCAGGGTCCGCCATTCCTGAAATCACAATGCTCTCTCCAGCTTGGGGCGGCGGACCTCCCGTAACCGAAAACGTATAGGTTGTCTGACTCCCGATTAGCTCGGCGGCGGTGATATTGAGGTCTGTTCCTGTTGCCGCGATTACGCCGGACCCACTCTCTGCAATGGTGACGCCGCTACTGTTGTTGACCACGAACGTACCCGCGCCGAGGTTCGAGTAATAACCCGCCGCTCCGGTCAGGCTGACTAGCGGGGACCCGCCCGCCTCAACCGTTATATGGTGAGCGTCCGAGGACGAGCCTACATAGCCAGTCTCGACCGGAACGATTGCTTGGCACCGTGAGTCTCCTAGCTCTGCGTCACAGGGAGTGCCGAAAGTACGCCCTAGGAGAATCTGTAGCTTGTTCGTGAGTCCGAGGACCTCTGCCGTGAGGACCCCGTTTTTCATGGAGATATTGCCGAGCATCCCGTAGCGGAGCTTTACCTCGCCTTGCGTGAGGTCTGCCCAATTGACGAGGCGTATCTCAACAGTCGCGCTGTCCCACAGCCCGTAACGGAGGTCCGTCTCCTTGATGGACACGTCGTCAATGAAGACAGTTGCCTCTTGGTTGTCAACGGAATAGTCGGACTTGTTCTCAACCGCCGTAGGCGAGAAGCCCGCCACGGCTAAGTAGACGTAACCCACGAGCGGAGATAGGGAGCCGTCCGTCAAGTACGCCTGATAGTCCGTGGTATCTATGTTTCTATCGTGGTCCGTAAAGGTATAGACAGTCCCGTCCTTTCTCGTAATCTTGTAAAGACGAGCGAGGGTAGTGCAATCGGCTTGTAGGTGCGTCTTGAGTGCTGTGCTTACGCTTTTCATTGGGAACTATATAATTGACTCGGAGGTCCGAGGCGCTTCCTCAGGAACGGTGAATTATGGAAGAGCAGTTAGAAGAGACCCCTGTCGTTGTAGCCGACCTGTTTAAGAAAATGGAATCTACGGTCACCGCCTATGGCCTTGGAGCTGTCAAGGTACATCGGCGTGTGGACGGCACTGCTTTCTTCCCTGGAGGTATTGGGCTATGGCGAGGATTAGAGCCGCATGGCGATGCGCCTCCCAATTTCCCGCGACGCCCAATCATGGTCCTGGGACATAACTTTGACAAGGTTGCCGGGCTTGAAGCCTCGTGCGTGCGCGGAGTTGAAGTGATGGGCGGGGCTACTTGGCTCATCCTCCGGCGCTACCTCGAAACAGCTAAAGTCGATAAGCTGGATTGCTTCTTTACCAACGTGTTCGTGGGCTTGCAACCTGTTAAGTCCCCCGGCAAGGTGATAGCCGACACGGAATACTTCGAGCAGTGCCGAGCCTTCCTGCACCTGCAGATCGCACGGATCAAACCCCGTCTGGTAGCCACGCTGGGAATCCCTGCCGAGAAGCAGTACCTGCTGAGCGGCTGTCGGACTCCCTACGTCCCGCTGTTCCACCCTATGTACCCTTTCACATTGGGTAGAAACAGCGAGAAATGTGCCGCGATTGTCGCACGCGAAGCAGCCAAGCTGAGGAAAGCACTCGACGCCCTAACTACCTGATGACAAACAATCGGTGAAGTCCTCTCATTAGCTTGCCTGTCCCGGCTCTATGCGAACCTCAATTAGCTTGAGACCAGTGACCGTAACAATCGTCCCGGCGTTAATGCCGGTCTTGTACGTTGTTTGCAGGTCGTCCAGGTCGAAGCGCACAGGAAAGTGATATTGATAATCCGCCGTGACTATGACTCCGAGCGCCGGAGCCGTGGCGAATGTAAGGAGTCCGGTTGTCTCGTCTAGCGTGTAGTCATGTCCGGCGGCGGTGTGATACCCGGCGCTATGAGTCTTGAGGGCGGCGTTGAGATAGACGTTGACCGTATCCGTTAGAGCGTTGCCGTAGTAGTCCGTAACGAACGAGGTAAGCGGCTTCTGTACGGGGCGGATTACTTGATAATCCGCGAGCGGGAAAGTGTAGGTCTTTTGCAATTGGAACGTGACCGTAGAGCCGTCCCCGGTCGCAATGAATTGACCTGTCCCGCTGTAGTCCGTAAGATCAAAGAGCCTGAAACCATTCGCCATTCCCCTTACGGCGTGGAAGTAGGCTAAGAGTTGCTGATAGTCGGCTAGAGGTTTGCTCTCATAGCTCACCGTCCATTGAGCGCGAGACTGACTCCAGTTCTGGTTACGTTGCTCGTAACCGGAAAATGCAGCGTTGACAATCGTGCTATAGCCGGGACCTCCCACGGCTCCGAGTGCAAGCTTCCTTGGGAATTCGATTTCCAAAAACGACATGGCTGTATTCCGTGAGGAGCCTCGGTGGACTACGGAGGGATTTGTTCGAAGAATTCTTAAGCTAGAAAATTCATTTCTCGGGCTGAGTAAATCGACAGCGACACACTATCGAAGCAGGTAGAAAGCTGGACTAGTTGTAAATGTGGCCTGAAGCGCCCACGACCGTCACTCCCTTGAAGACTTTGCCTTTCGCATTTACAACAGATGCCTTCACTGTGGCTCCGCTGCTACAGTCGTTGTAGCCAACGCAGACCGTTGTCGTGACGGTTGCACCTGCTGGCCCGTTCACTACGTTGGTTATAGCAGTGACTTGTAATTGTCTTTGAAGAGAAACTGGATGGGGTTGTCCATTCCCGTTGTAGGCAATTGGCACCTTCAAAGTACAAAATGGGTTGCCCGAAGGACCATAAATTTGGCAAGGACCGTAGACTCCGGCGTATGCGTCATAGTACGCAGCCGGGTAAATGACAATGGCACATACGACACATTCAAAGTCGAGCTTCAAGAAGGCTGTGGGTTCGCCCTTCAATCCGAGGATAGATAAATCGTCTTCAACAATTTCATCCACGTAAGCTACGTCCTCGCCATCCCCACCTTGTTCAGCAATTGTGACTGAGGAAAAGCCGTAACCCCTCATAGTGCCAAATCCATTTTTGGCTTTAGCTATCTCGTAACCTTCCGCAGAGGCTGCTTCCCAGCTACCAGTGCAGGAAATCGCCAGTTTTGTAGTGCTATAATTTTTGCAGTTGACACCACCGCCAGTACTAGATTCGCCCATAACCTGCTCGACGAAGCTCGCTTGTCCGTGCATCGCTGCGGCTGCGCAAAAGCAAAAGCAAACTACGAGAAGCAAACGTGACATCGCCACCCTCCTCATCCGAGAATCTCCTTTTGACTTCAGGAACGGCACGAATTGTACACCCATTTCGCCTATTCGCAGCACTGTGAAAGGTTTTTATCTGGAAAGCGGCGAATCGGTATCCGATTCCCTATCAGCCAGCGGAGATTGAGCCATTTGCTGCCCCTTTTGCGGCACCTCTTTCTGGCTCCTTTTGTTACCGTCTCATCTGTCCGTGAGCGTATGCCGCATCACGGTACATCTGACTGCTGATTTGTTTCTGTGAGCGTTGGAACGAGTCCGCGTTGGGCGTGCTAATGTTGTAGTTCTGCGTAATGCTTTGACCGCTGCCACCGTTAGGTGCGGAGTTAGGGTTAATGCTTCCGGCTGTCCTCGGAGTGAATATCTCCGCCCGTTTCTCACCTACGATGTAGCTCTTACCCGGCGTCACGTCCCCGCCGCCTGCCATTCCGTCCAGGGACGATATATCGCTAAACAGACCGCCGCCACTGTCACCGCCCGCCGCACCACCTATGCCGCTTGCCGAGGCGCTTGCTGAGAGTGCGCCCGCCGCCGTCGTTATGGCAGTAGCCGAGGCGGTCAAGGCTGTAGCAGAACCGGTGAGACCCGTCCCCGCCGTGGTCAATGCGGTAGTAGCCGCCGCTTGACCTCCGCCGCCCGCTCCGCCGCTAATCATGGAGCCGAGAGAGCCGAGCGCACCGCCTTGACCGGAGAGAGCTCCGCCGAGCGAGGAAAAGATCTGCTTGAGCAGAGTGTTGATGCTGGACTTGAGCAACGCCGTCTCCATAGAGTTAACGAGGTCAGACCATTTAGCCTTACCTGTCGCTATCATGGTAGCGAGGTTGTCTCCAATTCCGTTGAGAGCGGTAGCGGTTAGCTGTTGCATTGTCTGTCCCATAGTCGGGACCTTCGCTGCAAAGTCTGCGAAAGCGGCGGTCATTCCCGCCATAGCTCCGCCCGCCTCTACTTGCATGTTCTGATATTCGGCGTTGAGCTTGAGCATTGCTTGCTGTACGCCGGTAATGTCTTTGCCTTGCGCTTGCCACTGGTCGGATAGTTGTTGCAGGGTGGCAATCTGTATCTGTAGGTTCTGAGCTTGCTGAGATTGACCGGGAGAGGCGAGAGCAGTAGCGGCTTGCTGTTGTACGGCTATATTCTCCGCTTTCAAGTCCGCCGCGAATTGCTTGACTTTATCGTCACTGGCTCCGGTCTTGGCTGCATACTCCGCAACTTGTGTTGCGACCTTAGCGTAAGCCTCACCGCCCGCAAGCAACGCGGCGGTAGTCTGCTTAATGGCTGCTATCTTTGCGTCCTGTTGTGCTAGCTCCTCTCTGCCTGCGTTAGCCGCCGTCGCCGTATTCAGAGTGTCAACGGATAGTCTCTCTTGGGCATATTGCTGGTTTAGAGACGCAATCTTTTGAGCGAGGTCCTTGACCCGAGAGTTCTGGTCCCCGTACTCCGCGCTCAACGCCTTGTACTCGCTGGTTAGCTCCGCTACTGTCTCCGCTAGCGGCTTGAGGCTTGCGGTATTCTTTGCCTGTTGCTTTTCTACTGCATTGCCGGCGTCCGCTTCCCCTTCCATTGCCGCTATCTGGTCTTTAATCTTCTTGGTGAAAGAGTCAAACTCTCCCTGGTCTGCGATAGCAGCCTTAAAGGTTGCCTGCCACTGAGCGGCAGCTTCTATCTGAGGGATAGCGGCGGCTAGTGCATTCTTAAACGCGGTTGTGTTCTGTATCTTCTTTTGTGTAGCCTCGTCAACGAGCTTTTCGATTGCCTCGTTAGCGATAGCGGCGGCGTTGGCGTCAATCTGTGATTGAGTTGCCTTGCCGATGGCTCCGGCGAGCGTCTCCTCTTTCTCGGCTTGGCGCTGTAGGGCGTCAACCGTCTTGGTGATAAAGTCCAGGTCAATTGGCGTGGACGACACTTGCTGCGACTGAGGCTTGGGAGCCGTCGCGCTCGGCAGAGCAGCCGTCCAAACTCCCGCAATGCTCTTGATACTGTCCTTGACGCCGCTAACGGCTTGGTCAAAGTTGTATTTAACCGAGTCCGCCGCCGTCTTACCCCCTGCTTTCACGGCGTCCCAAGCTCCGCTAATGTCTCCCTTGCCGAGAGCGGCGGTTACGTTGCTAGCCGTCTGAATAGCGGTTTGTGTTACCTCAACCGAGGTAGTGACCACGCGAGAAATGAGAGACAGGACCTCACCGACTACTTGAGCGAGGTTGAGCACAACCTTAGAGGAGTTACCTACGCCCTCCGCGAAAGCGCTAATCTGAGTCCGGTTGTCCTCAAAGAATGAGACGAACTCTTGAGCCACTACGTTAATAGCTGGTACGAGGTCTGCTAGCAAGTCATTAGCAACGCCGGTAAACGCCGCGCCTACTAGAGATTCATTCTCTTTCAACTGCTCCGAGGATTGCGCCATAGGACCCGTAATAACATCCCCCAGCGACTTGTAATGTCCCTCAAGCTCCGCTAGCTTTTCGCCGCCCTCGTTGAGTAGTGGGATTAGCTCAGCACCGGACTTGCCGAATAGTTTCATAGCCTCGGCGGTCTTGAGAGGACCGTCCGGCATAGTAGCAAACTTAGCCGAGACAGAGTTAAATATGTCCTCAGCGGACCTCATAGTACCGTCCGTGTTAGTTACAGCAATGCCGAGGTCTTTATATGCGTTGCTTGCTTTCGGTCCGGCTTGAGCCGCCGCGACCGCGCTCTTGCTCAGTTTCTCAAGAGCCTTGCCCATCTGGTCAACGGAGATACCCTTAGCCTCTGCTACGTCTCCGAGCAGAGACAGGGACTCAACCGAGACGCCGGTTGACTGAGACAATTCCCCAAGGTGAGCCGCCGCGTCCGCCGCGTGTATCGCAATGCCGATACCCGCAGCCCCCACGGCAACACCAACCGCCGCCATACCCGCAAGGGCGAGACCCGCCGTACCTGCCGCTCCGCCGAGAGGACCGAGGACCTCCAGGACTCCGCCCGCCGTCTTGCCGACGCCCGAGAATGCCGAGGAGATGCCAGACCCAAACGAGCCGAGCGGACCGAGCAAGCTACCTAATGCGTCACCAAGGTCATTAAACGCTCCTTGTATCTCTTTGCTGGACTTTTGGGCGAGCTTGCTCGCGGCGTTCATGCCGGATTCAAAGCCCGCCGTGCTGGCAATGAGGTTGACTATTAGTTGTCCGAGTATGTTTGGCATTACTTAACCTTGATTCCTTTGTTGTCTTTGGAAATCGTTCATAGCTTTGTGTTAGACTTCGGGCGTGCATCGACCCTTCCCCCAAGAAGGAGAAACAGTCTATGCGGTCCATTCCGATACTCTTGTTGGTTTTCGCAACGCTCTCGATTGGCGCAGCAGCGCAAACTCTCACCACGTTCGCGGTCAACCCGAAAGGAGGAGCATACCCCACTGGCATCAATGACAACGGGGATGTGGTCGGCATCTTTGGATGCCCGCCTGTACATTTCGGTGGACCAACCTACTGCGGCTTTCTACGGAGCGGATCGACAGGAGCCAATAAACACCTGGGCAATGGCATTACTCCCCTGGCGGTGAACGATTCGGACGAAATCGTGGGTACCTATCGCATCTCCGCGTTCTATTGGCCGTTTGGCGGCACTCTGACACAATTCTTTCGCGGCAAGTTCCCCGACGCAAGCGCCATCAACACTGCGGGCTACATCGCCGGGCTCTATTCGCCCAATCAAAACTCCAGCTATGTGGCTTTCCTAATGAACCCGCAAGGGCAAATCAGCACGATCTTCGCGCCCTCCACCGGCTCCGTGGAGAACGTCTCCGCGATGAACAACTCGAATCAGGTGGTCGGCTGCTGGCAAACTGGACAAGGGATTCAAGGCTTCGTCTACAGCAACGGCACCGTGAACGGCGCTTTCGTCTACCCCAACGCCGTCGCAACCTGCCCGACCGCCATTAACGATGCTGGCGAAGTTGCGGGCACCTGGACCGACTCCACAGGCTTCGTGCATGGCTTTATCTGGACTCAGAAACGTGGCTTCACTTCGTTTGACGCGCCGAAAACCACGCACACGATCCCCCTGGCGATCAACAATTCCGGCACCGTCGTCGGCTACTTCGCCACCAAAAAACAAACAGCACAAGGAGCGTTCTTGTACTCCGAGGGAACTCTTACGGTTATCACAGTTCCGGGCGCCAGATCTGCGCAAGCTGTTGGCATCAACTCGCAAGGCACGGTGCTGGGTGATTACTCCGTCGGCAAGGCACTCAACCCACGCGGCTTTCTCTACCAGCCCTAGCAAACATCGCGGAATTGGGAGCGCCTTGGGTAGCGCCGGGTTTAATTAAAAGGGAATGCAAGCAAAATCAATCACATCACTCGCTGCGGAAGTAGCAGGGACGGTCAGGGTTGCGGTCGTCGTGGTATTCGCTGAGAAGTATAGCCCGGTGTTGCCTGCTGCTGTCGTTTCGTCGTTGGCGTGGCAGCTATAACCGTTGTTCGCGGTGAATCCGGCTGCTCCGTTGATGGTAATCGTGACCATGCAGCTATGGGCTCCGATGGTGAATTTCGCTGCCGTCGCGCCGCCAACCGTTGCGGTGATGCTGGTGTTGCGCCTTGAGTGCGTCAATTCTGTCCAGCGTGGGAGCCTTGGCTCCTACCGCTTTCTTGAACGCTGCTAGCGTGTCCACGTCCGGTTGCCGTACCTGCCCCCGCTCCCACTCCTCTACAAACGACCGCATATCGTCTTTCGCCGTGTTACGCCCTAAGAAGTCTCTCGGCTCAAAGCGTTTCTCAATACCGGAGATGATCGTTATTGCGTTCCAGATATCGGACCGGAGAGCCGCGAGTCGTGCCGCCTCGCCCTCATTCTTGCGAATCAAGAGAGCGTCAAGCTCGCGGGGAGACATTGAGAGAAACTCCTCACGAGATGAGCCGAGGTCAACGCGAGCGGCGGTCCAAAGCTCAAGGACCGTTACTTCTCTTGGCTCTCCGCCTGTGCGTTTGGGTCCGCGTTCTCCGTCTTAGGCGCGGGGAAAAAGCTCGCTAGACACTTCCCTAGAGCTTGCGTAATAGGAATCGCGGTCCCTATGTCAACGAGTTTCTCAACCTCGTGGTATGTAACGTCCGGCTGATTTGTAGACACGCCCGCCCATAGCGCGGCAATGAGTCGCTCGGGGTCCTCGTCAATGTGGGACCAGTGCTTTATGTTGAAAAGGTTATCGCCGGTCTTGGCTTTGTACTTGAGGACAGCGGAGAGAGGGAAAGCGAGGGAGTACGTCTTACCGTTGAGGGTTAACTCAACCGAGGGAGTGATTGTGTGCGTGAGGATATCTGTCATAGAGACCCTTTCTTACAGGATTCTTGTTGCCGGTGTAGAGGCGTGAGCGGCGCGAGTCCAGGGACCCACGCCGCACGCGGTTAGGAAAGTGTCGGTCCTGTTACGGCTCCGGTAATCGTTACCTTGCCGGAGAACGTGATAGCCTTGCTGTAGTCCACGCTTGCCGGGACTAGCTCTGTCAGATAGCCGAGAAACGAGTAGCTGGACCCGTCCGTTAGAACAATCTGCCATCCGGTGAGAGTACGGTCCTGTAAGAGAGTCGTAACCGCCGTCATCGCAGCCGCCTCGGGGTTGAGAATTCCATCAAAGCTAACGTCTCCTGGGTCAATCGTGGTTGCAATGATTTCCTCGAATGCGTCCGGGGAGTCAAGGTTAGTAATCTTATCGGTCGCTACCTTCATGCCGCCGAAAGCAAACTTCTGTAGTTGTGCAACGCGGAGAAACGTTGCCGGAGAGCCGTCAAGAGTTTCAAACTCTAGGAACGAGCCGCGTCCTTGATACCCTACGCTAGACATAGTTGTGTACCTTTTTCCTTTGTGGCGTTACGCCTTGCGGCGCTGTGTTGCTGGGTTGCTATGTCCGCTTGTTGCACGGCTCTACCTGCTGAGGTTGTGTGAGGAGTCTCTGAGGACTACAGGACGGAATGCTTGGTTAGCCTTCCACGTACCAGAACGTCACATCTAAGATTGCGCGGTAAACGAAACCTTTTCCGGCTCCGCCTTGCTCAAAGGGTGAATCAAACTCGCCGTTGACGATACTCGTCTGTATCGTAGTGAGCGTTTCAGGGCTGTCTCCGTTGCTGTAGTCGCCCGCGAGGTCCGTGAGCGCGAGCCTTACGACCGCCGAGAGTTGCCGAGCAACGAGCGGAGCGCTCGCGTAACTATCAAGCTGATAGCGCGTCTCTACTTGTGACGTTGTGTCATCAAGCAATGTTGTGGGGACGCCGGAGATTCGGTGTATCACAATGCCGGGTAACACTACGCCAGTAGGGAGCAGGCTAAACGCTATCGCCCGAGGGTCCGTGACGACGGCGGAGACGCCGCTGTCATTGCGGAGAATGTTGTATAGGGCATTATCAATCATTACAGTCCTAGCGCCTCTGAGAGCTTTCGACCGAACACGTCAAGCCAGGTCTCTTTGTTTTCCTCGAAAGCTGGACGGATAAACGGTTGAGGCGGCTTGTTGTGTATGGAGCCGAACTCGTCAAACTGTGCGTAGAACGCTTCCCGGCTAGGACCTATGCTCACCGTTCCGGTGTCCTGCCTCCCGCTCAACGTAACTTTCTTGACGATGTGGAGAGCGAGGTATCCGGTACGGCTTGGAGCCTTGAGGACAACCATGAGCCGCATAAACTCCCCGGCACACTCAAGAGCCGAGCGCATCGAGGAGCGAGCTTTCTTGACCGTCTGGTTTAGGAGCGCGTCCTCTAACTCCGCGAGTCCGTCAACACGGCACGAGACTAGGTTTGCCATTTAGCTCCCTGTCTCTCCGGCGTTCTGTCCGGTCTCCAAACAAAGTAGCCTTAGCTCGACCTTGCGCTCGTCCGGGTCCTCAATCGCCTGGATACGAAAGAGCCGCGAGTTAAAGCTCACGAGCATTGACTCTGTGACGCCCGCCGTGTACGGAATAGTGACCATGTGCGAGACTTGCTGTGCAATCTGTTGAGCCTTGTCAAGCTCACGCCCGGTCAGAGCACGGACGCTCGCGTACGAGGTTGCACACGCTATCGGGTCCTGAGCGTTACCTCCCGCATCGGGAGCGCTCTCAACCGTTAGCGTTATCGTGTCGCACATAGCGCCTCTCGGCGTGTACGCGATACCTGTACTTAAACGGCGAAGTGACATGAGGTCCTAGTTACAGCGTTGCGCTAATCCCAAGGCTGAAATCGTGAATCTTGTTGGTCTCAATCAACTGGTCTATGCTGTGCGGAACGCCTGCCACAGTACCCGCCGCGATCGGCTCACGGTTGAAATACCAGTGACTAACCATGAGCAGGATTGCCACATAGAGCGTCTGAGGTATGCCGACAATCGCCGTGAAGCTGGTTTGCTGCTCGGGAGGGTTCGGCACAACGTCAGGGGACTCGGTTGTATCCGCTGTTGCGTCCCATGTTTCGAACGCGGACGAACTTTGATTGAATCCGCATGTGAAGAAAATCTGTACGCAGTTAGCGCCGAGCGTGCATTGAGCCCACACGCTACCCGGTAGCGGCGTAACACGAGCGGGGAATCCTGCCAAGTCAGCAACGAAATCTTGCCCTGGCAAAAGTGTGCGAGGCTCTCCGTCAGCTCCTATAAAAGTAATGTGGTCAACCGCCGTAACGGGATTGCCTAGCAGCACAATCTCAAACGGCAAGTGTCCGTTCTGATTCATGCCGTAAGGCGGTATGGGCGTCGGCAGAATGGGTCCGTACCCGAAGTACAGAGACAACGCTCCGATTCCGTATAGCGTGCCGTAAGGCTCTCGTGAATACGGATAGAACGGAAAGCAATCGAGAGACTGTACATAGTCCCTCGGCGCAAGCATCAATCCCGTACAGTCCTCAACGTACACGCGAGCGGCGGTAATGAGAGACGTGATACTCATGTCATCCGGCGTCAACACGAGCGGTGAGCTTGTGTTAGGCGGGAGACGGAGAAAGTCTCGCATTTCGTTTAGACCTACCGGCTCTGAGGTCGGGAGGGAGGTTTGTACGAGTCCAGCCATTACTTCTTACCTTTCAGAAAGTCGGCTAAGAGCATTTCGCTCGTGCTCCTGGTCTCTGTTGAGGGCCGAGCAAAGAAATCCTGAGCGGCGGTGGAGCAACAGACGCATAGTCCAACGAAGCTGGGAGTCTTATGGCAAGTGCATGGGCACTCCATTTAGCTCACCGTTTTCTTAAAAGCTGGACGCGCCAGAACAGCGGTGCGTTGAGACGGCTGTAATGCTGCGTTCTCACGATTGGCGTGTGCCTGTTTGAGCTTCTCTAGGAGTTCCTGCTTGGTCATAAATGTCCTCACACACGTAAGGCGGCGGCTCTTACGGTCCGCCGCCCAAGTGAGTTAGTGTGCGCCTATTGATTAGGACGCAGGGTGTTGTAGTACGGAGAACGCGGCGGGCTGCAATAGCTGTCCGTCAGTACGAAGGAAGCTAATGTACCCACGCTGCAAACTCGCCATGTACGTCTCTTGGAACACGAAGAACGTAGCGGGACCAACGTCACGGATAACGTAGTGCTCAAAGTTACCGAACAGGACCGAGTAGTTGCTCGCTCCCATTAGTTCCATGTCCTGATTCCACTGATAGCCGTAGCCGTAAATCGTGTCAGGCTCGCCTACGCTTACGCTTACGTTCCACAGCGGACGCCCAAAGCCGTCCTTCTGCTTACGGAATGCGTCAAACGTTGCTTGGTGCGCCATGAACTTAGCGCCTGGACGGTACGCTGGGTCAACTGCCGTGATAAGACCGTCAAGGTCTGTAATCAGGTTGACGGAGTTGAGGTCCGTGGAGCCGGGGTTGTAAGTGGCGTTAGCGCCAACCGCCGTCACGACCTGAGACCCGGAGTTGTAAGCCTCAACGCTTGGAACAATGCCTACTGGCTTGCCCGAGCCATTGCCGAGGGTGTAACCACTGTTAATTGTGCGACCAATTCGGATACCGAACATGTCAACGAGCATGGACTGCACGTCAAAGGCGGAGTCTTGTAGCAACTGGACGGAAACCAAGACTTGCTTGGAGTCGCATACGTTGCTAGTGAATTGCACTTGACCGAATGCAGGATTTGTCTGCGCGATAGTGCCAGCCTCAGCCAACCACTCGCCGCTGTTGGTAGTGTCATCGGCAGTCGGCCAGTTCAAGGTGTTACCAGTCGAGGTTGTGATAGTGCGGCAAACATTACGCATCCCGCCGTAAGCCTTGAGCTTGATTTCTAGCTCCTTCTGAAAGCCGATAGGGACTAGATACTCGCCATCAACACCCGAGGTGTACTCGGAAAGACCGGAGTACGTACGCAACTCTTCGGTGAACGTGTTCGCTCTGCCGGTGCGTAGGTGCTGCTCGAATGCGGCGTTGTATTCCTTGGAGCCGCGCTTTTCGGTCAAGGTTGCAGCACGGTCCTCGCGTGAGGCGGGAGCCGCCGGGTCCGCGTTAGGCTGGGTGCGCTCAACATGGTCCGTCTTGCTCATGTCGGCAACGAGCTTCTCGCTTGCTTCGATTGCAGTAACACGGACTTCCAGGTCCTTCTGTTGCTTGTCCAACTCTTCCCAGCGAGCTTTAGCCTCCGCTGGAAACGAGGACTTTTCGGTTAAGTCGTGCATCTCTTGCACGAGGGTGTTACGCTGTTGGCGTAGTTCAATGGACTTCTGAGACATAAGTGCTCCGTTGCTAAAAGGGATTTGTTACGGGGCTGACAACCGCACCTCGCGGAGTCACTCACGTTCTATTCACGAGGCGTCTTGCTTCCTGAGCCAGCCCGCATCCGGGCAACGTCGCGAATAGCTACGAACTATCGGAAGGCTTCTTGCCTTTCTACAAACTGGTTAGTATAGGGAGTTCTGCTAGAAGAAATGGAAGCGGCGTGGGACCGCGCGGAAAGGAAAAAAGGGGGTTGAATGACAAAAGCAAATATCGGACGACACGCTGGAGCAGTACGGAATCGGCTGACCTTCGCGGGAGCCTACACCCATGTGCGTGCCAACCCAAACGCAACGTATCAGACAACTGGAGATCAAACGTCTTTCACTGCACGCGCAACCGTTGCCATAAAGGGAAGCCACGAGGGCGAGAAGCTAATCCGATTTGCTCCAAACGGAGAATATGCATATGAATGCTGTTGGGGGCACAAAACGAACTGCTATGGAAGTCATATAGACTGTTATACAGCCGCCATTTGATGATAGGCATTGGAAGGCTGGAATTAGACACACGCCTTCCCTCGTGGTGTTATCTAATTCCATGCAGGAGAGCAGGAGATAAGACCAAGGAAACCTACGGAAGCAGTGAATGGTAGGCGAGCCGTTTCCAGGCTTATTGAACCTCTTTCGAGGCACCACGTAGGACCGGGATACAGCGTGTGTGAGCCGTTCGACTACGGCAGCATTACCCGGATTTCGTCTGGAGTTGACCTTGTATCTATGGGGTAGCCCGTTGTTTGTCGGTCGGCGGTTACTCTAAAGCCTCGCTTATTGTGACCCCAACGAGGCGTGCTACGAAGGTCCGCTCTAACAGTCTGACCTATGCTTCAATTATCCTCTTATTATACACTATAAGTCGTCTATCCCAAGCGTTACCTGGATAGGCTTAACGCCGCGAGATAGGTTAGCCGCTTGGCAATCTCATGGTCTAAGGACTGTTTGTCGGCGGATATCACGTCGAGCTGGTAGGTCTTTAACGCCGCCTCGTTGCTCCGTGCCTCAACGCTCGTTGACTCATACGCCGGGTAGGTCACGGGAGATACGTCAAACAAGTCGCAATCCTGTATCTGACGTAAACAAGTCCCGTCGTCCTTGTATGAGACTTGCTCCTTCGTGACAATGAATCCGAACGAACACTGGTCAACGTCACCGCGAGTAATCATCGTGTGTACGTCTCTACCAATCTGTGTATCTGGCATATCGCACACATAACTCAAGCCGGTATTATCCTCGCTGAGGGTGAGCGTCCCGCTCTTGGTGCGTCCGAGGACGTTGTTAGGGTCATGGTTAAAGAGACACCGCACGTCTTGCTTGTCGGCAATGGCACGGGTAAAAGCACCCGGAGCAATCCGCTCTGTGAGAAAGCCTAAGTCTGCCGAGACGTTGAAAACGGCAGCGTATCCCTCAATCTGCGGACTGTCCGCCTTTGCACGGACGGTAGTCTTGAAAATCCTGTACTCTTTACGTGGTGTGCTCATTCTTGTTACTCCTCTGTTGTCATTTGCGATTGCGCCTTATCTCGAAGGGCGGTGACAGCTCTGCGAAGCTCGATAGCGGCAATCTCGGCAACCTTGCCTTTGCTCCATTCTGCCGAGCGGAACGCCATAGCGGAGATGTAATCCTGGACAAAGCCGCGCAACTCTTCCGAGAGAGGCATGTCTCCCGGCTCGTCAGCCTCGGGACTGAAAGCGAAAGCCGCTGCAATGCTGGTCAGAATAGGCGAGAATGTACGCTGAAAGTCCCCGTCAACGGGCTTCTTACGGGCGTTAATGCGCCCTAAAGCATCCGCGAAAGCGGGAGCAAAGAGCTTGAAATAGTGCTTGACCTCTCGGTCGTGTGAGTTTTTCTCGGTATCTGAGGGCGTGTCCTTGGGAGCTACAGGCGTGTTCTCACCTTCGGACTCGGTGTCCTTTCCCGGCATGGGTACGTCCGGGTCATTTTCCAGGGTTTCCTCTGTGACAAAGACCATGTTGACGGGCAAAAGCAACTTGTCGGCGGGGTCTTTCGAGGTTAGCTGTTTCTTCTCGTACGGGTTGTAACCGAGTTGCTTGCGTCCCTCTTGTGCGGTGATAAGACCGGCGTAACGAGCCATCTGTAGACCTTGAATCATGGTCTTGTAGTCGGCTTGCTCAAGTTCCGTGGTGTCGAACTTGGGAAAGTATTTGTTAGCGTTACGTCCGTTGGTGGGAAAGAGCTTGCTGTTGATGGCTTGCTCCCATTTGCGGAGCCACGGCTTGACGCAGAAAAGCAAGAACTCCCGTGCCTTCTGTTCTGCGTTAGCCTTGGTATCTTCCTTACCGCCTATCATGTGTTCTGGGACGCCGAAAGCAGAGCATATCTGCTCACGGTTAAACTCGCGGAGTTGTAGGAGTTGAGCTTCCTCGGGATTGATACCCGTGGTCTCCCACTTCCAACCCTGCTCTAACAACGCAGGCATGTGGCTATTACCCTTGCCGTGCGCTTGCATCCAGGACTGCAATGCTTTTACTTTCTGGTCCGGCTTGAGGTTGCCGGGTGATTGCAGATAGCCCGAGGGTGTTGCTTGGTTGGCGAAGAACTTTGCGCTGTAGGACTGAGCCGCGATTTCGATACCGAGAATCTCACGAGCGTAATACTTGACCGGCGAGAGACCCACTAGCGAGTCAATACCCATACCCTTAACGTGGAGACAGTTGATAGCAGAGATTACGCGCTCTCCGCCGCTAGGGTCATCGTGCGTCTTGTAAATTAGCTCGCCTTGCTGGTTGCGATAGGGCACGGTCGTAAACGGCGAGCGAAGATAGACCGCTACAGGTTGACCGCCATTGTTGCGGACAATCTCTCCGTAGGTGTTGCCGGTAGTGAGAATGTGGACTTGTGCTGTCTGCCGATAATCGGCGGCGGTCACTTCCGGGTTAGGCTGGGTATGCAGGACCGAAAATAGGGGATGGTCAAAAGCAACAACCTCGGAGCCGTCTGCCTTGCGTTCGTACACTTTGAGAGGCAACGAGCTTACAGCGTCACTAATCACGCGAATACACGCGAGGTATGAGCCGACTTGGATTGAGGAGAACTCGTTGACTATCGCGCCGGACTCGGAAGGCGGAAGTCCGAACGCCCCTAGAAAGTCTTGCGGGAATGACACAACGGCGGCAACGAAATCTCTAAACTCTTGTCTGAGGGTTGACATTACTGATTACGTCCTTTGTTTGCTACCCGAGCAACCGCGAGCAGGAATCCCCCGCTGACAATGAATCCGAGAGGGTGAAAGATTAGGGCGGAGCCGATTACAATGAGAGCCCCTCCCATGAGCAGGCTCAGTAAGACAAAACGATTTGGCATATGTCCCTTTGCTGGTTAGTATTGGCTTTTTAGGCGTGATAGCGAGGATTTGGACCCCGCAAGGTGCTGAGAGGGCGACAAACGGCGCACCCTTGTGCTATGGCCTGTTTTCGACAGTTATCCCTGTAATGTTCCGGGGCTTGTGCGCCTGACAGTACGGTGCAGTACAATTCAGAAGGAGAAACACATGAAGAAAGTAATGATAGTCGCAATAGCGCTACTCAGTCTTTCAACATTCACCTTTGGCAAAGTCCAGCCAGTTCCAGTCGGAGAAGGCGCGGTAGTGGTCCGCACAGTAGCGGATGTAGCCTGGTGGATATTCTCACCAGTGGGTCCGCTACAACCTTGTTCTAGTACTGGATTAGTCAACTACACGGAACCTGAGTGCTCCTGGGCTCCCCAAGCCGCTTACACCGTGAAAACCATGGCAGCGCAACTGTCTAAGCCGCCAATCGTTAGCGTGGCGATGAACCTAATGGTGACCCACGCGAGTGGAATAGTCAATGTTGTATCGTCCTGCAACTTCAACATCGGTCAGACTGAGAGCACACCCTCTCAGTGCTTCTACAATCCCACCGAAGAAACCTTCGGCATAGGTGACATTCTGACTATCCAGTTCGTTGGCAACGGTGGTGGCGTCGTTGTCTCAGGACCGCTGAGCGTCTACTGGCAAATAGGAATGAAAACCGACTAGACTGCAAAACTCGATCACCCTCATCTTGCTGTCGGGGCGAAAAATCCCCATAACGCTCATTGATCTGGAAGGGGGGTGAGCGCTGTGGCTATTACGTCAACTGCCGAAACAATGGTTCGAGTTTGGGATTAGTTTCCTCACTCTATGCGGTGCCCGCTCCCGTGTGGCGCGGCAAGAACCGTACGGTCTCCTGATTGAACTCCTCCACTTTTTCAATAGATCGGCGCGGGTGCACACTCTTCAAAGATCAGCGGCTCTAGTCTGATTGTTCGTCTCCAGGACAAAGCCGAAAGTGGGGAGACGGACAAGGCGATCCGTGAAGGACCGAAACCCAAGGCCGCGACCCTGGGTTTCATGGCCTTACTCACTGTCGGGCGAATGGGCGTGCTCGCTAAGGCACAGAGTAAACGGTTCCGACGGAGTTGGCGCCCCCTTCAGTGGTTGCGCCGTACAGACTGGCGGAAATTGTGGGATCGAAAGTTACACCTCCGAAGGCAAGTTCTCCGTCGCCGACCGGTCCGACGAAGCTGTTTAGGATGGTTTCCGTCCA
>Ga0210383_10000545_pt1 | contig 34556 bp, 26 predicted proteins | sample IncBWC14OmetaG_FD_160072 | JGI IMG/M metagenome (GOLD analysis project Ga0210383, IMG submission 160072) | Forest soil microbial communities from Barre Woods Harvard Forest LTER site, Petersham, Massachusetts, United States - Inc-BW-C-14-O ... | reverse complement strand
CGGCCTGGATGATCTGGCTCTTTATCCACCTCATGTACATCGTCGAATTTCAAAGTCGCGTGCTGGTTTTCATTCAGTGGGGATTCTTGTATCTAACCTTCAGCCGTGGCGCCCGCCTGATTACCGGAACCGACATCGAAGACACCTTTTGGGACAAGCCGAACGACGCGCGTCCCCGCGACCACAATAAAGCCCATAGCGCCTAAGGCGGAGTGTGGCACAGTCACTCCTGACTGTGCTCTTGGGTTTTCCCGTTTTTGTGCTGGCTTCCAAATTGCCATTACCATTTTGATTTTCACCAACACAAAAGCGCAAAGCTCGCAAGAAATCCTTGTTAGCCTTATCCCATGAAATGGCCCTTCGAAGATTGGCCCGACTGGCCAGACTGGCAACCCATCTCCCGCATCGGAGGCCTCGCCTGGCTTGCCGCTTACTCCCTCTTTCTCCTCTACGCCGCCCGCGAAAATTCCGGTTTTCTCTTCCCTGACAACGTCAACCTGATGATCCACGAAGCCGGCCATCTTTTTTTCAGTTGGGGAAGCAACACGTTGATGCTTCTCGGCGGTACCCTTGGCGAACTAATCGTTCCCGCCCTTTGCGCTGCATTTTTCTTCTATAAACGCCAACCCTACGGCTTCGCCTTTTCCTCGTTCTGGTTCTTCGAGAATTTCCTGTACATCGGCACCTACATGGCCGATGCTCGTACCTCCGCGCTTCCTCTCGTGAACTCCGACGAAAGCGATTGGACCATTTTATTCGGCCGCTGGGATCTGCTTCTCGATGATCAAAAAATCGGCCACACCTTCCGTGCCATCGGCTGGGCAGGCATGCTGCTCACTCTATGCTGGCTCGGATATCGCACCTGGCTAGCCCGGAGCCGCCCACCCCTCGGCACATTCGAAGAAATGCATTAACGATCCAATCGGGACCGATTCTCCTTCTTGTGTAGGACGGCTTTATGTCGCCTTCTTAGGTTTTCTTCGCATGAGGCACCACATGCCGCCATTCAATACACTCCGGGAATCAACCGCTCCGTCTCGCGACTGTACGCCACATATTCGTCCCCGAACGCCGCGCGCAAAGCAGCCTCCTCAACATGAATCCGGTACAAGACCGCCGCCGTCGTCGGAACCACCGCCAGCGCAAACGCAATCCAATTCCGCGAGTGCACCCCCACCGCCACAAACACTAGCAATAATCCCAGGTACGAAGGATGCCGTACCAACCTAAATATCCCGGTCCTCATAATTTTCTGCGCATCCAGAATCGCCACGTTCGAACTGAACGATCTCCCCAACGTGACGATCGCCGTCCATCGAATCCCTAGCCCAATCACCATCACGATCACCGCGGCCACCTTTAGCCAGTGCGCCCCGCCAAACATGTTCTTGCTACCTACTGCGCTGATCCACCCGCACGCCGTAAGGGAAATGACGATAACGATCCACAGCAGCAGCAGCGAACCCCGATCCTGCACCTTGCCCGAACTCCGCTTGGTGCGTGTCGCCACGCCAGTGACAATTTCCGACGCAAACCAACCCCAATAAAGCACGTCCCAAATTAGGGATAGCGTCATCGAGTATCCGGCACCTGCGCCGCGCGCAGGGACTCCGCCAGGCTTTCCAGGTTCTGCGGCCTCACCCGGATAATCCCGCCGCGCGGGCTATCGATGTCCGCAATCAGAAAAAACGAAATGGACACCAGCAGCGGCAAAACCAGGAACAACGCAGTCTTCCGTTCAGCGCCACGTGCCCCATAGCCGATCAACAAGTTGCAGCATACAGCGATCGCCATCATCAACGCCCAGGCCGCAACCGGAATACGGTTCCACCACGCGGCTTGCGTGTATCCTTGCGAATTCAACACATCATTCATCCCGGAGATAGCCAACGCCAGCACCGGAGTAGGCTGCGCCGTAGGCGCTTGCACCGCAGCCCACAACTCGTTCTGCAACCGAGAAGTCAACCCGTCGATCTGCTGAAGTTTCCTCCTGTCCCGTCCAGTGCCGTAGAACAAAATCCGTTGCTCGAGATAACTCTTCAACAACGCCCGCACCTTTGCCCCATCAGCGGGTGGCAATAAGTCCGCGCGTACGTACTCCGTCCCGATAGCGTTGGCCTCGGCCTCCTCATAGTTTTTCCGCTGATCGTAGCGTTCAATAGCCATCGAAAAACTAAATCCAATGATCAGCCCCAGCAATGTCAACGTAGCCCCTACCACCAGACCAAAATCCACCCGTTCGTCTTCCCCGATCAGCACGTTCGGCTTGCGAAGAGCGGCCCCGATGCGCGCGGACACCCACAGCACTACTAGAGAAATTGCAAAAACTAGAATTGGATAATTCGTAATCATAATCGCTCTGAATCCATCTCCCCTTGTAGGGCGGGCTTGCCCGCCCTCCTGCCTTGCCTTTGTAGAGCGGCTTTACGCCGCCATCTTGGGTCGTCTTGCCCTTGTCATCCTGGGTTATCTTGCCTTTGAAGAGATGGCCTTCTGCTGCCCTGACGCAGGAAGGGAGGCCGTCCGCTCAACATAACCTCGGCTCCCAAACCAAACTTCGGCTCCCAAACCGGCGTGCTAAATCTACCTGAACCACCCTTTCCGCGCCAAATCTCCTGTAACCTCCGTCACCCCCAGCACTCGTATAATGTTACCCATAGCTGCGTACCGTCCCGACGCGCACGGTTGTGTAGCGGCCGCCTTCGGAGGCGGGCGCAGTTAATCAGCGCAGCCAGGGAACGTCGTCGAAAAGGGAACTGACATCGCACCAAAAATGCCCATCCAATCCACCACCCCCACCGACGAGCCCGCCCTCATCCGCCGCATCCTGGCCGGTGAAACCCAACTTTTCTACGACCTCATCCGCCCCTACGAAAAAATGGTTTACGTCACCATCTACGCCATGGTCCGCAACGAACAGGAAGCCGAAGACGGCGCCCAGGAAACCTTGGTCAACGCCTTCCGCCACCTCGCCAGCTTCCGCGGCGAATCCAAATTCAGCACCTGGCTGGTCACCATCGCTATGAACGAAGGCCGCCGCCGTCTTCGCAAATCAAAAACCGCCGCCGAAGATCCCCTCGAAGACTCCGCCGATGACCACGACGGCGACTTCACCCCCGCATTCCTCACCGACTGGCGCGAAATTCCCTCCGAAGCCCTCGAAAAAAAAGAAATCCGCGAAAAACTCCGCGCCACGGTCCAGACTCTGCCGCCAATTTACAGAGAGGTTCTGATCTTGCGTGACCTCGAGGAGTTAAATCAGGAAGAAACCGCTGCCGCTTTGGGTATTCCCGTCACCACAGTCAAAGTACGCTTGCACCGCGCGCGCATGATGTTGCAAAAATTGCTGGTGCCATACCTGAAAGAGTCCCGGCCCGCGCGCAAAGGCTTTTTCGGGAGGATGTCTCCATGACTATCGCTTGCAAACACGTTTGGGAACACATCTCCGAATATCTCGATCATCAACTCGATCCGCTGCTGCTCCGCGAAATCGAGCGGCACCTCGAGAACTGCGAAGCGTGTTCCGCCATTCTCGACTCCACTCGCAACGTCCTCATCCTCACCGCCGACGATCGCACTTTCGAGCTGCCCGTAGGCTACAGCGAACGCCTGCACGCCCGCCTCCGCGCGATAATCCAAGGCCCCGAACCCACCCCCACCAACACCAAATCCTAATCCCGTTCGCACTTGTGGCACAGCCATTCCTGGCTGTGCTCCTGGGTCTTCTTTCCTTTATAGGGGCGGCTTTAGGCCGCCCTCTTGGGATTTTCTTTTTTGTTTCTTCTTCCCGTGTTCGGTACTCCATACGCCGGTGTCGCGTGTGGGTCTTGGGTTTCGCTCTTCTCTCGGGTTCCGTTTTTTGTCGCTCTTGTGTAGCGGCCGCCTTCCGAGGCGGGCGCCCCTCCCAACGCTGTCATCCCGACCGGAGAGCCGACGCCGTTTGTCGGCTCGGAGTGGAGGGATCGTGGCAACATCACAGCCCATCAAACATCGATGGAATCAACGACCTGCTTACTTCTTTACTTCTTACTTCCTTACCTCCTACCTCTTCATCTCCTTACCTCTTCCTCACCCTCTCCCCTTCAAACTCCAATGCGCCACTTCCTCCACCGCTAGCAACACCAGCGTCAGCACCGCCAACGCAAATTGAATCCTTTCCGACCGCCCCTTCTTCTTCGACACTTCCTGCATCCGCCAGGCCGACGCTTCTCTCTTCCGCAGTCTCCACACCTGCCACAGTGCCACCAAATTCACCAGTGACCCCACCAACGCCAGCACCATCATCGGCACGCGAATCGCGTCCACATGCAACCGGTCCATCACCTTCAACACGCCCAACGCCGAAGCAAACGCCACCGCTCCTACCAGCAGCCGGACTCCGCTCAACGCAATAAACGCGCTGCAAACGCTCTGCACCATCGCCAACAAAAAGCTCGACCATCCCACCCACCTCCAGCGGGCAGTATTCTTCTCCGACCCCGCACCGGACGCCATCTTCTCCTCGTCTCCGCCCCGCTGAGGCTGTGTGGCACAACCGACTCTTCTCCATCTCGCGTAGTTTGCGCGATGATTCCTGGCTGTGCTTCTTGGGTTTCTCTTTTCTGGCTCTCTGCCGGGTTTTTCTTCCTCTTCTCCGTGCCCTCTGTGCTCTTCCTCTGTGTCCTCCGTGTGAAGCTTTCTCTTGGGTCCCTCGACCCTTCAACTTCCTCCCCCTCATCCCCTCCACTTCCAAAACAACGCCGCCAACGGCGGCAACGTCAATACCAACGAGTATCTTCTCCCCTGTGCACCAAACTCTTCCGCCGCAAACCCGCCCAGATTCCCCACATTTCCCCCGCCATAAATCCCCGCATCCGTATTCAACACCTCGTCATAATGTCCCGCGTTCGGCACTCCCAACCGGTATCCATAACGCACCACCGGCGTCGCGTTCATCACCACCACCATCAAATCTTCCGGGTTCTTCCCCCGCCTTATAAACGAATACACGCTATTGTCCGAATCGTTCGCGTCAATCCAATCGAACCCCCGCCAGTCAAAGTCCACTTGGTGCAGCGCCGCCTCGCTGGCAATCAGCGCATTCAAGTCCTTCACCAGCCTCTGCACCCCGCGGTGCGAATCGAAGTCCAATAAATGCCAGTCCAGGCTTTTCGCTTCGTTCCATTCATTCCTCTGCGCAAATTCCTGCCCCATAAACAGCAGCTTCTTCCCCGGGTGCGCATACTGATACGCATACAGCAGCCGTAAATTCGCGAACTGCTGCCACATATCCCCCGGCATCTTGTGCAGCAGAGAATTCTTTCCATGCACCACTTCGTCATGCGAAAATGGCAGCAGGAAATTTTCCGTGAACGCATACAGCAGCGAAAACGTCAACTTATTGTGCTCATACTTCCTATGTATCGGATTCTTCGAAAAATAACTCAGCGTGTCGTTCATCCATCCCATGTTCCACTTCAAGCTGAAACCCAGTCCGCCGAGATACGTCGGCCGTGAAACGCTCGGCCACGACGTCGATTCCTCCGCGATCGTCAATGTCCCTGGAAACCGCTGATGCACCACTTCGTTCAATCTCTTGAAAAAATCAATCGCATCCAGGTTCTCCCGGCCTCCAAATTTGTTTGGCACCCATTCGCCTGACTTCCGCGAATAATCCAGATACAACATGGACGCGACCGCATCCACCCGCAATCCGTCAATGTGATATTTGTCCAGCCAGAACAGCGCGTTCGAAATCAGGTAATTCCGCACCTCATTCCGCCCGTAGTTGTAAACCAGCGTGCCCCAGTCCGGGTGCGAACCTTGCCGCGGGTCCGCGTGTTCGAACAAGTGCGTCCCGTCAAAAAACGCCAGCCCGTGCGCGTCACGCGGAAAATGTGCCGGAGTCCAGTCCAACAACACGCCCAATCCCGCCTGGTGGCAGCGATCGATGAACTCCATAAACTCCGTCGGCGATCCAAACCTGCTCGTCGCTGCAAAATATCCCAGCGTCTGATAGCCCCACGATCCGTCGTAGGGATGTTCCATCACCGGCAGCAATTCTATGTGTGTGTATCCCAACCCCATCACGTAAGGAATCAGCTGATCGCCCAGCTCGCGATACGTCAGCCAGCGGTCATGTTCCTCCGGCACCCGCCGCCACGATCCCAAGTGCACTTCGTACACCGTAATTGGCCTTTCGAGCCAATTCCGTTTCCCGCGCATCTCAATCCACTCCGCATCACCCCACACATGCCAGTCCAGGCGCGCCACCACCGAACCCGTGTTCGGCCTCAACTCCGACCGGAACCCGTACGGATCGGCCTTTAATGGCAAAATCGCTCCACTCGGCCCCACCAATTCGTACTTGTAAATCGCTCCTTCCGCCAAATCCGGCATAAACAATTCCCAAATCCCCGAAGACCCTCGCGCGCGCATGGAGTTCACTCGCCCATCCCAACGGTTGAAATCCCCCACTACGCTCGCGCGTCGCGCGCTCGGCGCCCACACCGCAAAATGCACTCCCGTCACTCCATCCACGGTTCTTACATGCGCGCCCAATTTTTCGTACGTGTCGTGGTGCTGCCCCTCGCCCATCAAATACAAATCAAATTCGCTCAATAAAAACGGAAATGCGTACGCATCATGCCCCTCGTACTCGTCCCCATATTCCGATCGCGTATTTATCCGGTAACTTCCCGGAGCCGGAGCAAACTCGCTCACTCCCGGCAGCGCCGCCTCAAACAATCCCTCGTTGCGTATCTTTTTCGCGATGACCCGCTCGCCGCTATCCCGCAAAACTACAAACGCATCCTTCGCCCCGGGCCGGAAAAATCGCACCACCCACCGCCGTCCCTCCGCCGTTTCCACCGCGTGCGGCCCCAAAACTCCAAACGGGTCCGCACTCCGCGCCGCCAAAAGCGCCTTCGCTCCCGCGTCAAACGCCGCGGCGGCCCGAAATTCCGCCTCCACCTTCGACGGCACAGCCGCCCCGATTCCTATTTCTGACTCCGCCTTCTTGGACGTCTTCGGTTCCGGGCCGGTACGCGACTCTTCCTTGGAAGGCGTACCCGGTTTCGCACCAGTCCCCGGTTCCAACTCCGCCTTCTTGGGTGTCGTCGGTTCCGTGCTGGTACGCGACGCCGCCTTAGTCGGCGTTTCCGCCTCCGCGCCAGTGCCAGCCTCGGTCTTCGAGGGCTCGCCGCTACCCGGTTCCGACTCCGTCTTCCTCTTGTCTTTAGGAAATTCGTCCGTAGGCTTGTTCACGCCAGCATTCTAACCAAATCCCCCGCCCCCTCAAACCTTTAACGCGCCCGACTAAGCCGTGTGGCACAGCCTCTCAGGCTGTGCTTCTTGGGTTTCTCCTACCGGCCGCCTTTCAGGCTGTGCTTTTGGGTCTCTCCCCCGATCTAACGCTCCCAGCACTTGTCATCCTGAAGCGATCCGACAACGTGCTCGCAACACAACTCAAAAATCGCGAGGTAATCCCACATCAAATTGTTCGTGGATTGTTCCGTCACACAAAAAACGGCGATTGAGGATTTCCGCGCCCGAGTCCGATCCTCAACCGCCGCTGATGGCGCCGAATTTTCATCGGCGCCAAGTTCGATCCGTCAGGGGGTTCGAACGGTTTTAGCTTCCCACTCTTTCGCACACGTAACAATACAGATATCAGTGCAAACTAACTTCTTTTGACTACCGTTCAATCTTTCTGCCAAAAAATGAACCCCAATACAAATCTCATCCACTAAGAACGGAATCCACCCAAAAGTAGAATGCTGTGGCACAGCCTCTCAGGCTGTGTGTCTTGGGTTTTCTTTTTCCTTCAAGGCCATTTCTTAATCTGTCATCCCGACCGGAATGGGAGGCTTTTTCTTGCACGCCGTAGCCCGGCGCGCCGGCCATGGAGCGGAGGGATCGTGACTTAGTTTCAGATGCGCGCAAGTCCTTCTTTGTAGCACAGCCACTCCTGGCTGTGCTCTTGGGGCTCTCCTGCACTTCCCGATTTCCACGTTCCCCGTACAACGTGGTACTTTGAATCGCCTTTATCCGAGACCGATCAAATCCTCCGACTGGGGAATCCTCACGTGACTCGTTCCATTCTTCTTCCTGCCACTTTCCTGTATCTTGCCTGCATGACGTTTGTCCCTGACACCCCAGCGCAAGACCGCTCGCAATCCCGCTCCATGGTCATCTCTCGCGGCGGCATCGTCGCCGCCGAATCTCCCCTCGCCGCGCAAGCCGGCGCCCGCATTCTCGAAAAGGGTGGCAACGCCGTGGACGCCGCCATCGCCACCAACGCCATGATGGGCGTGGTCTCCCCCATGATGAACGGCATCGGCGGCGATCTTTTCGCCATTGTCTACGACGCCAAAGCCAACAAACTTTACGGCCTCAACGCCAGCGGTTGGGCTCCCGCCGCGCTCTCCATCGCTTCGCTCAAAAAACTTGGCCTTCGCGATATGCCGCAATCCGGCGTCAACGCCATTACCGTTCCCGGCGCGGTCGACGGCTGGCAAAAGCTCGCCGACAAATTCGGACGCAAAAAACTTAGCGAAGATCTCGCCGCCGCCATCAACACCGCGCAAAACGGTTTTCCCGTCACCGAATGGGTCTCGATGTATTGGGCCGCCGCAGTCGACCTTCTCCGCGGTGACGATGCCGCCACAAAACTCTATCTGCCCAACGATCGCCCCCCGAAAACCGGCGAACTCTTTCGCAATCCCGATCTCGCCAACTCGCTCCAGCAAATCGCCGCCCACGGCCGCGACGCCTTCTACTCCGGCGAAATCTCCACGCGCATCCTCGAAACCATCAAGCACCACGGCGGCGTCATGACCGCCAAGGATCTCTCCGCCTACTCCGCCGAATGGGTCGAGCCCATCTCCACTACCTACCGCGATTGGACCGTCTTCGAACTTCCTCCAAACGGGCAGGGAATTGCCGCCCTCGAAATGCTCAACATCATGGAAACGCTTCCGCTCGGCCAGAAAGACTACCCCTTCGGTTCCTCGAAAGCCCTCCACGTCATGATCGAAGCAAAAAAACTTGCCTACGCCGATCTCGCCAAATACATCGGTGATCCCCACGGTCAGAAACTCCCCGTGCAAACACTCCTCTCCAAAGAGTGGGCCCAGGAGCGCGCAAAATTAATCGACCCCGATCGCGCCAATTGCAATGTTTCCGCGGGAGAAATTCCCGCTGGCCACGACACCACCTATCTCACTGTAGTCGATCGCGACGGCAACATGGTATCCCTCATCCAAAGCAACTTCGACACCTTCGGCTCCGGCATCGTCGCTCCCGATACCGGTTTCGTTCTGCACAATCGTGGCGCGCTCTTCTCCCTCGATCCCGATTCTCCCAACGCCCTTGCCGGACACAAACGTCCCCGCCACACCATCATTCCTGCCTTCGCTCAAAGAGGAGACGTCCGCGTAGCCTTCGGCATCATGGGTGGCTGGAATCAGTCGCAAGCTCACGCCCAATTCATCGCCGATCTCGCCGATTACAAAATGAATATCCAGGCCGCCCTCGAAGCCCCGCGCTTCACAAAACGCACCTTCGATGGCTGCGACCTGCAGATGGAAAATCGCTTCTCCCAAAAATCCCGCGACGAACTTACCGCCAAGGGCCACAAGATCGCTCTCGTCGGCACCTATTCCTCCGCGGTAGGCGGTGGCCAAGCCGTTCAGCGCGACTTCTCCACCAACATCAATTACGGCGCCTCCGACCCACGCAAAGACGGCGCCGCCATCCCGGAACTCCCCGCAGACTGACGCTTCTCGGCGCACCTTGTGGCACAGCCAACTCTGCTCCGTTCCCTCTGCGGCTCCTCTGCTAACTCTGCGGTGAAATCCGCTCTTTCTTTCTGTCATCCTTTCCTCTGTGCTCCCTGTGTCCTCGGTGGTGAATCCTCCTTCCCCAAACCCCCAGTACCGCCATCCAGTACCTGCAAAACTCTTCCTCTTCCCGCGTCAAACTCCACACCACTCTTTCCATCCCAACAAAAAATCGGGCTCCCACCCAACCATAAACCCTACAAATTCAACGCGCCTCCATGACCGAACTCTGGCGCGCAATTTGCTATCTCTAACATATGCGCTCGACCCAGCCCGCAAAAGTCTTCGCTACTGGTCTCTTCCTTCTCGCGACCTCGGCCGCATCCCACGCCCAGGCCCCCGCCAAAGACGCGCTCGCCGGCGAATACGCCTGCACCGAAGCCCGCGTAGCAGGCAAACCCGTCCCCTGCAAAGCCTCTCCACTCTCTTTGAAAACCAACGGTCACTTTGAATTGGCGGGCCGCGAAGGTGAGTATCTCGTCAACGGCAAATCGGTCGAACTCGATGGCGCCGCCCTCAAATCCCACGCCAGCATCGAACCCGGCCACAAAATTGTCTTCCGTTTCTACAATCGCAAAGGCCTCTGCGAAATCATCTACGAACGCCGCCAAGCCGAACTAGGCCCAACCCACCTCAGCTAACCTAGCCTGTGCAACAGCGTCCCTGTCGCACAACCATCTCTGCACCATCAGGTCGATGGAACCATAAACCACCCCAGCGTTCCAAAATTCTCCGTTCCCTCTGCGGCCCCTCTGCTAACTCTGCGGTGAAATCCGTCTGCAATTTCCTTGTGGCACAGCCATTCCTCGCTGTGCTCTTGGGTTTCTCCCTTCCTTACTTCCTTACTTCCTTACTTCCTTACTTCCTTACTTCTTTACTTCTTCTCTCCTCACCACTTTCCGTCCCAAGCCGCCCCCGCAATCTCCCCCAGCGCCTGCCCCGCCACCTTCTGTGCCAGCTCAGGCTCCGCTGCCAGCGACGTGTGATTCACATAAGCCGCAAACGCCACCAACCTCCCACTCTTCGTCTGCACATAACCCGCCAGCCCCTTGCCGTTCAGCATCATCCTCGCATTCAACCGGTCCTCGCTACCAAACGTTCCCGTCTTTGCAAATACATGCCCTGCCGCCGGATTCTCCCCCTGGATCTTCGCTAACGTTCCATCGCGTCCCAAAATCGGCAGCGCCTTCAAAAACAAATCAAAATCCGGCCGCGTTTTCCAGTACGCCAGATAGTGGCAAATAAAGTCCGGCGAAAACAAATCCGCCCAATCTCCTCCCGCGCCGTCTCCCTGCGAAGCCCCCGTCAAATCCAGCATCGCCTCTTTCAAAAACACGCGTTCCACTCCAAACCCCCCGCGCAGCGGATCCTTCGCGTCCTTCGCCACCAGCAACCCCAACAAATACGGGCCCATCCCCGCGTGCAAATTCTGGCTCACCTTCAGCGTTACCTTCACTTCTTCCGCCAGCGGAGGCGACACATGCTCCGCCACAACGTTCCCATCCGTATAGGATTTTTTCCACTTCGAAAAATCCGGCTGTGCCTCGGTCATCGTCTTTGGCTTGATCGAAATACCCGCCCCGGTCAACGCATCCTTCAGCGCCGCGGTAGCGAACATCGTCGGTGATTCCACCGCATACGACCCTGTCTGTGCTCCCGTTCCCACCGGGATGTTTCCGCGCAACGTCACCTGTAACGATCCATCGGCATTTAACGCCGGCTTCGATGGCTCCAGTTCCAGCTTTGAATCCGCCGGTCCCGTCTTCACCTCATTCACAAAATGCACATACGAAGTCTCCGGCGAAACGTGCACCTCCACCGCGCCCCCGGCCTTCGCTCCCGGCTTAGCCACCAGATCGATCACATTGTCGTTCACCACCATCGACGAAATCACCACGCCCGTTCCGCCTTCGCGCTCTCCATCCGGCAGCAACGAAGCGTCCACATACACATCTCCCTCAATCTTCTTAATCCCGTGCGCCCGCACCTGCGCCGCAAATTCCTTGATCACCGCCAGTGGATCTCCCGGCAATGCAGGGCCGTTGTACGAGTGGTCCTCATCCACGAAAGCTAGCGTCCCGTCCGGCTGAATCCGGTTCGACAAATTCGGATCCCCGCTCGCCACTAAAATCAAATTGCCCTTTAAGGTCCCATTCTTTTCAATGGGACCTGTCCGGTAAACCCGCGTGCGAAAACGATACTCGCCGCCCAGTCGCGCCAGCACCGTTCCCTCCGTCAGCAATTTCGTCGTCGAAGCCGGCACAAATAATTTGTCCGCATTCACCGCATACAAAACCTTGCCCGTTTCCAAATCAAAAAACTCCACCCCAAAATTCGACCGCGCAAACTCCGCCCTCCCCATCACCGCCTTCACCCGCCCCTCCACCGTCGCTTCTGCGCCAGCGCCCTGCGCGAGCGCCATCCCATCCCAAGCGCTCGACAACACCGCGGCCCCACACACCATTCGACCTAAAATCCGTATCCAAAATGTCACCAGCCATCTCCTCGTGGCACAGCCATCTCTGCATCATCGCGCGGTTTTTGCGCGATGATTCCTGGCTGTGCTCCTGGGTTCCTCTTATTCACTGGGTGCCGCACCCTTCGTCTTTAAGGGTGCGGTTTTTGACTTTTCCGAACCCGCGATAGACTCCCGCTCCATTCTTGCGGGCTCCGTGACCTCTGTGTTCCTATCTCTGCGCACTCCGTGTTAACGTCCATCCTTCTTCTCTCACCCTCACCTCGTACTTCCTTGCCTCCTTACCTCTTACCTCCAACCTCCTCAAACCCCACATTCAATATCGAATACTTCTTCCAATCCTTGTAATCAAAATGCCACCACTCGTGCTCATCCACCGTGAACCCCACCGACTCCATCGCCTTCCTCAACAAATCCCGTTGCCACCTCTGCCTCCACGTTCCTCCCGGAAAATCCGGAAACGACCGCTCCGACATTTCGTCATACAACCCCGGCATCTCTACCGCCGCGCCCGTCGCCAGGTCATACATCGTCAGGTCCACCGCGCATCCGCGATTGTGTTTCGATCCCTTCTGCGGATCGGCCACAAAAATGTGCCCCTCCACCGGCGTTGCATCCCAGAAAATCTTCGTCACGTACCATGGCCGGTACGCATCGTGAATCAACAACCCATATCCCATCGGCTTCAACTTTTGCGTCACCCGCTCCAGCGCCTCTGCTGCTGGTCTCTGCATAAACGCCCTCGCCTCGCTATACACCGGCGTGCTCAAAAAGTTGTTCGAGTTCGCATACCGGATATCCAGGTGAAACTCCGGATCGAGGTTCGTCAATTCCACCAGCTCCGGCTTCCGGAACGGCCCTTTCTCTACCGGAGGTTTCGTCGCCTTGGCCTCCGCGCGCAATTGCTCTAGCGGCTTCACCGGCGTCACTCGATAAAAATTCTTCGGGTCCGCTCCCGCATCCGCCCGCACGAACCGACCCACGCCATTCGAGAAATTTAACGCAACAACTCTTCCGCCGACGTTCCGCTCTACAGTTACGTCGATTCCATATTTTGCCGAGAACATGGCTTTCCAATTCCCATCCGGCCGCGACTCTAGCGTAAAACGCGGCCGAGGACTGGTTGTATGCGCCGCGTCGGCCCAAATCTCCATGTTCAGCATCTGCCCCGTCTCCAGCAAAATAATCTGCTTCTCCCCATTCCGGTAGAGCCCCACCAACTCCTTCATTTCCGCCGGCGCATCCGCCGGCTTCCTTGCTGGCGAAACTCCCACCATCCAGTCCGCCGCATTTTTTGACTCAGCCTTCTTCGGCTCGGCCTGCGCCGCCGGTGCCACACCAACCACTTCCGTCGCCGCTTGCGGCGCACACCGCGTCGACACGCTCCAAGTCGACACCATCCACGCGTAAACACAAATCCCCAAAATCCGCGCCAACAAAATTCCTCTGCGCATCATCTCTTCCGTAATCCTCTCCGCAACGCCCGCGGCATCATACCCAATTCCGCCTCACTCCATTCCTCTTTCTCCTGGGTTTCTCCTCCATGCCGGTTCCTCCTAACTCTCCGCTCCCTCTGCGGCACCCCTGTTCCCTCAGCGGTGAACTCTTCTCTTCCTCTCCCGACCATTGCTTCACCCAACCGCCTATGGTAGCGTCCCCCCCATAGCGGGGCTCAGCCTCATGCCGCCCCCAAAGAGGCAGGTGTCTTTCGATTGTCAGCTGAAGTGTTAAAACTAAACGCGCGCAACTCCGATTTGCGCGCCATTCGCTACGCCGCCCAATGGATCCAGCGCGGCTCCGTTGTTGCCATTCCTACGGACACGCTCTATGCCCTCGCTGCCGACCCCGTCAATCTCTCCGCTGTAGATGCCATCTTCCGCGTTAAAGGTCGCCCGGAATCTCGCGCCCTTACCATCCTCATCAATTCCATGGACCAGGCCATGGAAGTTTCCCGCGAGCTTCCCGACAATTTCTTTCGCCTCGCCGAAGCCTGCTGGCCCGGCCCGCTCTCCATCGTCGTCGAAGCGTCCAACCGCCTGCCGTTGAAAGTCACCGCCAACACCCGCCGCATCGCTCTTCGTTGGCCTAAATGCGAAGTCGCGCAAAAACTTATCACCGAACTCGGCGTGCCTCTCGCCTGCACCAGCGCCAACAAATCCGGTTCGCCCACCTGCGCCACCGGTGAAGAAGTCTTCGATCAGCTCGGCGATCGCCTCCCGCTCATCCTCGATTCCGGTCAAACGCACGGCGTCCTGCCCTCCACCATCGTCGAACTCCGCGGCGAACACTGGTGCATCGGCCGCGAAGGTGCCATCCCCTCCGACGACATACGCGCCGTCCTCGACCCCAACGCCGGCTTCGGCCCAATTCACTCCCTCCCCGCCTAATCCCCGCGCCGGCATGGCTGCCATCCACTCCCTCCCCGCCTAATCCTCGCGTGGTCTTCGCCCCATCCACCCCCGGCTAATCTCTGAAGGGGCGGCTTTACGCCGCCATCTTGGGTTTTCTTCCTGTGGCACAGCCTCTCAGGCTGTGCTCTTGGGTTGTTCGTTCGGGCCATCTAGCAACGACCAAAACCTCTCATCCCGACCGAAGTGACCCGGTTTTTTCTTGCACGCCGTTTTATGGCGTGCCGGGTCACGCAGCGGAGGGACCCTGGCTTGCTCTCAACACCATCTTGGATTTTCTTCCTGTGGCACAGCTTCTCAGGCTGTGCTCTTGGGTTGTTCGTTGGGCCACTAGCAACGACCAAAACCTGTCATCCCGACCGAAGTGACCCGGCTTTTTCTTGCACGCCGTTTTATGGCGTGCCGGGTCACGCAGTGAAGGGACCCTGGCTTGCTCTCAACGCCATGCCAATCGATGTGATCCGATCCACCCGGCGTCCTTTCTTCCTCTATGCACTCTGCGTCCTCTGTGCTCTTCTCTCCGTGCCCTCTGTGTTACCGTCCCTCTTTCCTCCCCATCAAAAACCCATACTCCCCCGTCGGCGTCAATTCAATCTCCCCCAACTCCTTCCGGTGCACGCTCACCACATCCACATACCACAGCGAAACATACGGCACATCCTCCGCCACAATCTTCTGTACCTCGTTGCTCAACGCTTTCCTCTTCTCTTTATCCATCTCCCCCGCAATCGCCGCCGTCAATTCATCCACCCGCGCATTCCGGTAATGACCGCGATTCGCTCCATCCGGCGGAAATCTCTTCGATGAAAACACCAATCCCAAAACATCTGGATCCGTGTTCGCTCCCACCCAATTCGAATAACTCAGCTGAAAATTTCCTTTCGTCAAATCCGCAAAGAGCGTCGCTAACTCCAGCGGCCGCACTTCCAGCGCCACTCCCACCTTCTTCCACTGCTCCTGCAGTACCGCTCCAATCAATCGCGGCTGCTCCTGTGTGGAAACTTTCAGCGTCACGCGAAACCTCACGCCGTCCGCGCCCCGCGCAAATCCCGCCGCATCCAGCAATTTCTCCGCTTGCTCTGGGTCATACCCGTACTTCCGCACATCGTCCTCGTACGCCCAATGATTCGGCGGCAGAATCCCGCTCGCCAGTTGCGCCTCGCCGCGCAACAAATACTTCACCAGCGATTCTCGATCCGTCGCATACGCCAGCGCCTGCCGCACCTCGCGATGCGCCAGCACCGCATCCTCAAAATTAATTCCCAAATAACCGTAATTCGTCCCCGGCCGTTCGCTCACCAATAAATCCTTCTGTTTTGCCAGCACCGGAATCATGTCCGGCGAAAGGGAACTCATCTCCACATCCGCTGACCCCTTCCGCAACTCCAGCGCCCGCACAATCGCATCCGGCACAATCCGAAATATCACCCTCTGAATGTAGGGACGGCCTTCTGAGGCCGTCCGCTCTTGGGTCTCTCCCCCGGGTGCGGGTTTTTCCCCGGTAGCACTGGCTTCCGCCCGACCCTGGATTCTTGGGTCACTCTTCTCCGAAACTAATAGCTGTGAGCTGTTAGCTGTGAACTGCCTCTCCTTCCACCAATCCCCATTCCTCTCCAACACCACCGCATCATCCTGTGCCTGGCTTACAAACCGGAACGCCCCGCTCCCAATCATCCTTTTCCGCATATCGTTACCCGCATCCGCGGGCACAACCCCCACCACCCCGCGAATCGTGCTCAACGGAAACGCTGCCGCCGCCTCCTTCAACCGGAAGATCACCGTCGCCTCATCCGGCGTCTCCACCTTCGCCACCATCCGAAACGCTCCACGCTTCGGCGATTTGTTCGCCGTATCCATCATGTATTCAAACGTCGCCTTCACATCTCCCGCCGTCACCGCCCGCCCATCATGAAAGTTCACGCCCTTCCGTAAACGAAATACATACGTCAACGGATCCGGCGTCTCCCAACTCTCCGCCAAATCTCCATGTAAATTCATCTCCGCATCGCGCTCCAGCAATCCATCAAAAATCAACGCATCAATCCTCTGCGACTGCCCATCCGTCGCATATCGCGGATCCAGATTCGCCGGATTCGTGTCAATCAAAAACACAATCTCCCCCGCCTCTCTCTTTGCACTCCCACACCCACCCAAAATCACAGCACACACGAGCACCCACAATATGACGCTTGCGGATGCCCCATACGCCGTTTTTGCGCGTGGGTCTTGGGTTCCTTTTCTCTTCACGTCGCGCTCTCCGTGTCCTCTGCGCTCTTCTCTCTGTGCGCTCTGTGTTACCGTCCCTCTTCTCCGTTCCCTCTGCGGCCCCTCTGCTGACTCTCCGGTGAACTCTTTCTCTCTTTCTTTCTGTTTCTCCCTCTCCTCACGCCCAACAAATCTTCCCCAAAATCATCGGCCTCCTCGCCCCTGTCGCGCTCGGCACATTCCCCGGCCTCCGCATCCACGTCTCGTATGCCAGCAACGCAAACGCATACGCTTCCTTCGCCTCCGCCGCCACTCCCAACTCCTCCAGCGCCCGCACTTTCACCGGCGCCAACGCTGCCTCCAACTGCGCCATTACTAACGGGTTCTTCGCCCCGCCCCCCGAAACCAGTACTTCCCCAATCTCCACGCGCGGCAACACAAATCGATTCAACGCATCCACCACGCTCAATGCCGTAAACACCGTCGCCGTCCGCACCAAATCCTCCGGCCGCGCCCGATATTTCTTCCCCATTTTCACCACTCGCTCCAAAAACTCCCGCCCGTAATACTCCCGCCCCGTGGATTTAGGCGGGGCGATCTTCAAATAAGGATCACGCATCAACTCATTCAATAGTCCAGCTACGCACTCCCCCCGCAAAGCCATCCGCGCATCCTCATCAAATCTCTTCCTCCCCTTCGTAAACCGCGCCACCAACCCATCCATAACCATATTCGCCGGACCCGTATCAAACGCCATCACCCGCGGCACAGTCCCTCCAGATTGTGCTCTTGGGTTTCCCAGTTGCACCGTAACCCCAAGTGCTTGAGGGTGCCCCATCCTTCGCGCTGTTTGCGAAGCGTGGGCTCTTATGACCTGATGTGTACCGCTCTCTTCTCTTGGCTTTTTCTTCTCCGAGACTGCCAGCTGTAAACCGTCGACTGCCGACTCTCTCCTCCCCCCCAACACCGTAAGATTCGCGATCCCACCAAGGTTCAACAAAACTCTCCCCACGCTCTCATCGCCAAACAAAACCCAATCCGCGAACGGCACCAGCGGCGCTCCCTGTCCTCCTGCCGCCACATCCGCCACCCGAAAATCCGCAATCGTTGTGATCCCCGTCCGCTCCGCAATCACCGCCGGCTCGCCAATCTGTAAAGTCGACGCCGTCTTCTTTCCAAGAAAGGGAACTGCCTTCCCTTGGTGGAACACCGTCTGCCCGTGACTCCCAATCAACCCCACCTCATCCGTCCGCACCCCAAATTTCCTACAAGCCGTCAGCACCGCCTCCGCAAACTCTTCTCCCACTCGAAAATTCAGCTGACTCAACTCCCCCGCCGTAATCTTCGCCCCTTCCCCAACCTGCAACACCTCCGCCCGCACCGCCTTCGACATCGCCACCGTCACATGCCCAATCAGCTCCCGCCGCACCGCGTTTCTCGCGGGGCCTTCTGCCTCTCCCTGTAGGAACGGCTTGACGCCGCCCTCCTTCTTTCTGTGTAGGGGCGCAGAACTGCTGCGCCCCATGTCCGCACGATCACCAAATCTCGAGTCCCTTCCGCCCTCTTGCGTTCCTCCCCTCCGAAACTGTGAACTGTCAACTGTAAACTGTGAACTCTCTTCCCCCTCCACCCGCGCCAACGCCACTTCAATCCCATCCACCGATGTCCCGCTCATCACCCCGATCACCAGCATCACTCATCCGCTCCTGTGGCACAGCCATCTTGGGTGTGTCTCTTGGGTTGTTGTGTTGTGTTACTGATCTTATCCATATGTCATATACTGGTATGTTATCTAACAATAATAGTTAAACATTCAGACTTCTACCAGCGCAACCTTCCCCATTGGCATCCGCCAGTCGCTTCCTTTTTTCTTACTTGGAGACTATATGGCTCTTTGCCTCTAAATTCACGCACAGCCACAAATGGCTGTGCTACGAACACAAAGTCTCAAAGCTGTCGCTTTGTTGACCTAGACCGTGCTCCGAAAGTTCAAACCGCAGGCCCTCACTGGTTGAAAGAGCCGACGCTGGCAAATTGTTTTCTGAAGGTACTTCTTCGGGGGGAAAGAGAGCTCAACTATTTTATTCTTCGCTCTTTTGTAATCATGCCTAACCACATCCACCTGCTATCTCGCAGCCGGACCCTCACAAAATCTGCTTTTTCAATTCCGCAAGAAGGTTCAGTGCATCCAGCGGCTTAAGCTCATCCAAATCAGCCCCGCGTAACTTCTCCAAAACCTCCCGGTCCAGCGCCGTGAACATCACATTCTGCCCATTTCCATTCCCATTCACCGTCACTCCTGGCGTCAGCGTCTCGCTCAATACATGCTCGCTCTGCTCATGTTTCCGCAGCACCACCCGCGCCCGCTCCACCACACTCCTCGGCAAACCCGCCAGCCGCGCCACTTCAATCCCATAGCTCTTGTTCGCGCTCCCGGGCTCCACCTTCCGCAAAAAAATAATCTCGCTCGGCGTCTCTTTTACACTTACATGAATATTCTTCACCGCCGGAAGCAACTCCGCCAGCTCCGTCAACTCATGATAGTGCGTGGCAAACAACGTCCGCGCCCGTGTCGTCCTCTGTAAATGCTCCACCACCGCCCACGCAATCGACAACCCATCGAAAGTCGCCGTTCCGCGCCCCACCTCATCCAGTAACACCAGACTCGCAGGCGTCGCATGATTCAAAATCGCCGCCACCTCGCTCATCTCCACCAAAAATGTTGATCGCCCCCGCGCCAAATTGTCGCTGGCCCCAATGCGCGTAAAAATTCTGTCCGTAAGCGGCAATTTCGCTTGTCGCGCAGGCACATAGCTCCCCATCTGCGCCATCAACACGATCAACGCCGCCTGCCGCAAATACGTCGACTTCCCGCCCATGTTCGGCCCGGTAATCAACAGCAGCTGCTGCCGCCCCGGCTCAAAGCACAAATCGTTCGGCACAAATCGCTCGCCGCGCTGCTTCAGCAACTCCTCAATCACCGGATGGCGCCCGCCAATAATCAGCAGCTCGCCCGTTCCACTAAATTCCGGCCGCACATAATTTCGATCCGCCGCCAGCTTTGCAAACGTCGACAGCACATCCAGCTTCGCCACCGCCGCTGCCGTCTTCCGCAGCCGCGAAGCCTTCCCCGCAATCCCCGATCGCAAATCCACAAAAAGCTGCCGCTCGATCTCCAGAATCCGTTCATCCGCCGCCAGAATCTTCCGCTCATACTCCTTCAACTCCGGCGAAGTAAACCGCTCCGCATTCACCAATGTCTGCTTGCGTTCAAAATCCGCGGGCGCCAGATGCAGATTCGGTTTCGAAATCTCGATGTAATACCCGAAAATCTGGTTGAACCGGATCTTCAGCGAATTGATCCCCGTCCGCTTCCTCTCACGCTCTTCCATCGACGCAATAATCTGCTTGCTGTGCTGGCTCAAATCCCGCAGCTCGTCCAGTTCCGCGTTGTACCCCGCCTTGATCATTCCCGGATCATTCGCCGTCGCGGGCGGTTCATCAGCCAGCGCCTTCTCTAGTCGATCGCGCACATCCGTTAACTCATCAATCTCCTCATGCAACTCCCGCAGCAAATCGCTGCCGCCACTGGCAGGTGGTGTAACAAAATTCTTCAGCAACGGAAGTTGCGCCAGCGATTTCCGCAGTGCCAGCAATTCTCTCGGCGTAGCCAAGCCTAACGTAATGCGGCTCGTCAGCCTCTCCAGATCTTGAATCCCGCGCAACTCCTTCCGGATCTCTCCGCGCACCACCGTCTGCTTCAACAACTGCGAAACCGCGCCCAATCGATCTTCAATCTCATCCAGCGAAATCAGCGGACGCAATATCCACGAGCGCAGCAATCGCGCGCCCATCCCCGTCACCGTGGCATCCAGCGCCGCCACCAAAGTCGTCGGCCCAACGTTCTTTGTCTCTTCCGTAAAAATCGGAGCCAGCAACTCCAGGTTCCTCACCGACACCGGGTCCAGCATCATCGCATCATGCTGTTCGTAGTACCGGATCCTGTCCAGATGCTGCAGCGCTTCCACGCTCGGCGCATCGTCCCCTCGCGCGGCATTCTCCCGCAGGTAATGCACAATCGCGCCCGCCGCGCACATCGCCTGCTTCTTCTCGTCCAGCCCAAATCCCGTTAATTCCGCCACGCCAAATTGCTCCCGCAATATCCGGTCCGCGTAATCGGAATGAAAAACCCAATCTTCTACGCGAGTCTCCACGCCACCCGCGCCCTCCAGCAGGGAAGTCTTCGCCGTCTCAAACAATTGCTGCGGCCGCGGCAGCAGCGTTTCGCGAGGCCGCAGCAGCAACAACTCATCGCGCAGTATTTCTTCCGCCCGCTCGCCAGAAAATTCCGTCGCCAGAAACTCTCCGGTGGATAAATCCACCAGCGCCAGCCCAATCTTCGCCTTCGCCGTATCCTGCGCCACGGCCGCCAAAAAATTATTTTCGCGCGCGTCCAGCACCGCCACGTCCGTCGCTGTTCCCGGCGTAATCACCCGCGAAACTTCCCGCCTCACCAGTTTTTTCCCCGGCCCCGGCTGCTCCATCTGCTCGCAAATCGCTACCTTGAATCCCGCCCGAATCAACTTCGCGATATACCCGTCCGCCGCGTGGTACGGCACCCCGCACATCGGAATTGGCTGCCCCTTTTCCCGGTTCCTCGAAGTCAGCGTAATCTGCAGCTCCCGCGCCGCAATCATCGCATCCTCATAAAACAACTCGTAAAAATCCCCCAAGCGAAATAGCAGCAACGCGTGCGGATACCGCGCCTTCACGGCGTTGTACTGCTGCATCAAAGGTGTAGTAGCTTCACTCATCAATCCGCGTCTTTTTCCCCACTCGGCGCTCCCTGCGCTCTCTCCTCAGCGTACTCCGCGTAACTCTTTCTTCTCAGCGTCCTCTGCGGCCCCTCTGCTGACTCCGCGGTGAACTCTCGGGTCTCTCCCCACCGAAACTCTTTCTTCTCCGTGTCCTCTGTGTTCTTCCCTTTGTGCGCTCTGTGTTACCGTCCCTCTTCCTCTTCTCCGCGTCCTCTGCTAACTCTGCGGTGAACCCTTGGGTTTCTCCCCACCGAAAGTCTTTCTTCTCCGTGTCCTCAGTGTTCTTCCCTTTGTGCGCTCTGTGTTGCCGTCCCTCGTCCTCTTCTCCGCGTCCTCTGCGGCCCCTCTGCTAACTCCGCGGTGAACTCTTAACTCCGTACTCTTGGGTCCCTCCGAAACTTTCAACCTTAAACTTGCTCCCCGCTCCCCACCTCCTTCAACAAAAACGCATAATCAAACGCAATCTCCTTCAAATAATCGTATCTCCCGCTCGCTCCGCCATGTCCCGCGCCCATATTCGTCTTCAACAGCAAATTATTCGCTTCCGTCTTCAGTGTCCGCAACTTCGCCACATACTTCGCCGGCTCCCAATACATCACCTGGCTATCGTTTAGCCCCGTCTTCACCAGCATCGCTGGATACTCTTTCCGTTCCAGGTTCGTGTACGGGCAATATCCCTTGATATAGAAATAATCCTCTTCCTTCCGCGGATCGCCCCACTCCTCATACTCGCCCACCGTCAACGGCAGCGTTGGGTCCAGCATCGTGGTCAACACATCCACAAACGGCACCTGGCTCAACACCGCCCGAAACAACTCTGGCCTCATATTAGACACCGCGCCCATCAACAATCCGCCCGCGCTCCCACCCTGAATCGCCAGCTTTTCCGTCGACGTATACCAGTTCGCCAGCAAATACTCCGCCGATGAAATAAAATCCGTGAACGTGTTCATCTTTTTGTGCATCCGCCCGGCGTCATGCCAGGGTTTTCCCAACTCCCCGCCGCCTCGCACGTGCGCAATCACAAAAATAAATCCCCGGTCCAGCAAACTCAGCCGGTTCGAACTGAACGCCACCGGCATCGACAATCCATAACTCCCATACCCATACAACAGCAGCGGCGCCTTGCCATTTCGCAACGTATCTTGTCTGTACACCACCGAAAGCGGAATCCGCGTTCCATCCGCCGCCGTTGCATGCAGCCGTTCGCTCTTATACAAATGCTGCTGATATCCTCCCAGCACCGGCTGCTGCTTCCGCAAAAATCGTTCGCCCGTCGCCAGATCGAAGTCATAAATCGATCGCGGCGTCACCAGCGATTCGTAGTGATACCGCACATGCCCGGTGTCGAACTCCGGATTCGAGCTGGTCCCCGCGTTGTATGCCGGTTCCGCAAAGTCCATCCTCCACGAAGCCGCCAGCGCGCTGGCCGCCTCGCGTGTCAAATCCACCAGCCGCAAATGCGGCAGCCCGTCCTCGCGTTCCGTCAAAACCAGGTGCGTCCGGAACGCCTCGCAGGCCGATAACATCACTCCCGGCCGGTTGGGAATCACTTCGTGCCAATTTTCTTTTCCGGGATTTCCTGTCGGCGCGGTCATCAAGCGATAAGTTCGCCCCGCATTGTTCGTGCGTATGAAAAATATTCCTCCGGCCGCGTCCTCCGCGCCCCCGGGATGATGATCCACGTAATACTCATGCTCTTCTTCCCGCGGCTCAATCACCCGAAATGCCCCATCAGCCTCATCCGCTCGCAAATAACGAATCTCGCTGGTCGTATGGCTGTTCAGCACCAACAGCATGTAAGCGCCACTCCGCGTCCTCTCCACATCCATCCGGAACCGCTCGTCCTTTTCCTCATACAACATCTCATCCCCACCAAATCCCTGCCGATGCTCATCCCCTCCAAACGGTTGCTGGTCCGCATCCCCACTCCCCTGTAGGGGCGGCTTTACCCCGCCATCTTGGGGTTCTCTTCCTCCGTGTGTGTCTTCTCCGTGCCCTCTGTGTTCTTCCCTCTGCGCTCTCTGTGTTACCGGGCCCTCTTCCTCTGCGAACCCGGCATTCCTCTGCAAACTCTGCGGCTCCTCTGCTAACTCTGTGGTGAATCTTTTTCCGCCCTCCGCCAATCGGTGCCGGTAAACTTGATACGACCGCTTCGAAACCTCATCCTCCACCACATAAAAAATCGTCCGGTTATCCTTCGCCCAAGCCGCGCTCGTCACCCGTTCCGCTCGAAAGGGAAGCAACTCCCCACTTCGCATATTCTTGATCTCCAGTGTATATTGCCGGTACCCTGTCGTATCCGTCGCATACGCCAGCAACTCGTTGTCGTCGCTCACCTCAAAAATCCCCAATCCCAAAAACGTCTTCCCCTCTGCCAGCACATTCAAATCCAGCAACACCTCTTCTCCCTGTGGCACGGCCATCTTGACTGTTTCTCTTGGGGTTTCTTCTCTGCGCCGCTCAAATCTCGCCCGCAGCAACTCCTCATCCCTCGCCGCCCGCTCATCGCGCAACCGCTGCTCCGCTGCCTCTCTGTTTGCAATCTTGCCGTGTTCCTCGATCACCGTCGCGCCGCTATCTCCTGGCCGCTGATCGCCTCCTGATCCCTGGTCGCTGGTCCCTGATTCCCTCTTCCGGCAATAAATCGCGTACTGCTTCCCCTCCTCCGTCCGCGTGTAATACGAATACCCCCGCAACAAATACGGCACGCTCAAATCCGTCTGCAGAATCCTTCCCAGCATTTCCTGATAAAGGTTCTCTTGCAGCTCCTTCGTCCCGCCCATCAGCCGGTCCGCGTACGCATTCTCTTCCTTCAAATAATCAATCACCCGCGGATCCTTCTTGTCCCGCAACCACGCATAGTGATCCATCCGCCGGTCTCCGTGGATCATGTGCTCCACCGGCTCCCGCAAAGCCATTGGCGGCCTCAGTAGCCCTCCGCCTTCGCCCTCAGGTGACCCGTCTGGTGACATGGACGTCGCCGTCCCTTTGTAATCAGGTGACATGCTCTCTCTCTCGTATCCGTCCGCAGGCCTCATCGGACGCTCCCACAATCCATTTCCTGAGCCGCTATCCTAACCGAACTTCCCACCCGCGCCAATCCACCTTCTGGCGGTGCGTCTCCCGTTTAACTCACACGCATGAGACCCTCTCCGCCTCCTGTGGCACAGCCACTCTTGGCTGTGCTCTTAGGCTTCTTTGTTACCCTCTCAAGAACTTGCGGGGTGGGCTCTTACGATCGAACATCTCGGCCCCTTTGGAGTGCGGTGCCTCGGCACGCTTGAAAACGCAATCCGCATCACCCAAACGCCCGCCACCGCCGCTGTCATCCTGGCGATGCGACGATCATCGCCGAAGGACGTCCTCCGCCAACTCCGCGGCCCTCAGCGGTCTCTGCGGTAATCTTTCTTTCCACTTTCAACCTTCAACTTTTGACTTTCAACTCTCGCATTCCCCCCTCTAAACTACCCTCATGCCCCAGGAAATCGAAATCAAGCTCCCCATCTCCAACCCCAAGGCCTTCCTGCGCACTCTAAAACGCCTGGGCGCCGTCCCCGTCGACCCCAAATCACCTCGCGTCCACGAAATGAATCTTCTCTTTGACACCCCCGACGGCGGCCTCGCCAAGCACGGTCAACTCCTCCGCATTCGCACCGAAACCTCAGCCCCCGAAAAAAAATCCCCGCGCAAATCTCCCGCGCGCTATCTCCTCACCTTCAAATCCCCACCCGAATCCCTCGCCATCCATACGCCAACGCGCCAAAATCGCCACAAAGTACGCGAAGAAACCGAGCTCGTCCTTTCCGACGCACCCGCCCTCCAGAAAATCTTCGAAGGCCTCGGTCTCCGCGGCTGGTTCCGCTACGAAAAATTCCGCACCACCTACAAACTCCCCGCCCGCCACAAATGGGCCGCCGGCCTCCTGATCGAGCTGGACGAGACTCCCATCGGCACCTTCATTGAACTGGAAGGACCGCCCGCCGCTATTGACCGCGCCGCCACCGAACTAGGTTTCTCGCCGCGCGATTTCATCACCAAAAACTACTTGGTCCTCTACCTCGACGATTGCCGCCGCCGCAACCAAACCCCCACCCACATGCTCTTCCCGTCGACGCATTAACGTAGCATTGTCATCCTGAGGCGATCCGACAAGGATCGTCGAAGGACCTCAACCACTGTGTCTTGTCACCCAACCCTCCGCGAACTCTGGGGCCCTCAGCGGTCTATGTGGTCTTCCTCGCATGCTCGGCTGTTCGCCGATCGCCGCGTGCTCGCCCTGAGCCTCGAAGGGGCGCCACCAACCCGCCTCCTGATCCCTGATCTCTGAATGCTGATCCCTCTCCTCACGCAACTTTCTCGCCTCCATCTCCATTCTCTTGTTGACATTGCGCCACTCCAGGTTTATTCCTAACTTCGGAGTGAATTTTCCGCATGAGCGCGTCCAGCGAACTCGAACCTCACCCTAGTTTTCTAGGGCAAGGCAGCAGCCACTCGACCGCTTGGCCCCCGGCACTTTCGGGTACCGCCCAGCACCGTGGAATCATCCAGCAGGATTCCACGCTGCTCGGTCTCGCCCCGCAAGCCGCCGCGCCACAAGGAGTTTCCTCCGCCGGCTGAAGTTTTCTTCATTCTCGGGTCTTTTCGCCCGCGGCCGGCAATCCGGTTCGCGGGCTTTTTCTTTCTTAGCCTGTGTAGCGGCCGCCTTCCGAGGCGGGCTCTTGGGTTAGCTTTTTCCTCGGGTGCTCCACACGCCGCGTTTGCGTGTGGGTCTTGGGATACTCCCGTGGCACAGCCATTCCTGGCTGTGCTCTTGGGTTTCTCCTCCCCCGTGTAGGGGTGCAGCACTGCTGCACCCCATGTCCGCACGGTCGACAGAATTTAGTTCTTTGTAGTGGCCAACCTTCAGGTTGGCTCTTGGGTTGCTCTTTCTTAGGCTCATCCTGACCGAAGTGCCGCGCAGTTTGCGACACGGAGCGGAGGGATCAGAGCCACACGTTCAGTTTTCCGCCCTCCTCAAATGAGGGCAACTCTTTCGCCACCAACTCCGGCTCCGGCCGAGCCAGAAAGGATACCAATGCTCTTCGCCACCGAACTCATGTCCGCCGCCGTTTACGACCCGCAATCCCATTTCGTCGGTCGTGTCCGCGAATTCTTCGTCGAGCCCGCCGAACAACCCAATCGCGTTTCTCATTTCCTGATCTCCCGCGGCCGCTTCCAACCCCTCATCGCCCGCTACGATCAAGTCGAAAAGGTCGGCCCCGGCCGCATCGATCTAAACGTTTCCGAACGCGCCCTCGCAGCTTACACACCCAACGAAGCCTGGCTCGCCGTTCGCAAAGATCTCCTCGATCAACAGATCATCGACACCGAAGGCCGCAAAGTCGTTCGCGTAAATGACGTCGACCTCTCTGAATTTCGCACCAACAATCATGTCGAGCTGCGTATCACGCGGGTAGACGTGGGCCTGCCCGGTGCCGTTCGTCGCCTCCTGCAGGGAGTCGCTCCCTCCGCGCTGGTCCGTAAATTTCAAACCAGACTCCCTCAGCGCTCCATCCGCTGGGAATTCGTCAATCTCATCGAACCCGATCCGCTACGTCGCGTAAAGCTCCGTATCACCCACGAAAAACTCGAAGATCTCCACCCCGCCGATCTCGCCGAAATGATGGAAGAACTCTCTCCTGCCGAGCGCCAAGGCATCATCGCCTCTCTCGACGAAGAAACCGCCGCGGCCGTCCTCGCCGAACTCGACGAACGCCTCACCACCCAGATCGTCGAAAAACTCGACCCGGAAAAAGCCGCTGATATTCTCGAAGAAATGGCTCCAGACGCTGCCGCCGATCTCCTCGCCGATCTACCCAAGGAGACCACCGAGGAAATCCTCGAAGAAATGCCCAATCAGGAAGCCCGCGAAGCGCGCCATTTACTCGCCTTCGATCCCTCCACCGCCGGCGGCATGATGAACACCGACTACGCTTACGTCGGCGAAAAGTCCACTCGCGAAGAAGTTCTTCAGTGGATGCGCAACCAGGATCTGAATCTCGAACAACTCGACACCATCGTCCTCGTCGATTCTCACGCCCAATTCTCCGGCACAGTTCCCGTGGCGCGCATGCTTCTCGCCGCACCCGAACAACACATGTCCGACTTGAAAACCGAGCCGCTCATCAGTGTCACCGCCGACGCCAGCGAAAAAGACGTCTTCGAACTATTCGACAAATACAACCTCCGCATGCTCACTGTCCTCGACGAAACCAACCACCCCATCGGCACCATCACCGTGGACGACGTAGTCTCCCGCCTGGTGAACGCATGACCTTGGCTCGGTCTCTCCGTGTCCTCTGCGGCCCCTCTGCGACCTCTGTGGTAAACCGTCCTCCCCTCCAAATCTTTCAACTTTCAACTTTCAACTTTCAACCCCTCCGCCCATGAACCTCTCCCTCATCAACCACACCATCGACCGCCTCCGCGCCCGCACCTTCGCGGTCTTCTCTCGCGGCAAAAACTGGCGCCGCCGCATTGCCCTCTTCCTCGCCGTCATCGGCCCCGGCATCATCACCTCCAACGTGGACAACGACGCTGGCGGCATCGCCACGTACACCCAAGCCGGCAGCGCCTACGGCTACACGCTTCTCTGGTCCCTCATCCCCATGACCATCGCCCTTTACGTCACCGAAGAAATGTGTGCCCGCATGGGTGTCGTCACCGGCAAAGGCCTCTCCGATCTCATCCGCGAAGAATTCGGCTTCCGCTCCACCTTCTTCGTCATGGTTACCGGCTTCCTCGTCGACCTCGGCAACGTAGTCGCGGAATTCGCGGGCGTCGCCGCCGCCGCGCAAATCTTCGGCATCAGCAAATACCTCGCTGTCCCGCTGGCTGCATTGGTGGTCTGGAGTCTCGTCTTGAAGGGCACCTACCGCCAGGTGGAAGTCATCTTCATGATTGCCTGTCTCTTCTATCTCACCTATCTCTTCTCCGCGCTATTCGCTCGCCCGGACTGGCTCCAGGCCGCGCGCATGACCGTCATCCCCACCATTCATTTCGACACCGGCTATCTCATCACCCTCACCGCTCTGATCGGCACCACCATCGCTCCATGGCAATTTTTCTATCTGCAAGCAGGCTTCGTGGAGAAAAAAGTCAGCCCCCGCCAATATCCGCAAGCACGTCTGGACGTCCTCCTCGGCAGCATCAGTTGCATGGTCATCGTCTTCTTCATCATCGTCTGCACTGCGGCCACGCTCCACGCCTCCGGCATGACCAACATCACCGACGCCGCGGAAGCCGCCAAAGCCCTTATTCCATTAGCAGGGAAGTGGGCTGGCTTGATGTTCGCCCTTGGCCTCCTCAACGCCTCGCTCTTCGCTGCCAGCATCCTTCCGCTTTCCACCGCGCATGTTATCTGCGAAGGGCTCGGCTTCGAAGCGGGCATCGATCACAAATTCCGTGAAGCCCCTGCGTTCTACTGGCTGTACACGATCCTGATTCTCGTTGGCGGCGGCATCGTCCTCATCCCCAACGTTCCCCTCTGGAAAATCTTTATCTTCTCGCAAGTCGGCAACGGCGTTTGGCTCCCCGTGGTAGTCATCTTCATTCTGCTGCTCATCAATCGCAAAGATCTCATGGGCGAATACACCAACACCTTCCTCTTCAACGTTGTCGCCTGGATCATCGCCGTCTTCATGATCATCCTGACCTTCGTCCTCGTCGGCCAAGCCATCTACCAATCCTTCCACCCCCCTGGCTAAGCAACGTGCCACAGTCACTCCTGACTGTGCTCTTGGGTTGTTATCTTGAGGCTATCCGACAAGGATAGCCGAAAGACCTCAGCGTAAACCGCAGCACGACCGCCCCAATCCCAAACTCCCCGCTTCCTGATCGCTGATCACTGATCACTCTCATCGCAAACACCATCTCACTCCCGCCCCGCCGAACCTCCCTGCCTCCTGATCCCTGGTCGCTGTTCCCTGATTACTCTCTTCAGTTAACTTTCCCACAACCACCCATTGCCTCCCCGCAATCCCCTATGCTAACTTTGCGCCGTAAAGGAGTTTCACCGGAAATCACCGTGTCCACCACTCACGACCAACCCCTCACCCTTCCCGCCACGCTTGGACCCGTCACCGCAGAAGAGTCCAGCTTCCTCGAACGTCTCGATCTCACGCGGCTCCCTCGCCATATCGCCGTCATCATGGACGGCAACGGCCGCTGGGCCCAAAAACGCCACCTCCCCCGCGTCGCCGGCCACAGCGCAGGCACGCAATCCGCCCGGACCACCATCGAAACCTGTGCCCGTCTCCATATCGAAGCCCTTACGCTCTACGCCTTCTCTGTGGAAAACTGGCGCCGCCCCAAAGCTGAAATCGAATTCCTCATGCAGCTTCTCCGCGAATATCTGCGCAAGGAAATGCCCCTCATCCAGCGCAACAACATCCGTATGCGCTTCCTCGGCCGCACCGAAGATCTTCCCGCCGCCGTCCAAAAAGATACGCGCGAAGCCACCGAAGCCACTGCGTCCAACTCTGGCATGGTCCTCTCCATCGCCCTCAACTACGGCGGCCGCGCCGAACTGGTCGACGCCGTAAACGCCATCCTCGCCGCTCGCCATAACTCTTCTTCGGTCACCCCACCTCTGGTCACAGAAGACGAAATCACGCGCCACCTCTACACCGCGGATCTCCCTGATCCCGATCTGCTCATCCGCACCAGCGGCGAAATGCGCGTCAGTAATTTCCTTCTCTGGCAAATCGCCTACGCCGAAATCTTCGTCACCGAAACCCTCTGGCCCGACTTCAATCGTGCCCGTCTCCTCGAAGCCCTCCTCGACTTCCAAAAACGCGAACGCCGCTACGGCGGCATAGACGCCGACTCCCCCGCAAAACGCGCCGCCCGTTAAGGCACCGGGGGTCGGAGCTTTAGCTCCGACATTAATCCCGGAGAAGAACCGGGCTTTAGCCCCTGAGGAATCGGCGAATTTCTATCGTCTCGAAATTTGGCGCCGATTCTCCGCGACCTCCGCGTCAACTCCGCGGGCGCTGCGGTAATCTTTTTTCTTCCCCGCCCCTTCCCGCTATAATCCCAACGCCATGCCCACTCTCTCCATCTCCTTCACACCGCGATGACCTGGACCCGCATCGCCACTGCCGCCATCCTCATCCCCGTCGTCGTCGCGCTGGTCCTCTTCACTCCCACTTCGGTCGTCGCCATCGCCACCGCCATCGTCACCATCCTCGCCCTCCGTGAATATTTCGCCCTCGGCGACGCCATAGGCCATCGCGCCTACCGCCTCTGGACCATATTTTGTGCGGTTTCGGTGATTGCGCTCCAGTGGTTGGTCGCGGAAAGGGAACTTAAACTGTTGGGTGTCTACCGGTCCGAGAGGATCGATTGGTACACGTATCTGTCCATTCTTCGAGCTTCGCCGCTGCTCATATTCTTCGGTTTCGTTCTCGGGCTCGCGTGCCTTACACTTTGGACTCGACGGCCTCTTGTTGAATCTCTCCCTGCCGCAGGAATTTCTTCGAGCGGTTTTCTTCTCGTCGCGTTTCCGCTCTCTTTCGCCGTCCCTCTTCACGCCTTGCCTTTTTCGGGTCCCCTGTGGCTCCTCTTCGCCCTAACCCTAACCTGGGCCGCCGACACCTTCGCCTATTTTGCCGGCCGCGCCTTCGGCAAACATCCCCTCGCCCCACACATCTCCCCGAAAAAAACCTGGGAAGGCTCCGTCGCCAGCATGATCGGCTCTCTCCTCGTCGCCTACGCCTTCAGCTTCTTGATCAAAATTCCGCTCCCCCATCTCTTCGCTATGGCCGCCCTCGGCAACATCGCCGGACAAATGGGCGACCTCCTCGAATCCGCCTACAAACGCAGCGCCGGCGTAAAAGATTCCGGGGGCCTCCTCCCCGGCCACGGCGGCGTCCTCGATCGCATCGACGCCCTCATCCTCTGCATCCCCGTAATCTGGTACTACCTAATCCTCGTAAATCCCCCTCTCTCCTGATCGTAATCCACCTAACTCTCCGCGAACTCTGCGGCACCTCTGCTCCCTCTGCGGTAATCCTTCTCTTTCCTGAACTGTCAGCTGTCGACTGTAAACTTCCTTCTGCCTTCCACATCCACTAAACTAATCCCGTCACATGAAAACTCTCTCCATCCTCGGCTCCACCGGCTCCATCGGCCGTCAAACCCTCGCCGTCATCGACTCGCTCCCCAACCAATTCAAAATCGCCGCCCTCGCTGCTGGCACCAATCTCGACGAACTCCTCCCACAAATCCTCCGCCACCAACCCGAACTAGTCTCCGTCGCCACTCCCCAACTCGTTGGCGAACTCGCTCGCCGCCTCCGCGAAAAAAATCACTCTCCTCTCCCCGCAATCCACCACGGCGCCGAAGGCATGCTAGCCGCCGCCACCCACCACGCCGTCGAAATCGTAGTTTCCGCCGCGGTAGGCGTAGTTGGCCTCGCCGCCACCTACGAAGCTGTAAAACTCGGCAAGCTCATCGCCCTCTCCAACAAAGAAGTCCTCGTTGCCGCCGGCGAACTCGTCATGGCCGCCGCAAAAAAATCGGGAAGGGAACTCCTCCCCGTAGACAGCGAACACAACGCCATCCACCAATGCCTCCGCGCGGCCGGTCCCTCTCCAAGTGGCACAGTCACTCCTGACTGTGCTCCTGGGTCTTCGCCTACTGATCCCTCTTTCTCGGGTGCCGCACCCTTCGCTGCGAAGGGTGCGGGTTTAGATTCAACTTACGCAAGCACACATGACTCTAGTTCTTTTTCCGAGACTTCCACGGATCACGAATCACCAGCCACGGCCCACGGCTCCTCCCTCCGCCGCATCATCCTCACCGCTTCCGGCGGCCCCTTCCGCAAAACTCCTCTCAAAGATTTCTCCACCATCACCACCGAACAAGCCCTCAATCATCCCAACTGGCGTATGGGCAACCGCATCACGATCGACTCCGCAACCATGATGAACAAAGGTTTCGAAATCATCGAAGCCCGCTGGCTCTTCGACGCTCGCCCCGATCAGATCGACGTCGTCATCCATCCTCAATCCACCATTCACTCCATGGTCGAATTTGTCGACGGCTCCATCCTCGCGCAACTCGGCCCAACGGACATGCGCATGCCCATCCAATACGCGCTCACCTATCCCGCGCGCCTCCCCGCAAAAGATATCGCGCTCGATTGGTCCAAACTAAGGCGCCTCGATTTCGAAAAGCCCAGCACGCGCCGTTTCCCGTGCCTCCGCCTCGCGCGCGAAGCGATGAAAAAGGGAGGCGCTCATCCCGCCGCGCTCAACGCCGCCGACGAAATCGCCGTAGCCGCTTTCCTCGAAGGCCAGCTCCCATTCCTCGGCATCCCCGAAGTAATCGAACGCGTCCTCGCGCGCACTTCAAAAATCCGCCTCAACTCCATAGAAGACGTCCTAAACGCCGACGCCGACGCCCGCCGCCAAGCCCGCGAAGAAATCTCCACCCTCTCCTCCAAATCCTTTGTCGCCCGCTGACGCCCGCATTGCCGCAATCTCTGTAGGGGCGGGGCTTGCCCCGCCCTCTTGGGTCCCTCCATCTCTCGTTCTTGGGTTTTTCTTGCTTTTCTAGGGACCGCCTTCTGCTTGCCCTGACAAAGGAAGGGAGGCGGTTCGCCAACGATCCGCAGCCACCAAACAATCGTGCTCACCTCAATCGTTCCTCTCCCCTCCGAATCCGTAAACTCTGCCCACTCCCAAACCTCTCCGCGAACTCTGCGGCCCCTCAGCGCCCTCTGCGCTAATCCTTTGCCGTGATCCTTCCCTCCTCGGTCCCCCCGTATCCCCATTCCCCTTTCGCTCATCTACTCAATCGCGGGTAGGCATTCTTTTTCGCTTTATGCGAAAATTAGACTGTCGTTCAAGGAAGGCCTAATGGCGAGTTTGGATGTAATCTTCGGTTTCGTCCTGGTTCTCGGTGTTTTGATCCTCGTCCACGAATGGGGACATTTCATCGTCGCTCGCCTCTTCGGCGTCCGTGTCGACGTCTTCTCCATCGGCTTCGGTCCCCGCCTCTTCGGCTTCAAATGGGGCGCTACAGACTGGCGCGTCAGCGCCGTCCCTCTAGGCGGCTACGTCCGCATGGCTGGCCAGGACATCACCGAAATCGATTCCGGCGATACCAAGCCAACTGGCGCTCCCGATGAACTCATGAGCAAGCCCCGCTGGCAGCGCGCCCTCATCTCTTTCGCCGGCCCGCTCGTCAATCTCATCTTTCCGCTCTTCCTGCTCACTGGCTATTTCGTTCTTCAGGGCGAACCCTATCCCGCTTATGAAGACAAGCCCATGGTTTTTTCGGGTGCGTCAAAAGATTCTCCGATCGCGCAAGCTGGCGCAGTCAAAGGCGACCGCATCATCTCGCTCAACGGCACGCCAAACCCAACTTGGGGCGCGCTCGAAACCGCTCTATCGAAAGCTTCGTCCGACGCTTCATTCCACATCGTCGCCGATCATCAAGGCACTCCCGTGAACGCGCAATTCAATCTCACGTCCACGCAGGATCCCTCGCAGGTCTTTGGCTATCCACCGAATCCGGCTATCGTCAAAGAAACCAGCCCCGGCCTTCCCGCTCGCCAAGCAGGCATCAAAAAGGGTGACGTCATCGACGCCGTCAACGGCCAGCATGTCGACAACTGGTCCACCATGACGGAATTCATCCAGCACAACGAAGGCAACCCTCTGCAACTCACCGTTCTTCGAAACGGCCAGCCCATCAACTTCACCATCACCCCGCAGAAATCCAAGAATGAACGCGGCGAAGATTCCTGGATGATTGGCATCGGCCGCACGCAAGAATT
>Ga0210383_10000540_pt1 | contig 34737 bp, 40 predicted proteins | sample IncBWC14OmetaG_FD_160072 | JGI IMG/M metagenome (GOLD analysis project Ga0210383, IMG submission 160072) | Forest soil microbial communities from Barre Woods Harvard Forest LTER site, Petersham, Massachusetts, United States - Inc-BW-C-14-O ... | reverse complement strand
CCCCCTGGTCCCAGAGGAAAAATATCTCCCTGAACCCACTCTCCATTGTATGGATCCCACCCTCCAGCTCCTTGTATGGCAAGAGCTTGATATGCATAGCCACGAGGGGGGGGTGGTAATTCGCCACGGTGATCAGAATAGGGGAGGTGGGGTGGTTGAGGACGAGGAGACATTCCACCGGAAGTGGACGTAGGGGACATGAGCGCCGGATCAATGGACATGATGAGGGGTGGAGCTGTGTGTGCTGGACGAGCTGACAAACCCGGGGAAGGCTCATCGTTGAGAATACGGCTGAGGGACATGGCTAATGGAATCACAAGATTTTGTGCACGCAATGTGTATTCTCCCACAACGAGACGAGACGACAAGATTGCAATTGCAAGCTAGCCTCGTGTAATCACGGCCAACCCGAACAACAGCAGAAAAAAGTATTGGACTACTTTTGGACAGTAGCGCGGTGTTGAAGATTGTGAATGTCGAATCACAACCAAGGGTGCTTTTCGTCGTGTCAGTCGATGAGGATGGCGGGACAAGGAAAACTGACCAAGGGGCAGAGGGTGGGAGTCAAATCAATGGGCTTTTTCAATTCTTACGCATTTACATCGGACTCGTCTCGTTGGCTCGAAACCCGAAAAGGAAAATTCCTTTTCGGCCCTGTGCTGTTCTGAAGTGCACATGCGCTATCAAGTTTCACAGCTCAAAATTACTCTTAAAAACATGCGTTCAATGTGAGTTTGGGCGATAACTTTCATATCAAGTTTGGAATATCATCTTTCACCATTCAGTGTTCAGCGAAGCGGCAACACTCGTGCAATTTTGTTCTCTCACTCATAAAGGCGGTGCCACTCGGTTCGGGGTCCCTTAGCAATCCCATAGAATCTATGCAAATGTTTATACAAAGGTGAATACCGGTGATCCGAGGACTGCTTCACTACACGAATGGCTAGAGGTCCTCACAAATGTGGTGTAGACGTGTCAGGGTCAGGATACAGCATCAACTCAGGACGAACTTTCTGGTCAAAATCTTCTGGCGTCAAGAAGCCCAATGCGACTGTCGCCTCTTTGAGTGTTGTACCCTCTTTGTGTGCCTTTTTGGCACACTTGGCAACATCTGACGAAATGCGTGATTAACCCCTGCAATGGATGAGAAGGATAGAAACAACACCAACTATCGTAACCTAGATGGCTATTAAGAATAGTGGCTAACATGAGAGATTCGTTGAGCAATTGGTTAATCCGCCTTTCGTTCGCTTCGATGCCAACGATACAATTCTTCGTTAGTGAGCGCGAACCTTTGACGAAGGCATTTCATTTTGCAGCCGCGATTGTCAACATGAAGGTCACTCACCATCAGACAATAAACGAATGCTTTGCAGTACATTTTTGATAATGACAGGTTTGAAAACATTCAACTTTTGTCAGCCATCCGATCGCGCATCAGTGATAATCCATGCAATCTATAAATAGCCACCGTACCTCAAAGTGTCCACTTGCCCCAGCTATGCTCACAGTTGTTTGATTTCCCATAACCTGCGCAGCAACCATGGTAATGGCCTCGCACTGCGTCGGGTTGACCTTTCCGGGCATTATGCTGCTGCCAGGCTCGTTCTCCGGTAGGCTCAACTCGCCGAAACCACAACGAGGACCAGAACCAAGGAGTCGAATGTCGTTTGCGATCTTCATGAGAGAGCAGGCAACCACGTTGAGGGAACCGTGAGTCTCGACCAAAGCATCATGAGTGGCAAGAGCCTCAAACTAAAATGAAATCCATTGTGATCTGTCGAGGGTTGTAAGGGCTTTGGCTTATCTACCTTGTTGGGGGCGGTCCTAAACTCCAGGCCGGTGATCTTGGAAACTTCGGCAGCAACCTTGACGTCGAAACCTTTCTTCGTATTCAAACCCTGTAGAATAACCTCCACCACTGGAGCTTAACTTGTAACTGTGACATACTCACAGTTCCGACGGCGGTGCCGCCTTGTGCGAGAAGACTCAGGCGCGGCAGTACGTCCTTGACCCGATCGATGCCATTGGAAATTTGTTGAACATACCCACTGAACTCTTGACCGAGGGTAAGGGGAGTTGCGTCCTAAAGAAACCATGTCAGGGGATAGAGAATTGAGACCCAAGATATGCAGTGACCTGTAAATGAGTACGCCCGATTTTGATAATGTTCTCAAATGCCTTTGCTTTTGTAGCAAGCGCATCACGTAGTCCCGTGAGGGCTGGAATAAGAGAACGGTGGATTTCGGTCACAGCTGCAACATGCATCGCCGTTGGGAAACTATGGACGGTCGATCACCTTCAAACCAACTGAAATAGATGAACAGTACATACGTGTCATTGCTGCTTTGACTCATGTTGACATGGTCATTGGGGTGAACTGGTTTCTTGGAACCGAGTTCACCACCGAGGAGCTCAATAGCACGATTCGAGATGACCTATTGCCAAACAGTGTCTGGGTTAGAACAGGGTGCTTCGCATTCCCGAGGAGAAAAGGTACCTCGTTGACATTCATATTACTCTGTGTTCCACTTCCAGTTTGAAAGACGACCAAGGGGAAATGCTCGACCAGCTTTCCAGAAATAACCTGTCATAGAAAGTAGCGGAATCGTCACTTGCTCAAAGAGTTGAAATGTAACTATAACTACTAACATCGTCAGCGGCCTTTTGAATTGCCTCTCCGACCTTGGGATCCAAGCCGTAGCCGACATTGACTATGGATGCGGCTTTCTTCAGCACCCCGAACGCTTTTATTAGAGGAGGGGGCAGCCGTTCCGTCGGTCCCCCGATATCAAAGTTTTGTAGGGATCTGGGGAAAGGAGAATTGATACAGGAATCAAATAAAATCAGAAGAATTGAACCTTTGTGTCTGAGCACCCCAGTAACGATCGGAGGGAACCTGAAGTTCGCCAAAGGTATCTTTCTCAACACGGAATTGTTGGTTTGACTGCGAGTAACATGAGATTCAGCAGGTCTTCTCGAGGTTCCGACGGTGCCTACCATAACAGATGTGGAGAATAGTCTGCAGGTTTGATGAGTGCTTGAAACTTGAAGCTGGAAGGGATGCCATCACGTGAATAATTTTTACAGCTGATAGGGGATAGGCTCGAGCTCTCACTCTGCAGATGCGCGATATTCGAACAGTGGTCATAAAGCCAGAAATGAAGATCCAGAGGCTGGTAATTGCGCGAGGGAGGGTCCTTGCACTGGGATCTATCTGGAGAAAGATGACATAAACGACTTTCTCCTTCCGAATTCCTCCGTTGAGTGGCGTTAAACGTTAAACATTAAGGCAGTTAAACATTAAAGGTACAACAAAAGGTACAATATTAATGGTTGTCATCGCGTCGAATGACATCAACCGCGTACCAGTGGCCAATATCATTTCGACATATGCATGTCCCGTAAGCCAATGCAATCATACACACTTTCTGATTTGTGCAATGCAGTGAATGTCACTGCAGAACCTTTTTCCGACTGATAGTAATACGTTGAACCCGGACGTGAGTCAGGGAATGAAGATTAAGATCGAATTCAATATCAATACTGTATCAATATATTATTTAATGGAGAACACCACTGACAGGAATTCTCGGATCGGCTATTGAGTGGTAATCACGTGTAAATCGGCTATATAACATTCACGTCTTATGCCAGTGTCGCTTCACTTTTCGCCCTACGCTCTCGAACATGGCTAGCGTAGCATCGCAGGTCGTTTTCCACCCCCTCGTCTCCCAAACCTTGAAAATGGGTTCTACAACCCTGGGCCGGGACAAGGTACTACATCAAGCGTTCCTCCAGAGATGTCGTCTGACCACAACCTCACTCTAGACCTACCGCACCGTTCAATATTTCTCTCGTGTCGTTGTTTGGTATCTAATCTCTCGGGGTAATAAACTCGACGCAGCTCGGTGGAGCGCTCTCAAATCCCACCTTGGAACAGCCAGGAAGTGTATGGCACTTTCACCCCCCAGTCTCTGGTGCTTCTACTTACTGTACAATGTCTAGTATTACGATTGGGGAAACCAATGGAACATCTTCAGGCAGCCTTGCGTGCCAGTCTCACCCCAGGACCCGCTGCGGAGCAGGTTGTCAACATTGGCAGACAACTGGGGTACTTCGGGTACCTCACGCTCGATGCCTTTGCCTGGGTAAGTTCATTCAACGGTGATTTTATGAATGCGCTCACCGAAAGTTTATTGTACAGGCAAATGCAATCAAATTCATCACCCTGGATCCCGAAACCGCGAAGAAAATTAGCAGGATTTCCAACCGGTTCTGGCTTGCTGGAATTCTATTCAGCATTACCAATGCCATTCTGAAGGTAAGCCTGCCAATTGTGCATTGAAACACCTAGACCAAACAGCTTTTCACGACGCATATCTCAAGACTGCGAGATTGACAAGCGAGTCCAGGAAGTTGCAAGCTTCGAGGACCGAGAAGGACCTTGGGGAGGAAGCTGAACGTGAAACAAAGCTCAGGTCTCTGGCAGCGTCAGTGTTTACTCCCTGACCCCCTTTTCGAGCACTATATTGACTCGCTGTTGTGGAACAGCACCCTTGCGGCGACTCACTACCAATTCTACATCGACATCCTTGACGTGTGGAACCCCGCAACAAGTCTTGGCTTCGTTGATTTCAATGATGGTGTTATCGGTGGCTTTGGGTACGTCTACTACTTTCTTGTTCAGGTTTGCGGTCACTTAATACCTTACAGATTCATTTCATCCATTTTGGCTTGGCGTAAGCAGTGGCTGGCCGTCAATGGCAAGTAAGCCATCCGTACAGCTCTAGTGAGGAGGCACTGGCATGTCGTTATATCTTGCATACTACAACTCATCCATTCCTTGATGTTGTGAAAAATATGTACTCCCTATGTCAATCTCTTCTGCGTGAATGAAAGAGGGTTCGACAGCTTTCAACAGCGTTATGTAATACGCCAGAATGACTGGAAACGATGATCTAGTTCAGCGAGCCAGTAGTAATCGCAAGTGCACCTATCGGATGCAACAAACAGGCGAATCCCCGGACGTCGTTTGTCCCGCAACGTCCTACAACAATGAGTCCTGACCGGTTCGAAGTTGCTCCTGTTGTTGCTGATTGCGCAACCGTAGATATTCAACACGGACTAGTTCCATTGGCTCCGGACCAGTGCTGAATGTTGACAAACGGGCCCATTGCACAAAACGTTAAGGGTAAGCCATACATAATAATTATAAACTCACTATTGCTTCATGCAATCCTGTAGGAGTTGGAGTTTGTTTTTGCATGCCCAGGCAACGGAAATTGTCCGTCCAGTGGCGCAATCAGCGAAGTCTGGGGATCGAGTGTTGAGGTGACGACGACACTTGGTTAAAGAGAGTAGAGATTCACCTTTAACAACTGGATCGCATTCCTTTAATGCTCGCGCCTTGGTGATCTTGAACAGAGTTTCCTCTTCCCGACGCGACAGAGCGTTCATTAAGCACAAGTTAGGCACCAGTAGTACCAGTAAGTAGTAAAAACTTGAATCAGCGAAGGCTGGCTTTGTCACATTTAGACACTGTAGACAAACAACGGCAGATTCCGACTGACACAGTGCCAGTCACGGTGCCAGCCTTCAATTCGTCCAAGTCAAGTTCTTATGACCTCCCTTTTACGCACCACTCGTTTGTATCGAGCTCACGTCCATTTTCGGTCTCTCGCAACACCATCCTCATCGACGACAAACAATTTCAGTCAAACGCTAGCCGACGGTCCTTCTCTGGATGAATTTGTCTCGGGCGAAGTCCCCGATCGCATCGTTCTCGGTAACATACGAGGGTGAGTGACACACGGTCCACCCCCCTTACTACTTCGTCTGTAAAGAATAATACATAGACCTCGACTGCCTGCCCATCTCAAAACGTCTATCCCGTCAGGAGCATCTTTCAACAAGATTAAAAAAGACCTAAGAGGACTAGGACTTCATACAGTCTGCGAGGAGGCACGGTGTCCCAACATCGGTGACTGCTGGGGTGGAAAGAAGGGTGCGACAGAAACAGAAGGGCGGAGCGCTGCTACCGCAACGATCATGGTGGAGTCCAGCTAAACTTTGTAATATTTAGAATTCATGTTCACGATTATTGTTTTCAGTTAATGGGCGATACGTGTACTCGTGGTTGTAGATTCTGTTCCGTAAAAACGTCCCGAACACCACCTCCCTTAGATCCCCATGAGCCAGAGAATACAGCGGAAGCTATCAGCCGGTGGGGCTTGGGATACATCGTTCTGACCAGCGTTGACCGTGATGGTGTGTATAGATAATTTGCTTATCACTTGGATGGTGAACCTGATTCTCCTTCAAAGACCTTGCCGACGGAGGCTCCCACCATTTCGCCGAGACCATCCGGAAAATCAAGCAGAAGTATGTGGTCCACTGAAGTATTTATCTTAGATCCTTACCCAAATTTCTGTAGAGCTCCCCAGATACTTGTGGAAGCACTAACAGGTGACTTTGCTGGTTCTCTGTCGCAGGTGTCGCTTGTCGCAAAATCCGGTCTTGATGTCTACGCCCATAACATCGAAACTGTGGAGGAGCTCACACCCTTTGTTCGTGATCACCGGGCAACATTTAGGCAGAGCCTAAGGGTACTCGAGCACGCGAAGAAGGCGGGTGTACGTATCACCAAGACAAGTATCATGCTTGGGGTTGGCGAGACGAGTGAACAAGTTACGGACGCTCTTAAAGGCCAGCAGATTGCTATGTTAGATGTGCAGGTATAGCTCACCTCCCTACAGAGTTACGTAAAGTGGATGTAGATGTCGTCACATTTGGCCAATACATGCGGCCAACGAAACGACATATGAAGGTTGACCGCTATGTGGAACCTGCCGAATTTGATCGCTGGAAAGAGGTCGCAGAGGGCATGGGATTCCTGTATGTGGCTAGCGGGCCTCTCGTGCGGAGTAGTTACAAGGTGAGATTCGGGAAAAACTCTGCAGTTGAGTGCCTATTGACGACATTTTCAGGCGGGAGAGTTCTACATTGAGAATGTTTTGAGGGGGAAGGGAAACGAGAACAAAGCAAAGAAGCTCGTGGCTCAGGAATATGTCACTAAAGAGACAAAGGTCTCTGCATGAGCGGATCATTATCCCGCACATCCACATCAACACATCTCAACTCTCATATGTAGACTAGATTGCGTTCACGATGTTCGTGGATGCATACAGCATAATTGTCTGATGCTTTCCTTGGAATCCAAGGTGTTCAAATCGAACCGTCGAAAAGAGACACTATAAAGGTGATGAAATTGGAAACCCTGGCAAATGCCGTATTTGAATCGCCGATGTGTCCCAGGACCAAACGCAAAACCTTGTTTTTGCATATCAACGCAAGTCCAGCCATCTCTCTTCCGTCAACATGGTGAGCCTGAATTGTGGACATAACCAAGTGTGTCAACTGATGCTCGCTTTAGGATTCTTCCAAAGCCCCCGTCAAACTCGCAAAAGTTATCAAGGTTACTGTCTTACCATTACCATGCTCTGAATGCCTCTAATTGCCAACGTTCTATAGGTCCTGGGAAGGACTGGATCTCGTGGAGGTGTTACTCAAGTCCGTGTAGAATTTATGGATGATACTTCACGGACAATTATCCGTAATGTGAAGGGGCCCGTACGGGAAGAGGATATTCTTGCTCTCCTGGAGAGTGAGCGTGAAGCACGGTATGTCGTACATCCAGAGGTTGTAGCACTTCATGTCGCTGACCTGGAATTTTTTCTTCAGTCGACTCCGTTAAAGTCTATTTCGGTTTCTGCTTAGCTTCACATCGTCCCCCTTTCTCCACATTACATGTTATGCGAATTTATCACGCCTTCCATCAAGTGATATTCCCTGAATTCTCAAAACCGGTGCAAAATGTTCGGGACACGAAATTGACAAATTGTGTTGGACAAGTCAATTTGATAACTTGTCGTTCACCGTTCGTAGATTACGTGCAAGCTTGCGCCATTTCATGATCAATTACCACAACGTGGTGTGGCGATGGCCGAAATACCTGACTGATCGATCTTCTGAACTTTCAGCCATCCTTGCTCTTCATCACACATGAGTCCTAAAGCTGCGTATGTGACCCTCCTCACCAAAACCGAATACTTGCCTGGAGCTCTCGTCCTAGACTATGGTCTTCGTTCCGTTGGATCGCGGTACCCTTTAGTTGTAATGGTTACCTCGTCCTTGGAGCAAAATGCTAGGGATGTGCTCGAAAAGCGCGGTATCCCGATGGTTGAAGTCCAAACCTTGCAACCTGAAGAAGGTGCTCACACTCTCGCCGCTCATGATGCAAGGTTCGCGGACACTTGGACAAAATTGAGGTATGTCAATCCTCACCAGTTTGAGATAATGAACGTCAACGAACTGGTGACCTCAGGGGTTTTGAACTCATCGATTACGAAGTATTCCATGTCTCCCGATGATTCTGTGACCCAGTGTACTAAACTAAGAATAGCGCATCGTCCTTCTCGATTCGGATATGCTCGTCGTGAAGAACATGGATGAATTAATGGATCTCGAGCTTCCCAAGGATTGGGTCGCCGCCGCCCACGTTTGCGCGTGCAACCCGCGTAAGCTCGCCCACTACCCCGACGATTGGTATTATCGATTCCCTCAAAATCTCCGAGTTCTTCTCATCTAATCACGGCAAACAGGATTCCGTCGAATTGTGCCCATACGGCTGTCGCCCACCCAACTGCGCCCCCTCCACCGGTCTTAGAGTCTAGTCCACGCCCATATAACCAACTCAACTCAGGCACCGTCGTCCTCCATCCCTCATTGGAACTCTCCAGCGCTATTGTGCATTTCCTGGCGACTTCCACTGACGTCCCAAAATTTAGTTTCCCCGACCAGGATCTCCTCACCGCATTTTTCAAGGGAAAATGGAAGCCGCTTCCCTGGTACTATAATGCACTCAGGACCTTGCGAAGCAGCCACCAACCTTTATGGAGTGACACTGAAGTAAGGTGCCTACATTACATTCTTCCGGACAAGCCTTGGCATACCAGGGTTGGGAAGCCTGGGACTGGTGGGGAATTCGAGACTGTTAACAGATGGTGGTGGGAGAGCTTCGAGAAGTTGGGAGAGCAGATGCAGGGTGTTGATCAGGAGGGGTGGAAGTTGGTGTTGGCTCACGTTGATTTAGTCAAATCAACATAGGAGAATTTTGGCAAGCCCATACTTCTGTTGTTCACACTCTTGAGTCCCGTTATATGTCGGTTTGGACATTTCGCCTCATGCTCAGATAAAACACGCATCATTGAATACAACTCCTCGCAATAAACATACGTAGGGATCCCAGGGCCCGGGTCAAGCACGCCACGCAACATGGACTTCGTCCGTTCGAAACCTGGCCACACATAAATCAGGTCGCGTTCTGTATCATCTGCTATATCCTTCGCTCACCGCTGTGTACAAGTACTTTTTGACAAAGGTGTTTCATGACCCATGCGGAAACTGAGGAGGCCCGCTTGAGCGATCATGATCCCATTGTCGATACAAAATCTGTGCTTTGGTCAGATTGAGGACAGAATTATGGACAAAAATATGCCATACCGCTCGTCTGTTGCGAAAACCTGTCCACCACGTTCATGTACCATAATCCCCATCATTTCCTGAAGTCTTTCATTACCTGTATGGAAAGAGACTTAGTTTGATCTATGTACAAACATTTTCCCTGCTTACACCCTACACCACCCACTATAAGAACCTCCTTGCTGCCAATATGAGCCATGGCACGTTCAGTAATTTCAACGAGCATAGCAAATACTGTCTCCTGGAGGGAAAAACAAAGGTCGGCAGGGGTAATGATATCTTCATCATTTGCGGCTATTGGTTTCCCGTCCCAACGGAACCGTTTGTCCGACGTGTATGCCTCTGTCGATGTCAGAATTCCCGACAGACTTACATCCATCCCTTTGGTCGTGTATGGTAACGTCAGGAAACGATTTCCTCTATGGTTCACAACAATCAATCTCACATGCATACCACTGAAAACGAACACGAACTTCTTCGCTTCTTGTTCAATATTGTATCCTGGGCTGGGGTCGTTGCTCAGGTTGATAACCCTCGCAAAACGATCGAGACAGTTACCGACAGCGATATCCAGCGTCTCACCAAAGATTCGATAACATTGTCGTGAATAAGCGATTACCTGGGTGTTCCCGCCTGACACGTAGAGCACGACGGGGTTCTGAGCTCCTGTGATGTCTCGTCCCATTTCTATATCTATTGGGGGTGATCAATCAATTCACTCGAGAGGTGTGACGACAACATACGACCAACACAGTGGTTCACACCAACGAGGGGTTTATTGAACAGAAGGGAGAGCGTTCGAGCTACCAAGGCTACGGACTGTAAAGGAGCGCCCATTCCAGGTCCTTGCAATATTGTGTCATTCAATCAGCTCCGGCAGAGAATAAAGGTCGAATACCTTTCGTATAGCATATACAGTCAAGATCGTGCATGGATACGCCAGCCTTTGCGAGACACTCATTGATTACTTTCAGAGCCCATTCTCGATGATGCAGTGCAGTGTCCCGTGGTTGGAATCCTTCACCAGGAGGAGTGATATAAGTATGCCGGATGTTAGATAGGACTGACGTAGATCCATCTTCAGAGTGTTTGATAATACCCGCGCCAAGCTTGTTCGCGGAACCTTCAAGACCAAGGGCCAAGGATGGTCGAGCTGTGGTAAGATGAGCAATCCCATACACCTCGCAGTTCAGAGATCTGGACCTGGGGCTTTGAGCGATGATGTTTTGGGAATCCGCCGTGGCATGTTCAAAGAATCTCAATTGCGCCAAGAGTACCAGCCAGTATCAGCCTCGCAGTACTAATGTCAAAGCGAACTTGGAATGAAAAGGCCTAGGTGAGTCAACTTTAAATAAGTGGCACTAACTGATATATAACTTTCGGGAAAACAAAATGGGGAGAATAATGTGAGGTGCTAGGTCGTTCAAGTTGGATAGGTGAGACTCGGGGGAGAAATATTAATTATACTGAAATTGTCTTTAGGAACGCCCAGTAGGTATTGTCTCGCGTAGGAGTGACTAAACCAGAAGTCAAAATTGAAAAGATACAAAGCTCAGTGAGATTTTCGGCCGCATCTTTTTCTCGTACTGGCCGCAAAATCCTCACCATGGTCATCATGGTCATCTCGTCTTCGTTTTCCTGGTGAACGCGAGCCCGAAACGGTGGCGGGAGTCCCTTGCGCCGCAATCAAGTGAGCGTAAAGCTCTTTGTCAAAGCCAATGCATTGCACTTGCACACAGGGCACCCTCAGTTGACCATCATCGTATTCCGAATGTATTAGTTCGACGGCCCGGGGACGGGCATCCTTTGCCCTCTCCTTGGTTGTCTCACAATATGTACGTTTCACCTGATAGAATTTTCAGAGCCTGAATCAACAGTGGTAATAAAACTCACATCACTCGAGAGGGTGCTCCATTCTTGTTTTGAGAGCGGATCGACACGCACAGCACGATAAATCCCCACATAGCTCATTAATCGTTGAGAACGGCTTGTCTCCTTTGTTCCCACAAACATATTATGGATCTCAGGTTCAGAGAAGGTGTCCCTCTCGCCTCCAAGCCCAACGAAGATATATCCGTGTTGTCCTGGGGTCGAGGGGCACCAGGGGTTATGATCCAAGTTCGGACAAAGATAGCATGAGATTCCACGCCGCAACGAAAATCCCGTCTGACTCCGAGAAACTCTGGGAGACACTGATCAGGGTAGAACAGATAAACTGAAACAAGCGACATACTTTACAATTAGTGGCTGGACGCTGCCCCCTAATGCTGACGCCAATAAATTTCGTGTGAATGACATTCGCATACTAGAATCATCGACAATGTCGGAAATGATTGGTGGGAGTGTTGCCAAGGCATCCCGACGTGCTTTTGGGACGGGAGTAACATATGCAGGGCAGATTTGTGAAGAGTGTTCCTCAACAATGGTCACGTCATCATTATGGGAGAGGTCAAGTACTGGCTTGATATCTAGTGGTTTACTAGTTGGAAATGGTATGCGCCCTGGTGCTGGGGTGCTTGATCCTGCCATCGAAGTCGCTGATGAAATCCTGGTTGGTCCAGCAGGAGTACTAGACGGGGCGTTAGAGATACTGGATGGCACATTTGTCGTATTGGGCTGCGCGGGGACGGGAACATTACGAACCTGTATAAGTTAAGGAAAATGATGTCGCGGAAACAAATATTCAAAGACTTGCCATATTTTGCAACTGCGTGATGGTCGCTACCAGTGTCTTTTGGGCGTCCTTGGACTTTTGAAGACTCTCGCGAGCCGAAGCCAGTTCTGCCCGTAAATTGACGTTCAGTCCATTATCTGCCTGGGCTGAACGCTTCAGCTCCTGTATCTAAACCAGAGAGTGAGTCACAGGATAGATATAGATGAGAAATCGACAACACACCTCTTTCTCCTGACAGAGGATCTTGGCCTTCAGATCGTCGTCGCACGGCCCCTGCAGGTTTTCATTCTAGAATTCAAAACCAAATGAGGAAATCCATGCTAAAATAAATCCAGAGATGATATACCTGTTTGTGCAAAATTTTGGATTTCAACGTTGTGTTCTGGAGCCGCAATTCCGTTACTTCGTTCAACTGTCGGAAATCATTACTCCCCGACAACCATTAAATTTTTTAGGTTAACGAGTATACTCACCTGCTCCTTTAGCTCATCGGTTTCGCGTTTAGTACCATCCAAAGTGGCCTGCAGCTTGATGGCATTCTCTGACAGCGAATCGCGCTGGAGTAAAAGTTGCGACTTCTCTTGGAGAAGCGTCGCATTCTGGATCTTGAAGGCAGTGATTTTGGCTTCCGACGCGTGCTGCTATTCCACGAATTTTCGTCATTATCTAACAACTGACGCGTAATTTAAAAAAAATAGATTTCAAGCAGACCTTCTCCTTGAGCTTCGCGTACTCATGCCTGGCTTTTTCCAGGCCCATTTCCGCTTCTCGGAGCTTAGCCAGCGCCTCCATCCGTTGCTCGTCCGAGGGAGAGGTGGTGGACGAGATAGAAACCACTGGTTGGGAAAGCGTCAGGAGTTGCTTATTCTCTTCCTGCAATATATTAGCTCGGGTGCATTGCTCGTCACACTGGTACGTCCAATTATGCGTCAAAGGAACTGCCGTATACCGTGTATGATGATACGTACCTGCTCTTGAAGGACTTGAAGCCTTTGCTTCAACTTTATCACCTCTTCAAATGCATCGGAATAATTTTTCAGTACCGTGCTCCAGAACTGGTCGCCCTCCATCTTCGAAGTATGGTCAGCCGTTTGTCACGACACACGGCGTATAGTCTGTTTGAATCAACCTTGAAATTTAAAGGATCGGATTCAAAGTTGAGAATTATGCGATATTGTAAATAATACGCGTCCACGTGATGTAACGCGATTCACACCTCGACTCGACTAGCAGTTCATTCCAAAACAGTTTTGAAGTTCATGGCCACACGAGAGAGACAAGGTGTTTTGCATAGTTCGTGGAACGGGACCAGTATGCGATGGTAAAGTATCAGATTCACTCTATTTCTGAAGTAATGAAACCATGTCAACGTTTTTGTCCAGCTCCTCAGAGCTTCGCCTTAAAGCATAAAAGTTAATGGGTTCTCAAGGTAACCTTTGAACGCCGTCATCCACCTCGCAGCAATGGCACCATCCACCGTCCGATGATCTGAGCTGAGCGTCGCCTTCATTATCTGGGCAGTTTTGAAGCCACGCTCTTCCTCCGGCGCAGGAACGAGGGTGGCCTGTGTCGATCCGACAGCGAGGATGCACGATTGAGGTGGATTTATGATGGCGGTAAAATGTGAGACGTCAAACATGCCGAGATTGGAGATTGTGAATGTTCCACCCTGAAGGAAAGTTTATCATTTAAGAATTCTGTAGGGAAGGAAGGAGGTCACATGCCTGGTAGTCTGAAGGGGCCAATTTTCCATCGCGTGCTTTCTTTGCGAGGGCCTTTGTTTCTGAGGAAATCGTGGCTAAACCCTTGGTGCCTGCGTCCTTGACTATTGGTGTGATGAGACCGGTGGGGGTGGCGACGGCGACAGAGATATCGGCCTTCTGGTATCTGAAAAGAAAACACTGCCAAATTACGATGCATCCTTCAGTGGTCAGGAAACGATCTTACGTTCGGATAACCTCTCCAAGCCATGCTGAATTGGCTTCCGGCACATCACTCAACGCGCAGGCAACAGCCTTAACGATAAAGTCATTCACGCTCAACTTGGCAGTCTTATCCTTCTCCGTCAACGTCTTGTTGAACACCTCCCTCAACTTGAGAACCTTGTCCATGGTAATATCAATCGTGAGGTAATAGTGCGGCAATTCCTGTTTGGATTGTGTAAGGCGGGTACCAATCGTACGACGCATGTTGGAAACCGGTGTGTCCACGTAGTCTGGCAACTGCGCTGATGGAGCTGTGGATGTGGTAGCGCTTGCGGCCGACGGTGCTGAGGGCTTGTATTTCTCAACATCTTCCCGAATGATTCGTCCATCAGGACCTGTACCCTTCACTTTGGCAAGGGGAATGCCACGCTCCAGAGCAATCTTCTTGGCAATTGGAGAGGCAACTATACGATCACCTGTTGCAAGTTCGGCCCTCGACCCTTCTTTGGGCTTGGACTGCGAGGTCTCGGATTTAGTGGAAGATGGGGGCGCTTCGGCTTTTGGAGGTTCGGGAACCTTGTCATCTTTTGCGGGACCTTCCAAGGCAGCTTTGGTGGCAAAATCAGCAACGCCAGATAGATCGTCACCCTCCTCGGCGATGACCGCGATGGCAGAACCGACAGGAACATTTTTGGCGCCATCTTGGGCCTGAGGAGGGAGTTAATTTAAGGAAAATAAAGTGGATGTGGAAGGATCTTACGATGATTTTAGCAAGGATTCCATCGTCCTGTGCCTCTACGTCAATTGTGGCCTTGTCTGTTTCCTACGTGAGATGTAACGGTTATAACAAGTGGTAATAAAAGTATGGAATGCTCACAATTTCAAGAAGAACGTCTCCGGTAGAGAACGCTTCTCCTTCCTTCTTCTTCCATGAAGCAATACCACCCTCCGTCATCGTAGGACTCATTGCGGGCATATTAAACTGTGCGAGGGAGTTTCTGCGGGTAGAGACATGGAAACCTGGAAAAAGAAAGATGTTAAGAGGAAGAATACCCGTGATATAATGGTAACATACGCCGTGCAAAAATGCGAACAACAGAGGACGCCATGGTCGAACGAAAGGATGCCAACCACAGAACTTTGTCACGACAAGCCTGAGTCGACCGTGACGAGTCCGAGTCCGAAATCCGAATGCACCCGGCATATGCCGGATGATCGGTTAGTGTGACGGTCACGAATTGGATTCGGCATTACAGGCCAAGTACAACTTGAACTTGAACTGCTACCACAGTACTAGTGCTACTCACATGGCCTCCGATATAGTGCTACCAGGTCAACCCATAACGTTGCCTCGTGGGCCTCTCCCTTTGCTTGGGAGTGGAACATACACCAGGGATGGGCAAGTGAGGGCAAGTTTGGTTGGTGTGCCGAGTATCACAGGATCTGTTGGTTATATTCTTCCCATGTCTTTTGTGCCGACTTGACGATGATGGATCCATGTTTCTGCCAACGGTATCTTTACTTTGCATCTTCCAGACTCTGGCAGTTTCTCGTGTGCGGCCTCATCCCCCAGCACCCAACTCAGTTGTCCTCGGATCTGTCACACGATTGTCACCGTTACAAGCCATGCTATCGATATCTGTAGTAGACGGTGTTCCTCTCCCTCCAGGCGAGGAATTTACAGGGGTCATTCGCACTCAGGACGTCAGAGCCACTGAAAAGGACAGGGTGAAAATCGGCGACTGCTTTCGGGGAGGGGATGTTGTTCGAGGTCTTGTGGCAAGTCGGCACAAAGCGTGTGACGATGTTGTAGTTCACAACGTCATATTTGGATAGATTTCTCTGGGAGATGCGCGAAGTTATTTTGTCACTACCGCAAGAAACGATTTGGGGGTCATATTTGCAACCAGTGAAGCTGGTGAGCCGACTGAAGTTGATTGCGTTGTCTTTTCTCATGTTGTTACAGGTGCCACCATGGAACCAGTATCATGGCAGGAAATGCGATGTCCGAAGACTGGCAGGATTGAAAGGCGCAAGTGTGCAAAACCAGAGGGACTATGATACGGAATTGTAAGAACATAGGAAACAATGGGGCTCAGTAGGAAAAAGGCAGTTTGCCAGTGAACGTTAACCGATGAGTGTTTGAAGTGTTTGAACGTCAATGAACGATGATATGTATACGTACTGAGTGCAGCGCAGGCAAGTTGTATCCGAATCGGGCGATGGTTGCAGTCTCTAGAACAAATACATGCAAACTCCATCCAAATTAGTGGTCTTGAAAAATCCAGCAACGTTTCAAGGATAGTTGTATAGGCGTGTATGCCTTGATTTAAATTCACATAAAAAATGCCGTGTATATCTTGTGTCTTACAGTTACCGGAATTGAAAACGAATTGCAAGGGCGTTGAGTAACGATGAAGTTGCGCGAGGTCTGTCGCGTGATGCCACTTGACTTCAGACACCTTTTCTCAATCAACCTCTCATCAAGAACTTCAAAAGCCACAGCCTGGGCCGTTTAGAATTCCGTAAGAACCTACGTAACTTGTTCTATTATTCTCTAATATGGACTTCTCGATGCTCACATTCATGGTTCTAACTCGGTGTTCATAGAAGGTCAGCATTCCGTCGGAGTACTGCCAGTGGAGATACAGCTATCGTACTCATTATGTTCACTTGAAGCTCAAATTCAATCCTCCACGTCACAATTCTGTATTTGTAGATTCACCCCCGGCTCGTCTGCGGCAATGTGAACCTGCGTCTCGGCTGTTTCTTCCATGAACGCACGCTCACCAGCCTATTCTATCCAGAACTGGCCTTCGCTCTATGGGCGACTCGAAACTTTTTGACCCACATCCTCACGACGATTCGCCATCCGACCATTTCATGGCCCTCCTTCAAGGCAATGACGTCGAAATTGAAAAGTACCAACATATGAAAGCCGACTATGCCAGACTTCAGAAAGAACGAGAAGACCTGGCCGAGATGCTAGCAGAAACTCGCGCCGAACTCGATGACTTTCACCACGCCAGCAAGGAACTCGAAGCTGAGTTGGAGAATGAGCTACAGAGGACAGAGAAAGCCCAACAAGACCTCAAGGTTAAAGTAGCCAGGGCCGAGACGGAGAAAGATGAATGGAAGGTGTGTCGTAGCGTCTGGCTGCCTATGAGTAGGCTAATGGAACCTCTATACTGTAGTCAAAGTTCGTGTCCCTTCAAACCACCCATAACACCACAACAACTTCACTCCAACGCGAACTTGACAAACTTCGGCAAGAGCACCAGCTAACAAAAGTTCAGCTGCGAGAACTTGAAATGGGCAATGACGATTTGGAGAGGAACGAGCGAGCAGTGTCCTCAAGCTTGGCTGACATTGAAGCCAAGTATTCGCGTGCGCTGGAGGAGAAGATTCTGCTTGAACACGAGTTACTCGACAAGGCAAACCTCGAAGAGGAATGCCAGCGACTCAAAGACGAACTAAGAGGTAATTGCTATACTTGTTCTGCTCGAGAGCATGACTGATACACAATTTTCTGCTAGATTCCAATGTAGAAGTATCGATCCTCAAAGACCAACTAGCGTCATCATCCAACGCGTCGTCGACACCGGAAACGATGTCGTCAAATGCACCTTCCTCACTTTTCCCTCGTATTTCCCCTCCTTCTGATGAAGATAATCTACTCAGAACACCGCCACCACCCGACCTCCAACTATCCGAATTATTCCCAAGCTCGGAAAGCCTCCCCACAGTGAATACCCCTCGTGTGCCTGCGTCCTACCTCGGAGGTCAATCAGCCCTCCTCCAGCACGCAGGCTTCCAGCCTTACAAATCTAGCATGTCTACTCCACCGAGCTCCTCGTCGGGAATTTCCCGCGCAAAAACTCTCCCCTCACTATACAGCCCATCTCAGGCTAGTCCACGTACGCCTGTGGCTCGTCCGCCTGTTTCCCGGAATCCTTCGTCGGCGAGCACCAGCTCTGCAGCGAGTGCTGTCCCAAGTACAACATCGAGAAGTAAGGGGGTGCAGATGGTTTCCGAAATGCGGGCACGAGTGCGGGTTCTGGAGCAGAAGATTCATACCCGTGTTCCACGGTTACGTATCGGAAGTATCACAGGTCGACCAAATGCAAATGCTCTCGCCATGTCCACAGTGGCGAATGGAGTGGGTTCCTCGTCGTCCTCGTCCTCGAGTAGGTCTGCAGTGACCAAAACTAATGGTGTTGACCGGCCTGCCAACTTGACAGCGGCACAAAGATGGAGTGTTGATTCGCAGAGACGCTCTACCGATGCTGAAGACAAGAATAAGAAGAACCCTTCCGCTGACTCGTCGGGATGGGTGCTTATTATGGAGGATTCGCCATCCCCGCCTAAAGACAAGGAAAAGGAAAGACGAAGAGTGTCAAGTCCCTCTGCCCCTACAGCATTCCGCCCAGCTGCATCTACTTCGGCTGCACCCCCTACATTCGGCTCGAATAAAGCTAACCCTTTAAATCAAAGTACCATACCTACAGGCCTACGTCGACCCCAGTCACGACTGTCGGGCGCCAGCCTCAGCACAACAGCGACATCAAGTTCCATCCCCACACCTTCATCACGTCCCGCTACACCGACATTCCTGCCGATTCCGACTGGGGGTCTGTACGCTTCGACTGCCGGGTTGACTGGACTTAAACGTCCCACTGGTCCTGGGGCCACCCCCCATGCCCAACAGAAACGCTCATCGTTGGGATCGAGCACGGCAATGCCTCCGCCGTCAAGTGGCCGTTTCAGTCCCCGTGAGCGGCCAGTAGCAATGCCGCCTCCTCGACCTGGTTCAGGCACTCCGTCATCCACCAGTTCTTCGAAATATAACAGTGATGGCGGCAAGGCTCTGCCGCAGATACCAGGGCTAGATACGAACATTACCATGCGACCACCATCCAAAGTACCCTCGTCTGGAACCTCAACCTCGTTGCTCTCGAAGAGCAGGATTGGCAGACCGGGTAGTAGTGGCCTGATTGGGCGGAGGAGCACTGGCGATGCTGAAGGCGGCTTCTTGGACGCAAAATTGGATGGAAGACCAAGGGCTGGCAGTACTACTGCTGCATTTGGAAAGAACGGACCTGGCCGTGATTAATTTTCCCTCGATTTCTCATTTCTATTTTCTCAAACTGTCCCATTATTTTCCATCTTCATTTATGTTTCTTTCCTCGCATCTTCCCTACCCACTGGAGGTAACCACTTGGATTCGGTTCGACCCTCATTCCTCGATCTAGCGGATCGATGCATCACCCTAGTCTACTAACGACCGACACACTCATTATCTCACAATACCTTTTATTTTATTTTCCAGTTCTGCCTCATGACCCCGGCTGCAACATAATGTCCTGTTGCTACTAGCCACGACTCTATGACGATATTTTCTCATCTTATAGAAGAACGCGTTTCTCTAGTATGCCTTACAGTAATTGGATTCTGGAACTTTCTTGGAATTTTTTCGTCCCTTTTCCACCGTACCATTACATCCGACAGCCATTAGTTTCTACCCTCCGAATGCACTTTAGTAGTATTTCAAAGTTTGTTGTGCTCTAATTAGCCCGGTGGAATATACTCTTCGTCACGTGTTGAGTTGAGTAACCTGGTCCAAACGACTTGGAGTCACCTAGTGTCACATGTCACAAGTCAAGAGCATAACCCTGACTCGGAGAAGTGGTACTAATACTACTAGTAGTGCCATGTCCGCACCCAAACCCCCACCATCGCCTGTACCCGAACGCTCATTGAACCGTCAAGTGGTGCTCGAAGAAGACGAATATACAGCAGCACTGTCCCACATTATAGCCCGAGACTTCTTCCCATCTCTAGTCCACCTAGATGCAACCAACGACTACCTAGATGCGCTACACTCCCGTGACCCACACCTAATCGATGCCTCCGTGCGCCGTCTTGAAGAAATCAGCAGCACACCATCAGCTACACGTCACCGAGCATCGTATCAAACCCCTTCGCAGACTCCTTACAGGGGTGGTCCTTCCGAGACACCATTTCGCACCCTGCGAGGCGAACCACCGGCCAAGCGAGCACGGTACGATACTGAAATCAGCCTCGACACTTTCCAAGCTCGGTATACATCCGAGGACAACTCGAGCTTCACCCAAATTTTAGACGAAGAAAATAGGAAACGGAAGGAGAGATGGGCTTGGGCTTGGGATGCACAAAAGAGAGTCGAGGAACAGAGGGAGAGATTGATAGAAGGGAGGGAGAGGATGTTGATTGAAGCTGCTCCGGTTGTTGGGGTTAGGGAGAAATTTATGATTGAGGTTCCCACTCCTGCTGGCTTGATTACAGATGGGCAGGTGGATGAAGAGAAGGGTGAGGAGGAGGAAGTGGAGGCTCAACTTCAGGAAGAGGAAGTTTCGGGGAAGGGGAAAGAGGTAGTGATAATGGACAAGGAACGAGAGGAAGATCTAGAGGTTGATGTAATGGCACCGAAAAAAGATACTCGTTCCGCTGGAGTGGATGGGTGGAAGTTCAAAGTGTGTCGATTCTCAACCTCACGTTCCGCAGGATTGTTGAGCTCAAATTTCATAGACTCGAAATTCTTTGATGTTCTCGCCTGATGCAGACGAATCTCCTTACCATCCTCCAGCTCTCAATCTCACAGAAGCAAAGGGTGATCCGAAGGCTATCAAGTATGGAAACACTCGCCTACCAGAACAAGATAACTCGGCTTCAAGTTCCCGTGGAATCTCTACTCCACCGAGTCCAACACGGAGTCGTATCGACGCAGCAATTTTAGGCACTCCGTGTAGGTATCTTCACGATTCCTGATCGCATCTGCGCTAACATCTCTACAATACAGATCGACCAAAGTCGCCCACAATAAACAACTTCTCCCTCGTACCCAATCTCCCCTCACCCACACCATCCGAGCTCGGTCCATCCGCCGTGAAACAGCTAATGACGTGGGGAACGCTAAACGCCACCCCTCGAATTATCTCCCAATCAGATGATCCCGCAGAACTATCATCCCTTCCCCCTCCTAACACCCCATTCCACCTCCCGGCGCACTCCTCCCGCGAAATTATTTCCCACAAATTATCCAACGCCGCCTCCAAAAACCTCCGTGCCAAAGCCGGGTTGTTGGGCCATGGTCAATTGGGTCGGACACCAGGCATCTCGAGGACGCCTGCTGGAACTGACAGCGGTAGCAAGAAAGGATCGATGGCTCCGCCGTCATGGACCCCTCGGAGATCGGATGCGGCTGGGAATTTGACGCCTGCTGCGAGGAGACTATTAGATAGGAGTACGATGGGGACTGCGGCGGCTCGACGGGCTGAGGCTATGGAACGGATGGCAGGGTGGGATGGGAGTGCGAAGGGCAAGGAAAAGGATCTTAATCGGGTGAGGTGGACTCCGACACCGAGTCCCGTAACAAAGAGGGGGTGAGGACGTGATGTATTGGGATTTCCCGTTGATCAGTGTGTGAACCCTTCACCTGGGAGAAATCTGGGCGACCAAAAGCACCTTGTATAAATTAGTTCCGTAATAATACACATTATTATATAGATGAAAGGTCTGTCATGCTTCTGAAACTCTCCGGCGTTTAGAGTCATGTTGTTCCTCGTCACCTTTAGCCGACTTTTCCTCCACACTTGTCCGTTTCTCTACCACTTTCGTCTCAGATGCTGGATGATTCGCCGCAACGACTGTTTTGGCTTTTTTCTTGAGCACGATCCCTTTAAGCGGCTTCTTATTGTCCTTCTTTATTGGGACAGAAGCGGCTGGCTTGACTGGGGCAGCCGCAGGTGCTGGCTTCCCTGCTGGCTTTGGCGCAATCGGTGGGGGATTATTCGCTGCACTCGTTCGCGCAGCTACAGCTCTTTGATATGACGATTCAAGTTAAGTATTAATTGCGATATAATGGATCGAGGATGCGACGCACTCTTTGAAACTTTTCACTTCTTCCCCGTCTTTTTCTTTGCGGTGTCGTTCTTCTTCTTCTTGCCGTTCTCGTACTGAGTCTAGAAACATAATTTCATCTTCCTCCAATGCGCGGAATTGGTTGGCTGATCATTAGATCAGCACGCCAGCATAGGACACGGAATAGCTTGATGAACCTAATTTCGTCTTTTCCTCCCACTCCTCCTGTTTTGCGATCTACGATCCATGCAAGTTTCAGAACGTGATAAACCAGCCTGAACCCAGACTCACCTTGTTCGCAGCGAGTTTCTATGCGCCATATCAAGATCAAGAGTGAAGAGTCAATACACCCTGTCCTCTAGAACAGACATAGTTTGATTCCAAGTACTCACTTCTGCAAGACTTCTGCCATCATAAGAGTCCTCAACGGGTTGCGGCGGAGGCTCCTGACCAAGTCTACAGGATAGATAGTTCAGCCTTTCCACATAAGAAGGAGCGACAAATAACATAAAAGAGTAGAACCTTGCATATGCGGCCCTCCATTGCTCGTCCCGTCTCGCCTTTGCTGTGTCGATCTCGTTTTGAGATACAAAACGTGAGCCTACAATGCCTGTGGACAGGGAGGGTATCATGGATTCTTCCATTGCCGTCGACTACTGAGTCGAGAATAAGTTTCAAACTTTCCAAACTCGATCCGGTGTTCTATTAAACTGCCGACTAAGACACCGCCGTCCTCCGCAGTGGTCAAGCTATACATCAGACTCACATGCACTCACAGACTCTCAAGAGAGCGAGACGCTGAACCAGGGCCTTATGGTCTGAAATTTACTTCAAAGTGCACAACAGCGATCTACACACACTACAGAGTGTCTGATCCAAAAAACATTTCGGTCACACGCGGTCAATCTTACGCTGCCCGCACCCCTGCTAACTTGCTTGGTCTCCGCCTCGTATGACTCTTTCCTCTACTCGCCAAAGGACCCCCTCTTTTCCCTCCACCTCCAGCCTCAATCATGCATCCAGCGTGCGGCGTCCGCCTCCAATAACCGTCATCACATCTCCTCGTGCGTCTCTGATCATGTCCTATTCACTTTATCAATCTCTTATTATTCATACAGCATGGGCCCGGGACGAACCTCCCTCTCCAAAAGACCAGACGTCCGTAAACGACTCTCATCTCGTGATTGAATCACGGCCATCCGATGTTGCATCTCATCATTCTACCTATGCCTCAGATCTTGGTTCTCGGTGGTGGGCATTCACACTCCCTCGACCAAGGGAACACCCTCCAGTCCAAGTCACAAGTTCCCCAAAATCAGAGAGGAAAGGATTAACATTTAAAGACCGATCCATATCATGGCTACCGACGTCCGCCATCCGGGAAGGAACATCCTTTTCGCGCCGAGAGAAAGGTCCAGAGGCTGCTGCAGAGGACGAAAATAATCGGGACTGGAATCTCAGATTATCACTCCCCCCACCAGTAGCTCCATCTCTCACATTGGCACACAATATCACACCAGGATGGGAAACGCCATGGACCGCGAGGGTTGCTGCCCAGGGTCCTCGGGCGCGTGATAATCCGTATTTTCTAGGAGACGAAGAGGAAGAATCCGACGATAGCAACAAAAATGCAACCCTTTGGCAGATACGCAAAAAGAGGTTCCGAGCTTTTATTTTAACGAACGCATATGTTCCATTGGTAAGCTTTATATACTTACAACACGGTCATTGCATTAATGGTTCTCCAGCTTTTTCGATTCGTAAACATCACGTTTACAACATCTGCTCTCGGTATTGCAATTCGAATGCGACAATGGGAGATGCAACGCAACATCATGGGTGCTGTTGGCAGTTCTCCGTATGTTTTTTAAAAGATGCATTGAAATATACTGATTGGCACTTACTTTAGCACCCTTGTGATCATCTTTGCCCCTTTGACTCTCGTGCATGTTATGGTCGCCATCTATGTATGTGTACTTGAACATCCTGTCGGGACATCCTCACCTACGTCTTTTCCTAGCTGGAATATTTCGGACGTCCCTTGGGTCTCTGGCGCACCTCCGCCAAACTTGCACACACCCTTTCCGAAGTCCTGTTTATCTGTGCATGGTCGGCAGCCCTTTCTCTATGTTTCGACAATTTCTTCACCTCCCGCATACCCTGCGCCCCGCTATCTAGCACGGCGTGGTACAATCAACTCCCTCGGCCGGCGGAGACTCCTTCAACAGATCTGGGCATCACCGAGGAATCGGCCGGCGACAGAATATGCGACTATATGCTCGCATTGATCTGTCTAGTCGGTGTTGGTCTGCTGATGTATTGCACGAATCTCGTCATCAGTCTGTTTAGGATATTTGAGAAGGTCAAATACCATCCAGCCGCCGCTTCGCGATCCAGTTAGTGCACAACACACAGACCTTTCGATGATGCACGATTCGCCCGATACTTGTATTTTTATGGCCCCTCGTTCGATTTCGCGCTACCTTCTTTGTTTGCGATTGGGCCCCCTTGTGAAAGGATCATTTACTATCCTCTCCAGTTCGGTCTATTCTCTGGTCATGATCATGGACATAGCGACGCACTATTCATACCAGTCCCTTAATCTTACAGCAGCTAGCCTTGTCCCTGCTGTGTATATCATACTTGTATTGTTGCATCCAGATGTCTCTCCCATTGCTTACATACATTATTGGTATTCGAAATACACTGTATATGTATGTGCAGCTGCAATCTTCCATTAATTCCATTAGAGGTCGGGGGAGACCGCCAACTACTGTCTTACAGTACTTGCGTCACGTTACGTGCTACCGAAGAACATATCGCCAACCCTTCTCACGCACGCAGTTTCAAAATGAATGTCTGTCATCGGGGACGACACTATTGAGATGGACACACTAGCAACCCACCCTCGGCGTCCGAGTCGCAGCTGGTCAATGTCCAGGGGAAAACCCGTCTCTCCAGGTCCGGCAACATCGCTAGACAAGAAGGACTACACCATCGGCATTGGGCTGCTCCTGATTGTGGTCTTTCTGTGGACTTCATCTAATTTCTTGACACAGGTAAGATGATCTTGTGTCTGTGTGTGTGTATGAGGGTTGGTTGTTCTGAATACGGAGGTCATGTTAGGATCTTTTCCAAGGTGGTTATGAGAAGCCGTTCCTGTGAGTTTCTGGTCCGCTATTATCCTCCGTTATCATCAGACTAACGGCGTACAGTGTAACGTATCTGAACACAAGCGCATTTTCACTTTACCTCCTGCCCTTCCTCGTGCGGAAGCGGTGGAATCGACGTCGAGACGCGGGGAATGGCGACTCGGTCCGGCGCGGTAGGTACGTTATTTCATTCTGGAATCTGACCGGGGTTAATAATCCTCATACAAGGGGAGGCCAGGAATATCAGCCACTAGTGACCGACCCAGATACAGAAACGGAAACGGAGGTGTGTTCTGAGATTCACAGCCTTCTGTCTGGGGGCGATAATAACACGGTCAATTAGTTTGTGCACGCCCCAACTATATTTGCGCCGCCTGACACATCGACAGAGACTGGTCTGTCGCCTCTGACGATGCGGGAAACCGCGAACCTAGCCTTCATATTTTGTTTCTTTTGGTTCATAGCCAATTGGTCTGTGAATGCTTCTCTCGACTACACAAGTGTCGCCAGTGCAACTATCCTGTCCAGCATGAGTGGTCAGTTACCTTCTCTTACTTTTATTCAGCTACCTCTAACACTCGTCGGTTAGGATTATTTACACTGGGAATCGGACGGCTATTTCGCGTGGAAAGACTCACGCTTGCCAAGATTGGAGCAGTGTTGACCAGGTATGTTTGCCAGTACATGTTTGTCGTATCAATCTCCGAGTTATAATTGATAAATGGTAGTTTCGGAGGTGTACTCCTGGTATCTCTCTCCGATTCATCGCAACCAAAACCTACGGGTCACCCACCTTCTCGCCCACTACAACAGCAAGCAGATTGGCAGGCGTTGAGGCCAATATTGGGTGATTCGCTAGCATTGCTTTCAGCCGTCTTCTACTCTCTTTATGTCATCTTACTCAAAGTCCGCATCCGCTCGGAATCCCGCATTGACATGCAGCTCTTCTTTGGGTTTGTCGGGCTCTTTAATGTGCTGTCGTGTTGGCCCATCGGAGTCGTTCTTCATCTAACTGGAGTGGAGACCTTTGAACTGCCGAGCACGGGGAAAGCAATCACCGCCATCGTGATAAATGTAATATCTCTGTTAGCTTACTACTCGTTTCTTATGTCGACTGATTATCGGCGTTGTTAGATGGTGATCACCTTGTCGAGTGATTACCTCTATGTCTTGTCCATGCTTAAGACAACTCCACTCGTGGTGACAGTTGGCCTCAGCCTCACGATCCCCCTTGCAGTCATTGGAGATTTTTTCCTCAGTAAACCTACACGCGGCCAAGTCATTCTAGGTGCCATCCTGGTCTTGATTAGCTTTATTGTCGTGGGTGTGGATGACACGAATACTCGGAAAGAAGAGGACATGCTCGAGGAAGATACGGTTGATGATGGGCGAGGGATGCAGGGGCATTTGAGGCTCCGGAGAGAGGTCGAATTTGGAACGACTGAGTGAACGGACCTGCAAAGGACTTCACGGTGGATCTGGATCTTATTTTCTTGTTCTATTTAATATTATAGATCTGCATCTAATAATAGATTGCAGAAACTTTTTTTTTTCATATATTTATTCAGGAAGGCTTTGCCAATTACGAACAAATAATCTTTATCGTCAACCCAAAATTTGCTTTCCACACATCCGAATGGTGAGAACTATCATAACCTTTCCGACGGATTGTTCTTGATTGCTAATTTTCCACGCTTTAGCCTAAGGAACGTAGAAGACGCACAGCAGCCCACGACCCATCGGTCAAGCTTGTCAAGCGTCAATTTGCCGTGCAGGATAACGCTGTAGAGCATATTGAGATCGGGACCGCTGTCGAGGCTTCGGTATGCTCAGGATCAATCCCCATTGTTTAATCAATACTTTTTAACCCAATGATCGTAGGGTGCAGATGTCTTGAAATCTATGCACCAAGATCCTCATATTGTTCTCACCAAGAAAGAGAAACAACATCTGAAACGCGAGGCATTTATGCAGCGTAGGTCTAATTCATAAGGATGGGACCTCGGATGCATTGACATTCCTACTCTGCCCAGGGCTTGAATCGACCCAATCCCCGTACTCCAAGTCCCACAACCGACGCCTAAAGCGGAAAGCAAAGGAACAGTTAGCTGGGGGTTTGGGTGATATGCATGTCGCAATCGGTGCTCTTGAAGACGATAATTTAACCATCGGGGATCATGATCAGCAATCAGTAGAAGCGAATGCTAAAAATTTCGTTCCAAAGGAAATCAAACTGAAACCAAAAGTGAAGCCCGGCCAAATAGGTGAAGGTAAAGGAGCGCCTCTCAACAAGTCTCAGCGTAAACGTGCACTGTATGTCCACTGTTCTCCAAACTGATCACAGGGTCAACTCAAACTCAATTTGTTTATCTCCCCATCTAGTCAACTGGAGCGGCTTCGACATCCATTGATACTCTCTAACCCAGAGTTCGCTTCGAATCCGTTCCAAACAATACGTACTCATGCCCAAAACACACTGTTAAAGCACCAAACTCCTACTTGATATATGATAAATCCATTTGCCACGCCAGCGTTAATGGAACATCAAAATGGAATCTAAACTGTGATTCTTTTACTCATCATCCTAGGTGAGCTCAGTAGTTCATTCAAGCAATCCCTAATCAAAATTTTACCGTGCACTGTTCAACAGGAGAAATGCTGTCGCCACTAATGGTAGTCAAAATGCGTTTGTATTGTATGATGACCGTAGTAGTCGATATTATAGTATTCATTGAAATACGGTATGATTTCTCGGGAAACGGATGCTTTCCACCAAACATACCTCCTGTGCTTTTATATATTCTTGAGCAAATTTAAATTGTAATTCCGCAGTCCTGGTGGACATTGAAAGAAAATATAAGCTAGATGGCATTAAGGGTATATATATTATTGCTGTGTGTTCCAGTGCAGAAGTACACATTAACGAGTGGTATGATTAAATGTCAGAAATGCAAGAATTATAGAACCGAAAGATAATCATTTAAGCAAAATTCAGGGAAATATTAAGATGAGGCGGGAAGGTCTAGACACGGCCGCTTATAAAAAGGGGAATGCGTAGCACAGAGCGAAGAACTCAACCCTCGCCCTCATCGCCACCGCCCATCCCTGCGCTCCAGACAGTACTTCCACTGTCACTGCCACCAGGGCTCCGTCGACTCCGCCTGCCTCCGAAATTTCTTGGTGCAATCTCGGTGAATCCGCTGCTAGCTCCCTTTGCGATCTCTGCACTCAAACTCCGCTCGTGTGCATCCAGTGCAGCCAACGAGTTTTCCGCCTCAGCATGCTCCAACGCCTCCTGCGTTAGGTTCGACGGCACCCCGATTCCAAGCCCAAGGCGAGAATTATCGCTGCCATTTAACGAAGGCGTCGAGTGGACGGATGACGTATCCGAATTGTCCGTCGTGGCTCTCGTTCCAAAGAATGAGAAGCGTCGGTTGTTGTTTGTGACTGAGGGGGTCGCTGGCGAGGAGAAGGCCTTCTGCATGGGGACGGCTGTTGCAGGGGACGGTGATTGTGGAGGCTGAATACCCATTAATTTCATCGTGGCATTCAGACGTTCTCTCTCCCTTCTATCTTCCTCATCTTCTTGTGTGTCTAGTTTCCTGGCACCCGTGACGGAGCCAGGTTTCAGCGTCAATGGACGCAAACTGGGGTCAGGTTTCTTCTCAGCACCGTTGAAAATAGAGAAACTTTTCCAGTCAAATGATAACGAGCGGCGTTGGGTCTTCGGATTGGGAGGATTATTGAGCTTGGGAGCGGCGATAAGGGGAGGCGAATTAAAACGCGAAGTGTCGAGCGTAGGCATCGGATTCGATGTGGAACGTCCAACAATAACGGATTGCGGCCGGCGCTTGGGTGGTGGTGGTGGTGGTTGGCTTGCAGGAGAAACCTTGGCAGATTTCGAATGAGAACCTGCAGTCGATGGCGTAGTAGGATCCTTCTCGTAGTCCACGGCTAGGACATGCTCGAAGCCCTCTTGTGATATAATCCGATCGATGATCTTGGAGGCATAAAGCGAAAGGGCTTTATTTGCGTCTTTCAGGGATTTAACCTCCGTACGAAGCGCATCAACGTCATTCGTGGAACCACTAGGTTCCAGTCTAGTATCCTCAGATGAGGATACTTTTCTGGTGTCTGTGCCTTTCTTGGATCGTCTACCCTTGCTATTGAGAAGAGAGCGGTCACGTTCTTCGATGCTGTTGCCAGCAAGAATGTCTTTGTTCTCGGCTCGTCCGAGTTCGGCGGCGAGATCGAGTCCAGGGCCTGTAATGGGTAGGTCGGCAAGAGATTCACCGCGGTTTGCGTTGCTAGGCGAATGGGAGGCAGATGTGCCATGTTTGCGTCCTTGTCTACCTGGCTGACGTGAATTACGTGAAGCATGCGACTCTGCATCGTGCAGGTCGAGGCTTCGTTCAAGCTCCTGCTCCAGGTTATCCTCCGGCGACTCCTCCTCGACTCTATCAAGGGTGCTGTGGCCAATACTCCGAAGACTCCCCACATCAGCACTCTCCGCATCAGCATCATCCTCGTCCTCACTGGTTTCACTGGACCCTCCCACTTGCTTCATTAGGTCAAACTGACCGCTCAATGTTTTCTCCCTCAAAAGAATCATGTAGCTCTCATTCTCCTCCTGCAATCCGTGGTTGACCCTCTTCAGGTCCACCAGCTGGGTTTGCAAAAGAACAAGAGTGCTTTGCAGAGAAGAGTAGGAGGTCGAAAGTGTAGACAGCTCCAGTCTAAGCGATGTCATTTCGGCGGGTTCGGTGTCGGGATCATTGAGATCCTGCTTTCGACTGTGAGGTTGGCGGCGAAGGGACTTAAAATCCTCCTCTTCTTGAATGGGTTCCGCTTCTTCATCGGGTTCCGCCTCGTCATCGGTTTCAGGGGCAGAAGGGACGGGTTCGGGTTGTTTGCGGGCTTGGGCGAGAGACTGAATACGAGACTTGAGATGCTGCTCGTTATCGTAGAATGCTTGACGTTCTGCTTCGAACGTTGTCGTCTAACGCTGTGAAGTCAGCACAAATTCAGTTGATGGCAGAACGGCTGCCGACCTGCTCGTTGTATCTTCGTTGTATATCTCTTTTCTCCTTCTCCAGCTCGCGGACTTGTGCCCTAAGATTATCCGAGATATCTATTCGTTGGGCCAAGTCCACTTCTGTCCGTGATTGCTCTGCATAGAGCTCGTTGAGTCTGGTTTCCGCCGCATTAAGCACCGACGAGAGGTTGTCATTTTCTGTAGTGAGATTAGAGATGGTCTGATCTTTGTTTTGTAACTGGACCATGAGCTACAGGTCAAACGTCAAATGAAGTTACGTAGTATGAGATGTATACTGGACCAACCTGCTCTTTTTGCTCAGTCTCATGCTTAAGGGACGTGGAGAGAGACTCGCGAGTGTCACCATTGGCAACATGTGAAGATGGCGCTCCCTTCAAGGAACTACGGCGGGTCACTGTGGAATTGAGGGAAGAAGGAACGCGAGGTGAGGCTGCAGAACGAGCAGTTACACCGCGAGCAATGGAAGGGGAGGGTGGGGTGGGAGAGGGTGACTGCGGTGTACGCCTAGAGACAGGGGGGGTTACTCTGGAGGGAGCAGTGGAAGCCACCATGGTCGAGTCAAGTGAACGTATCAATCGTAGGAGGAGTCGTTGCTAATTCGTTTCAGATATCTGATAGTCTGATGGCTGATAGACAAGCCTGTCAAAGACAAAGAACGGGAATGTGGTGAGGCTAGTGAGACCGAGCCTGTGATACTGTCGCATTCAAAGGAACGGGAGAGCACAGAGAACGTTGATAACGATGGCAAAGGACGTGCACGCATCGCCAACACCGTTGCCAATGGAATCCACGTGTTCTTGTCTCAATTTGGTCAGACAGCCGTGGTCGACCGTCACTCTACCGACCACGGTCACGGTGACGGTCCACGGATTTTCTCTATGCATTCCGAGAAACCTGCGCACGCGATGCTCGACGAGATCACATCAGAGCCACTCCAACTTGTAAGTCTTTTTTATTCCACTCATTTTCGGCTTCGTGAAACCATGTTTGTTGCCCCGTATAGTTGCTATCGTCGGTTGGTTTCGAAAGTGAGCTCCTCCAATCTGTCATTTTGATAAACTAATTGCTTTCAGTAGCATCTCCCCCAGGGTTTACTCATATCCCGGCCCTCGATGCCCATTTTTTATCTACCATCCAACGCCCTGCCACCTCTCTATCCTCACTCAATCGTGGAGATGTCCTTGAAATACAAGGCCCACCATCATCAGGAAAGACCCATCTTCTATATCACCTCTTGGTTACCTGCATCCTTCCTTCCAGCCACTTATCCACCAACATAGGAGGCTGGGGAAAGGCCGCCATTATCTGCGACACTGATGCCACTTTTGACATTCTTCGTATCAATCAACTACTCCTTTCTCGTCTGAATCACCTGCTCTCCTTTGACTCTTATGCGAACCCCGATTCTGCGCAGGAAATAACCAAAATGTCCCTAGAAAAACTTCACATTTTTCGACCAATGTCTTCCATCCAACTTGCCGTAACCATCACACATCTCCCTGCTTATCACGCCGCCCACATTCCTGATACTGAGATTGGCTTACTCGCAATTGATTCCATAAGTGCCTTTTATTGGCCCGATCGTTTCACTGTTGAACAGATGCGTTCCGCACCACCCACTGCAGAGCCTAGGAAGCAGGCTCCCAATTTCGCCAGCCCCCTTCAACATGTCCTGACAGCTCTACAGAGCTTTCGCCTCTCCCATAGTCCTGTAATAGCCCTTATCAACTGGGGCCTGATCCCCCTCAACGAACCTTCACCTGTGTCGACTCCTACATTCTACAAACAGCACCTCCACCCTTTCCCATTGCCCTTCGCTCCTAACCCAAATGCTCCCCGAACCAACGTTCCCATGAACCACAGTTTCCCTACATCGTCCGCCCCGCTGCCAATAACGCACCACATCACAATCCCTTCCACAACAATACCTCCCTTCAACCCAGGCATCTCCCTGGAGGAGGCCAAGGCGCAAGAAGAACAGCGCAGGAAAGAAATAGTAGAAAGGGGCGAGCTTGTGGGTATCGTTCGAACGCCGGGAAGTACAAAAATTGGCCGCTTTACTTTTCGAATTGGCGACACTCACATATCGACCAGCTAGTGGAGATTTCGCTAATACTCGATTCAGACAACATTCCGAGTCGGAACTGTTTCATTCTCGAGATCGATTTGTTGGTTTCTCAGGTCCTCCTTGGCGCGAAACGCGCCCGTTGTAACCGACAAGATCGACAGATGCACCATGGCCACCGCAAGCGAACACAGTAACTCATGCGAGGGTTAATTGGTTCTCCAACCGTTTCGTATATTGATATGATCATGACGCACATTTGCGTGATTAATCATGGTACACATTGGCATGATTAATCATAGAGCCATTGGTTCGATCATTTTGAACGTTATGTTGGTCCACACAACTCCTTTAAGAATAGTTACTATTTTTTATTAGACCACAACACCCGAAAATTTGTCACCGGCGATCCGCCGACGACTTTTCATCGGGTCAAGTTCCAAATATTATTATGGCACTCTTTTTGCTGCATCCCGAAAGGGACATTGGCACCTGATCATGAGTCGTCTACATCGATATAATGTATTCAACTTGGAAGTTCTCAAGTATGTTTTGTCTTTCTGTGTGGTTTTCAGAATTTGTCGCACGAAGGTTAACAAAGGTCAATATTATTAATGCCATGGATCCGGAAATGCTTCAATATCCGATCAAGTGGCTTTCCCTGGTGAAAACTTGAAACGATCACAGCGTCGTTAGAAGGTCCCGAGGTAGGGGCCGTTGAGGGGGCAGTCCGAGAGCCATCGCACCTTTGTAGTTGTTTCTCTCGGATGTTTCAGCTCATAAACCTCAGGACCTCAAAATGGTCTAGCCAAGGGGGTTCGGAATTTCTTTTAAGCTTCTCGGGTCAGATTTTTTTTCAAGGCCATCGCGGAACCAACCGGAATAACATACGCAATTAGAAGAAAAACATATCTAAATTGGGACAATGTTGTCACAAATGCAGTGGGGAGCTACTAGTATGGGCAATACATTCAGTGTCCACTTTGTCCTCTCAAAGAAACCCATTATCTGTTGTTAGTAGTGCCTGTTTATGTTTCTGGTGACCAACAACGATGTCAAAGCCAAATTCAAACATATTAGAGGCACTCGCGAACACAATTGGCCATGGCTTATACTAATTAAACCTCAAATTATCCGTAGGTCGTATTTTTTTAGTCGGCCTGACGGCCAACCAACCAAGTTACTGACCCGATATGTCGGATCAACAAAGCCGGGACCTACAGGTATTTTTTTTACTGTACTTGTTATTGGTGCGTTGGTGCGTCCGGTGCGCCTGGCCGATGGGATTCGGACCATTGCAGAATAAGCTCCCTTTTGCATGAGACGTATAACGTCATGTTCAGAACATAAGTCTGTCTTAGTTTGTGCTGTTATTTCGACACTACATTTAAACTTCCGTTTTATGCAGGAAAATCATGAATATTTATTCCGGCAAGATCAACGATACAGTTGCGATACAGTTCTTATGTGTTATTACTTTTAGATTATAGTTAGTATAGATTAAGATTAATAAGGATTCTAGATTATGATTATGATAAGTGTATGTTAGGTGGTTCCGCGGATCATTGAAGAAATAACTGTCCGCCGATTAGTTTATTGCACAAGGCCATATATGCGATCTAATTCTGTCTTGTAAGTTTCCTCGACTGCCTTACGCCGGATGTTGCCCTTTGCCGCGGTTCTGGGTAATGTCTGTGGTGGTACGATGACGATCATATTGGCGGAAGTGATGCGCTCGTGGAGGTACCGTCTGGAGTGGAAATGGCGTGTCTTTCGGATGATCTCCTTCTTGACCTTGTTGTGGTCAATGTCACCAGCAAGCTCAACGAACAAGACAGGCGATGGACGTCCGGTGCCTACAACGATGCACTCCTCGATAAGGTTTCCGCACGTAGCACGAACATTGTTTTCAATGGCTCTGTGAAAATACAACGGTCAAAGATTTCTCAAATCGGATTTATATAGGCCAATACGTACTTGGTATCACATCGCAAACTATTTTCAGACTTTATCCAATCATCATCTCTTCCACGAAATACATACGAACCAGGGGCGACTTCCTGGAAGAGATCGCCAGTGTGGAAGTGTCCATCTGTATGCCGCAGCGAGGGATCGGGGCAGTCTCCCGACTCTGCAAGAATGACGAGTTCCAACATTCGCGCAGTGGACTGGTGGCCGGATTCTGCTTGCGAATCTGGTGCAATGGGCACAAAGGCATATGAGACCCCCTCCAAAGGACGAAGAAGAGAAGCGGTAGGTTCGCGCCCCCCACTAGATGTTAACATAGCTCCGCATTCTGTACTCCCAAACACATTCTGCAATACAGGAAATTAGAATCAAAACAATTCGAAGTGACAATGGTTGAACGTACTCTCAAATTAATTCCATTGCGATAAGCCCATTCCTCCTCTTCGCGGGCAAAG
>Ga0210383_10000539_pt1 | contig 34841 bp, 29 predicted proteins | sample IncBWC14OmetaG_FD_160072 | JGI IMG/M metagenome (GOLD analysis project Ga0210383, IMG submission 160072) | Forest soil microbial communities from Barre Woods Harvard Forest LTER site, Petersham, Massachusetts, United States - Inc-BW-C-14-O ... | reverse complement strand
CTGCCAGTCACTGATCGGCCAGACCGTCTCCCACTACCGCATCGTGGAGAAGATCGGTGGCGGGGGTATGGGCGTCGTTTACAAGGCCGAGGATATTAAGCTGGGGCGCAATGTGGCCTTGAAGTTTTTGCCCAGCGAATTTTCCGGAAACCAGCAAGTACTTGAACGATTCCAACGCGAGGCCAGAACAACGTCTGCGCTTAACCACCCTCACATTCTTACCGTGTACGAGGTCGGGGAAGACAAAGGAATACTGTTCATTGCCACGGAACTGGTGGAGGGCCACACTCTTCGAGATTTGCTTCACGGCGCGCTATCCTGCGACCAGGCGTTGGCCTTCGCCAAACAGATTTTGGAAGCGCTGAGCAACGCACATCGTGCCGGCGTCGTACATCGCGACTTGAAACCCGAAAATATCATGGTGCGGCCAGACGGTTACGTGAAGCTGCTCGACTTTGGCCTGGCGAAGCTGCTTCCTTCGCCTGTTGCCAGTCTCAGCCAAACTGCGGATGTGGATTTGACCGCGCCCGGTCAAATGTTGGGTACGGTTCGGTATATGTCGCCGGAACAAATCCTTGGCGAGTCGATTGATCACCGAAGTGACTTGTTTTCCTTCGCGATCATTCTTTACGAGATGGTTTGTGGCCGACATCCCTGGCAAGGAACTTCTGGCATGGACATTCTCCATGCCATTCTGCATGACGAGCCGCAATCCATTTCGCAAAGCACGGTAAAGGCTTGGAAGAATCTTCCCCAGATCCTGGAGAAGGCGCTGCAGAAGAACCCTTCGAACCGCTATCAAGTGGCAGACGAATTCCTGGCGGCCGTTTCCGGCATCGCGACCGCTAGCTTGGCAATGCCTGCGGCAAGTGAGGAAGATTCCAGCTCTTCGCTTGTGGTCCTGCCATTCATGTTCCTTAGTAATGTGGAGGAAAAAGAATCGCTTTCTTTGGGATTTGCCGATGCTTTGATCACCACGCTCGGAAATCTGGAAGATCTAGTAGTTCCGCCGACAGCGGCGATCCTGCAGTATCCCGGTGGTAGCGACCCGGTCGCGGTCAGCCGTGCGATGCGAGTCCGCCACGTATTGCAGGGAAGTATTCAGCGGATGGGATCGCATTGGCGGGTTTCCGTTCAACTATTTGACTCGCACGTGAGGAAAATTGTTTTCGCTGAAAAATACGATTTCACGCTCCAAGGTATTTTCGAAATCCAGGATGAAATCAGCAAACGCGTAGCCGAGGCCTTGGCGAGAAAATTTCGACGTGGTGCGCTAAAGACGCGGGACCGCTACACCACCGATCCCGGGGCTTACGGCGAATTTCTCGAAGGGCTTCGCGAAAGCTATTCCGAAGACTTTGAATCTCTGAACAGAGCCATTGCCGCGCTAGACCGAGCCATAGTCGCAGATCCCAAATTCGCCCTCGCACACGCGACACTCTCCTATGTTTGTACAGGTAAGTATTTCGGCTTCGACCCGCGCCGCACGTGGATCGATAGAGCGGAATTCCATTGCCAGCAAGCGCTGGAGCTGGATCCGGATCTGCCTGAGGCCCATTTGGCGAAAGCTTATATTTTGTGGAGTCAGGCCACCAATTTCCGGCATGTCGAAGCGATCGCGGAAATACAGAGGGGATTGGCGCTCCAGCCCAATTTGGATCACGCGCACAACCGGCTGGGCTCGATCTGCGCGCACATCGGGCGGCTCAAAGAAGCACAGCGCGCTTACGAAAAGGGGCGATTGCTGAACCCGCGGAACCTCGCGAATCACAACATCGCACAGTCTTACCTTTGGGACGGTGACCTGGATCGTGCCGAAAGGGAACTTGACGCTTGGGCGCGTGAAAGCCCCCAGAACAAGTATCTCCTGTGCCTTCGGCCCCAGCCGGCATTGCTTCGAGGTGACTTGGAGTCTGCGAAAAACTATGTTGCTGCAGCGCTCCAGATTCTTCCTGATGAGCCGATGATGATTAGCCTGAATGGTGTGCTACTCGCCCTTCATCAGGATTCCGGAGCGGCTCTGGACTGTGTTCACCGGGCGTGCGAGTCTCCTCGTTCGTTCGGGCATACGCACCACACGCACTATCAAATCGCATGTACTTACGCCGTTCTGGGACAGCCCGGCAAAGCCTTCGAATGGCTGGAACGAACGATTGAAGGAGGATTTGCGTGTTGGCCGCTGTTTCAGCGCGATCCCTGCCTAAAGACTCTGCACGATTTATCAGAGTTTCGCGGAACCATCACCCGCCTCGAACACGAATTCGGACAAGCCAAGATCGAACACATCTGAATGATGGCCGGAAGTCGAAGGAGGGATCCAACTTCCTGGTAGGTCGCGCACAATCGCTCTTCATTGCACGGATTGGTCGGTTCGATTTCACTTGTTGCGTCTCGCCCGACGGAGCGCTTCGGCCAGTCCGGTGGCTAACTCCTGGTTAGTCGGGTAACCGGACATTTGCCGTCCCAGTACCCAATTGTCCGGTTTGCGCGTTAATCAGGAGCTATCTGGGCGTTGTTGTGTTTTCCAAGGCTTCTTTGGCCTTTTGGCGTTGTTGTTTCTGCACGGCGATTAATTTATAGGCAACGTAATACTTATAGATATTCGAGACGTAATTGACAGTTTCGACTTCATCTGAGTCGGCACCGTCAATCGGGACTTGGCTCGTCACCAGAGGCCCATCCGCAGCCAAAATTGATTTGAATCTGCGTCGTAGAAGAGTCGCCAGCAAGCGAAGTTGCGCATTATTGTTGATTGCAAATCGTTGGGCCGGGCTGCTTGCAAGGCTGAACCAGCGGAAGTGAGCTTAACAGCTGAAGGTCGATCATCATTTGTACGCGCCGGTCGAGTTGAAAAAACATCGCCGCACTTTTCGCAGACAGGACCTTACGGAATATAGGAATGTATTTGAGCCGGAGTTGGACCACGGATTCATCCACTTCTTCCCACCTCTTCGGCAGGGTATTGGCCTGTTCGTCCGTCATGTTTTCGTTTTGCAGATACTCTTTGATGAGATCATATTTGGCATTGTTGATCTGCACCAGCTCCTTGACATACTCCTCGAAGGTCGGCCAGAACCAGCGCCCTTCGTCCGGGCCCAACTTCATATTGGCTGCGATAACTTTCTTTCGGTTGGATCGCAGGTCCAACCTCATCAATGCGATCTGTTCATCTAGCCCTCCACTGCTGGCAGCAGGCTGAGCGATTTGCTTTGCAGGCTGAGCGACTTGCTCAACATCCTGAGCGAACGATACGTTAGAGAGCAAAAGAGACCCGCAAAACATCAATGCGACTACTGAGATCTTCCGCAGCATGTTGACCTCCCGTTGCCCATCAATAAAACAAGGACTCTCCTGCAACGCACGCGCACAAGGTGCAAGCAGCGCAATTCATATACCGTAGTTGATTTTCCATGGCGCGCCACTCTGGCCTTTCTCCCTGGTCGGCAATTCTCACCCGCTACCCAATCAAACGCTAACTTCATCGTCTCCGCCATTCCGCCTGGCACAGCACCGCCAAACTGGCGCGCCGCCAATTACGTTCGCCTCTTCAGTTCCGCGATTCTATCAAAGCGACTTGAGATGTGAGGAGCATTCTGAAGGGTCTGTGACCTTGGACGTTCCTAAGGGGTTGATCGGACTTGGCGGCTGGATGAGCACGACGCCCGATGGAACCCCGCCATTGCTCGGTGATTTGCGGGCTGCAGAAATCTACCCCGCGCACGTGGATCTGCCGTAGGCCTTTGCCCGAGGCGTGTCACGCCTGGTAAGTCGGCTAACCGGACATCTGGGTTCCGGTACTCACAATCGGAGGTTTTAGAGCTTGCTCATTAAGCTAGCTGGTTATAGCCTCCCACTCCGTATGCCTCGACTTGACGATAACCCATGGAGCCCTCAATGATTCTGCGATTCAAAACAGTTTTCTGTTTTGCCCTTCTTGGATTGACCTGTCTCGTGTTCCCTAATGCCTCGAAGGCGGATTCGTTCGAGTGGACGTACCAAGGAACACTGCCCGACCTCCCCAATGGAATATTAAACTTCGGAAGCGGAAAGCTGACCACCGTAGATGGGGTCATAAGCGGGCTATCGGGGACGTTGAACGGAGTAGCTATAGCAGGTCTTTTGCCGCCGGGCGCTTTCGCTGGAAACGATAATCTACTTCTTCTTCCTGCCTCGCCCCTTTATGTCACTCTGGGTGGATTTTCATTTGCGGATTCTACGGGCATGCAGTTCAACATATATGCGTCAATAGGCACCGAGTGTAGTTGTGGGCCTTCGGGATGTGTCTGTGCACCTTATAACCTGTACGGCCTTGTAAATGGCAACGGCCTGGACAGCGACCTTGGAAATTTTACTCTCACCCCTAACATCGCGACGCCAGAACCTACGGCGATGGCGATGTTGCTAACAGCTGTCCTAGGTTTTGGTCTGTTCCTCGCATGGAAACGCTTTCGAAACATTGTGAAGTTGAATTTATCGCGACTTGGTCCTTCTGCCTGACTAGTTGTGCAACCGGACCTGTTCGTGCTGGACTCGATGACCTTGAGATTCCTCGAAGTGTATAGTTCCGTGAGAAACTGCTCAGTGGCAGCTTTTTAAACCCCCGAAAAGGGCCCTTCCGAGGGTCGTACACGCGTTTTCTCCAGCCCCCTGGCACCAACATAGCGAGCTGTAATAGAGTTACTTTAGAGTAACTACTTATGTATCATAAGGTTAACTATGGTTTTTGGGCATTCTTTAAGATTTCTTCTCAAAAACCCGATTTTGCTGTTTTGGACCCTTGTCTGCGCTCGGTTCCGCAATCCCGCCAACTGGGAACTGCGAGAAATTCGAGGTGTGATAAAAACGTGATAGGTCCATGTTCAAATTCGACCAAAACCGTTCAAATCGAGTCTAGTCACGATTTGCGTAAGTGCTTGACCGTTCAGATATAATCAAAAACTTTGGAAATCATTCAAATGGGCTCGTTGTTCTCCGAAGCACGAGGTCGGGCGTTCGAATCGCCCCGGGCGCGCCATAAACATCTAAATGGTTTAGGGATTTTGCATGGGCCCCTGTTCGAGGCCCGAAATAGCGTGGTGTGATAAAACGTGATAGACGCCGACTCCGTTGCGGCCTTGCTTCCCGCCAATCCAAACGTACGGTTTGCGCGTTTCCCAGGACTTGTCAGTCATAGTCACTTCCTACGCGCCGAACCGTGGCCGCCACCACCGAAGAAGCAGGCGAGGCCGAACAAGTAGCCGAAGTTGTACCAAGCTCCGTTGTTGTGGAGCTCGTAGATATTGAGGTTGCTCCTGAACAGTGAGACCACGAACACGAACGGCGCAATAAAGCCCTGCCAGAGCCCGAGCCAGAAACCCGCGACGACGTTGTGTTCAGTCGCCGTTCCTCTGAACTGATTAGGTCCGGCAGCACATCCGGGCAAAATGCTCACCAACAGTAGAACAAGCACGAGGAACGTTAACGAGGATTTCATCGCAAATTCTCCTTACTTGTGGGTACGTTGCTTGGTGCTGAAAAGTCTCAAGATGAACGCTAGACAGCGGTTCGTGTTCGGGTTAGTACGCACAGGGACGGTTTGCCCGTTAATCAGGCAAGTGCTTACGGGTTGATGTAGGATTGGCGACGACTGGCCAATCATGATTTATCTCAAGAGCATCTGCTTCGGCTTGGCATGCGTGTTGGGTACTCTTTACGTGGTGTTCTTCGTGATAGGCATCGTCTCGCGTTTTGTCCCCAGAAACCCAGGCCAGGGGACAGTTGGTTTCTTTATTTCAATCCATTCGCCAATCTTCTGGTTACCAGCTCTCGTTATTTTTGTATGTGGTTGCTTCTGGGCGTATCGACGGTTCTCTCGACAAAATCCGGACGCTTGAAGGAGCAATGGGAAAGCCGGAAACCAATTGTCCGGTTTGCGCTGCCGGCTCAAACGGTCGATGCAACACCATCTGGTATAAAGCTGTTTTCAAAGGTGGTGTTTATGAAACAAGGGAGGCGGTTTGGGCTTTCGGCGGAGCAGAGCTTCAAAAAGACTACGTACATGCACGCGCACTGTGTGATGAATCTCTTTCTATGTTCCGGGAAGCTGGCGACAAAACAGGAATGGCGTGGGCTTTGAGCCAACAAGGAGACGTGGCGCGCAACGAAGGCGACTGCGCAGCTGCGCGCTCGCTTTACGAGCAGAGTTTGGCCGCTTTTCGTGAGCTCGCTGACCGCTGGGGCACCGCTGGTTCACTGGCCGATTTGGGGAACCTCGCATGTCATGAAGGAAACTACCGCGCTGCCGATTCGTTTTATCGCGAAAGTGTTGGAGTCTTCCAAGCTTTGGGACACAAGCGTGGAATAGCACGTCTGCTGGAATGCTTCGCGTGGTCCGCGGCTCTGCAGTCGGAGCCGGAACGCTCGTTGCGGCTGGCTGGTGCCGCGTCTGCACTTCGTCAGAGTATTGGCGCGCCGCTCACACCGACGGAGCAGGCCAAACTGGAAAGAAGCCTGGAGACCGCCCGGCAAAAGCTGACGACCGCGGCAAGTGGAATGGCCTGGCAGGGGGGCTGGAGCACGCCGGTCGAAAAAGCGATTGCTGAGGTGCTAAAGCCTTCCACTGCTTCCAGCGAGAATACCCGGTAGCCTCCATCCCCACACGCACGCGAATTCCGCGTCGCTGCAGGTCTCGATAAAACTGCTCGGCTTCTCCGTCGCTGTGATGCAACTGCCGTTCACCGCACTCACCCTTCTCCTCCTTAAAAAATGCAATTTGCTGGAAGCTCGGGTGGTAATCTACGCCTATCAACAACATGTTCGGCTCCTTTCTCCCGAGCCCGTGGTCGTTAAGCCACCACAGTCTACCCGGGTCAAGGAGCCGACATTGTTATGCAATCAAATGGCTACTAGCGACCGTCGCCTTTATCCGCACATTCACTGGCGTTCTCCTTTGGACAACAAATTGGTGGCTTCAGGAAGTTCGGGCGCAAAGGTGGAATCCGGCTTGCATCTATACAACGCCGAGGATGGAACATCGATATTGGCAGCCCAGCCCTCCGTCCTCCTTCTAAGTCGTTTATTTTGTATCGTCCAGCTAGTTTCACGGGAGTCCAGATTGGGTCCCCCGGCTCCCTCGGCAAGCACAGGAGTAGAAAAACTTTAGCCATTCTTGGCCTTTAAGAGGGAATTCAACTACCGTGGATTTCGACGTTACCATTGTGGGCGCAGGCCCTTTCGGACTCTCCGCTGCCGCCTACTTAAGGGATAAAGGGGTCGGAGTCGGCATTTTCGGCGAGCCCATGAGTTTCTGGCAAAACCACATGCCTGCAGGCATGTACCTGCGGTCAAACTGGGCGGCTTCACACATCTCTGATCCACATCACAAACTCACGCTGGATCATTTCAAGGCAGAGACCGGCGCGCAGTTCACCAACCCAACCCCTTTGCAGAACTTCGTCGAATACGGTCAGTGGTATCAGCGGAAAGCCGTTCCGGACCTACAGCGGCAACAGGTCAGCAATGTGGAAAAAAACGGCAATGGGTTCAAGCTCACGCTGGGTGACGGGCAAATTGTAAAGTCCCACCGCGTAATCATTGCCACCGGCATTGCGCCGTTTCCTTGGGTACCAGAGGAATTTGACGGGTTGCCGAATTCACACGTAACCCACTCTTCGGATCACAAAGATTTGAGCCGCTTCCGTGGCCAGCAAGTGCTTGTAGTTGGAGGCGGGCAGAGCGCGCTTGATGCGGCGCGGCTCCTCTACGCGCACGAGGCCAAGCCTGAACTTGTCGCCAAGCAAAAGGAAGTTCGCTGGGCTGGACAGAATGCCTGGCTGCACAAGCTCGGCCTGGTTTCCTGGTGTTTGTACTCGAATTTCGATGTCGGACCGGCAGGGATCAGCAAGCTGGTGGGATTTCCAAATGTCTTCCGCAGATTGCCGCGTGTCTTGCAGGATCGGATCAGCTACCGGGCGATTCGCCCGGCCGGAACCGGCTGGCAAAAACCGTATCTGGCATCGGTGCCGATGACGCTCAATTGCCTCGTCTCCGCTGCCGAGATCATGGGCGATAAAGTCCACTTGAAACTGAGCAATGGCACGGACCGCCTGGTGGATCACGTAATCGTTGCTACCGGCTATCGCATGGACACCGCCCGCTACAATTTCTTGAGCCCAACCATCCAGAAGAATTTGAAGACCGCCCGCGGATACCCCGTTCTTCGGCGCGGACTTGAATCCTCGATTGCGGGTCTTCACTTTGTTGGCAAACCAGCGGCGTGGAGCTTTGGCCCGTTGTTGAACTTCGTGTCCGGAGCGCACTTTGCTGGCCCGGAGTTGCTGCGCGTCTTTTCCTGATACGTTTCTGAACCAGCAAATCACGCCGTAAATCTTAAGGTCACTTTTTCAACGTCAAGCCCGCAAATTCGCCGGCTTGGCGTTTCTTTTTGTGGCGCGGGCATTCGATTCTCGCAGTTGAATGGCTTATAGTCGCTAGGCTCAACAGGACGATGCGAGGGTGCAAGAATGCGGAAGCGATTGGGAGTGTTTGTGAGAGCGTCGGCCAAGTTAGTGTTAGCGGTGTCGGCGATACTTCTCGTCACGATTGTCTTCCGAGGAAACTCCGAAAATGTGCCACCTTCGCCGCCCGCAGATTTGATCCTGCTGCACGGCAAAATCATTACCGTGGATCCCCACGATAGCGTCGTCCAAGCGTTGGCAATTCGCGACGGCAAGATCCTTGCGGTTGGTTCCGACGCCAAAATCTCCAAACTGAAAGGCAGCGGTACGCGAACGATTGATTTGCATGGCCGGACCGCGACGCCCGGGCTGATTGATGCGCACTGCCATTTCGACGAAACCTCCGCTTTGTACGACATCGATCTGAACGGCGTGAAGCGCATTGCAGAAGTCGTGGAGTTGGTGCGGCAGAAGGTCGCTAAACAAAAACCTGGCGAATGGGTTCTCGGTGTGGGATGGGATGAGAGCAAACTTGCCGAACTGCGTTACTTGCGTTCCTCGGATCTGGAGAGTGTTTCTCCACAAAATCCAGTCTGGCTGACGCACACCACCGGCCATTACGGCGTAGCCAATTCTTACGCACTGCGACTGGCCAAAGTCACTGCGGCTACGAAGGACCCGCCGGTAGGAACGATCGACCGCGATGCAAACGGCGAACCAACGGGCGTTTTGAAAGAAGCTGCGATGGACCTGGTGGTTAATCTGATCCCTCCGCCAACGAAAGAACAGCAGCGCAACGGCATCCTGAAAATGATGGCGGACTTCAACAAAGAGGGCATGACGGCCGCGAAAGATCCCGGAATCGAGCCAGACCGCTGGCAACTTTATCGCGAGCTTCTTGACGAAAACAAATTTACCGTGCGGATATTCGCGTTGATGAATGGCGGCAGAACGGTGGAGTCCGCGCAGGCGGCGATCAAGTTTCTGCAGCAAGAGAAGAAGCCTCCGCAATCATACGGAGACGGAGCCCTGCTCGCCGGCGGAATCAAATTGTACATGGACGGCAGCGGCGGCGGCCGCACGGCGTGGGTTTACGATTCATGGTTCACGCAGGCCAAGAACGTGGACACAGGCAACACGGGTTACCCGAACATCGAGCCTGCGGTGTATCGACGGATGGTGAAGGCGATTCACGCCGCGGGCATCCACGTAAGCACTCACGCGGTGGGCGATCGCGCGATCGATTGGGTGGTCGACAGTTACGCGGAAACGCTGAAAGAAAAACCGGCCAAGGGCCTTCGCCACGGCATCATTCATTGCAACATTCCCACTGACCATGCGATCGACACCATGGCCATGTTGCAGAAGGAATACGACGCCGGATACCCCGAGGCGCAGGCGCCATTTCTCTGGTGGATTGGCGACACCTACGCGGGAACATTCGGGCCCAAACGCGGACTTCGTCTCGAGCCATTTCATACTTATGTGGAGAAACAAATCGAGTGGGCAGGTGGCTCCGATTTTCCTGTGACTCCATATCCAGCGCGCTACGGTTTGTGGGCCTCTGTGGTTCGGAAAACGGCGAATGGAATTTACGGCGCGCAGCCATTTGGGACTGCGGAATCGGTGGACATACACACAGCGCTCAAGTCCTACACCATCTGGGCGGCGCACGCGCTATTCCTCGAGGAACGCGCTGGCTCTTTGGAAGCCGGCAAGGACGCGGATATCGCCGTGTGGGCCCAGGATTTGTACGCGATCCCGGCAGACCAGTTGAAGGATTTGCGATGCGAAATTACTCTTTTGCGCGGGAAAGTCGTATTTGAGGCGAAGTAAGCAAATAACGTGTTCGGTATCGAGAGCGCATTGAGAAAAGATAGCCGCCGCTGGCTATTCGTCAGCACCCCCTCCATTTTCTATTTCTGCCAATGAAACAAGCGTTGAGGATTCTTCCGCGATTGTCCGCGAGCGGTGTAAGGTAGAAGAGATTCTCTATCCCAGGTGCATAGATGGGCAAATTCAGATTTCTCGTGTCGCTGACCACCAACGACAACGACTTCCAGTTGGAACAAGCGCAGGCTGCGGAACAAGCCGCGAGCAAATTTGGCGTCAGCGTCCAGACGTTGTTTGCGCAAAATGACGCGATCAATCAAAGCACGCAAATCCTGAAAGCCATTCAGGCTGCGCCAGAAGATCGTCCGCAGGCGATCATATTCGAGCCGGTAGGCGGCACGGCTTTACCGCAGGTGGCGCGTGCCGCGGTAAACGCCGGCATTGGTTGGGCAGTGTTGAATCGCGACGCCACTTACATTGCGGAGCTTCGCCTGACCAAGAAAGCCCCGGTATTTTGCGTGAGCTCCGACCACGTGGAAATCGGCCGGTTGCAAGGGCGCCAATGTTCGGCGCTGCTTCCCACAGGCGGCGCCGTTCTCTATATTCAGGGCCCTTCGGAGAACACTGCCGCCAAAGAACGCACGCTGGGCATGCAGGAAGCTAAGCCGGCGAATATCCATTTGATTAGCCTGAAGGGGCAGTGGACAGAGGAAAGTGCGCAGAAAGCGGTTCGCTCCTGGCTGAAACTAACGACTTCTCAGAAAACCAATGTTGATCTGGTTGCGGCTCAGGACGATTCAATGGCCATCGGCGCTCGCAAAGCTTTCCAGGAACTGCGTTCAGACGTCGAGAAAGAGCAGTGGCTAAGCCTGCCGTACCTCGGCTGCGACGGGCTGCCGAAAACGGGGCAAGCTTGGGTTCGCAGCGGCTTGCTCACCGCTACCATCTACATCCCTCCCAACTCGGGCCAGGCAATCGAAATGCTCGTGGACGCGCTCCAAAATGGCAAGACTCCTCCGGAGCGGGCGCTGACTGCCGTCACCTCTTTTCCAGCCGTGGAGAGTTTGCGCCGTAAAAAATAAAATTTGTAGTTTTGTGACGTACAACCCTCCGCAGGCGTATAATGCCGCAGAAAATCGTTTAGCTCATTATTTGGCCAGAACGGGCCGGAGGAACCGAATGCACGAGTGCAAACCTTCCAGCGGTGAAAGTGACGTTTGTGATGCCCGTGACGCCCGTGGTGAAGGAAGCGGAAGATTGGATCGTCGGAAATTTCTAGCGTCCACCGGCACCGGCCTGTTGGGCGCTTCCTTACCGGTGGTTTCCGCTCTGGCGGGAATCACTCCCGGATCAAATCTGGAAAAAACCTTGGAAGGCGCCCGCGTGCCGCAAGCCTCCAATAAGCGAAAAATCCCCATTGGCGTGTTTGATCCCGTTTACGAAAAGCTTTCTCTCGACCAGATGTTGGATACCATCAGCGCCCTGGGCCTGGAAGCGGTGGAAATCGGCACCGGCGGATACCCCAACAACAATCATTGTCCTGTGGATGAGTTGCTCGCCGATCCGGCCAAGGCCAAGGCATGGAAGAAAAAGTTCGAAGACCGCAACATCCAGGTGGCTACCTTCAGTTGCCACGGGAACCCCATCCATCCAGATCCCGCGCACGCCAAGCGCGACATCGAAACATTTCACAAGACGGTGCTTCTTGCCGAGCGTATGGAAGTGAAAGTGATTGTGGGCTTCTCCGGCTGCCCGGCGGGGACTCCAACGGACACCCAGCCCAATTGGATTACCTATCGTTGGCCTCCCGAATACAACGAGATGCTGCAGTGGCAATGGAAGGAAAAGGTAATCCCTTATTGGAAGGAAGCCTCCAAATTTGCGCGCGATCACGGTATCCGCAGGCTCGCGTTCGAGATGCACCCGAATTTCGTTGTCTACAATCCACGCACGCTCCTCAAATTACGCGAAGCGGTTGGCGAAGAAATCGGCGCGAACTGCGACTTAAGCCATCTTTTTTGGCAAGGCTGCGATCCGGTTGAGGTCATCCACTTCCTCGGCAAGCAGGGCGCCATCTTTCATGCGCACATGAAAGACACCGTTTTGTTTCCCGAAAATGTTGCGAAATATGGCGTGCTCAATTTTGCATTCGAGGCCAACGATCTCTCCAACGCCTCAGCCACATTTCGGGCGGTCGGCTACGGGCATGGAGCTTCCACCTGGAAGGCGATTATTCAGGCGTACATGGACATCGGCTACGAAGGTATTCTAAGCATCGAGAACGAAGATCCAATCTTGCCGGGACCTGTTGGCGTGGAGCGCGCCGCCTACGTACTCAAAAACATTCGTAACGAAATCCTCGGTGCCTGAAATGCTTCGGCGCGAATTCATTCGCGGCGTTCCCGCGGCGGGCCTCGCTGCTAGTATGCCCGCAGCGTTGGCTGCAGCGGACTTGCCTATTCTCCCCACCGCCAGCCCATTCCTTTTTTCGGTAATGCTTTGGACCGTCGAGCGAAACATGCCGTTCGAACAACGCATCAACAAAGTGGCGGAGGCCGGATATCACGCCGTCGAACTGGTGTGGGAATACCGCGACTGGACGGCTTCGGATTTCGCCAAGGCGCGCACTCAGTTGCATCAATTGGGCATTGTGGTGGATGCCTGCAGTGGTATCGACGCGAGCCTTTGCGACGCTTCCCAGCGCGAACTGTTCCTCTCGCAGGTTCGGGCAAAATTGCCCACTCTGGCCGAGTTGGAATGCCCGCGGCTTATTTTGCTTACTGGAAACAAAGTCCCCGGCGTGAGCCACGAACAGATGCACGCCAATTGCGTGGAAGCGCTCAAACGCGCGGCGGACCTCACGGCATCTCAAAATGTCGAGCTGCTGCTCGAGAATATCGACCCGGAAGAAAATCCAAAATATTTCCTGACTTCCGTCGCCGAGGGTTTTGAGGTTATTCGCGAAGTCAATTCTCCGCGCGTCCGCTTTCTTTACGATTTTTTCCATGAGCAGATTTCCGAGGGTAATCTGATCGCGAAGCTGGCAAAGAACATCGACCTGGTCGGACTCGTCCATGTCGCGGATGTCCCGGGCCGCCACGAGCCTGGCACCGGAGAGATCAATTACTCCAACATCTTTCACAAGCTCGGCCAGCTTGGATATTCGCACTATGCGGCGATGGAATTTGTTGCGACCGGCGATGTGGTAGCTTCCCTGCGAACCGCAAGGGAATCCGCTGAGGAATGGTGGGCAGAAGGCCGCGCTTCCTCCGCGTCTAAGGTTTCGAACGGGAGAATACACCATGAATCGACGTGAAGCCTTTCGACTGATGACCGCGGGAGCGCTGATGCCCGCGTTCTCTCCGGGACTTGTCGTGCTTTTGCAGCAAGCGCAGCCAGCGCCGGGCTATACGCTTCGGACCCTGAGCCCCAGTCAAAATGAAACTGTTGTTGCGATGATCGACCTCATCATCCCCGCCACAACCACGCCAGGCGCAAAAGAAGCCCGCGTCAATGAATTCATGGACGTGATCCTGACTGATTGGGCCACTCCGGAAGAACGCGACCGTTTCTTGAAGGGCTTAGACGGAGTCGATCCGCAGAGCGAAAGCCTGTTCGGAAAGAAGTTCACGCAGTCATCGGTGGCGCAGCAGACCGCGCTGGTCCGCGCGCTGGACGATAGTGTTGACTGGCACCGCGAAATAACGCTGCACTCTAGCTCGGTTCCCGCAAGAGACCGGGAAACTCAGTTGCATGGACAATTTTTTCGGGTGTTCAAGACTATGACCGTCCACGGTTACTACACTTCCGAAATCGGCTTTACGAAGGAATTACAACTCGAAATCATTCCCGGCGCGCAGCATGGGTGTACCAACGTGCCTGTTCGAAAGGATGCGTGAGATTCAGCATGGCAACGAACACCTACGACGCAATTGTGATTGGATCGGGGATTACTGGCGGATGGGCCGCCAAAGAACTCACGGAAAAAGGCCTGGAAGTGATCATCCTGGAAGCCGGCAGGCCCATCGTTCCGGAGCGCGATTATGTCGAACACGTTCCCGTGTGGGAATTGAAATACCGCGGATGGGATGAACGCGCCGAGCGTCAGCGCATCCAGCCGGTGCAGCGCGAGTGTTATTACGCGTGCGACGAATATTCCCACAAGTTTTTTGTGAACGATCTCGAGAATCCTTATACCACTGACCCCGGCAAGCCATTCACCTGGATTCGCGGCCGCCAGGTGGGCGGGAAATCTCTCATCTGGGGCCGTCAGAGCTATCGCTGGAGCGATCTCGATTTTGAAGCCAACCTGAAAGAGGGAATCGCGGTTGATTGGCCGGTCCGTTATCAGGATATTGCCCCATGGTACGACTACGTGGAGGATTTCGCCGGCATCAGTGGCCAGTCCGAAGGACTGCCGCAACTCCCGGACGGAAAATTTCTGCCGCCGATGGAACTGACCTGCGTCGAGCAGGACATGCGCGAAGTCCTTGCCAAACATTTTGACGATCGCATCTTGACCATCGGGCGTACCGCGATACTGACGCGTACACACAAAGGCCGTGCGGCTTGCCACTATTGCGGCGTCTGTCACCGCGGCTGCATCACGGGTTCCTACTTCAGTAGTTTGAGTTCCACTTTGCCTGCCGCCGAAAAAACCGGGCGCCTCACCATCCGGCCGTACAGCGTGGTGCACAGCCTCATCTACGATTCCAAAACCCGGCGCGTCACCGGTGTACGCGTGATTGACGGCCAGTCCAAAACCGCCATGGAATTCAATTCGCGCATCGTGTTCCTTTGCGCCTCTACCCTGGAGTCCACGCGAATTCTGCTGAACTCCGGAACCCCGGAGTTTCCTAACGGCCTCGGCAATAGCAGCGGAGAGTTGGGCCACAACTTGATGGATCACCACATGGGCAGCGGCGCGTCCGGTACCATGCCCGGACACGAAGATAAGACCACTTTCGGAAATCGGCCGAACGGCATTTATATCCCCCGATTTCGCAATGTAAATACAAAACAAAAAGACTTTCTGCGTGGATATGGATATCAAGGCGGCGGTAATCGCTCGAACTGGGAGCGCGGCACCACCACAGCCGGCATCGGCGTGGATTTCAAGGAGTCGCTGCGTGGGCCAGGGCCGTGGCATCTGGGCATGGGTGGATTCGGAGAGTGCTTGCCCAGCCACGACAACTATGTGGAAATCGACAAGGAAAAACTGGATGCGTGGGGCATACCCACGCTCAAAATCCATTGCCAGTGGCACGAAAATGAACTGACCATGTCGCGAGACATTTCCGTTCAGGCTGCGGAAATGCTCGCCGCTGCTGGTGCGCGGAACATCATGACCTGGAACGATATTTCCGCGCCCGGGCTTGGCATTCACGAGATGGGCACTGCCCGCATGGGTCGCGACCCGAAGACATCCGTCCTGAACGCGCACAATCAGCTTCACGATGCCCTAAACCTGTTTGTTCCCGATGGAGCTTGCATGACATCGTCTGCCTGCGTGAATCCCTCGCTCACCTACATGGCGCTGACGGCGCGCGCGAGCGATTACGCGGTCCAACAGTTGAAGCGAGGCGAACTCTAGATGGCGCAGGTAAACCGTTCTCCGCAAAAATACGACGTCTGTGTGGTTGGCTCCGGCGCCGGCGGCGGTATGGCGGCGAAAATTTTGACCGAGGGCGGGCTCAGCGTGGCGCTTCTGGAAGCCGGGCCGCCAGTGAATCCGGAAAAAGACTACAAGATGTTCATGTGGCCCTACGACCTTCCGCATCGCGGCGTTGGTGTGGGGGGCAAGGCCGCCGCGAATTTTGGCGAGTTTCTTGCGCCCAACGGTGCGTGGCATATCGAAGGAGAACCGTACACCTCCGCGCCAGGTTCGGAATTCGAGTGGTTCCGCTCTCGCATCGTCGGCGGTCGAACGAATCATTGGGGCCGCATTGCGCTGCGTTTCGCCCCGGTAGACTTTCAGTCCAAAACGCGCGATGGTCTCGGCGAAGATTGGCCCATTACGTACGACGATATTGCACCGTACTACGACAAGGTGGAATCGTACATAGGCGTATTCGGTACCGCGGAAAATGTCTCCAGTGCTCCGAATGGCGTGTTTCTTCCCCCACCGAAGCCGCGTTGCAGCGAACTGTTGATCAAGAAAGCTTGCGACAAGCTGAACATTACGTGCATTCCCGCCCGTCTTGCGATCCTCACAAAGCCTTTGAACGGCCGTGCTGCTTGCCATTATTGCGGACAATGCGGCAGAGGCTGCGTCACGGCGTCTAATTTCAGTTCCAGTCAAGTGCTCATTCCCCCGGCCATGAAGACCGGCAAGCTCACCATGCTTACCGGTGCGATGGCGCGCGAAGTTATTGTGGGCGCGGATGGCAAGGCCCAGGGCGTTTCCTACATCGATGTAGCGACGCGCGCCGAAAAACGCGTCTACGCCAGGGCCGTGGTGCTGGCGGCCAGCGCCTGTGAATCCGCCCGTCTGCTTCTGAATTCGCGCTCGAAACTTTTTCCGAATGGGCTGGGCAATTCGTCCGGACAAGTAGGGCGTAATCTTATGGACTCGGTCGGCAGCGACGGCTGGGGTTACGTGCCGGAGCTGGGCAAGATGCCACCGCACAATCACGATGGTACCGGCGGCATGCATTACTACATTCCCTGGTGGAAATATGACCGCAAGAACGAATTTCCCCGCGGTTATCACATCGAAATTGGTGGCGGACGTGACATGCCGGGAGTGGGAATGTTCCACGACGTCTCTTACCAAACGGAAGGCTATGGCGCGGCGTTGAAAAAAATCTGCCGCGATCACTATGGCACCGGCGTGGGCTTCTCAGGGCGCGGGGAAATGATTCCCAACCCCGACAGTTTTTGCGAGATTGATCCAGTCGTGGTGGATCGATGGGGCATACCGGTGCTGCGCTTCCATTTCAAGTGGAGCGAGTACGAAATACGCCAGGCCAAGGATATGCAGGAGACGTTCAAATCAATCGTCGAAACGATGGGTGGAGAATACCGGACGCGCACGGCAATTGACGGCGACCATCCATTCGGGATTCAGTCCGGGGGAAAGATTATTCACGAGGTGGGAACTGCACGCATGGGTGCGGACCCAAAGACCTCCGTCGTCAATGGGTATTGCCAGACCCACGACGTCAAGAATGTTTTTGTGACCGACGGCGCGCCGTTGGTGACCAATCCGGACAAGAACCCTACGTTGACGATCATGGCGCTGTCCTGGCGCGCTTCCGACTATCTCTTGGACGAAGCACGCAAAGGAAATATCTAGAAGCACCGGAGAGAAGCAATGGCTGGAATTTCCAGACGCGATGTTCTCAAGAACCTGGCGATCGGCGCCGCGGGTGGCTCCGTGATGCAGGTAATCCCCGTGGAAGCGGCGACGCTTGCTCACCAGATGGTACACAAGGAAAAGGCCGGCACCCCGAACGGGAACTACACGCCAAAGTATTTCTCCGCGCACGAATATGCAACGCTGCTGCTCTTGTGCGACACCATCATTCCCAAGGACGAAAAGTCCGGGGGAGCAGTGGAAGCGGGGGCGCCGGAATTCATTGACCTGCTGACCAGTGAAAACAAGGATTACCAACTCGAGTTTGGCGGCGGCCTGATGTGGTTGGACAATTTCTGCCTGGACCGCTTCGAGAAAACCTTTCTGGACGCGACGCCAGATCAGCGCAAGGAAGTTCTCGATTTGATTGCTTATCGAAAAAATGCGCTGGCCGATCCTTCTTTAAGCCAGGGTGTGGCTTTCTTCTCTCGCCTCAGGAATATGACGTGCGATGGATTTTATTCCAGCAAGATCGGCATCGCGGACCTGGAATACATCGGCAACACCGCCCTCGCCGTCTGGCCGGGCTGCCCACCGCTCCCTCAAAGTTAGTTCAGAAGCTCTACTAGGCCTGCAGTTGGGACAAATACTTATAGCTGTCCGCCAGAATCGCGAATGGATCCTTCGGTTTGTCATCTTCGAAAAAGTAGTGCTTGATCCCGGCTTCATCTGCGTGCGCGAAGATGCGCTTCCAGTCAATCGCGCCGGAACCCGCCGCAGTCATCGTGGTCTCAATTTCGTCCATGGACAGCGGCCCAGCCTTGGCTGCAGCCGGATCCGGCAACTTCGAAATATCCTTCACATGCACAAGTGGGAACCGCCCGGGATAGCGTTGAAAATACTTTACCGGATCCTGGCCGCCAACGATGATCCAGCACAAATCCATCTCCATCTTGACGTTGTTGGGATCGGTCTTGGCCAGCAAAAAGTCGTAGGGAAGCTGGCCGTTCAGTGACGCTGCCGGAGAAAATTCGAAATTGTGATTGTGGTACGCGAATTGGATCCCCGCCTTCTTACAGGTTTCACCAGCTTTGTTGAAAGACTCGGCCACAATCTTGTAGCCGTCGGGTGACTTTCGATCGGCTTCATCGACCCACGGACAGACAATGTATTTGTGCCCGATAATCTTGGCGGCTTCGATAGCCTCGGGAACATGGTTTCGAACGATGTCCGGGCCGACATGCACGGACGGCGCGCTTAGTCCTAACTTATCCAAACTCGCGCGCACATCCTTCGGCGAATGGTTGAAATATCCCGCGAACTCAACTTCCTTGTACCCAATCGCGGCAACTTTTCCGAGCGTGCCGTCAAAATCGGCCTTCATGGCGTCGCGCACCGTATACAACTGCACGCCCACCTTCTCAATCCGGTACGTGGCGCCTAAGGATTTTGTGGGAAGGGAGGCTAAAGCTCCCGCTGCCAGCGATGATTCGATGAATGTGCGTCGGTTCATGCGGGCATTCTACACGCAAACAGCCTCAAAGAAACGATATTCCGCTGAAACTGTCCAAGGGCCCCTTGTAGGGACGGCTTTAGGCCGCCCTCTCTTCCCTGGTAGCGGGCGCCTTCTTAGCTCGCACGAAAAAATACTCCAACAATTCAAATCGGCGGCGCCCGCCAAGGCCCTCGCGCCGCTTCCAGCGCCTCCGCAACCGCCAGCAGCAATTCTTCATCGTACGGCCGGCCAATCAATTGAACATTGATCGGCAACTTTTCTTTCGACTGGCCCATCGGCAGCGACAACCCTGGAAATCCCAACAAATTCAGCCACTGGCAATAGCGCATGGTGTCGCGGAAATTGTGCGCCGCGCCAGTAACAAAATTTCCAGCGCCGTTGGGAAAGGCCGGTTCGCTGGAAACAGGAGACAGCACGATCCTGTTTTCACCAATCTGCCGCATCACCTCCGCGCGCAGCAGATCGCGATCCGAGCAGGTTTCCATGAACGATTCCAGCGTCAACTCCGGGCTTTTCAGCGCCACTTCCAAATACGCTCGCAAGCTCGAGCTCAGCAGGTTGTCCTTTCCCCGCACATTTTTCAGTATGAACCTCCCGATCACCGGGCCGAAGAAAAACCACCACAATTCGATCGCGCGATCGAGCTTCGGTAGTTGGATGGTTTCGACGTCGCAGCCCAGTCCGGCGAGCAGACTCGCAGCCTTGCGCACCGTCTCCGTGGTCGCTGGAGTCGCCGCACCAAGCGCGGCGCTATCCAAAATTCCGACGCGCAAGCCGCGAATTCGATCCGAAGAGACCTTACGAAAAGGAACTGGCGCGGAGCACGCATCTCCCGCGTCGGGGCCTGCGATCACCTCAAACAGTAGCCGTAAATCCGCGGTGGTCCGCGCCATCGGGCCGACCGCTCCGAGCCAGCCGAACGCTCCCCCGCCCGGCGGAAAATGCCCCGTCGCGGCCACCCGACCTGGTGTAGGCTTCAGCCCGCAGATTCCGCAGGCATGTGCCGGAGCGCGAATCGATCCTCCGCCATCGCTGCCGACTCCGCCCATCGAGCATCCCGACGCGATTGCGGCGGCCTCTCCTCCGCTTGACCCGCCCGCCGAATAGTCCAGGTTCCACGGATTTGGTGTTTTGCCTTGAATCAGGCTGTCGGTTTCGTACGACATCAGAAATTCAGGAACGTTTGTGTTGCCGAGCAGAATTGCGCCCTGCGTTTCCAGTCGCTGTACCAGCACCGCATTGGTGGAAGGAACGTAGTCCTTGCGCAGCAACGAACCGGCGGGGCATGGCCAACCCGCAACATCAATGTTCGATTTCATCGAGAGCGGTATGCCTGCAAGCACTCCAAGGTGCCCTCCGCGCAGAATCGCGGACTCCGTTGCGCGCGCACGTGCCAAGGCGGACTCGCCATCCACATGTACAAATGCGTTGAGACGCGGTTGCAGTTCCTCGATGCGCTGGAGGTGGTCCTGCACCAGTTCAACCGGCGATATTTCTTTCTTTTTGAGCCGTTCGATCGTTTCGGCGATGGTGGAATAAGAGAAAGGTGTCATGAGTGTTCCACGAAGCGAATCTCCAGCTTAACAGCGGCCAGGCGCTTCGAGAGCATCCAGCATCTCACTATATAATCGATTGACGATGATGCAGCTTCCCAAGAAAATCAAAGGAAGCGCAAGTGAGGTCCATGCGATGCTTGCGCCACGCGCTCAGAAAGATTCATCCTTCATGACATTCAGGACAGTCCGGCAGAAGCGGTTAAGCTTTCTGTGTTTCGGCTTTTTGCTTTTCCTCGTCGCAGGTTTCTTTTCTATTGGCGGCGTCAGGGCAGCGCGTTCCGGTCGATTCCTCGCCGCACCAGCGGCAGCGTCGCCTTCCTCCGAAGCCCTCCGGCTGAATACTCTCGGCGTCGCTTACATGAATCAGCAAAAAGGCGCGGAGGCCCAAAAATATTTTGAGCGGGCGCTCGCCGCAGATCCGAATTTTGCGGCCGTCAGGTTGAATCTGGGAGTTGCCCTGCTGGCCCAACAAAAACTAGATCAGGCTCGTGCGGCACTTGAGCAAGCCGCGGCCAAACTCCCGGAAGATCCCTTCGCCTGGTACAACCTCGGGCTTGTATACAAGGATTCGAGCGACCAAGAAAAAGCCATCGAAGCATTCAAGCATGTGGAGAAAATCGTTCCCCAGGAACCGGACGCGTTTTATTTCGAGGGGTTCCTGGAGGCCCAATTGCAACGCTACGATCAGGCCATTTCCGCTTTCCAGAAAGCCTTGCAGATCGCGCCTTACCACGCTTCCGCCCAATTCGGGCTTGCCCGCGCCTATCAGCGAAAAGGCGACACAGATTCTGCGCGGGAAGCCATGAAGCGCTTTCAGAAAATTACCACCGATCACCTCGGTACTCCGTTTGGAGCGGGCTACGGTGACCAGGGTAAATACTCGCTGGCGGAATTTATTCCCGGAAGTAACACCGCGGCACCTGCCGCCATTCCCGTCCGCTACGAAGCGACTCCGATTACTTCGCCTGCGGTCCCTGGCAGGTCCGCCCAGTACAACGGAATTTGCTTCCTCGATTATGACGGAGACGGCAAAACCGATGTCCTTCTCGTCTCGGCGGGGAATGCAACCAGCCTCCTGCTGAAAAATCTTGGCGATGGGAACTTCGCGGATGTCACAGCGAAATCCGGCCTGAGCGGCATCACGGGCGGATTGGGCTGTGCTGCAGGAGATTTCGATAATGACGGTCGCGTGGATCTCGCCGTGTGCGAAGCCGGCGGCGCGAGGCTGTTCCACAACGATGGCAACGGGACCTTCAGCGATGTCACAGCTAAAGTCGGAGTTCGCCGCGAAAAAGGCTGCGTCGCCCCGGTTTTTGTCGACTACGATCACGACGGAGACCTGGATCTCTATCTCACATTCTCGTCGCAGACAGCCGACGCAGGGGCCCCCACCAATCGCCTTTGGCGCAACAATGGAAATTCCACGTTTACGGATGTGTCGCAGGAAACCGGACTCGGCGTAGCTGCCACCGGTGGTGGCGTCGCGGTCACCGATTTCAACAACGATCGCGCCATCGATTTTGTCTTGGCAGGAGGCCCCACGGGCGCCGCGGTCTATCTGAATCCGCGGGAAGGGAAGTTCACCATCTTTTCTGGACTGGATTTCTCCAAAGAAAATCTGCCGCCGGCCACGGGCGTTGTCGCGTTTGACTTCAACAAGGATGGCTGGATGGATCTGGCCTTCACCCATGCCGGAGCGCCGGGCATCAGCCTTTGGCGAAACGTGCAGGGGCAACGCCTGGAACGCGTGCCGCTTCCAGAGCTGAAATGGAAGCAGGGTTGGGGGTTGGCGGCGTTGGATTACGATAACGATGGCTGGCTCGATCTTGCGGCAGTTGGCGAGTCCGGTAGCGGAGGCGACATTCGTCTTCTGCGGAATCTCGGCGAAGCAGGCTGGGCAGACGTCAGCAATACGATTCAACTGAAGGCTGCGAAACTAAAAGCCCCGCGGTCCATCGCAGTAGCCGACCTGCGCTCCAACGGAAGCCCCGACATCGTCGTAACCGACGCGCAAGGTCAAACCTTACTGTTGCAAAATTTTGGCGCCAACAAAAATCACTGGATCGAGATCAGCCTCAAGGCACTGAACGACAATAAGAGTTCCGTCGGCACGAAACTCGAAATCTATGCTGGCGCGCTTTATCAAAAGTGGGAAATCGGTGGCGGCTCCAGTTACTTGAGCCAAAACTCCACTCCCCTGTTAGTCGGCCTCGGAAGTGAAAAAGAGGTGGACGTAGTGCGGTTGCTATGGCCCACAGGCGTGCCGCAGGACGAAATTTCCCTTGCTGCGCAAAAAACACAGGAAATCGGAGAGCTGGATCGGCGCGGAAGCTCCTGTCCAATTCTTTTTTCCTGGAACGGAAAGGAATACGAATTTATCGCCGACATGATTGGCCCGGGCGTGGTGGGCCATTGGGTAGCTCCCGGCGCACGCGATGTTCCTGACCCGGACGAGTACCTTAAGGTGCCCGCGAAGAGCGTGCGTGAGAAGAACGGGTTGCTCAGTTTTCGATTTATGGAGCCGATGGAGGAAACCGTCTACCTCGATCAAGTGCGCCTGTTGGCGGTGGATCACCCTGCCTCGCTCGAGATTAATGCAAACGAACGCTTCGTCAGCGCGCCACCGTTTCCTGAATTCCGCGTTATCGCCACGCGTGACGCCACTCTGCCTGCCGGCGCTTGGGACAATCACGGTCACGATGTCCTTCCCATACTTGCCAAGCGCGATCGCCATTACGTCACGTCTTTCGACGAGCTCCCCTTTGCGGGCTTCGCGAAACTTCACTGGATCGAACTGGATTTAGGTTCGTGGAAGCCCGACAAGCCACTTCGACTCCTGCTCGACGGCTACACCGACTACTTCACCGCAACGTCCATGTATGCCGCCGACCAGGCCGGCACGAAAGTCATCGCGCCATACGTGGAAGCCGAAGCCGCCGATGGAACGTGGCATCGTGTCGTCGAAGACATGGGCTTTCCTGCTGGACTCGCCCGCACCATGGTCACCGACCTTTCCGGGAAAATCCCGCCGGGAACGCGGCGCATTCGCATTGTTACCAATCTCAAAATCTATTGGGATCGCATTCGCATCGACCAAACTCTCGATTCGCTGGACACGCACGTCACCGAAATTCCCCTGGCCACCGCGAAGCTCGCGGCACTCGGTTATCCGCAGGAAATCCGCCTGCATCCAACCAGCGACACCGTGTACTCGTACCGGCACCTGAGCCCTACCGGTCCTTATGCGCACGCTGCTGGCACCTACACGCGCTTCGGCGACGTGAAGTCCCTGCTTCAATCAGCGGACGAAAAATTTACTGTCTTCGGCTCTGGCGAAGGCGTCGAACTCGAATTCGATCCTGCAAAACTCCCCCCCTTACCTGCCGGATGGGTGCGCGACTACTTCTTCTACGCCAATGGCTTCGAGAAAGATCTCGACTTCTACGCGGCGCACGCGTTCACCGTAGAACCACTCCCGCGTCACGGACTCGACTCCTACCCCTACCCGGAAGGCAACGACTATCCGACCGACGACGAACATCTCCGCTATCTGCTCGAGTACAACACCCGCACCCGTTCGGATCGCCTGCCAGGCAACTTGCGCTATTCGTATGCGGCTGACAAATGAAAATCGCTTGACTGCGGGAAATGTGGTAACCATGCGTGGCGTGGCACCCAAGTGCGGCTGCTCCACCTCCGCCGATCTACAACAAAAATTTAGGGGAAGTTATGGAACGGTGCGTGGTCATTTCGCCTTGGTCGGCTGAAACGCTTCGGGCGGGTCAAGGTAACTCTGCGCCCAAAAGGCGTCTTCCTTGACAGTTCCCGAAGAAAGTTTCTGAATATTTTCCGATGTCGCCCCGGCAATTCCTCCGTCGGCGGAGTCGAAGATCACCGCTACTCCAGCCGGGCCCGGGCCCTCCGACGAACCTCGGCTCGTGCCTTTCTGAAAAAGAGCCACAGCATATTTCAAGCGTGCAATACCTTCCGCTTCTTTTGGGTTTTGCGAAACAATCTGCACCGTGTAGATTTTTACCGGCTTTCCCTTCAACGGCTCCCAGCCCCCGGGAAAAGTTCCGTCGTCCTCGCGTTCAATTCGGAAGGCCGGAAATTTCTCCTCCAGGCTCGTGGAATGCGCAGCCATCTTTGCCGCCAGATAGTCCGGCAAATCCAGCGCGCTGCGCCGCAAATATCCCCGCGAATCCCCTGAAATACTCACGTGTATCCACTCACCCTCGTAATCAAGATATTCAAACTCATCTTTCGCCGAAGCCTGGAACAGCACTCGCGAAGCTTCCGACCCGCGCGCATAAACCGGTGTTCCGTTGTTTCGAACCAGAACCAGATTCTGCGGATGCGCTTGGGTTTGTTTGATTTCTTGAAGATTGCGCACTTCGTTGGTGAGTTCCTGAACTCGCTTCTCCTGTTGTTCACGCTTTATCCGCAATGCCGATACTTCATCCGGAGTCCGCGCGATCTCAGGTGGCACGCGGGACGTCGCGGCACCCGGCGCGCCCGAAAGGTCCAATTTTGGACTGGGCGCTACGACCTCAGGTCGCATGGTCACGGGAGCCGAAACCTTCTTTCCCGTCAACTTTTCTTGCACGCGATCCAAAAGATCCAATTCCAGCCTCCCATTGGAAGGAAGAACGCGATACCCGGATTTCGCGACGTCGCGGTCGGCATACCAGGCCGTGATTTTCGCCGTTACTCGAGCCAGGGTCGCGCCCGACTCACCGGGGATTAGTTCTATCGAAAACTGGTAGAAGCCACGCTCGTAGCGGTCCAAAGGTTGATCTGCCGCGGCGACAAACCCATCCAGCACCGGTAATTTTTGTCCCGAATATGCTTCCAGGTCCTTCAGTGCTTGCTCCACATTTGACTTTGGTTGGTTGAAGCTTCGCGCGTACGGCACGCTTTGGCTTTGCGCCCGCACGCTGCAACTAGCCACGGCAAGTAGGGACGTAACAAGAAAAAAACGTGCCAGTCGAAAACGCCTCAAGGCAGAAGCTCCAGACGATCCGCTGGAATCCAACCCCGTTGTCCTTCCGGTGTTTCTACTCCCAACCAATTGGGCGTAAGGATCAAAACGACCAGCTCCGTGTAGGCGGCCAGCGGCTTCAACGTGGCAGCGGATTGAAAGGGTGCGGCCTTCAGATCCGCGCCCGGCGCCTTCACGCGCCGCTCCAATTCGTGACGCAGATCATTCAGCTCCTTCTGAAGCCTTTGTTCCTCGGATTCTGCATTACTTAGCTTGGTGGTTTCGTCTTGGCGTTGTCGCACATACGATTGCCTCACCAGGTCGGCGCTTTCTTTGCGTCGTTTCGCCTCTGCGAGATCCATGGCGGCCTGCTGCACCGCTTCGATTTGGTCTTTGATCTCTTTCATTTCGCTTTTTTCCACCGTGCCGTCTGAGGGATGCACCACATGGTGGAAAGATTCAACGTAGACCGCGTCTACGCGAACTCGCACGCGATCCTCACCCACTGGGATGACCACGTAGCGCACGCCAATGGTTCCTTGGTCCGCGGTTTCCAAAAAATGACGGGGTGCAATCGCCTTGGAACGTATTTTGTAGTACACCGTTCCCTCGCCAGTCCAAGGCTCGAACACGGGGGTCTGCGTGACCGCTTCGGCGCCGTTAAGAACTGGATCTCGATCGAAAATGAGCGTTCCATGAATGATCTGGTCGTGTTGGACGTCCATTACCGCTCTGCGTACCTCTTCCAGCGACGCGCTGAATTCTCGCACCAGACCTGGTGATTGCAGCGTTTCTTTGTCTTTGGAAACGCACGGTACGCTTCCTACCGCCAGGCTCGCTGCGGCTATTACCAGATAAGTGGCCGGTCCGTACAGCTTCACGAAATGGAATTTCAAGCGCTTCATATCCCCACAACGCTCATTGAGCGAGAAGCTCTTAGGATTTGCTTCAGCGTCTTTGTTAACCCCAACCGTTGTTCGATGTCAAATTTTCCTCGCAAGCAGCCTGAAATTGCGGTACCAGAACCTTATGGGCATAAATTATTTGCATCTCTTCAAGAAAAGTATTGCATTCTAATTTCAAATGGGAGTAGCATCCCCTCGGTTCAGGGACCGAAAATTTCATTTTGGCTCTTTTGACGGGGAGCCGGGTGCAATTTTCGCGGGTTTGCTAGAGCTTCTGGAAAAGACCGTTCTCTTTCCTCCATGGTCGGTGGGAACGGGGCTGCCTGGGATGTTCTCATTCCTTCTCCCCCTTCGCGTCTGTTGAACTTGAACGCTAGTTGTCTGCTCAACGTTGTTCTTGCAAGACGTTTAGAGGAGGCAGTATGCATTGGTGGGGTTCTTCCGAAGTAGAGAGCCGCCGTAAGGGGTTGCCTGCGGCTCTGTTCCAACTCTTTCTGCTGTTCGTACTTTTCCTTGTGACGTGCCAACCGTCCGCTGCCATTCCTGCTTTCGCACGGAAATACGGCATGCCGTGCTCCGCGTGTCACCTGGCCTGGCCGATGTTGAGTCCATTTGGCCAGCAATTCAAGGACAATGGCTATCAGATGGGGAACGAGCGCGACGCCCCCATCTTTCAGCAAGCGGCCTACTGGCCGATCACGTTCCGTATCACGCCGGTCTGGCATCGTGAGAGCACCGACAAGAATCAGGTCGATGGCGCAGCCGGTCCAGGTGCCAATGAAGCCAAAATAACCACCCACGGATTCGACTGGAGCGGCTTGGACTTTCATACCGGCGGCACGCTGGCCAAGAATTTCTCCTTCTACGTCTTGCCTTCCTCCGACAACACAGGTGCTTTCCATTTTGAGTCCGTCTGGGCCCGCATGGACAATCTGCTCGGCAGTTCCTGGCTGAACGTCAAGATGGGCAAATTTGAACTGGACAATCTATTATCCGAAAAGCGTATTTTGACATTGACGAACGTTTCGGGCGTCTACACCAACTACCACTTCCAGCCTTTTGTAGCTCCCGGTGTGGTGGAGAACTACACTTTCGGAATTGGCGACAACCAGGTTGGTCTCGAGTGGATGGGTCATTCGAAGGACGATCGCACTCGTGTTTCCGCGGCACTGCTTAGTTCCAATGACGGTTCGCCCGGCTTGCCCACGAGCCGAGGCTACGACGCCTTTTTTGCAGCCAGTCGGGCCTTTGAAATCGGCAGCCTCGGTTTGCAGCGTGTCGGCGCCTTTGCGTATCTGGGTCAGGCGCCCACTTACTTTCAAAACAACCTGACCAGCACCACCGTGGTGGGAACCGACAGTGTCACCGGTGCTCCGATTACTTCCACCACCACAGCGGGATATCCTGGCACCGGGGTCGGCAACAAGGGCTTTCAACGCTACGGCTTGCTCGGCCAGTGGTATATCAAGAAATTTGATATCACTACCATCTACTTTCACAGCACCGATAATGCGTATCTCGGCACCAATACTCCGGCATACTCTCCGCTGCCCGCAGGCGCACATTCACCCACTTGGAATGGAGGCCTCTTCGAGAGCCATTACACTTTCAACCCGCAGCTGATCTTGATCAATCGTTACGAATTGGTGCGCATGTCCCAGCAATCCTTCGACACCAATCCGTCTAACCTCGGCAACGCCGACGTCCTGACTTTCGGATTCCGCTACTACCCTTTCATCAATGCCCGAGCGGGCTTCGCTTATCACGGCGAGTACGCGATCATCTGGCAGAAAGGCGCTTCCCCAGTAACCTTCACAAACCAGACTACCAGCAGCTTATTGTTTGGGTTTGACTTCGACTTCTGAGGGAGAATGATCATGCTGAACATCAAGAAACTTTGCTTGAATGTCGCAATTGCTCTCCTTCTTCCGATTGCGGCGATGGCCCAACTGGGAGACCAGGCGCCCGCAGCAAAACCTTCGCCGCACATGGAATCGCACGTCGGCAATCTTACCGGCCACTCCGAGGCTGGCAGGCAGCTTTATTTCCGCTACTGCTGGGAATGCCACGGCGCACGCGGCGATGGAAACGGTGAAAACGCACCGTATGTAACTCCTCAGCCACGCAATTTCGTCGCGGCCACTTTCAAATGCCGCTCCACGCCAACCGGGACGTTGCCGCTGGATACGGATCTCTTTAACTCCGTGGTCCGCGGCTTCAACTTCACCAACATGCCGAGTTGGGCTGCGCTGACCGCGCAGAATCGAGCGGATCTGGTTGCCTTTATCAAAACTTTTTCCGCCCGCTGGGTTACCGAGAAGCCGGGCGACCCCATTCAGATTCCGACGGAACCGAAACTGACGCTGGAAAGCATCAAGCATGGCGGCGAATTGTTCCAGAAGCTCGAATGCTGGAAGTGTCACGGCCAGGAAGGGCGCGGCGACGGACCTTCCGCCTCCACGCTGACCGACAGCAACGATCAGCCCATCCGGCCTTTCAACTTTACAGTCTCAAACCGGTCCAAGTGCGGCACAACTAACCAGGATCTTTATAGGATTTTCATGACAGGCGTAGACGGCACACCGATGCCCTCCTTTGCGGACGTAATCAAGCCGGAGGATGCGTGGGATTTAGTTCACTATTTGCGCACTTTGCAGTATAACAACCGCAGCCCGGAACTCGCTCTTTGGGAAAGCACTAAAGAAGGGCGGGAAATTGTTGCCGCAAAACAAGTTAAACAAACCAGAACCGGATCCGGAGTCGCGCCCTAAAGGCGTGGGACTCTTTACTTTCAGGGAGGAGTAATCGAATGCAAATGAAGCCTGCAGTGATCACGGGGTTCGCCTTGTTGGCCGCTTCGGCAGTCGCCCTCGCCGGTCCGAGTGGCGGAACCGTCACCGGAAAAGTGACCTACGAAGGTACTCCCGCGAAGATGAAACCTATCGACATGTCCAAGGAACCTTCTTGCGCGAAAATGTACACAACTCCACCCATGGCCGAAACGGTGGTTACCGGCGCAAGCAACAGCCTCGAGAATGTCGTCGTGTATGTCTCCGCGGGTATTCCCGATGACGCCGCTCCATCCACCGCAGCGACCTTCACCCAAAAAGGCTGCCGCTACATTCCTCATCTGCTGGCTTTTCAGGTGAATCAGGAACTCAAGATCATCAACGATGATCAGACTTCCCATAACATTCATCCCTTGCCGAAGATCAACCGCGAGTGGAACAAATCTCAGCCTCCAGGGACACCACCGATCGTGGAAAAATACGACAAGCCCGAATTCATCCCCGTGAAGTGCAACGTTCATCCCTGGATGCATGGCACATTTGCCGTGCTTAAGAACTCACACTACGCGGTGACGGGTGACGGCGGCTCCTTTAGCTTGGCCAATCTTCCCCCGGGAAAGTACACGATCACCGCGTGGCACGAGTCCTACGGAGACCAGTCCCAGGACGTCACCATCTCGGGGACGGAGTCAAAGACCATTACCTTTGTCTTCAAGGCCAAGCCCTATTGAGTGAACGCTGGTCTTTTTTTCGGCAACGAAAGTTTGGTTTGAGGCTTTCACAATCTGGCGTTTGATACCGCTCACGACGTGGGTGGAGGCGAGGACTTATGGGGAAGTTTTTTGCCGTGGTGCTTGTATTGGTGGCGGTTCTTTCTGCCTACCCGATCATTGGAAACTATTTTCCACTTCCAGAAGACATCTCCACCCACGGCCACCTTATCGACTCCCAGTTGCATGACACCATGCTCGAAGCAGGTGTTGCCTTCATAGGCGCCCAACTTGTTCTCGCCTACTTCCTCTTCGCGTTCACGGGCCGCAAATCGGATGCCCCGCTCAAAAATTTTCCAGGCGGCGCAAAGCTCATGGTCATTGCGGCTTTCCTGCTGGTTGGCACAGAAGTTCTGGCGCTTGGCGCCTTTGGACAGAAAGCCTGGGCCACGGTTTACTTCACCGCCCCTAAGGCGGATGCGCTGCAAATTCAGTCTCAAGCAGAACAATTTGCCTTCTACTTCCGTTATCCGGGTCCCGACGGAAAATTCGGAGCCATCCATCCCGACAAGATCGACGAGGGCAATCAGAATTACTTCGGCCTCGATCCCGCCAATGACGTAGACGCAAGGGACGACATCGTGTCCGGCGAACTGGTAGTCCCCGTGAACCGGGAAGTGAACCTGATGCTGCACGCCAAGGATTTTGGACACTCCTTCTACGTTCGCGAACTGCGTATCCAGCAGGATTTTGTTCCTGGTCTCGACCTTGCCGTACATTTCACGGCGACCAAGGTTGGCAAATACGAAATCGTCTGCACGCAACTGTGCGGACTCGGCCACTACAACATGAAGGCGTATCTGAACGTGAAGTCGCAGGACGACTACGACAAATGGTTGAAGGAGCAGTCTCAGTAATTCAAATTCGTTATGAACGCGAGGAGCGCTGCCTCCTCTTCTCGTTCGGTTGTTCACTCTGGTGAGGTGATTCGATGCACGAGACGTCAGTCGAGCCGGTCCACGTACACGCTCCTCCGCAAGGGTTTTGGCGGAAACATGTGTTCAGTCTGGACCACAAAGTCATCGGCAAACAGTATTACGCGTTAGCGCTTGTCGCTGTTTTCACCGGAATGTTTCTCTCCTGGTTGATGCGCATTCATATGGTGTGGCCCGATGCCAAAATTCACGGCCTGGAACTTCTCTCCAAGAACGGAGCCCCCGGCGGTGTAATGACACCGGAATACTACCTCTCGCTGTTGACCATGCACGGTACGCTGATGGTGTTCTTCGTTCTTACCAACGCGCCGTTTGCGGCATTCGGAAACTACTTCCTTCCCATCCAGATTGGGGCGGAGGACATGGCCTTTCCACGTTTCAACATGATGTCCTTCTGGACCACCTTCCTCGCCTGGTTCGTCTTGATGCTCGCTTTTGTTATTCCCGATGGACCTCCAATCGCGGGTTGGACGGAATACACGCCTCTTAGCGCCGTCGGTCGTGACGCGGGGCCAGGCATGCAATGGGGTGCCAGCTTGTGGGGAATCTCTATCGCGATCTTTTGTATCGCCTCATTGCTTGGCGCGTTGAATTTCATCGCGACCACGCTGGACTTGCGTGCGAAAGGCATGACCCTAATGCGCATGCCGCTGTGCACTTGGGCCTGGTTCATCACCTCATGCATCGCGCTGCTTGCCTTTGCGGTACTTCTTCCCGCTTGTATCCTGCTGATTCTCGATCGACACGCCGGAACCAGCTTCTTCATTCCCGGCGGACTGGTTGCCAGCGATCGCCTGCAGCCGCACTCCGGCGGCTCGCCGCTGCTCTGGCAGCATTTATTCTGGTTCTTCGGTCACCCGGAGGTGTACATCGCGATTCTGCCCTCCATGGGCATCGTCTCGCACATTCTGATCAACAGCATGCGCAAGCCGCTGCTCAGCGCCAAAGTGGTCATCTACTCGATGATGTCCATCGGCTTCCTCAGCTATATGGTTTGGGGACATCACATGTTCGTTAGCGGGATGAACCCCTTGTCCTCGTTGACGTTTTCGTTCCCAACGCTGACCATCACCATTCCCGCCACCATCCTGACACTGATCTGGCTGGGAAGTTTGTACGGCGCCCGCATCCAACTGACTTCCGCGTCGCTCTTTGCCATCGGCTTTATCTCCATGTTTGTGTCCGGCGGCATCAGCGGCTTCTTCCTCGCGCAGCCGTCTCTCGATATCTATCTGCACGGCACCTATTTCGTTGTCGGGCACTTCCACATGGTCATGGGCGTCGCGTCGCTCTTCGGCGTTTTTGCGGGGACTTACTTCTGGTTCCCGAAGATGACTGGCCGATACATGAACGAGACCATCGGCAAGCTGCATTTCTGGATCACCTTCATCGGAACGTATTTGATTTTCATGCCGATGCACTATTTGGGACTGATCGGCAATGTTCGCCGCTACCAATCATTCGTTGACGACTACATGTCTCCCTATCTCTGGCTGCACAAAGACATGACCGTCGCCGCCTTGATTACCGGCGCTGCACAGTTCCTGTTCCTGTATAACGTGATCTACAGCCGCTTCAAGGGAGCTCCCGCGCCGGAGAATCCGTGGAATTGTACTTCGCTGGAGTGGTCCATTCCTTCTCCTCCACCCTGGAATAATTTTGGCGACCGTCATCCCATCGTCTATCACGACCCCTATCAATACGGCGTGAAGGGATCGCAGGGAGACTTCGTTATGCAGGATTCTCCGGAGCAAATCATCGCAAGCGGTGACTGAGCACCTCTTTTAGCGAGGGCAAGGAAACGTATGGCATCTACAGTTGCTCCAGCGGTTCAATCGGCGCCGCGCTTAGGTTCCAGGAATGGCGCTGTGCCCGTCTCTTTTGTGGGCAGCAGCGCGGACCGCGCCTCCCGTAGCGGCATCTGGGTGGGAATTTTCGCCATCAGCATGAGCTTCGCTGCGTTCTCCAGCGCGCTCTTCGTGCGCCAGGGCACCCCCGATTGGACCCACATCGTCATGCCCTCGGTCCTGTACCTCAACACACTTCTCCTCCTAGCCAGCGGCGTTACTCTGGAAATCTCCCGGCGATCTCTCACCGCTGCTACGCTCATCGAATCGGACCACGCCCGTCGCGCCAGGATCTGGTTGCTGGCTACCTTCGCGCTCGGCATCGCTTTTTGTGCCGGCCAATACATCGCCTGGCAACAACTTCGCGCCGCTGGTTTTTACCTGGCAACCAATCCCAATAGCTCGTTTTTCTACGTGCTGACCTTCATTCACGTGCTTCACGTTCTAGTTGGCGTGGCCGCCATTGTTTATCTCCTGGGCCGTCTCATGGCCAGCCACTCCACGTTTCGCCGCAGCCTGTTCGAAAATACCGCGGTCTACTGGCACTTTATTGGCGTGCTATGGATTTACCTGTTCCTCTTGTGTCTTGTGAAATTGTAGTCGGGACGAAGGGAGAAATACTGTGAGCGAGTCTGAAGTAGCGGTGCACCGTCAAGTTGCTATGCCCGGAAGTGCGGCAGGGCACGGGTCTGGCGACTTCATGGAAGGTTCGCCTTACGCAATCCCTTCGCGCAAGCTGACCATGTGGCTGTTCATCATTTCCGATGCAGTCACTTTCGGCGCTTTTCTTTTCAGTTACGGATATCTCCGCGTCGCCACACCCGATTGGACGCGCCCCTTTGAATCGGCCAGCGTCATCAACGTCGTTATCATGACATTTGTTTTGATCACCAGTAGCCTCACCATGCTCGGCGCCGTGGACGCCTCTAAATCCGGCGACAAAGCCAAGGCGATGCGGTTTCTGTACTCGACCATGGTTCTTGGTCTGCTCTTCGCCGGTTTGCACATTCGCGAATGGTTCCAATTGTTTGGCAAAGGCATCACCATCAGCTCCGGCCTTTTTGGGCAGACTTTTTTCACCATTACCGGTTTGCATCTGCTCCACGTTATTAGCGGCGTAGTTGCCTTGCTGGTTGTAGCGACGAAATATTCCAGAGGCAGCCTGACACCCAGCTATGTCGAAACTACCGGCCTGTATTGGCACTTTGTGGATCTAGTTTGGATGTTCGTGGTTCCGCTGGTCTATTTGACCAACATCGCCCGCTAACACGGGAGCAAAAGGAGAGACGATGACTGCTGCCAGCGCTTCCGGAAATGTAATTCGAAAGTATCTGCCCGTGTATTTCGTTCTTCTCGCCATCTTCCTGGTGGAGGTATTTCTGGCCTTTCAGAAACTACCGATTGTCGCGCTGGTAGTTACCCTACTGGCGCTAGCAGTCTGCAGCGCGGGTCTTGGTCTGATGTATTTCATGCACCTGGCCACCGAGCGCCGCAGCCTGTTTCTTACTTTGATTCCTGCCACTATCTTCGTGCTTCTGATGATGAATGTGATCTGGTCAGACAGTCTGCGCCTGTTGCATATGAGGCCATTCCAGCACTAGACCCGCGGGGAGTACAATTTTGCCAAGTGGAAAGGAGAGTGCCGCATGAAGTTACGCACGTTTTCGCTGGCCTCTGCCTTGTCCTTATTTGTGGCGCCTTTAAGCTTCGCCCAAAGTTGCGCGCTCTGTTATTCGCAAGCTGCCGGATCTGGTTCCCGCATGATTCAAGCCCTGCGTAGCGGGATTCTCATACTTATCGTGCCGCCCATGCTGATATGCATCGCCATTACCTGGATGGCCTACAAGAAGCGCAATCAATTCAACGAAGACGAGCCCGGGGTCGAAGAGAGCCTTACGCGCGCAGAACTTGAGTGAAGTACAGGAAGTGCCCCAGATTCGGGTTGCGAACCTGCCTGGGCATCTAGCCAGCCCCAGG
>Ga0210383_10000534_pt1 | contig 35031 bp, 30 predicted proteins | sample IncBWC14OmetaG_FD_160072 | JGI IMG/M metagenome (GOLD analysis project Ga0210383, IMG submission 160072) | Forest soil microbial communities from Barre Woods Harvard Forest LTER site, Petersham, Massachusetts, United States - Inc-BW-C-14-O ... | reverse complement strand
ATGGAGTTGACGAAGAAGAGGAATTGGGGGCTTAATGAGGTAGAACTGGTGAATTCGGGGGTGCAGGATTGGGTGGGGGATGGGGATGGGGAGGTGGACGCGGGGGGGGAAGCGCGGGCGGAATATGATTGTATCCTCACTGGGTTCTTTTTCGATAATTTCAAGGAAGTTGATGCGGCGGAGATTGTCCGGCGGGTAACGCCTTTTCTGAAGAAGGGCGGGTACTGGCTGGAGGCGGATTTCTATTATCCGCGGGGGAGGGGTAAGCTGTGGCAGGCGATCTTGTTGTATTCGATGTATTTTTCGGCGCGGCTGATCTGCGGGGTTGAGGCGAAGCGGTTACCGGATATGGTGCGGATTTTTTCGGCGGAGGGGTATAGGTCGTTGTACACGACATTCCATTATCAAAGATTTATCAGGTCTGTGGTTTATCGGAAGGGGTAGGATAGGTACGGCGATACAGCGAGTGTATCGGAAGCGGGCAGTATTCAGGTGTGGGTATTGGGTATCGGATTGATTGTCAAAGGGTAATTATTGTGGCAGGATTTTCGAGACGGTATCGCTACTAAACATGAGGGTATGCTTAGAAACTATCTGCTAACGGCCTGGCGGAACTTGTTGCGGAGCCGGGTTTATTCGATTGTCAATATTTCGGGATTGTGTCTCGGGCTGGCTTGCGCGATGCTGATTGTCCTTTATCTGAAGGATGAGCTCAGTTTCGATCGTTTCCATGTCAATAGTGATCACATCTACCGGTTGTACACGGAGGGGAAAGGTCCCGACGGGGTAATAAGGCGGATGGGTATCAGCGGGGATGTGCAGGGGCCCCGATTTAAATCGCAGATCCCGGAGATCAGAGCCTTTGTCCGCATTCAGGGTGGTTATGCCGATGCCAAACTCGGGTCAACGGTCATACCTCAACCCCTCTTAAATGTCGATTCCAATTTCTTTTCGGTATTCTCCTTTCCGCTGCTGCGGGGGAATCCGGCGACGGCGCTGTCGCTGCCCCATGTCGCGGTCCTCTCGGAAGATGCGGCCACGAAATATTTTGGGTCCACGGATGTGATCGGGAAGATACTGATGCTAAAAAAGGATACTGGTTTTGAGCCCTATCCGGTGACCGGGGTTGCCAGAAGATGTCCGCAAAACTCCTCTATTCAGTTCGACGTGCTGTTGTCAAAACGCGGTTCGCCGCAAACCGAGCAGGGCGACATGGCGTGGAGTCAGTTTTTTGAGACGACCTATTTGCTGCTCGATCCTCATGCAGATCTGAAAAAGGTCGAAGACAAAATGACGGAAGTCTTTATACAGGACAACCCGGAGATGGTCAAGCGAATAAAAGCGGCCACGGGCGGGAAACTGGAGGGTGGATACCGGCTGCAGCCGTTCACCGACATTCACCTGACGAACAATATGGATCGATATGACATTACCGGCGCAAGCGATGTCACCTATTCCTATATCCTCACTGGTATCGCTTTTTTTATTCTGCTCATTGCCTGTATCAATTTTGTCAACCTCACCATGGCACGCAGTCTGAAGCGGGCAAAAGAGATCGGCGTGCGCAAGGTCACGGGCGGTTCGAGAAGGCAGCTGATCATTCAATTCATGGGCGAATCCTTTGTCCTTTGCGCGATCGCTTCTATCCTAGCGCTCGGGGTGGTCCAGGAGCTTTTGCCATTGTTTAACCGGCTGGCGAATAAAGCGCTTGCCTTGTCCTATCTGTTCGACACGAAGCTGGTTTGCGGGTATGTCGCGCTGTTTCTTTTAACGGGCCTCCTGGCAGGTTTTTACCCGGCGCTGGTTTTGTCGGGATTCAACCCGGTGCAGACGCTTTATGGCAGGATCAGTCTCGGCGGGCGAAACTATCTGCAGAAAAGTCTGGTGGTATTGCAGTTCGCCCTTTCGGCCTTCCTGATCGGCGCGACGGTAGTTCTCTTTTCACAATTCAATTTTCTCATACATAAGGACCTTGGATATGATGACAGTCATCTTGTGCTGATCAATAAGTCCGACCTGACCCGGCCCGAGGCGAGGTTATTCAAATCAGAATTGTTGAAAGACCCGGATATCGTCGCCGTGTTACCCAGGGACAGGGACGAGGATTTTAACTTTAACCCGGCAAAGATAAATGTCGATTCGAGTATCACCTGTGTTAATGTGACGGTTGATGAATCGTTTTTGCCTGTGATGAAGATCCGCGTTTTGCAAGGCAGGAATTTCTCGGCTGCTTTCCCTTCGGATTCGACCAATGCGGTTATCGTCAATGAAAGTTTTGTGAAGAAGGCGGGGTGGAAAGACCCGATAGGCCAGAAGGTCAGTATGGGAGATAAACAGAACTATCGTGTCATCGGGGTCATCGGGGACTATGCTTACGGTTCGTTGGCTGACGCGATTGAACCGGAGCTGTTGAGGTTGGACCAGGATTATGGAATGGTCTATGTTAAAATAAAGCCGGGTAGTGAGACTGCAAGTCTGGGTCGGATAGAGAACACGTTCAGGCGGCTGTTCCCGTTGACGCCCTTTTCGTTTGTCTTTAAAGACGACGAGAACAAAAAGTATTATGAGGCGGAGGAAAGATGGAAACAGATGTTGTTGTTTGCTTCGGTGGTGACCATTTTTATTTCCTGTGTAGGTCTTTTTGGGTTGTCGGTATTTTCCGTGGAAAGAAGGACAAAGGAGATCGGCGTGAGGAAGGTTCTGGGCGCTTCGCCGCGGATCATTGTTGCGATGGTGTCCAGGGATTTCTTGCGGCTGGTGATTTTGGCGGTGCTTATCGCTGTACCGGCGGTATGGATTGGCGCGGACAAATGGTTACAGCGGTATCCGTACCGGGTGCCGGTTGACATCGGGATGTTTGCGGGTGTGGGGTTGGTGGTGATGTTGATTGCGCTGGTGACGGTGAGTTTCCAGGCGGTGCGGGCCGGGATGGCGAATCCGGTTAAGAGTTTACGGGTTGAGTAAAATTAGTCGCGGCGGCCCGAAGGGCCGCCGCGTGTGTTAGACTTATATTAGACGTGTGTTAGACGTGTGTTAGACGGCCTGCCTTTATAGGCGGGCCATATTTTTTTGAGTGATCATGTCACCCATAACGGTGACGGTCTCTTTGAGATAGATATCGTTGGAAAGGGCCTTGAGCCAGGCATGGTAGCGGTCGCCCTTGTCTTTATCCGCGTTGTATTTGGCGCTGTCCACTGCCAGGAACGAAAGATTCATGGGCTGGGACAGTTTGGCGAGTTTTTCGATGTGGGCAACGGTATCTCTCACTTCCTGTTGCCGCAGGCGGTATTTGTCGATATTCAGCGGGTAGGGTTGATCGGATTCTTTGTCGAGCCAATCGGCGTCGATCCCGATCTGGTTGAAGACATTGTTGTTCTTTATGCGTTCGTTGCTTTCGGTGGCGATGGTGCTCATGTTATAACCCGTGCGGAAGGGTGTATAGGATGCCCGGGCGATCACGTCATAGGGAAGGGCGTCGGGCTGGTCTTTTTCGCGGTACTTGGAATGTTCGTATGCATCGGGAAGAACGATATCCGAGGCGACGCCGCGCAGCTGGGTGGAGCCGCCGCTGATGCGGTAGAATTTCTCCATGGTCAGCTTGATCGTTCCGAGGCCGCTGTCTACCGCCAAGTTATTTCTTTCGAGGGGGAAAGGCCGCTGGACGGTGCCTTTGCCAAAGGTAGAGGTGCTGCCGATGATGATCCCCCGCTTATAGTCCTGGATGGCGGCGGCAAAGATCTCGGAGGCGGAAGCACTGAATTCGTTGACCATCACGGTGAGCGGGCCGGTATAGAGGGCGCTCCGGGCGTGGTCTTCAAGGACCATTGGTTTTCCCTCCCGGCCTTTGACCTGGACGACGGGACCCTGGTTCACGAAGAGACCGACCATTTCGACGACATCGCCGAGGGAGCCGCCGGGATTATTGCGAAGGTCGAGGACGATGCCGTCGACATTTTCTTCTTTGAGCTTGACGAGTTCCTTTGCGACATCGATATAGCAGCGGTTGCCGTTGTTGTTCTCGAAATCGGCGTAGAATTCGGGGAGGTAGATATACCCGATCTTACTTTTTTCGGTCGTGACGATGACGCTGCGGGCGAACTTCTCATCCTGGACGATCTCGTCGCGGATGAGGGAAATGATTTTGATGGTGCCGTCGGTTCTTTTGAGGGTCAGGCGGACCTCTGTGCCTTTACCGCCGCGGATGATCTTAACCGCGTCGGGGATAGTATATCCGGTGAGGTCGACAGGCTCCTGACTGCCCTGGCCAACCTTAAGGATGGCATCGCCGACGTTGACCTGGCCGGACTTCCACGCCGGGCTACCGGTGAGAAGGGAACCTATCTTGATGGTGCCGTCGTCGTCCTTCAGGGAAGCGCCGATACCGAAGAAGCGGCCGCTCATATCTTCATCGAAGGAACGCTTCTCCACTGGCGGGAAATAATCCGTATGCGGGTCCATGCATTGGACGATGGTCTCTACGAATTCGTTGAAGCGGTCGTTATCGTTGGCTTTGACTTTGAGGCGTGAATAGTAGAGGTCCATGCTGCGCATCGCTTTCTGGCGGGCGGTGGCTTCCAACTGGTCTTTGGTGGCATGGGCGGTAACGGAGTCTTTACCGTTCCTGGCCTGTTCCAGCAGTTCGCTGTACTTCTCGAGCGCAAGGAATTTGAGGCGTAACCTCAACCCTTCCTTTCGTTCCGCGTCATTTTTGGGGAATTCAAGGCGGTCATCATTAAGTTCTACCACTTCGTCTTTCGAATAGTCGAAGGGGTGGGAAAGAATATCTTTATACAGGGTTTCGGACTCCTGGAGACGCTTGCGATAAATATCGTTGACGGTCTGGGCGAACTGTACCGGGGCTTTGCCGTTGATCTCATCGTCGATGGTATACTGGAACCTGCGCAGGGAGTTGATATCGGACTGCATCAGGATCTTCTTCTCCGGGTCGATGCCGTTGAGATATTTCCGGAAGACTTCGCTGGAGAAGCTATCGTCGATGGGACGGGGACTGTAGTGAATTTCCGCGATCATTTCCCCTACGTCGTGGAGGATCTTTTCATATTTAGTCGGGGTACGATGCGGCGGTTTGGGTAGGGCGGAGCTGCCGGAGGGCGCGGCGATGCCGAAAACCACAATCAGCAGGGCCAGGGGCCAATTTCTTTTTATTCGCATAATCTTCAAGTTCATGTTTAACGGGTCGGTGACCTTTCTAGTATGTATAATGTTCTTTATCAAAGATAGTTCAAAGATTGGACGGTGAAGACCGGCAGGGTTACATTAACTTATTATCTAATATTTAGAAGTGTAGGATGCGGAGATGATTGAAGTTGAATGAACTTGAACGGAAGATGAACAGGTTTAGGGTTAGGAGGTGTGGTAGCAAAAATTGAGAATGCTTGTCGTGTTTGCGGTGGTGGGGTTCGGGCCCGGGTTTTTGGGCAGGGGGTTAGGGCAGTCCAGCTTCTGGGATAGCCGGAACGCTTTCCTGGGGCAGCGGTTAGGCGGCGATACGCCACGGATCTTTTAATCGTCGTCCTAAAAAATAGGGTAGGTAAATTTGGCACATGACACGTTTCGCGTTACATTTGTAGATGATTGCGGGCTTTCAGCACAAAGGATTGAAGCTGTTTTATGAGAGAGGCAATGCCTCAAAACTGCAACCACAGCACGTGGCAAAAATCCGGCTGATTCTAACTCGCCTGGACGGGGCCGTCTCACCGATTGATCTAAATGTTCCGGGGTATGGTCTGCATCAATTGACTGGGGATTTGGCTGGATTTTGGGCGGTGAAAGTAGACAAGAATTACCCGATTGTCTTCCGGTTTGACGGCGTTAACATGCAGGACGTCGATTATTTGGATTATCATTAATGGAGGATAACTATTATGACTATGTTTGACCCAGCCCATCCGGGCGAATTGATCCGCGAGACGATTGAGGGCTTGCGGGAAGAGACTGGTAAGAGCCTGACTATTGAAGAGGTCGCAAAAGGCTTGACCACCACCCGCAAAACCTTGTCCGCTATTATCAATGGCAAGCAGAGCATTACGACCGTTATGGCCTTGAAGCTGGCGAAAGCGTTCAACACGTCACCGGAGTTCTGGCTGCATGCTCAGGAAAATTATGATCTTTCCCTTGCCCGCAAGAAGACCGACATCAAATCTGTACGTGTGTTCTGGAAGCACAAATTAGTTCACGCTTAATAGGCAAGCCGAACGACTTCAAGATCACCTGAGTACCTGCCGGGGGCTTCGAACACTTGGCTGATAGCCGATGTGACGATGGATGCGTTCGTAAGGTGTCTTTATTAACTTCAACGCCATTTTGCCCAAACCAGGTCCAGGGATAGCAGAACGAAAGAAATCCCGCCGATGATGGCGCTCAAGGCGCGCGCATATTCCCACTCTATGCGGAGCCATGCCCAGTTGCTGTCCGGGAAAAAGGTCCAGTTAAACGTAGTGATATTAATCGGAAGCGTAAAGGCGAAGTATAGTATGAGGATGCACAATTGCGCGATGAAGGCGCCGCGAATGGGCCACATTACCCGGGTGTGCTCCCGTTCAACGATGAGCAGACCGACAATCGAAATGAAGGAGGCAAGTCGTATGAGTTCGAGCCAGGCCCACGACTTGTTGGCATATTGTACCGCCGCATAATCGTCCTTGGGAAGGCTTATGACCGAAGGCACTGCGATAAGGTCCATCATCGGCCGGATAAGCGCCAGGCCGGCAAGGACAAAAGCCAGGGTTCGAAGGAGGTTAACGTAGAACTTGGTCATGAGCAAATGTAAAGGTAAAAGCGTGTCGCGGAAAAAATGGTCAAATCCGGATTTGAATACTGTATTTTTTCGCGGCTGTCGGCAACAAGGTAGATGGGGGGAGGTGAAATAGGGGAACGCCCTGATGGGGGGAGGTGAAATAGGGGAACGCCCTTTAACTTTTGATGATTTCGGCAACTCGCCGGCCGGTGCGCACGATTATTTCTACCATCTCTTCGATATCCTTCTCTGACGTCCGGAAGTTGACGATACAGGCGCGCAAACAATATCGGCCGGCAATGACGGCATTCGACAAAAATACCTCTCCATTTCGCTGCAGTTCATTTAATAAACGTTCGTTGAGCTGGTTCAGTTCGGGTTCGGGGTATCCGGGCGGGCAATACCTTAGGGTGGTGATACTTAAATTCCGGGTGACGGCCTCCAATTCCGCGTGCTGTGAAGCCAGTTGATAGAGCAATTTTGCGAGTTGGATATCCGTGGAGATCATCTCTATATAACCCTGACGTCCGGCCTGTTGCAACAGCATCCACACTTTCAATGCCCGGAATCCGCGTGAATTCTGAAAGCCGTATTCGTAGAAGTTGCGGGCATCCGGCTCCGCTTCATTGTTAAAATTATAGTAGACCGGATGGGCGCTGTATGTTTGCAGCAGGTGGTTGGGGTCTTTTACAAGGGTGCAACCCGCCTCCAGTGGCGCGTATAGCCATTTGTGGGGATCAAGCGCGATGGAATCGGCCTCCGCCATTCCATCAAAAAGAGGCCGTTGTTCGGGTACTACCGCGGCCGGGATGCCGTATGCTCCGTCAACATGAAACCAGCAATCATGCTTTTTGCAAATGGCGGCGATACTCTTTAGATCGTCCACGGCGCCGGTGCTGACATCTCCGGCGGTTCCGATAACCATGATGGGTCGCAAGTTGTTCTTTTTATCTTCCTGAATTGCTTTTTCCAAGAGAACGATGTCAATTCTGTTGGCGCTGTCGGGAGCTATCCAATGAATAGAATCGAGGCCCAGGCCCGATAAAAAAGCGGCCTTTTCGATCCAGGTATGGGTTGTCCGGCAGCAATAGATCACTGGTTGACTGACAGCGCCTGAAACACCTTTCTTTTTACTTTCCGGGATCTTTACATTGATAGCGGCAAAAAACGCGGTAAAATTGGCCATATTACCCCCACTCACCAGAATCCCATCAAAGCAGGCGGGAACGGCGATAAATTCCCCCAGCCATTTTATCACCTGCTTTTCGATTGTGGTAGCAAGCGGACTCAATATAAATGCACCGACATTCGGGTTAACGGAAGCCGCGAGCAGATCTGCCAGTGCGCCAAGTGGCGCGGCGGAAGAGGTAATGTACCCGAAGAACCTGGGGTGACCATTAAACAGGGAGTGGTTGAATAAAAGGCTGGAAGCGCGGCTTATTATATCATGGGCTGCCTTGCCCTGGTCGGGGAGTGGATCAAGGCCAATGATTGCTGAAAGTTGGGCCGAAGACGGGCTTGTTGTAACCGGCTTCTCGCGGATATGATCAATAAAGTCGGCGATCTGGTCAATGAGCTGGTAGCCGGCTTGTCTGAATTCGGAGCCTTGCATTTCGACGGGCGCATTTCTTTTTGGGAGCATATCGCGGTTTTTGAAATATTATACAATAATAGCGATTGCCGAGCGTCGGCTTATGACTTTCCGGTAACAATTCTCGGATACTCCCTGTTACACGAGCCGCAGGCTATACTACTTAAGCGGGTTATGGAGGATAATTTCTGTTACAACCTGAAGCTTGAAGTGTATGCTGAGTTAAGCAACCGGAGCCTGTCGGCGTTTAAACGGGATTTTGAAGGGAATCGCTAGCTGCGGCGGATCTCGAATCCATCGAAGGGGGTCTCGGGTATGTGCTCGATGGAGACGCCGGTTACGAAAGCCATGGGGGGCCCCTGATAGCACCAGGCGATGAGTTTCTTTAGCGCATGTTCGGGACCGGTGGCGGTCAGTTCGACGTTTCCTTCGCGGGTGTTGCGGACCCAGCCGGTGAGGGCCAGGCGTCCGGCGAATTCGCGGGCGGCTACGCGGTAACTGACGCCCTGCACGCGGCCGGATATAACGACATGGACGGTGGGCATGCGGCGCGGTCAATTTTTCGTATCGAGCATCACGGGGGTGCTACTTTTTCCCATCAGGATTACTTTTGCGTTTGGTGATTTGGCGATCTCGAGCTGCGCTTTGATGAACTCATACTGGAGCTGGCGGTCGGTCAGGCTTTCGCTGATGATCCGCTGGTAATCGGCGATACCCTGCGCTTCCACGCGTTTGCGCTGCGCTTCCTGCTGCTCTTTCTGCAAAACATATTGCATCTTCTGCGCGTCCTGTTCAGCGGTCATCTTCTGTTCGATGCTGGCCTTGACGGCCTGGGGCAGGCTGATATTGCGGATGAGCAATTGTTCGACGACGAGTCCGCGCTTCTGGAACTCGGAGGATATGGATTCAAAGATGCGGCGCTGGAATTCGTCGCGCTTGCTGGAATAGAGGGAAACCGCGTCGTAGTAGACGGCATTATCGCGGATGCGGGTTCGGGCGATGGGCCGGACGACCTTGTCGGTATAGTCGAGTCCGATCTCACGAAAAATCCGGGGGGCTTCGGTGGGCAATACCCGATACAGGACAGTAAGGTCGATGATGACTTCGAGACCATCGGAGGTGAGGACGCGGATGGCATCGTCGCCTTCCTTGGCGCCTTCGTCGCGGACAGCGCTCATGGTGTAATTCAGTGTCTTGACGTCCATCTTATGCACATCCATCAAGGGATTGATGAAGTGAAGACCGCTTGTAAGCACATCGTTCTGCACCTTTCCGTATAGGGTTTGAACGCCAACTTCGCCGGCGTCGATCTGGACGAAGGAAGCGGACGACAGGCCGGCAAGGGCCATCAATACTCCGAGGATCTGAACGGGTCTGCTGTAACGTTTAAGACTATCGGTTCTGCCAGCGATAACAAACCCGGCGATCAGCAGCAGAATACCTAATACCAGAAAGAACATGGGGGTAATTTTCAGTAAAGATAGTTGGTATATAGTAATTCGTACATTCGGTCATTAATCAGACGGATATGCGTTACAAATGGATAGCTACTGTCGTCCTGTCCTTTTTTCCGGCTGTTGCCTTGCTGGCGCAAAGGGATCAGGGGTATCAGTTGTTTCGGATGACCTCTGTCTATACCTCCTTTCCGGACTCGGGCAGGAGTAAGAGCTGGCTGGACGGCGACAGTGTGTTGCAGCCTGTGGCAGGCCATTATGACGACAGCAGCGTTCTGCTGGTGGTCCCGCCGCGGTTGAGACATGACCGGAAGACCGATCTGATCTTCTGGTTCCATGGCTGGCATAACAATATCGACACGGCGTTGCAATTCTACGGGCTCGCGCGGCAGTTTGCGGCAGCGAATTGCGATGCGGTGCTGGTACTGCCCGAGGCGGCCAGGAATGCGGCGGATAGCTATGGGGGTAAGTTGAAACGTAAGGGAGATTTCGCGGGGTTGGTGAAAGACGTCATGGAGGAGCTGAAGCAATACGGGATCGTTCCGGGGGATGCGGTGGCCGGACATATTGTCGTGGGCGGTCACAGCGGCGGTTATTCGGCGATGGCGGATATCCTGGAGAATGGGGGGATGCCGGTGGATGAGGTTTTCCTTTTTGACGCGCTATACGGGCGGCTACCGATCTTTCTGGATTGGATCAAGGAGGACAAGCGTCATCATTTTGTTCACTGGTACACGGACCATGGCGGTGGGACGGATGTGACGTCCGATACGCTGATGCAGCAGCTGGAGGCGCAGCATATCGACTATGTTCTGACGGGTGAGGCGTTGTTAAATGCGGAGCAGGTGAGGGCCAATAAGGTCCTTTTCGTCCACAGTACGCGGGAGCATAATGTGATCATCAATGACCCGGATGACTTCAAGTTGTTGCTGGAGAATAGTTCAGTACTTTTGCCCAAACGCTAGAGGACCGGGATGAAGCGTCATTTTACGATCAGCTGCTTATTGTTTAGTCTGGGCGCCATGGCACAGGCGGACTCGGTCGTGAAAAAAGGTAAGTTGTCTCTGGAGGGGTATGTGGATGTCTATTATTCCTATGCGTTCAGTCATCCGCCCGGGGGCACGCGGCCTTACTGGGTGTTTTATAACCGGGATAACCGTACCAGGTGCTGGTCAGGACGGTGACGGGGGCGCCGGGGTATACCGTTACGAGCGCCAGTGCGGGTTATAATTTGTCGATCACGGATGAGGCGGCGATCCGGTTCGAAGGCCGGTATTTCGTCTCGCCTTACGGGTTGTGGCCGTTACGGAATCAGACGGATGCTGATAACGATACCTGGCTGACGATCGGGTTGTCGGCCAGATTTAAATAAATTAATATGATGCGATTGTTGATTGCGGATGACCATCCGGTGTTCCTGGAGAGCTTGCCATTACTGGTTGCGAAGATCCCGGGTTATGAGGTCGTGGGAAAGATGAGCAACGGGCGGGAGGTGCTGGAGTTCCTTCGACGTGAGCGGGTGGATATGGTATTGACGGATATTCAGATGCCGGGGATGGGTGGGATCGAACTGATCGGGGAGTTACGGCGGTTATACCCGGCCGTGAAGGTGCTGATGCTCACGATGCTGGAGGATACGGATACGGTCAAAGCGGCGTTGAAGGCGGGCGCGGCGGGATATGTGACCAAGAGTGCGAGCCTGGAAGTGTTCGCAAAGGCGTTGAATACGGTTGCGTCGGGCGGGACGTATTACGGGGAGGAGTTGCTGCAGCGGTTGGAGGAGAGCAAGGAAGGCGGCCCGGATGGGTTGACGGACAGGGAGGTGGAGATCGTCCGGCTGATCTCGGCAGGGCTGAGGAGCTCGGAGATTGCGAAGCGGCTATTCATCAGTGTGAATACGGTGGATACGCACCGGAAGAATATCTTTTCAAAAACGGGGGTCAAGAACGCGGTGGGGCTTACACATTATGCGCGGAAACATGGGATTGTGCGGGGGTGAGTGGGATGGTGAACCAGAAGGAGGTTCCTTCTGTGGAAGTCTGGATCTCGAGACTGCCCCTTAGCGACTCGATGCGTTCGTTGACGTTGCGGATGCCCATCCCATCTTTGCGGGTGTCCGGGATCCCTTTTCCATTATCGGAGATGAGCAGGTGGAGTTCCTTTTCGGTCGCTTTGAAGAGGATGGCGGCACGGGTTGCCCGGGAGTGGCGGAGGATGTTGTTGCAGCATTCCAGGCAGATCGAGTAGATATTGAAAGCGGTGACCTTGTCGAGGGCGAGGCGGGGGTCAATATTGGTCAGCTCGAAGATAATGATGCCAGTCTGGTTGAGTTTGGCGACGAGCGATTCCAGGGCGGCGGGAAGGCCCTGGCGTTCGAGGTTAACGGGCATCATGTTGTGTGCGATATAGCGGACTTCGTTACACGCGGTATCCATCATATCGAGGACGCTTTGAAAGAGCTTTTGTTCACCGGGTGGGAGGGCGGAGGGGTCGAGGACCTGGATACTGAGTTTGGTGGCGGCGAGGAGGCTGCTCAGGTTGTCGTGGAGCTCGGTTGCCACGCGTTTCCGCTCGAAGTGCTGGCCTTTGAAGTGGGCGTCGAGGATCTCCTGGTTTTTCCTTGCGAGTTCGGTATTCTTCCGGCGCACCTTTTGATTGTACCAGGCAAGGATTGCGGCGGTCAGGGCCACGAGGCTCAGAACGACAAGGAGGAACCAGCGGGTTTGCCGGTGGAGACGTTCCTGCTGGTCGAATTGCTGACGTTCGGCCTTTTCCTGGAGTGCTTCATAATCATATTTGTGCTGGACTTCGGCGATATCTTTTCCGTGCTGGGCTTCATTCAGGCTGTCATTGAGGATGACCCATTGGCGGTAGTGGGTGAGCTCGGCGGTCGTGTTGTTGTTGAGTGAATCAACTTTGAATAGCAGCTCGTAGGCGCGGAGGCGATCGGTGCTGCTGCTGCGCGTGTTACCCAGGGTTAGCTCGAGCTGCGCATATTTTAATGCAGAGTCGCGGGCATGGAGGGCGACGTAGGCTTTTCCCAGCCAATAGTAGTGATAGTTGATATGGTAACCACGTTTGTCCCCGATGAGGGCCTGGCGAATGGTGGCAATGGCGCTGTCGGGGTCGCCTTTCTGGATATAAAGCCCGGCGAGGTAGTCCATCGCTTCCCAGCGCATGGTCATCGGTTGTACGGACATGACCCGGAGGGCCTGGTGGAGGGCGGTTTCGGCTTCGGCGAGCTTGTTTTGTGCCATGTAAATGCGGGCTTCGTAAACGAGGGGCAGGCCGGCGGCGTAGGCGGGATAAGCGTGGCGGACGGCGAGGTCGCAGTAACGAAGGGCGTTGTCGTATTCTTTATTCTCGAAGTAAGTATAGCCGATGTTGGCGTACGCAAGGCTTTGACGCTCGAGGATGAGCTGATTGGGAATAGGATGAGTTTGGAGCCAGGCGTTGCAAAGGGTTATAGCGGTGAGGAATTTCTCGACGACGGCCTTCTCGTCGGCGTGGGTGCTGATGAGGTTAGCGCCCCATTGGGTATAGGCGGCGGCCTGGTAGTCCTGGCGGCCGAGTTGTTTGCCAGCTTCGATCAGCAGCTGGACGTAGTGCTGGCTGGAATCGATATAGTTGGCGTTCCGGCTATCGCTGGCGTTCCGGCTGCGGATGATGAAGATGTCGGCGATCTGGTAGTATGCTTCGAGGGTATTGGTGTCGGGTTTGCCGGGGATGCTTTTGGCGATGGTTTGCCGGAAGGGTGCAAGGGCAGACTCATAGTCGAACCCTTTACTGGAATGGGATTGGGGTTGACCGATGGAAAATTCCATAAGGGTCAGGCACAGGACGGTTGATAGGGCCAGTCGTTTCACCATTCAGTTGTTGACCCGTAAAGATAATAAAATTAGGGGTATTTACTTATTCTGTTCGGAGGCTGCGGACCGGGTTGGCGCTGGCGGCGCGGATGGCCTGGAAGCTAATGGTAACCAGGGTGATCAGCAGGGCGGCCAGGGCGGCGGCGATGAATACGGCGGGGCCGATGATAATGTGGTACTTATATTTTAGCAGCCAATTGTGCAGGAAATAGAGGGCGATCGGGGAGGCGACGAGGGCGCTGATGGCTACCAGGCCCAAAAAGTCTTTGGACAGCATGAACCAGATCTGGGTAATGGAGGCGCCGAGCACTTTACGGACGCCGATCTCCTTTGTCCGCTGTTCGGCGACGTAGGCGGTTAGACCGAAGAGACCGAGGCAGGAGATGAAGATGGCCAGGGCGGCGAAAATGCTGGCCAGTTTGCCTACGAGGGTTTCGAGGTCGAATTTCTTGTTGTATTCTTCATCGACAAACGTATAGATAAAGGGAAAGGCAGGGTTGTACCGGTTGAAGATGGGGGCAATCTTCGCGATGGCGACGTGGTTGTTTGTCCCGGGATTGAGGCGGTAGAGGATGGCGTTGCCGCCGCGGCCGTGGGTGAAGACGGTGGGCCTGACCTCAGCGAACGGAGATTCCATCAGGGCATCTTTCACTACGCCGATAACGCGGGCGCGGGTGCCTCCATTCCAGATGATGATCTGGTTGAGGGGATGCTCGATGCCCATGTGATGAATGGCGGCTTCATTGAGGACGACGCAGGCAGTGTCGGCTGCCCAGCTGTCGTTGAAGTCGCGGCCTTCGACCAGCTCGATGCCGAGGGTCCGGAAATAATTGGCGGATGCGGAGATGAGGCCGATCGGGACTGTTCTGTCACCGGTGGTTTTGCCGGGCCAGCTCTCGATTACGGTGCCGGCACCGATGTAGGTAGGGCTACTGGAGGCTTTGGCGACGTCCTGGACAAGGCCGGTATGCAAAAGGTCATTGCGGAGCGCGTCATAGTGGTTGAAGAGATCGTCACTCATATCTGTCTCCAGGAGTCTCGCCGAGCTATAGCCAAGTGGTCTATCCTTTGCGTATTGGACCTGTTGGTAAATAATGATGGTACTGATGATGAGGGCGATGGAGCAGGTGAATTGGGCGGAGACGAGGATCTTGCGGGCGAGGGCGCCGGACTGACCGGTTTTAAAAGAGCCTTTCAGTACGCTCACGGCGTTGAAGGATGACAGGTAGATCGCGGGTCGGCTACCGGCAAGGAGACCGGTAAATAAGGTAAACACAGCTACAGTCAACCAAAATAAAAAACTGCTGAAGGGAATGGAGATAGCACTGTCGGTCAGGCTATTGAAGGCGGGCAGGGCGAATTGAACAAAAAAGATGGAGAGGACGCTGGCAATCGCTGTCGTGAGCACGGATTCGATCAGGAATTGGAGGATCAGGTCACGGCGCTGTGAACCAATGGCTTTGCGGACGCCTACTTCGCGGGCGCGGCGCTCGGAGCGGGCGGTGGAGAGGTTCATAAAATTGATGCAGGCGATGATCAGCACGAGGAAGCCGATTATGCTGAACATGCGAACGTAGTCGATGAAGCCGCCGACCGACCGGCCTCCCTTAAAGTCCGACCAGAGGCGCCAGGATTCGAGCGGATGGAGCCAGATCTGCGGTTTTGCAAAGTGCATTTTCGGAGCGTTATTGTACACGATGTCTTTGATCTTCGGAGCGAGTTTGGCATAATCGGCGTTTGGCTTCAGGGCTACAAACAGCTGGAAGGAATTGTTGTACCAGTAGGTGGTGGCTTCTTTTATATCATTGTCGGTGGCGATCCTATAGCTGAATGGGATCAGGTAATTGAATTGGAAGGAGGAGTTCTTTGGGATGTCCTGGAGGATGCCGGTGACTTTGAGGTTATGCAGGTTGTCGATGCGGACGGACTTGCCCATCGCGTCGGTGTCACCGAAAAGGGCTTTGGCAGTGGACGCAGTGAGGACGATGGAGTAGGGGTCGTGCAATGCGGCGGCGACGTCTCCCTGGAGCAAGGGGAATGGAAAAATGCGGAAGAAATCTTCGCCGGTCATGCCGCCTTTGGAGTAGATTTTTTTGTCGCCAACGAGAAGGTCATGGTTCTCGAACCAATCCGATTCGGCCACGGCGGCGATTTCGGGGAAGACCTTGCGGAGGGTTGTCGCGAGGGGAAGGCTGACGGCTTGTTGGGTATTCACTACGCCGCGATCGCTGGTGTTATTCATTTCCACCTGGTAGACCTGTTTGTATCCAGGAAGGAAACGGTCGTAGGAATATTCGTTGAGCACCCAGAGGCCGATGAGGAGGGCGACGGCCATCCCGGCGCCGAGGCCAACGATATTGAGGGCGGAATAGACCTTATTGTTGACGAGGTTACGCCAGGCGGTGGTAAAGAAACTTTTTAACATAATATAACAAATGGGCGGGCAAAAATGTGCCAGAGTTTGAAGGAATTGAATGTTAGGGGGTTGTGAGTGGTGATGGACCCGAGACTGTTCGATTCCGCACAATCGGGTGTTTGGAAATGGAGAGGAATTTTCTATCTTGGGGGTACCAATTAATATTCTATGAAGAAACTGTCTTTCTTCCTTTTTCCCCTTACCATATTATCGTGGCTTCCATTGGATCCAAGCGCTACCGACCTTGCGGATGTTCGTACGGGCAAGTGGCCGATGACCCTTGAGCGGGATATTGACCGTCGGGATACGTCGTATTCGCTGATCTTCCGGGATCAGCAGTATGAGACCGGGGTTGTGATGGATACGCTGTCGTTCGAGAACCTGAGGCAGTTGAAATATCTGGGGCAGGCGCTGGATGTGCTGAAAAAGGGGCATAACGGCGACATCGCCAACTTTTCAACTTATTCGGTCAAACGGGCGGATAAGCGTTATGACGGGGGCGTTTGGTATATCCTTCGGGACAAGTTTGGGTTGACCGATTTTCAACAGCCGGAGGCGGATATCATGTGCAAAACTATTAATGGATTGAGATAATAAACTCCTAGGTACGGCGTTCTATTTGGTTGTAACACGAAAAGAAAATTTCCGCTATGAAAAAGATCATCATTTTATCCTTCATTGTTTTTCCTTTCATCTCGAAAGCGCAGTTTACGATTACCAATTCTTCAACAACCAGCCTGCTGCAGGTACGGGATGGACAGTGGCCGATGGAATTACAGCGGATCATTAAAGACATCGATACCTGTTATGTGTTGGAATTCCGGGATCAGCAGTACAGCAATGTCGTGAATATGTCGACGCTGCGATTTGGGAATATGCAGCAGATAAGATATTTTATGCAGGGGCTTGCCGTATTGAGGAAGGGGAACACGGGTGATATCGCCAAATACAAGGATTATTCGATCAAGCGGATCGATGTGAAGGGTACAGGTATATGTTATACCTTAAGTTGTGGCGAGGGCGAGCTGACCAATTTCCAGCAGTCCGATGCGGATAGGATGATTGCGGCCATTAAGACTTTATAGAATATTAGCTACACCTGAGCGGCCCGCCTCATTGAGGCGGGCTTTTTTGTTGGGGCCGGGGGTGCAGCGCGTTGTAAATATGCCAGGCGGCGTAGAGGTCTTCGGCGGCGATGCCTAATGATTTGAACAGGGTGATCTCGGTGGGGCTGGTGCGGCCGGGTTTGGCATCGGTTAGGACTTCGCCTAATTCTCCTTTGACATGCGCGTCGGTTATGATGCCTTCCTGCTTCGGGATGAGGAAGTCACCGGCTTCTTTGAAAAGCGACTCGTAACGGTCGGTGAAGAGGCTGGAGCGTTGCATGGCTTCGCTGTCGACTTCGCGGTTATTGGGAGTGCAGGAGCCGATGACGTTGAGGTGGGTGCCGGGTTTTAGCCAGCGGCCTTCCACGACGGGCTGCGCCGCGGAAGTGACGGTGCAAACGATGTCTGCGGCTTCGACGGCGGCTTGCGGGGTTGCCGTGAGGTGGATGGGGTAGCGGGCCGTGAGGCGGCTTCGAAGGTTTTCGGCGTGTTCGGGGTTGCGACCCCAGCAGAAGATTGTATTGATCGGGCGGACCAGGGAGATGGATTCGATATGGCGTTCGGCCTGTTCGCCGGTTCCGATAATGGCTAGTGTCGTCGCGTCTTCGCGGGCGAGCAGTCGGGTGGCCAGGGCGCTGACGGCGGCGGTGCGGATGGCCGTGATTGTGGCGGCGTCGAGCAGTAGCAAGGGTGTGCCGTGGGCGGCTTCGAAAAGGATGACGATGCCCTGATGGGAGGGAAGGCCTGCGGGGCCATTGGCGTGGAAGATAGTGATGAGCTTGATGCCGATGATATTGGGGCCTTGCGCATAGCCGGGCATCATACCGAGCAGGCCGCTTCGATCGGGGAGCCATAGGAGCGAGCGCAAGGGCTGGAGGATGCGGCCTTCGGCGAGATCGCGGAACATGGTCTCCATTATGCTGATGCAGTCCTGCATAAGGAGGAGCGACTTTATCTTTTCATTATTTATATATTGAGGGTCCATTATCTTTGATCCATGAGACCAATTTATTGCTATTTTTTCATTCTTTCGTGTGCCGTCGTATCCTGTGTCAGTACCGGGACGTATAAAGCGTTACAGGTTGAAAAGTTAAAGGGCGACTCGCTGTATACCTGGGCGATGGGGACCCTGAAGGCCAGTCAGGGTGATAACGCGCGGCTGTCGCAGGACAAAGCGGCGTTGAAGGATTCGATCGGTGACCTGAATCTGCAATTGAGTGCCGTCAAACAAAACAATACCGTGTTGCACAAGCAGCTGGATAATCTCTCGGCGATCAGCACCTCACAGGCGGAGAGCATCCGGAAATCCATTGACAATATCGGGGCGAAGGACCAGTATCTGCAACAGTTGCGGATGGCGTTGTCGCGGCGCGATTCTATGAATCTGGCGGTGCTGATGGAAATCAAGGCGGCGATGGGGAGTTTCAACGATTCGCTGGTAGCGATCAGGGTTGCTAAGGGGGTAGTGAGTTTGACGGTAGCGGATCAGCTGCTATGGGGGGATGACAGCGCGAATGTTACGGTCACGGATAAGGGCAAAACGGTGCTGGTACGGCTGGCGCGGGTGCTAAGGGATCAGCCGGATATTGTTTGTCGGGTTGAGGTGTATCCGGATAGTTCGGGGATGGCGCCCGATTCGGGGATGGCGCCCGATTCGGGGATGGCGGTCAAGCCGGCGGCGGACAGCTGGGAGCTGGATCTGCGGCGTGCCGCTTCGCTGGTTAGGGCTCTACAGAATCAATATAATGTGGCGGCGGCGCGTCTTGTGGCGGCGGGTCAGGGGGCATTTGGCAAGGGAACCCGTGTTGTGCTGGTTCCGCCGGCGGGTGAGTTATCGGAAGTGCTGGAAAAAAAATAAGCATGAAAAAGTTCTGGGCTATACTCATCTGGGGGGTACTGGTCTTTGGGATCGGGACTTATCTGGACAAGGTCCGGGAGATGTTGATGATGGGGGGTGATCTATATTTGAATTATGTGATCCGGTTTGGGTTGGGGTTGGTGATTGTGATTCTTGTGGTGTTGGCCGGAAGGTGGACGCGTCGCGGGGCGGGGGGGATGGAACCGGGAGAGTGGTTTGTGGCGGGCGCGGTGGCGTGGTTGCTGCAGGCCGTTTATATGTGGTGGTTGGAGCCAAAGCGGACACTGGATTTACTGGTACATGATACGTTCTTTGTTCTTTATTACCCCCATGCGGCGATAGGGGTGGCGATTGTTTTTGGGGTGATCGGTGTGGTATATTTATCGTATCGGTCGGTGACGGGGCGGTCGATGAACGGGGTTCTGGGTCGTTTGCACTTTTGGGTCAGTCTTGCCGCGTTGTATGTGGTGTTATGGATGGCAAGCTATAAATATGTGAGTAGTGACGGGACGTGGGGGTTTGAGTTCCGGAGTTTTCGGGCCTGGCAGACGTCGCAGGTGGTAGGTTGGGCGTATACCGGGCTGACAGCATTGTTCGTCGCGATGCAGGTACTGTTTGCCGGGAACCTGGTAGGGTCTTTGTTTAGCCGGGGAAAGCGGCGGGGGGTGGATGGGAGGTTTAGGTAGGGGAGTTGTACAAACTTGTACGAAGTTGTACACGGCTTGGATTGGGAGGGGCGATGGTTCTGCGGAACTTTAGCGGACCAAAACTCTTCCATTATGAACAGGTTAATCGGGGTGGGTGGGGGGAGAGGGTTGCTCAGCCAGGCGCGCTAATAGTATTGCCGCACGTTTGATCAGCCAGGGGTATTCCCTGAGGTTGATCGTTTCACCTGCTTTGTGAGCCCCAGTTCCGGAGGCCCCTAGTCCATCGAGGCAATCGATGTATTGGGCGATATCCGAGATATCGCCGGCGCCGCGTGCGCCGGGGTCACCGGCCACTGTGGAGCCAAGTCCAAGGTCTGTCGTGACTTGTGAGACGACGCTGAGGAGGCGGAGGTTACCCGCGGTAGGAGGCATGGCGGGCAGGCCGTCGGAGAAGCGGATGGTAGAATGGGTACCGGGCAGGCTCGCGGCGACGATGGCCCTCATCTTCTGACGGGCCGAATCCTTTTGACCATCGGAGAGGAAGCGGAGGTCGCCGGTGACATGGGCAGCGGGGGAGATGATATTTGTTTTGCCAAGGGCGGTGCCCCGGGCGTCCTGCGGGTCGACCTGGATATCGGAGCCGCCAATGATGAGGCCCGGGTTGAAGGTCAGGTATTGTTCGTTGCCCAGTTGCTCGCGAAAGGTATTGAGGATGCGGGCGGCCTCATAGATAGCGCCGTCGCCCGAGGAGTCGGTGAGGATGCCCGCGGAATGGCCGGTCTTTGCGGTGATATCGAGGGTCCAGCCGCTGGCGCCGCGGCGGGCGGCTGCGACGGTGTTGAGGCCTTTGGCGGTTTCGAAGGCCAGAGCGATATCGCAGGTCCTTGCCCGTTCTATAAAATCATGCCGCGCCACGGCGTGGGGTGTTCCGGACCGCTCTTCATCACCGGTGAAATAAGCGATGATGTTCATGTCTTTCAGCTGGTTCGTCGCGGCGAGGGCTTTTAATGCAGAGATGATGACCACGTCACCACCTTTCATATCGTTGACGCCCTGACCGGTGGCGGTCGAGTCGTTGAGTTTCGTATAGGGACCGGCCGGCATGTCGGGTTCGAATACAGTATCGAGGTGGCCGATCAGGAAGAGGTGTTTGCCTTTGGCTTTTCCGTGATGGGTGGCGACGAGGTGGCCGGCGCGGTGGAGGGAGTCGGGCTCGTTGACCCATTCGGTCGTAAAACCGAGCTGTTGTAATTCGCGGGCGTAAAGTTCGCCGACCTTTTTCACTCCTTCTATATTCAGGGTCCCGCTGTTGATGTTGACGGAGTTGATGAGGAGGCGCATGGAGGCTTCCAGGTGGGCGTCGACGTAGTCGGTGAGTTGACGCTCGGTCGGGGAGAGTTGGGCGTGGAGGTGGCCGCAAGACAGGAGGGCTAGTATTCCGGGGAGCAGAAGTTTTCTCATGCTTACTAAGATAAGGTTTTCGTGTATATTTATAGGAAATCACGAGTCACCATGCTAAAGAACCTCCTTCGTGTCGCCTTGCGCAATCTCAAGAGAGATAAATGGTATAGTTTACTCAATATTCTCGGTCTCACGATCGGGATCACGTTCGGGCTACTGCTGATCTTCTATATCAAGGACGAACTTAGCTTTGACCGGTACAATGTGAAATTGGACAGGATCTTTCGGATCACGTCGTTCATCAAGGAGCCGGAGAAGGATACGCTGAGATGGACCAGTACGCAGAATCCGCTCGGTCCGACGCTAAAAAGGGAATACCCGGAAGTCGAAGAAGCCGTCCGAATGGTTGGCGGCGGCAAAAACATGTACCAGCTCGGCGATTTGAAGCTTTATATCGAGAAAGTTTATTTTGCGGACAGCAGTGTTTTCAGGGTGTTTACGTACCCCATGCTGGAGGGTGATGCACGAACTGCTCTGGTGGCGCCACACTCTATGGTGCTGACGGAATCGGTAGCCAAGGAATTTTACGGAAAATCGACGGGTGTGGTCGGGAAGTCCCTGCGGGATGATAAGGGCGAGATATATAAAATTACCGGCGTGGTAAAGGATGTGCCGATGAATTCACATCTCCGTTTCAACCTTTTAGTCTCGCTGAGTACGTTGGGGAAGGATTTTGATCAGAACTGGGGAGGTTTCGGCATTTACACTTATGTATTGCTAAAGCCGAATGTGGATGCGGCGATGTTTCAAAGGAAGCTTTTGCCCATGTACGACAAGTATATGGCGCCTATATTCGCGCAATTCAACATTAAGATCCACTATGGGGTAGAGCCGGTTGGCGAGATTCATTTGCATTCCAATTACCAGGGCGAGCCGGAAGAATTGGGAGATATTTCCTACGTGTATATTTTCGGGTCGGTTGCTTTGTTCATGCTGCTGATCGCTTGCATCAATTATATGAATCTGGCGACAGCACGTTCTGCGAGGAGGGCAAAGGAGATCGGGATCCGAAAAGTGACCGGTTCTACGAGATCCCAGCTGATCGCGCAGTTCCTGGTCGAATCGGTGTTAACGGCGGTCTTTGCTCTGATTGTCAGTATCGGGTGTATCGCGTTGTTGCTGCCGTTGTTCAATTCGTTGTCGGGGAAGTCGATTTCGTTTGGTTCGCTGATGGAACCAAGCACATTTGTGATCCTGGTAGCGGTGATACTTTTTGTGGGTCTTGTGGGTGGGAGCTATCCGGCTTTCTATCTCTCTAAGTTCAATCCGGTCGATGTGCTGAAGGGGAGTCTTTCAAAGGGGTCGAGCAATGTTGTATTGCGGCGGATACTTGTGGTGCTCCAGTTTTCCATTTCGATGATCATGATCATTTGTACCTGGGTCGTGTATAACCAGTTGAATTATCTGCGAAACAGGGACCTGGGTTTTGACAAGAATGAGGTGTTGACATTGGGCGTGAATGCGAACGGGGATGTGAGAAGTAAGATCATAGCCTTTAAAAATGAGATACGAAAAAACCCGCGGGTAATTTCGGTCAGTACATCGCAGGCGGTGCCCGGGAATGAAGTCGGTTTCAATCTTTTTGCGGTCCAATCGAAAAATGGTTTTGTCAATCAGGGCGTCTACGTCTATGGAGCGGATGAAGACTATGTCAAGACTCTGGGAATGAAAATGGTAAGGGGAAGAAATTTTGACGGGTTGGACGATACCCTGCACAGCATTATAGTCAATCAAAACATGGTCAAGTATTTCGAATGGGATAATCCAATTGGGAAACGGGTGAAATTTCCGGGGGATACGTCAGGTCGCTTCTGGGAGGTGGTTGGCGTGGTGAAGGATTTCAATCAGAAATCGTTGTATAATCCTATTACGCCGCTAATCATCCGGTATTCGCCTAATAACAATGGCTTCCAGCTCAAACTGGACCCAAAAAACATTCCGGGGACGATCGCGGAGATAGAGAAAACATGGAAAACCGATTTCCCCGATCTGCCTTTTTCCTATACGTTCCTTGACCAGGATTTCGATTCCAAGTATGCTGCCGATCAGAAGCGAGGGAAGATATTCACGAGTTTTTCCATATTGACCATCCTGATCACTTGTCTGGGGTTGTTGGGATTGATTGCTTTTACGACACAACAGCGGCAGAAGGAGATCAGTATCCGGAAGATCATGGGGGCGGGAATCGGGCAGATTGTGCCGTTGCTCACGATGAATTTTGTCTGGTTGGTGGTGATTTCCTGTCTGTTCGCTATGCCGGTGGCGGGGTTATTCATGCACAGCTGGCTGAAGATCTTTAATTCTTACAGTATAGGACTAGAACCTTTGCCATTTATCTTTTCGGCGTTGACCGTGTTGCTGATCACGATGATGACGGTAATATTTCACACGTTGAGGGCGGCGGTTGCCAATCCGTCGAAAAGTCTTCGGACAGAATAATTAAATTTCATGTTATGAAAAGATGGTTTTTGACAATTGCATTTATCGGGTGTGTGGTTGTAACCTGTTCGGCGAAGGGGGTGTCTGAATATTCGACGGGGGTGTCTGACACTGCGGCATTGCTGGGGCGTTGGGATCTTACGGTTTATATGAACGGGCGGCCGGTACCGTCATGGTTCGAGGTTATTAAATCGGGGAACACGATGCTGGTGGGACGTTTTGTAGGCGGCGGGGGGAGTGCGCGGCCGGTGTCTAGGTATCGTTTTGTTGACGGGAAGCTAAGCTTTTCTATTCCGCCGCAATGGGAGCGGGAGGATCGCGATCTTTCGGTCGAAGGGCATTTCCAGGGAGACAGTCTGGTGGGCACGATGGTGGTTCCCAGTGGCCAGATGTTTAAATGGGTCGGTTATCGGGCGCCGTCGTTGGCGCGGACTGCGGAGCCGGTGTGGGGCGATCCTGTGTCAATCTTTGACGGGAAGACGCTGACGGGCTGGCATGCGTCGGGGAACAATAATCAATGGGTCGCCGTGGATGGGATCCTGCGTAGTCCGCATTCAGGGTCAAATATCATTACAGATGGCCGATATATGGACTTCAAGCTACATATCGAATTCAGGTACCCGAAAGAAAGTAACAGCGGCGTATACCTGCGGGGCCGTTATGAGGTGCAGATCGAAGACCTGGAGGGTGCGGAGCCGCCAAATGATGTAATCGGTGCGGTATATGGGTTCCTTCCGCCAAGTGTTCAAGTGGCGAAGGGGCCCGGGGAGTGGCAGACCTACGATATCACGCTGGTGGGCAGGCTTGTGACCGTAGTATTCAACGGCCAGACGGTGATCTGCAATGCGGAGATCCCGGGGATTACGGGTGGGGCGCTGAACAGTCATGAAGGGGAGCCGGGGCCGATCTATCTGCAGGGGGATCACGGGCCGATCGATTATCGGAATATCACAATCGCGGTGCCCAAATGATGGATGTGGAAAGAATCATGGGAGTGCTGGCGGCCATCGTGATCAGCCTCGCGCAGGTCATCTATGTGATCAATTGTTTGCGGCGGAAGATTACGCCGAGTGTGTTGTCGTGGTTCGGCTGGGCGTGTCTGATGGGTACGAGTCTTGTCTCGCAGATTGCACACGAGGGTTGGCAGTGGAGCATGACGGGGATTGCAAGTTCCACGGTGGGTTGCCTGGTCATCGCAGGGGTAGCATGGGGAAGTAGTAACTTCTCTTTCCGGCGGGGTGATCTTGGGTTTCTGTTGGCAGGGCTTGGATGTGTGGGAATTTATGTCGTATCGGACAATCCGTGGGTAACGACGGTATTCGCGATCATTGCAGATGGGCTTTTGGGGATACCGACGATCGTCAAAGCGTACCGTGAGCCGGCGTCGGAGCGCTCCGTGGCGTGGCTGCTGGGCGTGGTTTCGTCGACGCTTGCGTTGATCATTTGTATACATCATGAACTTATCTATATGTTATTTCCGGCGTATTTGTGGTTTTTCAATGGAATGATGGCGGTACTGACGTGGGGGCGGCGGCGGGTACGGGTCGTGGTGATGGTGTTTGTGCTGGCGGGACTGGGGGTCCTGGTTGGAGGGTGTCACAAGCGTTCGACGGGTGGGTTGGCGGCGGGCCGGAGTTATCGGATGGGGTTTGCGACTTCGGCTCCCCGACCTGTGCTCAATCTGGTCCTCCAGTCGCTGGATTTGTGGACGCAGCATGCGGATGCGGCGATCATCAGCACCGAGGTACCCTGGGATTCGCTGATCGGCGGGGAGGACCCGGCGACGTATGTGAGGGATAATTATGCACAGCTGGTAGGAATATACCGTTCGAAAAATATGAAACTCTGGGTGTATATCGATCCGGAGAACGGCTTGAACCGGAGTTCGGATTCGTATCCGCTGGTGGCGTTGGGGGAGAGTATTGCGCAACCGGCGGTGCAGCAGGTCTACCGGCGTTTTGTGGTCGTGATGGATAGTATATTGCGGCCGGATCATCTGGGGTTGGCGTTGGAGACCAACCTGGTCCGGCTGGCGGCGCCGGACTCGATCTATGCCGGAATGAAGGCGGCGGTCAATGCGGCGGCATCGGATGTGCGGGTGGTGGACGGGCAGGTTCCATTGAGTGTCAGCGTTCAGGCGGAGGTGGCCTGGGGAAAGCTGGGAGGGACAAGTTATGTCGGTGTGGCGCAGGATTTTGCCGATTTCCCTTTCGTGCAGGAGTTGGGCATCTCTTCGTATCCGTATCTGGGCGGGTTTGCGTCTCCTTCCGTGATCCCCTTGAATTATTATGCGCAGTTGGGGGCGGGGCATTCGATCCCGGTATTTGTATCCGAAGGTGGATGGAATTCAGCGTATGGTGGGTTGGGGGTACAGGCGGCATACATTGACCGGCAGGGTCAGTTGTTGGCGCAGGCGAACGCGATCGGGTTGTTTCAGCTGACGTTTACGGATCTGGACTTGTCAGGGTGGGGATCCGTGGATAGTGCGGGATTGGCAGCCTTTGCGTTCCTGGGGGTCGTGGATACCAGTTTTAACCCAAAGCCGGCATTGGCGGCGTGGGATTCGCTGCGGATGAAAACACTAAGCAATGAATAAATGGGTGGTTTTTTTAGTTGTGCTGATTGGCTGGGTTTCGGCGACTGCGCAGAAACCTTTGTACACCTGGCCGCTGGGTGTGGAGGGTTATACCTATCGGAACAGTTGGCCAAGGGGTGTGCCCCAGACGTTGGATACGATCAAAATGCTTGGATTTACGGAGCTGGAGGGTGGGGCGAGAATGGACCCGCGAGCGTTCCGCAAGCTATGCGATGAGCGGGGGATCCGGATTCCGTCGATTGGTGCGGATTATGGTCAGTTGGTACAACATCCGGACTCGATCATTGATCAGGCGAAAATCCTGGGTGCACGGTATGTGATGTGTGCGTGGATACCTCATAATGGCGGGGTGCTGACCTTTGAGAATGCGAAGACAGCGGTGGGGGACTTCAACCGGGTGGGCAAGGTGCTGGCCGATGCGGGGCTGATATTCTGTTATCATGCACATGGGTATGAGTTCCAGCCATATGGGGGTGGGGGTGGGGGTGGGACTTTGCTGGATTATATTATTACACAGACCGATCCGAAGTATGTATCCTTTGAGATGGACATCTTCTGGATCACGTTTGGCGGCGGTGATCCGGTGGGGTTGATGAAGAAATACGGATCGCGGTGGAAGCTGCTTCATTTGAAGGATCTGCGGAAAGGGGCACCGAGGAATTTGACGGGGTTAACAGGGCCCGAGAATGATGTGCCCCTGGGGCAGGGGCAGGAGGATATTCCGGCGATATTAAGGGAGGCGAAAGTAATCGGGGTGACCCATTGTTTTATTGAGGATGAGAGTGTGGACCCGACGGTCCCTGTGCCACAGAGTATCAAGTATTTACGGGGGTTGAAGGAATGATGTGGATAAGTCGGGAAAGGGCAGGTCTTGCAAATATGGCCGCTGCCTATTAATTTTACCTTTTAGTTGATCCTCTACGGAGTCTATCCCTTGAAATACCGGTTTTATAATCCAGTGTATTTCAGGTATTTAAAATAGACTCTATGATACACGCAAAAGATCTACGCTTCGGTAACAAAGTCCAGACAAGGGACGGAGAGATGGTCACGGTCCATCAGTTACTGGGAAATTCATTGATTTATGATACGCAAATCCGGGTAAGCCGGGAAGCTACTGCGGTCCGGGGTTCGCTCAGGACGGCTTATGCCACTCAGTATGTCGAGGTGGTAAAGGAGGCGGAATATGATGAGGTGGAGCCGATTGTGCTGACGCCGAAGGTTCTGGAGAAATGCGGGTTCCGGAATTTTGTCCGGGAGGAATGGATTTTTTCGCTTGGGAACACCCATATTGATTTTACGTTTACAGAGGAGGGTTTGAAGTTGAGGCAGCCGACACCGGGGGCTATGCCCATCAGGTATTATCATCAGCTGCAAAATTTCCTCTTCGCAGTGATGGGGCACGAGTTGGTGGAGGAGTTGTAGGGTGATTGGGCACGAATTGGTGGGGGAGTTGTGGGGTTATGGGGCACGAATTGGTGGGGGAGGTTTAGTTCATCCGATAGATCTTGTTTGCTGTCGAAATGCGGAAGTCTAAGGATCGGCGGCCGGGACCTGCGACGAAGAGATAGAGGCAGGTGAGGAACTGGGCGTATTGGAGGCGGGTGGGGAGGCCGGCGTGGCCGGTAAGGGGAAAGGAAACGATAATATCCGCTATAAACAGGAGGCAGGTCACGCGGGTGAGCAGGCCCAGCAGGAGCAGGATACTACCGGCGAGTTCGCCAACAGCGATGAAGGAGATCGGGGCGCCATCCCCGAATTTGTCGACAATTTCCCAGATATATATGGTGGCGATCATCCAGCGGATGATCAGGATATTAGACGGACCGGTGACGGGTGGGGTGGATATCCAGCGAATTAATTGCTTCATGGTTTGTCGTTGTATCCCGTAAAAGTCTTTCGGGTCGGAAGATTGGCCAAACATTTTACATCATCACGGACCATTTCTTGATGTTCCGGGGGTGGTACGGGGGCATGGATGGTCAAGGAAATGGGCTATCTCGTGTAATAAACTATCCGGCTGGCGGAATGTCGGTATTTTTGCAAAAATTTGACCGGTGCGGAGCAGGAAGATACTTTATCATATCCTCTGTTGGGGGGGCGTTTATCTGTTATGGGTGTTGCTGTTCCGGAGCTATTCGGTGGCGATCACGCGGACGATGACGGTCGAGTTCTGTTACCTTCTATTCATTACCGCCGATTATTATGCGATCAATTCGTTTGCGATCCCGGGGCTGCTGGGGCGGAAACGGTATTTGCTTTTTGTATTTGCGGTTGTGGCGATCATTGCGGTTTCGGCGGCGTTGCGCGGCTTGCTGGCGCTGTACATGAGCAGGCATTATTTCGGGGTTGGGGGAGCGATCGATTACGGGGCCTTGTATTTGCGATCCTTCATCAATATTTCGTTGTGGGTTTTGGTGGTGACATTGGGCAGGATGCTGGTGGAGCGGATACGGACGCAGCAGCAACTGGAAGTGCTGGAGAAAGAACGGATCCGAAGTGAGCTGGACTTTCTGAAGGCGCAGATCAACCCGCATGCGCTTTTCAATTCGCTCAATACGATCTACGGGCACATCGACAAACATAATCAGGTGGCACGGAATATTCTCCTGCAGTTCTCGGAGCTCCTGCGATATCAACTGTACGACTGTGCGGCGGATAAAGTCGGTCTGCAAAAGGAGATCGCGTATATCGAGAACTACATAGCTTTTCAGCGGCACCGCAAAGATGAGCGGTTGGTGGTGAATTTCAAGGTGGGGCAGATCGGGCAGGGGCTTACGATCGCGCCGTTGATGCTGGTGGTGTTGATCGAGAATGCGTTCAAGTTTGTGAGCAACTTTTCAGACCGGCCAAATAAGATCTGTATCGAGATCTTTACGAATGGGTCGGTGTTATATGGCAATTTCCTGAATACGAAAGAAGTACAAGTGGGGATTGCGGCGGGAGCGGGGGTGCTAGACGGCGGAGGGGCGGGGAAGGCAGATGGGGAAGGGAGCAAAGGCATCGGGATCGCCAATTTGCGACGGCGGCTGGAGCTGCTGTACAACCATAAATATGAGTTGACCGTGAACAGCGATTATGATTGTTATGAAACCAGTTTAACCATTGATCTGTCATGAAACTGAAATGTGTCATCATCGATGATGAGCCGATCGCCCGGAAGGTGCTGCAGGAGTATATCGAGGAGATCGATTACCTGGAGCTGGCGGGCCAGGCTGAGAATCCGTTGAAAGCGATGTCGATCCTGAATACGCAGGATGTCGATATTCTGTTGTTGGACATCAATATGCCAAAGATCAATGGGATCGATTTTCTGAAAAGTTCCCGGAGCAAGGCGAGTGTGATCATTACGACGGCCTACGCGGACTATGCGGTGGAGTCATACGGGCTTGATGTGCTGGATTACCTCGTAAAACCGATCGGGTTCGACCGGTTCCTGAAGGCGTGTAATAAGGCGCGGGAGGCGGCGGAGCTGAAAAAACTCAGCAAGGGACAGTTGCAGAAGCCAGACGACCACTTCTTTGTCAAGTCGAACAGTCAGATCGAAAAGGTCTTTTATAATGATTTGTTGTATGCGGAGGCGATGCTCAACTATGTGATGTTGTATACGACGACCAGGAAGATCATGGTGTATGTAACGATAAAAAGCCTGGAGGAGCAGCTGCCGGCGGATCAGTTTATCAAGGTTCACAAATCCTTTATCGTCAATATCAGCAAGGTAAAGAGCATCGAAGGGAATATCCTGGATATCGGGAATGAGAAGATCACGATCAGTCAGAGTTTGCGGGAGAAGGTGGTGGCGGAGATCGTCAGGGATAAAATGATCAAACGGTAGGGCGGGGTCGGGTCGGTGATCGGGGGGCTTAGCGGCGGGTATCGGGGGTGACGGCGGGGGATGTCGGGCGGCTTAGCGGCGGGGTCGGGGACGAAGGGTCATCGCGAGAAGGGAGGCGGGGAGGAGGGATATGGACATGAAGATATAAGCGTTGCGGAAGTGGTTACCCGGGCCGCTGAGGTCGCCGACGAAATAAGTGCCGATGAATGCGCCGAGGGCGCCGAAACTATTGATGAGGGCAATGGCGCCGCCAGCGACATTGGCGGGGAGGGTCTCGGTGATAAGGGCGAAGAAGGGGCCGTACGGGGCATATAAGGAGAGGCCGGCGAGGCATAGAAGGGTAAACGTAAGCCAGAAATCGCCCGGGCTATAGAGCCAGCAGAAATAGAAGGACAGGGCGCCGAGGAGAAGGAAAGGCCAGATAGCGAGTTTGCGGTTGCCGGAACTGTCGGAAAACCAGGACGCGGTCATCATGGCGATGATAGCAAGGAAGTAGGGGATCGCGGAGAGCCAGCCGATCCTGATGATATCGACGCCGGTGGCGCGGAGGATAGAGGGAAGCCAGAGCACGAAACCATATACCGCCAAACTCCAAAAAGCATAGATCAGACAAAGCGCCCAAACGGCGGGTGAGCGGCAGGCGGCGAAGAAGTTCCTGACCGGAGGGATGGCTTGCTGTTCGTCGCGGATTGCGGCCCGGAGGGCTGCCGATTCGTGCTGCGGCATCCAGATCGCTTTCGCAGGTTGATCTTCCACGAAATAAAGCCAGCAGAAGGCCCAGGCGATAGCAGGGACACCTTCGATGATGAACATCGTGCGCCAGCCGAAGGAATGGATGAGATAACCGGATGCGATGGACATCCAAATAATGGTGATGGGGTTGCCGAAGATCAGGAGCGAGTTGGCGCGGGACCGTTCGGACCGGACGAACCAGCGGCTGAGGAGGACGAGCATCGAAGGGAAGACGGCGCCTTCGACTACCCCTAACATGAAGCGGACAAGCATGAGCCAATGGACATTTGTGACGATGCCGGTGGCTGCGGCGAGGGCGCCCCATAGGATGAGGGACCAGAAGATGAGCTGGCGGGCGCTGCGGATGGCGGCATACACACCGGGGATCTGGAAGAAGAAGTAACCAAGGAAGAATAGGGCGCTGAGGAGGGACGATTGGTCCCGGGTGATGGCGAGGTCTTTCTGCATTCCGCCGGCAAGGCCGAACCCGAAGTTGGCGCGATCGAGGTAGGCGAGGCTATAGGTGATGAAGACGATTGGAATCAATCGCCACCAGCGAGAGGTAGGAAGGTTCGTCTTTTCTATCAAGGATTGGAAGGTACGAAAAAAGGCGGGTGGTGGGTTAGTGCGGGGTGTATCCGACGGTGAACTGGCCGTTCGTAATAGAGACGACGGAGTCTACACTGTATTGGCAGGTGCCCCGGAAGGTTCCGGAGAACCAGGTTTTCATTACTGTTGTGAGTGTGACCGTATCACTTACGGCGGGATATTGGATGTAGGTACCGACGGAATCCGACCAGGCCGTGTAGCCAAGGAGGCTTTGCGGGCCGGTGGTGCTGTCGGCGATGGGGTAGGCGCCGGGTTTGAGGGGGGTGCTGCTGAGGGTGATTTCGAGCAGGGGGGTAAGATTGGCGGAATCGGAATGGGCGACGATATAGACGGTGCCGGGAGTGCTGACGCTGTCCACGGTGATGATGGCGTTAAAGGTGGTTGGGGTGCCGTTGATGGAGGCCGACACGGTAAAAGCGGGGGTTGGGCCGGATGACGTGTTTTTGTTACAGGCTGCTAAAACGAGAACGATAGCGATGTAGCGGCGCATGATATGGGATTTGTCAGGGAAAAACGATCGGATCGGGCTAAAAATTGGCCAGGTGCTGCAATATTTTGCGGTGCATTTCGTCGGGGCGGAAGGGTTTGTGCAGGAAGCCGTTGAAGCCATGTTCCTGGAGGTCCTGGTACATGTTCTCATAGATAGCTGCGGTGAAGGCGATTGCGGGGATGTCCTTGTTGACGCTCCGGACTTGTCGGAGGAGGGATTTTCCGTCCATCAGGGGCATTTCGAGGTCGATGAGGAGCAGGTCAAAGGAGCGGCTGCAGAAGAGTTCCCAGGCGACCTGACCGTTCTCGGCTGGCTGGATGTTGGCGCCCCAGCTATGGAGAAAGCGGCGGGCAATATTGAGGTTGACGGCGTTGTCTTCCACGAGGAGGATGTTGACGCCGGTGAGTTCCCTGAGGCCCCGGAGGCGCTCCTTGGGTACGATGACGACCTGGGACTGAAGGTTGAAATTGAGCGAAAAATAGAAAGTACTGCCTTGTGCCGGCTGGCTGATCACCTTGAGTTCGCCACCCATTTTACGGACCAGTTCGCGGCAGATGCTCAGGCCAAGACCTGATCCGCCGTATTTGCGGGTGGTGTCGGCGTCGACCTGGGTAAAGCTTTCGAAGATCAGGTGGAGCTTCTCGGGCGGAATGCCGATTCCGGTATCGGTTACTGCAAAATATATATCGGCTTCCATTCCGGTGGCGGCCTCCGTCCTGGTGCCGGCTTCGATCTTAGCCTGCAACCTTACGGACCCGGTTTCGGTGAATTTGACGGCGTTGGAGAGCAGGTTGAGGATGATTTGCTTCAGGCGCATCTCGTCGCCGATGACTTTCTTTCCATCGGGTATGGGGTCCATATCGAGGACCAGGCTGATCTTCTTTTGGTGGGTGACGGTCGTAAACGAGTCGGCGACCTGCTGCAACGTATGGGCGAGATCGAAAGGTTCGCGGACAAACTCAAGTTTCCCTTCATCGAGCTTGCTAAAGTCAAGGACGGCGTTAACGAGCTGGAGCATGTGTTCGGAGGAGTTGGTCAGCACTCTGAAATGTTCGCTTGCCTGCAGATCCTCATGGTCCTGTGCCAGGAGGTGGGTGGTGCCGATGATGGCGTTGAGTGGTGTGCGCAGCTCGTGGCTCATATTGCTCATGAATCTGGCTTTGGCTGCGGCTGCGATCTTGGTCTTCTGTTCCTTGGCGTCGAGGAGGCGGAGAATGAAATAAAAAAATACGATAACCAGGAAGAAGTTCAATATGATATTGACGGCGAGGTGATGGTAATTGACGAGATCGGAGAAGCGGTCGATCTGCGACCGGTGGGGCAGAACAAGCACGGTCACCGAGAGTATCAGCATGGTTGCGCTGAGGGCCGAGATGACGATGACGTCGTTCTTTCGCACGCGGAGGAAGAAGATCATCGCCATGGCGAATGGGAATATGTATAGATAGGAGGCCTGGCTGGTTCCCTGAACATAGCAAAGGAAGAAGGATTGGAGGTTGGCGCCGATGATGCTGAGGATCTTGGGAAGCTCGAGGAAGCCGATGCGATGGAGGACCATGAAGAAGCAAAGCAAAAGGATTCCGGACAGTTCGATGATGGCGCTCCAGATCATCCGGTCGTATAGATCATAGAAAAAATTAAGGCCGTTGCAGCAGATGGCCAGGACGATAAACGTATTCAGCTGCCAGAATTTGTGTCGGGGAGCACGGGAAGGGGGTATAGAATGGCTTTTCACTTGGTAGTTAAGGATCGATAATGGATTTAATCGTTTAAATATAAACCAAATTTTATGGTTGTGCAAGCGCGGCAGCGCAAATTTTAGGTATTTTTAATCATGGCTGGATTTCCGCTTCGCAGTGTTACGGGGAGATGGATCATGGTGGCCGCCGTGCTGGCATCTGCAATGGCCTTTATTGACGCTACGGCGCTTAATGTCGTCTTGCCGTCCTTACAGCAGTCGCTGGGGGCTGATGGGACTGGTCTCTTTTGGGTCCTGAATGCCTATCTGGTGATGTTGGCGGCGCTGATGCTGATCGGCGGTGTCCTGGGGGACAAGTTGGGGCGGAAACGGGTATATATGATAGGGATCGTGGTATTCATGATCGGGTCGGCGGCCGCAGGGTGCTCGGTGTCAACGGCAATGCTGGTCGTTTGCCGGATCGTGCAGGGGGCCGGGGGCGCTCTGATGATCCCGGGTAGTCTGACGATGTTGTCGGTCCTGATCGCGGAGGACGAGCGGGGGAAGGCGATCGGCACGTGGTCGGCTTTCACGACGATGGTCACGTTGGGCGGGCCCATCCTTGGAGGGGCGTTGGCGGATGCCGGGTTATGGCGGGACATTTTCTTCGTGAATATCCCGCTGGGGATTGTCGCGTTGCTGATCTTATGGCGGAAGGTTCCGGAGAGCAAAGCCACGGAGGAGCGGCGTACGCTGGACCTGGCGGGGGCTGCAACGGCGGCGTTGGGGCTGGCGCTGGTGACGTTGGGTTGCCTGCGGATCCCGGCGGTGGGCTGGCGGGACTGGTCGGTGCTGGTGGCGGTGGGAGGGGGAGCGGTGCTGCTGGGATTTTTTGTCGGGATCGAGAAACGTGTCAGGGACCCGATGATGCCGTTATCGTTATTCCGCAATCGGGTCTTCAGCGGGGTCAATTTGTTGACCTTTTTCCTATATGCAGGGTTGTCGGCGTCGATGTTGTTCCTGTCGCTGAACATGGTGCAAATACAGGGGTACAGCCAGCTGCAGGCGGGGTTGAGCTTTTTGCCGTTCACGCTGCTGCTGATCGGCTTGTCGCGGTATGCGGGCGGATGGGCGGACCGGCATGGGCCCAGGGCGCTACTGATCGCGGGGCCGGTGATTGCGGGGACGGGGATGATCCTGTTGTCGCTGATCGGGCAGGTGCACCGGCTTTCGGATTATTGGTTCAGCTTTTTCCCGGGGATTGTAGTTTTTGGACTGGGCATGTCGCTGACGGTGGCGCCGTTGACGGCGACGGTGATGGGGGCGGCGGGGAGTCAGTTCTCGGGGGTGGCGTCGGGGGTCAACAATGCGTTGTCGCGGGTGGCGAGTGTGTTTGCGAATGCGGTCCTTGGGGCGCTGGCGGTGGTGCTGTTTACGGGGGTGGTCGGGCGGAAGGTGGATGGGTTGGGATTGGATGCGCGGGACCGGCAGGA
>Ga0210383_10000532_pt1 | contig 35081 bp, 26 predicted proteins | sample IncBWC14OmetaG_FD_160072 | JGI IMG/M metagenome (GOLD analysis project Ga0210383, IMG submission 160072) | Forest soil microbial communities from Barre Woods Harvard Forest LTER site, Petersham, Massachusetts, United States - Inc-BW-C-14-O ... | reverse complement strand
AAGGTGCACAGCTCGGCTTACGAGAATAACCAGAGCAGCATGTACAGCGCGCTGGCCAATATGCTGAAGGACACGCTGATGCGTATGGACGCGGTGCTGGATCGTCCGGCGTACAACTTCATGATTCACACCTCGCCGATCGGCGAAGAAATTAATGACCATTATCACTGGCACATCGAGATCATTCCCAAGCTGACTAAGGTGGCGGGCTTTGAATGGGGCACGGGCTTCTACATCAACCCGACACCACCGGAAGAGTCGGCGAGATTCCTGCGCGAAGCGCAGATCGAAGAACCCGTTAAAAAGTGAGTTCAAATGAGGGCCGTTTCACTCTTGAGAAAGAGGCTTTTCGGGCGCGATGGAGCAAAAGCGGGCCGATTCGCCTGACAAGCAGAGAAGATTTTCGTTATAATTAAGGATTGAGGCGCGGTACCCAAGTGGTAAGGGAGAGGTCTGCAAAACCTTTATGCGTGGGTTCGATTCCCACCCGCGCCTCCAAAATCTTCGGGTCCGGCCCGGAGACATAGGTGACAGATCGTACCGGAGACATAGGTTACACTTTTGGGCCAAAAGGGTTGTCGAGAGGCTGCAGAGTTTTTTCCTCCAGATCGATGTAGCCGAGATCGTACTCCATAAAGCTGACCAGCCAAATACCTTCTTCGACTTCTTTGATCCCCAGGGCTTGTCCTGCGAAGACCGTGCTGAGATTAATTTTTTTGCGGTGCAGACAGATGCGTCCGCAGTTGGTGACGTGAATGACGCGGTCGTGAAACGGATAAGCAAGTTCTGACAGGCCGCGATAGCGGCGGATGGCGGGAGTGTAGACATCCGCGGGGCACTTCATGTCTAAGGCCTCATGAGGCCGCTCGTTGTTGAACTCTTCGAGAAAATCATCGAATTTGCTCTGCTGCTGCAGGCTGTTCCCGCCCGCGGGGCGCGTGGTTTGCGTTTTGAGCGTGAGGTGCATGCGTTCATGCCGGCCATTCTGCTGCGGATGACCGGGCTGGATGCGTTCGATGGTGATGCCCAGGCGCAACCACCAGACCGAGAGCTTGGAGAGGTTGAACAGAGAGTTGGGCGAGGCGAAGGGCACGCCGTTGTCCGAACGGATGCTAGTGGGCAGGCCGCGCTCTTTGAATAAGCGTGCAAAGGCCGTAAAAGCAAGAGCTTCACAGGTAGATTCCAGGGCTTCACAGAGGAGCAGATAGCGCGAGGCATGATCGGTGACGGTCAGCGGGTAACAGTATTTTTTGTTGCCCAACAGGAACTCCCCTTTGTAGTCGGTGCACCACAGCTCGTTGGGCTTTTGCCCCAGAGACAAGGGCGTGCCCTGAGCATGATGGCGTCGGCGCCCTCGGCGTTGGACCAGGCCGTGGCGATCGAGCACGGCGTGGATGGTGCTGCGCGCCGGAACCTTCACCTCACAGGAAAAGCGACGCAGCAAGCGTTCGCGGATCTTGCGCGCGCCCCAGTAGGGCTTTTCCCGTTTGAGATTCAGAATGGCGGCCTCCACCTGCTGAGGCAGTTGGTTGCCGTAACGCCAGGGCCGGCGGGAACGGTCGGTCAGAGCTTCCAGACCGTATTCCTTGTAGCGGTCAAAGATTTTGTAACCGGTTTTGCGCGAGATGGCGAACTCGCGACAGAGCGCGACCATCTTCTCCCCGTCCAGCAAGCGCCCCACAAAACGAACACGTTCATCCATAACCGAACACTCCTTCCAAGGCATCACTCCCTCCCCTAAAGGGAAAAAGTGTCACCCATGTGTCCGGTACAAACTGTCACCTATGTGTCGGGCCGCTCATGCTCGATTTTTGCTTGACCCCGCCAAGCTGATTCAGCTGATGAAGATTAATTTGGATGCTTAAGCCGATAGCTCTGCAGGCAGCGCTGCGCTGTTTCAAGTTCCGGGAAGCGGCTGCCTTCTTGCTCCATCAAATAGAATTCGACGCCTCCCACACTTTCTGCGGCTTCGAAAATATTTTTCCAATCCGCCCCGCCTTCACCGAATAGCACGGCGTAGCCCTTCCCTGGTTCTGGCGACCAATCTTTCAAATGCAGTGAGCGAATGCGCCCCGGATTCGCGCGAATCCACGCCACCGGGTCCGAACCTGCTTCCACACAGGTGCCCACGTCCAACTGCAGCATGACGGACGGTTTCGTGTTCTTGGCGAGAATCTCGATGGGGCGCCGGTTCTCAACGGGCGTGAACTCGCGCTGATGATTGTGATAGCCAGCCTTCAATCCGGACGGCTCCAGCCGATCGGCGGCGAAGTTCAGCGCATCGGCCACGTCCTTCCAGCCATCCAAACCGGGTTTCGGGTCGGAGGAAGCCATCACCACATACTTGCTGCCGAGAATCATGTTCAAATCGCGCGCGCGATTGATATTCTCCGCGCTCAAGTACGAACTGTTGTTGTGCGTCGAAGAACAATGAATGCCCAGATCTTCCAGGAGCTTCCGCATCTGCTTCGTCTGGTTCTCGGACCACTCGAAATACGGCGCATAAAATTCGACGCACTGATATCCCATCCCGGCGACCGCGCGCACCGTGGCCTCCGGATCTTTCTTCAATTCGCCGCGCACGGAGTACAGTTCAAGGCCAATGGGGATTTTGGCTGCGCCTCGAACCGAAACAGCCCACGGTAACATTGCTGAAAACGCAAGAAACGAGCGGCGAGAATACAGGTGTGGATTCATGGCTGAATCCTACTCAAGATTCAAACTAATTTCACGGTCTTTTGCGAAATGCTTGCGGCGGTTTCATGCAGCCCAGGATCGCTGGGGAGCTTATTTAGATTCGGCTGGCACTGGCGTAACGTGTGAATCGCCGCCGGGAACGATGCTCCTGACGATCACATACAGCGCGGGGATGAAAAGCAAATTGAGGGTCGTCGCGGCGATCATCCCCCCAAAGACGGTGGTGCCCACGGAGATGCGTCCCGCGCGCCCGGCGCCTCGCGCCAGAACCAGCGGCACAACACCGAGAATGAATGCCAGCGAAGTCATCAGGATGGGGCGCAGCCGGATGCGCGCCGCCTCGACAGCCGCGTCCACGACGGTCATGCCTTGACCGCGCAACTGTTCCGCAAACTCGACAATTAAAATTGCGTTCTTGCTGGCAAGACCGATCAGCATCACCAGCCCGATCTGGCAGTAAACGTCATTTTGCAAACCGCGCAGCGCCTGCGCACCGATGGCCCCAAGAATCGCCACAGGCACGGCCAGCAAAACAATGAACGGAAGAATGTAGCTCTCGTATTGTGCCGCGAGCGTCAGGTACACCACGACCAGGCCCAGCGCAAAAAGAATCAACGCTTTTCCGCCGGATTGAATTTCTTCCAGCGAAAGTCCGCTCCATTCAAATGTCATCCCATTCGGCAGCACCTTGTGCGCCAGCGCCTCCATCGCCGCGATCCCGTCGCCGCTACTCTTCCCGGGCGCCGCGTTGCCGTTGATTTCCGCGGAACGGAACAAATTGTAGTGGCCGATTACTTGTGGATTCGCCGTTTGCTCGATGCTCACCAGATTGCCCAATGAAATCATCTTCCCGGTGTCCGAGCGCACGTAATACTCGCCGATGTCCTTCGCCTGCGAGCGGAACTTCGCGTCGGCTTGCACGTACACGCGATACGACCGGTTGTTGAAATCGAAATCATTTACGTATTCCGACCCCATGTACGTTTGCAGCGTGTCGGTCACCTGCGTCAGCGGAACCTGCAAACTCTTGGCTTTCTCGCGGTCGATTCGTACGAGATATTGCGGATCGTTCGCCGTGAAGCTGGTGAACAGACCGGTGACGTCCTTGCTCCCATTCCCCGCAATCACCAATTGATTCGCTGTTTTCGCGATGGCTTCCAGCGAATTGCGCCCGAGGTCTTCCAATTCAAATTGAAATCCGCCGAACTGCCCCAGTCCTTGCACCGCCGGCGGGTTGAACGGCACCACTAGCGCGCCCGGGATGCTCATCAATGTGCCGCGCAAACGTTGAATGACCGCGGCTGCCGAGTGCTGCTCGCCCTTGCGTTGCTCGAACCCCTGCAAATTGGAGAAAATCATGCCGCGATTGGGAGCGTTGCCCGTAAAGCTGAAACCCGCCACACTGAAAGTCCCCGTAATTTCCGGCACATGCGATAGTGTCTCTTCCACCTTGGCGCAAACGTCGCGCGTGTACGTCAGCGAAGCGCCTTGCGGCGATTGCACGATGAACATGATGTAGCCCTGGTCGTCTTCCGGGATGAAAGCGCGCGGGACGCGCTGATAGAGCAGATAGGTGCAGCCGAGCAGAACAAGAAAAACAAGCGCAGTCACAAATTGCCAGCCGAGAACTTGATGAATCGTCCTTCTGTACAGATCTGTTCCTGCCTCGACGATTCGGTTAAACGCCTTGAAAAAGCGGCCTTGCGCGCGTTCCCGGTGATGGCCGAGAAGAATCGCGGAGAGCGCCGGCGTCAGCGTCAGCGCGTTGAAGGCGGAGATTGAAACGGAAAACGCGATCGTCAGCGCGAACTGCCGGAACAAAATCCCCGTCGTGCCCGGAAAAAGCGCCACAGGCACGAACACCGCAACGAGCACAAGCGAAGTCGCAATCACTGCGCTGGCTACTTCCTTCATGGCCACCGACGCTGCGTTGTGCGGCTCCGTGATGCCTTCGACGATGTGCCGCTCGACGTTTTCAATCACCACGATGGCATCGTCAACCACCAGGCCCGTGGCCAGCGTGATTCCAAACAGCGTCAGCGTGTTGATGGAGAAACCCAGCAGCTTCACGAAGACGAATGTGCCAATCAGAGAAACCGGAATGGTAATCGACGGAATAAACGTGCTTCGCCACTCCTGCAGAAAAAGATAAATGACGATGACAACCAGCGCGATCGCTTCAAACAACGTAATCAGCACGTCTTGAATCGATTCCCCGATCACCGTGGTGGTATCGAAAGCCACCGCATACTTCAGGCCGGGCGGAAAATTCTTCGACAGCCGTATGAGTTCGGCCTTGGCAGCCTTATCGACGTCGAGCGCATTCGCGCCCGGAAGTTGCGTGATGGCCAGCCCAATGGCATCATGGCCATTGAATCGCAGAATCGAGCCGTAGTCCTCGGCTCCCAGTTCCGCGCGGCCGACATCCTTCAGCCGCACCAGCGTGCCATCCGTCCCTGTTTTCAAAATAATATTTTCAAATTCCGAGGCTTCGCTCAGCCGGCCGATCACCCGCACGCTGAACTGAAAGGCCTGGTCATTCGATGCTGGCTGCTGCCCAATCTGCCCGGCGGCAACCTGCACGTTTTGCTCTTGCAGCGCGTTCAACACCGTGGTCGCGGTCAGGCCGCGTTGCGCCATCCGCGCGGGATCAAGCCACAGCCGCATGGCGTATTTCCGTTCGCCAAAAATAATCGCGTCGCCCACGCCAGGCACGCGCTTGACCGCGTCCTTGACGTAGACATCAATAAAGTTGCTGAGAAAAAGGCTGTCGTACTGCCCACTTTCCGAATACACTCCTGCGGCAAAAATAAATCCGGTGGCCTGCTTGGTGATGATGACGCCGGTGTTTTTGACCTGGTTCGGGAGGCGTCCCAACGTTTGATTCACGCGATTTTGCACGTCCACCGCGGCCAGATCGACGTCGCGAGTCACATCGAATGTCACGGTGATCGCACTTGTCCCGTCGTTCCCGCTCGTCGAGGTAATGTACTTCATTCCCTGCACCCCGTTGATCGCCTGCTCCAGCGGAATGGTGACCGCGGATTCCACGGTTTGCGCGTTTGCGCCGATGTACACGCTCGTTACCACCACCTGCGGCGGCGCGAGGTCCGGAAACTGCGCGATCGGGAGAGAAGGAATGGAGATGGCGCCCGCGAGAATGATAAAGAGCGCGCAGACGGTGGCAAAGACCGGGCGGCGAATGAAAAAATCAACGAACAAGGACGGGGCCCGCCTGGGATTGGGTTGGATTCGAACGCATCATGTTTTTGCGAGTGCTACCGCGCGACCGCACTCGCGCCGTCGTTCACGATTTGCTCGGCAACCGCCGCGCCGTCTTGCAAAAACTGCGTCCCGGAAACGATGATGTGGTCTCCACGTTTCAGTCCGTCGAGCACCGCAAAATCATTCCCGATGGTATCGCCGAGTTTCAGGGGCTTCTGCCGCGCCACGGTTCCTTTGCCTTCGTTCACTGCGACGAACGCGAAAAATTGCCCGTTGATTCGTTGCACCGCCAACACCGGAATCACCGGACCTGCGTGCGTTCCCCAGGTAATCTGCGCGCTGACTTGCTGCGCGATTCGCAGTTTGGCTTGCGGATTCGAAAAAGCCGCCTTTGCCAGCACCGTCTGCGTGTCAGTATCCACTTGCGGGGAAACAAACGAGATCTGCGTCGCGATGTCCAGGTGATTCTCATTGTCCAGGAGCCGTACCGGAAGCCCAACCTTCAAATTTCTCGCGCGCTCCGCCGGCACATAAATGTACGCCTCTAGCCCGCCCGGTTCATTGATATTGGTCAGCAGCGTGGCCACCGTCACGCGGTCGCCCACATGCACGGGGATATCGCCTACGATCCCGTCCATCGGCGAGGGGACGCTGTAGTAGTGCAGCTCCACTCTTTGCTGCTTCACCTGTTCGTCAAGGGATTTCACCTGCGCAAGTGCTGCGTCGTAGTTCGACTGCGCATTGTCGAGCTCCTGTTTGCTGATCACCCCGGCGGCGGAAAGCTTTTGCGCGCGTTCCAGCGAAACCTTCGCATAGCGCAGATTTGCTTCCTGCGCGGCGCGTGATGCTTCCTGGCTGCTCACCGTCGCTTCTTGTTTCAGCGGATCAATCTGCAGGAGGATCGTTCCGGTGCTCACGCGGTCGCCGGACTTGACGAAAATGCGCGTAATTTGCCCTTCGACTTGCGGATTGATGGCCGCGGAGTGCCGCGATTTCACGATGGAGAGATACTCCGTCGTCTCGGGAATTTTCACCGTAGGCGCGATACGCACCTGCACCGGAATCGCCGGCGCGCCCGCCGCGGAGGCGTTGCTGGCCGCGCTTTTTTGGCAGCCGGATGCCAATGCACCGGCCACGAGTGCCAGCAGCAACGCGGCAACCCGGCGGCCGGGAACAGAGCCATCCCTTAGTGTTCGAATTGGAACAGTTCGGTGCATCTCCGTCCGTATAGCACTAAATCTTACGACACTCATCAGCAAGCGCAAAATAGAGAAGGGGTACAGCTATTGTTTGGACGCGGAGGAAAACTTTTGGTTACATTGGGTTAGCGCAGGAGCGTCAGTAGAAATCGCGGGAATCGATACGCTTGCTGGAGAGGCCCAGTTGCAGGACGTCCATCTGTTCCGGGCGGTCAAAAAACTTGCCAGGGAAGAAGGTCTTCGCCAAAACCCGGACGCCGCCAAACGCCACTCCCAGCACCACGGCGACCACCATGAACACCATCGTGGCGATGATGATTTTAGCGACAGTCGACAGTAACGGCGGGTCCGTGAGCGTATGTGACGGCTCGTTCCAGGTGACTTGCGTTCCGTAATTTAACGCGCCGCGCAGCGACGCGCCGTACGCGGCCGACGATGGCCGCAACACCAGTGACAGCAGGGAAGCCTTGCGCTCGATCGTCGTTCCCGCCTGTTTTGCCGAATCCGAAAGCTTTTGCTCCAGATGATGCAGGTGCTGTTCCGCCAGCTGCGGGGTGGGATACTCGATCAGCAGCAGCACCGCGCCGTCTTTGCCACGGTGATACTCACTGAGCATGACTTCTGCCCCTGAATTCCAGCCTGCCTCGTCAGCCAGGACGGAATATTCATCCTGACGCAGCGCTTGCAGCGCGGCCCGGAAGCCGTTCGGACCCAGCGCGTATTTTTGCGTTCCATCGGTGAAGCCTTGCGGCAAATACGTCCGAATCGGCGGCAACGGCGTCTGATCGGAGTGCGCCGCCACCGTATTTACGAGTGTCACCAAATCATCCGTGGAGATGGCCGGCGTCGGGCTCACCTGCAGAATAAAACTCCCCAGCAGGACATAGAGTTTTTCGCCGTCTACTGCGGAGGTTCTGTTCAGCGTGGAAGGCTGCATGTCTGGACGAAGCAGCGCGGTATAGATTTCGTAGGCGCTACTGGGATCGCGGTATCGATCCAAATTCACGTGGATTTTGCCGTCGCCGGAGAGGTAATCGCAGAGTTCTGTGGTGGTGAGCCCTGCTTCCTTCTTGAGGTTCGCGAAATTCGCAGGCTCCGCTACTCCCGCGTTGTCAGCACTGGGCCTGCAAGACCAGGTGTTGAAGCGAGAGGGAAGCGCACCCGGTTGAGCAGAAGAGTACGGAGCGGCGGCGAGCGCCAGCAGGCAGGCGGAAATAAGGCACAGTTTTCGCATCCCGGCTTCTATTAGACACCAATACCCTAGTTTTGGTTGCGAGATTGTTCCACCGCAGGAGTGGCTGTGGGGCGCACAGCGCCGGGTTTACCCGGCATGTTGACGGTCACGCTGTTCATGCTCTGGAGGTAGCTGGCCACGCCCTGGTACAGCCCCTCGGCCACCCTTTGGCGCTGTTCGGGCTGCTTCAGAAGCTTTTCGTCGGCCGGATTGCTCAGGAACGAAATTTCCGTGAGGATGGAGGGCATGTCCGCGCCGATCAGCACCACGAAGGGCGCTTTGCGCACACCGCGATCCTTCACCGTCTTGCTGGATTTCTGGACGCGCTTGGCGAGCGAGTCTTGAATATCTTCGGCTAATTCCTTCGATTCGTCGATCTTTTCTGTCTGAGCGATTTTCTTGACCAAGTCCTGCAGTTCATGAATGCCCTGCTCTGCCGTCGCGTTCTCTCTCGCGGCCACTTCCATGGCTTCGGCCGAGCCCTTCATATTCAGGTAATACGTTTCGATGCCGCGCGCGGCATGGTCCCGGCTGGAATTCGCGTGGATGGAAATGAACAGGTCAGCTTTGGCTTGATTCGCAATGTTCGTGCGTTCTTCGAGCGGGATAAACGTGTCATCGGCTCGAGTGTAGACGACATCCGCGCCCGGCAAGCGCTGCTGGATGATTTTGCCCAGCCGAAGCGCCACATCGAGGCAAAGATCTTTTTCCATCAAGCCGGTGGGGCCGATCGTGCCGGTATCGTGGCCGCCGTGGCCCGGATCAATGACGATTCTTCCAATCTTCAAACCCAGCGCGCGCGTCAAAGTGGACTGGCCGTCGCGCGTCGGCTGCGGAGCGGACGCCGGTTGGATCAAGTCAGGTTTCGTTCCCGACGAAGACGCCCTCACGGATTTGGATCGGCCGTTCTTGGAGCCAGGAACCGAACTCGGCGTGGCAGACGCCGAATTGCTTCCTCCGACGGAGCCGCTGATGGCGCTGTTCGAGTTAGGCGCAGGTTGATCGGAAGAACGTGAAGCAGCTGAGGGATCCTCCGACGCGTCACTTCCTGCGGAAGGCTGCTGCCCGCGCTTTGCTTTGGCGGTCTTTACCGGTGCGGCGGGAGAAGGCGTGGCATAGAGATCGATAATAAGCTGCGCTGGATTATTCGTCAGCGAAGCGGTGTATTCCTTCACGCCGTTGACGTCCAGCACCACGCGCACGACGCCGGAGTGATTCTGCGCCACGCGCACCGCGGTTAAGAGCATTCCATCCACGTGGATGTTGCCGCGTGCCACTTCGGGCGTGAGACGCGCTGCATGCAAATCAAAAAAGATGCGATCGGGATTGGCAATGCGCCCAGAGGTGTATTGCACGCTGTCTTCGAGGTCAATCGTCACGCGCGTGGCGTCGCCGTTTGTGGCCGCGCGAATGCGACGCACGCGCGGAATTTCCGTCGATCCTGAATTGCTGACGGACTTTCCCCCGGAATGGACCGGCGTGCTCGGAGCGGTTTCCTCTTCCACAGGAATAGCAGCCGCTGGTTTCGGCGCGGCGTTATTCGCAACCGATGGTTCTTCACTGCTTTGCAGCAGCGCCAATTCCGCAAGCGCTTCCTGCGCTTCACGCTTGCGCGGCGAACGCGGATAGCGCTTCAAAAAATCTTCGTAGGTTTTTTTTGCGAGCGCGGAATCACCAAGTTGGTCGCGCTGCAATTTTCCGATGCGCAGAATCGCGTCCTGGCAATAATGATTCGCGGGATATTCGCGCACCAGGAATTGGTAAGAATCCACCGCGGACTGGTAGTAGCTGCGCCCGAAGCGGTCGCCCATTTCCGTATAAAGCTCGGCGACGGCCAGAAGGGAATCGGGAACTTCGGAAGCGCGCGGCGTTATCATAGCGACGCGGCGGTAACTGGAAACCACTTGCTTGTAATCGGCGAGAGTGCGCTTCTCGCTGGGCTTGCTGTTTAATGCCGCGCGCTGCTCTTCCCCTTTTGCGAATTGCGCGGACGCGGCCCCACGCTTCAGTGCGGGGTTGGCATCGGCGGCTCCGGCCGCTGTTTTCGCGGGGGAAGCCACCGCAACAGCCAGGACAAAACCCAGCGAAGCGCTGGCGAAGGTCCTGTGGAAATTTTTTCGGCCCACTAACATCCTGCTACATCCCCCCAAATCACGCGGCGACACGCCATGGCCTGATTATCCACCCAGGCAAAATACTTACATTTCCGAAGCTGCAAATCCAGAGCATTCGGAAAGAAAAGGATCAAGTGCTTACTACTGCTGTTAGTCGTTGGTGAAGACGGTGCGGCCGCTCTCAGTGACGTCTCTGTGGATGGCGCGTGTATTGGTGAACGCGTCGGCAAGACGTCCCGAACCAGGCCGGAAGTAGGCATCTTGAACTCTTTGAACGTAGTTTCGCGTTTCGCGAAACGCTGGGATCCCGTGAGCCCGATCCACGGCACCCTCTCCCGCATTGTACGCCGCCAAAGCCAAATCGAGGTTGCCGTTGTAGCGTTCCAGCAACGTCTTGAGGTATCTAACCCCGGCGTCAATATTCTGTTGCGGGTTGAATACGTCATTAGCTCCAAATCGCTGTGCCGTCGTGGGAATCAGCTGCATTAAACCGCCGGCGCCTTTGTGCGAATACGCCCGGGGATTCCAGTTTGATTCCGTTTCGATCACCGCGCGGATCAGTGCAGGGTCCACGTGGTGCCGGTCCGCTGCTTCTTGAACGAGTTTTTCGGTGCCGTCACGCGTCATGCTCATGGCCGGACGGTCGTGCCCCGTAAAAGAAGATTCAGCTGGCAAGTAGATGGATGCGCGTGGCTTGATGCCCGATAGTTTGGCCGACAAGGGCGGCTCAGCGTTCACAAAGAGCTGGCGTCCCGTGGTATCCACGACTTTGGCGATCTGGGCGCTGGCGCTAGGCGCGAAACAGCCCATGCAAAGAACCAGCGTCGCGAGAAGAAGCCCTGCCGTGTTTGCCGTGCGTCTATTCATCATGCCTCGGGGGAAGGCGTACAACAAGTTTGGATCCAACTGCTTAGCGGCCAGTATTCGATATGGCCGTGTAGCGGTCAATGCGACTTCCGTACTATGGCCTTAACCGCCCGGTCAGGCCTATGCGGACTTGCCGAACCCGGGCCCGTCTTGCAAACCCGCCCCTGCGGGCAAACTTTTGCCACCCGTAGGACACGGTTCCAGCGCTGCCCCGCATTATAGCAAAGGCTCCAGTAGGGAGGGGATACTCAATAGGGCACTTTTTAGGGCGGCCGTGTCTTTGCCGCCAGCCTCGGCCAAATCGGGCCGGCCGCCTCCGGAACCGCCTATCTGCTTGGCGAGGGCTTGTATCAGCTTCCCAGCATGGACTTTAGCGGTGAGGTCCTTGGTGACCCCGGCGATGAGGGCCACTTTGCCGTCTTCAGGCATACCCAGGACGACCACGCCGGAGCCTAGCTTCTGGCGTAGGGTGTCTACAAGCTGCCTAAGTCCTTCGCGGTCAACGTTTTGCACCTCGGCGGCGATAACCTTAACGCCTTTAATGACTTGCGCGCTTGCGGCCAGCTCATCCACTTGGCTGAGGGCCCCCTTGCGCTTTTGAGCTTCCAGCTCTTTTTCGAGCTGCTTGGCGGTATTGGTGAGCTTTTCGACCTGGGACAGGATGCCGTCTTCGCCGACCTTCAGCTCGGCGGCTAATTGGTGCAGGATTTGAGCCTGGTGCTGGTAGTGTTCGAGAGCTCCGACGCCGGTCATGGCCTCGATGCGACGGACTCCGGCGGCAACGGATTCTTCGCTGACGATTTTCAGGATGCCGATGTCGCCAACGCGTTGGACGTGCGTGCCGCCGCAGAGTTCTTTCGAGTAGAAACCACGGGCCGCGCGGGGATCGGGAATGGTCACCACGCGGACGTTGTGCTCGGGGTATTTGTCGCCGAAGAAGGCCAGCGCTCCGGAGGCTAAGGCCTCTTCGAGCGACGTGACGTTGGTTTCGATTTGTGAGTTGAGGCGAATCTCGTCGTTGACTTGCTGCTCGATGTCGCGCAGTTCCTCGGCGTCCACATGCGCGAAGTGCGAGAAGTCGAAGCGCAAGCGTTCCGGCGAATTGAGCGAGCCGGACTGCTTCACATGCGCGCCAAGAATGTTGCGCAGCGCGGCGTTCACGAGATGCGTTCCCGAGTGGTTGCGGATGATTCGCGCGCGACGGTCGGCATCGGCAACGACGGCGACGTGGTCGCCGACGCGTAGCGTCTCTTTCGCGACAACTCTGTGAGCCACGAGCCCCGCGACGGGATAGAACGCTCCGGTCACCTCCGCGAGGACTTGCGATTCGGAGTTGTCATAGAACGCGCCGGTGTCCGCCATCTGGCCGCCGGATTCGGCGTAAATCGCCGTGCGGTCCAATACGACTTCGCCGCTTTCGCCCGGTTTCAGTTCGTCAACGGCTCCAAGCTTCGTAATGATTGCTTCAATCCGAGAATCCTTCGCGCACGTACCGTGATAAAAGTCCGGCTCCGTCTTGAAGGTTTCCGCCAGCTTGGCATACGCCGGATTCGCCGCTTCCTTCGCCCCACCCTTCCACGAGGCTCGCGCACGCGTCCGCTGTTCCTGCATTGCCTTTTCAAACTCAGCTTCATCGACCTCAGTGAAGGGGAGGCCCGCATCCCGTGCCACATCCCGTGTGAAGTCGAGTGGCAGTCCATACGTGTCAAGCAGTTTGAAAGCCTCCATGCCCAGCGGCGGTAGGGAAGTAGATGGAAGATGCGGCTGGTAATTGCCCTCGAAGCTTGCCTTGTATTTCGAAACGATGCTGTCCAGCTTACTCAGCCCCGCGTCGAGGGTGCGGGCGAACCGGAGCTCCTCTCCAAGAACCAGCTTCGACACCTGCTTCTCAGACTCGCGGAGTTCCGGGTATGCATCTCTCATCAGGGTGGCCACAGCATGAACCATCTGGTGCAAGAATGGCTCCTTTGCGCCGAGCAATCTTCCATGGCGGATGGCACGCCGCATAATTTTGCGGAGGACGTAGCCGCGGCCTTCGTTGGAAGGCAGAACGCCATCGGTGATGAGAAATGTTGTTGCGCGAGCGTGATCGGCAATGACGCGAAGAGACGCAGCGCCACCCTTGCCCTCTTCGAGTTTTTCTTCGCGATTGAAATCGACGCTGCACAGTTCGGCGGCACGCTTCATCAGGGGGACGAAGAGATCAGTATCGTAATTGGAGATGACGCCTTGGAGAACGGCGGCCACTCGTTCTAGGCCCATGCCGGTATCAACTGAGGGTTTGGGCAGAGGTTCTACAAGCCACGATCCATCGCCCTCCTGTCTGTTGTATTGCATGAACACGAGATTCCAGATTTCTACATACCGGCCACAATCACAGGGGAATTTGCAATCGGTATGGCCTTCTTCGGACGCGGCGGGGCCCATGTCGTAGAAAATTTCGCTGCACGGGCCACAGGGGCCGGTGTCGCCCATCGCCCAAAAATTATCTTTCAATCCAGGAATGTAGAAGATGCGTTCAGCCGGAACCTCTTGCTCAAGCCAGAAATTGCGAGCTTCGGTGTCTTCACCTACTGGCATCTCTGGGAGAATCTCGGCACCTCCGAAAACAGTGGCGTAAAGTTTGGTGGAGTCAATGTTGTACCAGCGCGGCGATGTAACCAGTTCCCATGCGTAGGCTATGGCTTCCCGTTTGAAGTATGTGAATTGGTCGCCGACTACGCCGACCGGCCCAAAAGAAAAATTGCCCATCATCTCGAAGAAGGTGTGATGGCGCTTGGTGAAGCCGACATTTTCGAGGTCGTTGTGCTTGCCGCCAGCGCGCACGCATTTTTGGGCGGTGGTGGCACGGTTGTAGTCGCGCTTTTCGAGGCCGAGGAAGACGTCCTTGAACTGGTTCATCCCGGCGTTGGTGAAGAGCAGCGTGGGATCGCCATGCGGGACGAGCGAGGAGCTGGGCACGCGGCGGTGGCCTTTGCTTTCAAAGAAGCGCAGAAAGGTTTCGCGGATGTCGTTGCCGCTCCAGAATTTCTCGTGTTTGTCGTCGCCAGTCACGTCAACAGCCTCAGTTCTCGCAAGGAGTGGAGTCGAAACACGCCGCGTTGCGCGTGTGACACGGCATTATGGCAGAGCGGAAGAGGGCACGCCAACGCAGTGGGAGGGGGGCACCCCCTGTTTTTTGTATGTGTGGCAAACAAAGGAATTTAAGTCTAATGATTTTGGATGTGTGGCAAGGAAAGGAGTTAGAAGGAGATTTCGCGGATGTGTGGCAAATGCAGGGGTTAGCGGATTGAGGAGCGCGATTCACACAAAAGTATAGCATGGAAGGTGCACTAAGTCAAGAGCTACTTATGTGGTAAATAGGAGACAGTGCCGCTACGTGCTAGCTGCTCCGCGAAAAAGAAGGCGCCGGAATTCCGGCGCCTTCCCTCCGCAACTTGGTTTTGCAATGCGCTATTGTGGACAAGGGACGGCGGACTGTGTCAGCACGGTCGTGTTCGGGTAGCTAAAGGCGCCGCCGATGGCATCGGAAGTCGCGCCCATTTCAAACCACTGCAAGAGGGCTTCGGTCTGCGGGTGGTAAACAAAGACTTCCTTCCGCTCCCTAAGCTGAATGGCAACGGTGGAGTTAGGCAGTACCTCGACGGGATCGCCGGTTTCCAGGTTCCCCTGGCAAACCGTAGAATTGGCGGGCTGGCCGGGGAACTGCCAAGTTGGCACCGCATTGCTGCCAAAGGGGTCGTTGAAGGATTCCGAGGTCTCGTGCGAGAGGGCAGTGACATCCTGGACTGCTGGGCCAAATAATCCCGGAGAGATCCAGCTGGCGAAGGCGAAAATCCAGGCCGGTGCAGGCGTCTGGCTGGGATCGAAAACATAGGTGTGGAAACCAAGCACGCAGCAGCTTGCGGGGTTCCCTTTCGCGTCAATCGAAAACAAATAGGTATTGGGCCACGCCTGGTAGTTGAGGGCATTGGTGGAGTAATTGTTGGCGTTAATGTCGTTCACGGCTTGGTTGAACCACAAGTTGTTGAACAGCAAGTCCAGCAGTTCGATGAATTCCGTCCCGTCCGGGGCATGGCCAACAAAGTAGGATTGCACGGTCACGATGCTGCCGTCCGGCAACTGCACTTGTACGTGCCGCGGAATGTCGATGGTGACGCGGTTAACGACCCTGGGGTCCAATACGGTGTGCCAGTCTTCTCCCTTGGTGTTGAAGAATTCCGCGCGCTGAACGGCGTCGGCGAACTGAATGTGGTGGCCCGAGGTGTAGTCTGTTTCCGCAAAATTCGGGGAATCCGTGAGGAGATCCTCGAAACTGAAGGGCACGCTGGCGGAAAAGCCGGCAGGTACATTCAGAAGATTCAGAGAAACCGTGGTGATTTTCGCCGGAATTTCCGTCCTCCCGCCGAGGACAGGATTATTTCCCATCATGACGTAAGGGAAGACGCCGCCGAGAAAAGGGCCACCTTGAGCGGCAAAGCCGGCTCCAAAAGTGGGTACGGTGACGAAACCAGAAATGCTGGTGCCTGTGCTGCGAGGACCGTTTGCGGACTGGCTGCCGTTGCTTCCCGACGCGCCATTTGAAGCTGCGTTTGTGCTGGCGGCACCTTTGCGTGTCATGAAGACTTGCCTGGAAGTGGAGGCGTTCGACGGGAACACCAGGATCACTCCTGAAGCCGCTGAACTTGCCGCCGACGCGGAGCTCAGCGGGACGGGCACCGCTTTGGTGAAGCTTGGAGAGGCTTGCTGGGTAGAGAACGGAGACGGCTCACTCGTAGCGGTCTGGCCGGGCGTGCGTGAAGCGGTGCACGCCAACAGAACCGATCCAAAAAGCACGGCAGTAAATCGTAGCGAACTGGGCATTGATTTTCCCCTGAATGCGATCGGAAGTGCAAAAACCACCGGACAATACACGCACAGTTATATGAATGCAAGAAGATACGCATAAAAAAATTTAATAATCGCGGCTGTGAGAGTCTCCTCTGCCTTTTTGCAAAAAAGAGCCGCATGCTGGAGACGGAGAATATTGCTTTCCATAATTACGACATCAACTTGGAGACCATTGGTTCCAAACATTTTACGTAGCTGGCAGAACAGTTTTCGTTGCGCAGCGATCAGTCGGTATGAAAATGCGGAGAGTAGATCGAGACCGCGAGTGCGGAAAGGTTACCAATATGTGGATCGAACCATTCGAGGAATGAAGCTGCAAAATGGCTTCCTACATCGGATACGCGGAGGCAGGGGAAAGGGAATAACGAGCTTTGGGCTTCGGTCATGAGAGTTTGGGGAGTTATAGTATTGGACGCGTAACAAAGGATTGGGAGGATTTTATGGGTGAGATGATTCAGTTCAAGCGGCCAGACGGAAAGACGTGTCCTGGGTATTTGGCGGCGCCCAAGGCGGGAACGGGCGCGCCGGGATTTGTTTGCATACAGGAATGGTGGGGGATTAACGAGCAGATCAAGAAAACCGCAGACCGGCTCGCTGGGGAGGGTTATCGTGCGCTGGTGCCTGACCTTTATCGAGGGAAGCTCGCGAAGGCGGCCGATGAGGCGAGCCACTTGATGGGGAGCCTCAACTTTCCGGATGCTGCCGAGCAAGACATTCGGGGCGCGGTGCAGTATCTGAAGCAGAGCTCGAAGAAAGTCGTGGTGGGCGGATTTTGCCTGGGCGGGGCGCTGACGATTCTCGCGGCGGTGCGCGTGCCGGAGATGGATGCGGGGGCGTGTTTTTATGGGATTCCGGATCTTTCCGCCAAGGAAATAAAGCAAATCAAAACTCCCCTCATTGGCCACTTCGCAAACAAGGACGGGTGGTGTACCCCGGCCAAAGTCAACGACTTCGAGGCCGCGCTCAAGCAATCGAAAGCGGAGTTTGAGATTTATCGTTACGATGCGCAGCACGCGTTCATGAATGAGGCGCGGCCGGAGGTGTATGACGCGGCGAGCGCGAAGTTGGCGTGGGAGCGCACGATGAAGTTTTTGAAGAAGGCGCTGGCGTAGGGGGCGCGGAGCCGAATCGAAAATCGAAGAAGGCGCAGTCCGCCGCGGCGGACGCCCCTACAAAGGGACGTTATTCGGGGTCAATGTCGGGAACGTCTTCTTTTACCACGGCTTTCAGTTCGCGGCGGACGACGTCCGCAGAAAATCCTGCTCGCAACAAACTTCCATAAATTGAGGCCATTTTCTTTTCGTCGATTTCGCCGCGGTAGGAGCGGAGTTTGCGTTCGATGCGCTGGCGAACCATGGCGCTTTCGTCGGTGGACTTCGAGGTTTCTTCGAGAGCGGCTTCGATGTGCTTGTCTGGGACGCCGCGGGCGCGGAGGTCGCGGGCCACGCGGAATTTTCCTTGTTTGCGGGATTCGGTGCGCTGGCGGGCGAACTGCTTGGCGTAACGGGCGTCGTCAATCAGGCCATTTTCTTTCAGGCGCGCCATGACCACTTGTACGAGGAGTTTGTTGTCGCTGCGGCGCTCGAGTTTTTTCTTCATTTCGTGGACGGAGTGGGCACGGCGCGTGAGGGCGCGCAAGGCGACGTCGTACATTTCAGATTCGGTTTCGAGTTGGCGGGGCTTGCCGAACATGAGGGAAGCATAGAAGAGAATGATGCGAGTGGCTAGCGGCGAACGAAGAAAAGCCTTAACACAGAGACCGCCGAGGTCGGAGCACAGAGGACACAGAGAATGCGAGTGCTCGGTCGGGAGTGGGCTGCGCGATTTTTGTTGGCGACTGGCTTTTTTATTCTAGGCGGACGTCGTCGATGGCGAAGGTAAAGGCGCCGGGGCTGCCGCCGGCGCAGAAGAGGATGGCGGTGATGTCGTGGCCGTCGGTTTGGAAGGCGGAGAAGGGAATGGTGACTTCTTTCCACTCGGTGGTCACGGTGAGGCTTTGGATGGCGGGGTTGTAGCCGCCGGACTTGGTGAAGAACATCAGGCGGTAGGGGCGGCCGTCGCCGCGAATCCAGAAGCGAATGGCTTTCTTGGAAGAAAGATTGGACGATTCGAATAGATGGGAACCGGGAGAGAACATTGCGCCGGCCCACGCGTAGGCGAAGGCGTCGGAAATGTTGCCGGAGATTTGCATGGCGCCTTTGCTGGCGTTCGCTCCAGGATTAATCCATTTCAGTTCGGCGGTGGACTTGCCGCCGGCCATGGTGTCGGTGGAGACGGCCCAGCCGGAGCCAAACTTTGACGTGGCGGCGTCCACTTCGAAATCGCTGATGAGGCCGGATTCGGAGCCGGCAGGCGCGGGCGTGGCAGCTGCGGCGGCCGCTTCTTGCTTTTCTTTTTCCACCATGGCGCGGGTGGAGGCGCGGTCGGCTTCGGCGCCGGTTTTCCAGACGGAGACGATGTCGCGGGTGGCGAGGATGTCCTGGGTGGGGTCGCCCTTTACGAGGACGAGATCGGCGCGCAGGCCGGGCGCGATGCGTCCGCGATCTGTGAGGCCGAAGACGTTTGCGGGGACGGATGTGGCGGAGCGCAGTGCTTCGGTGGGCGTGAGGCCGGCTTGCACGAGCAACTCGAGTTCGCGATGAATGCTGACGCCGTGGGCGGTGCCGGGATTGGGTGCGTCGGTGCCCGCGAGGAGAGGCACGTTGGCGGCACGGAGGGCGCGGACGGCGGCGAGGGCGTTGGCGAAGTCTGTCTTGCTACCTGGACGATGGGGAAACGACTTCTTCAGATTGCTGGCGGAGGCAGAGTCGATATAAGGCGAGAGGCGCGCGTCGCTGAGAAGGGATTCGCCACTGGCTTTGCCGGCGACGGATTCGTTGACGGTTAGAGTGGCGACGACGAAGGCGTGATGCTTCTTTACGAATGCGCCAAAATCCGGGGCGGGAGGCTGGTCTTCGAAAATGTGGGCGAGGCCGTCGGCGCCGGATTCGATAACGTCGCGCGCGCCGGCTTGCGAACCGATGTGAACGACGGCGAGTTTTTTGCCGTTGTGCGCCGCGGCCACCACGGCCGCGACTTCTTCCTTCGTGAGCGTAGGAAAGTGGATTCCGTAGGCGGCGCCGTCATCGTAGATGATCTTGATGTAGTCGCTGCCTTCGGCGATGCGGGCGTCGACGAAGGATTGCGCGTCGGCGGCGCTGGCGAGCGTGGGAATGACAAAGCCGTACTCGGTGCCGTGGCCTTTGGCGACGGTGACGAGCGTGCCGGAGGAGCGAAGGTCGGCGGCGTTGAGATTCTGCCCGGCAGCTTCGCGCTGGCGGATTTCGGCGTCGAACTTCGGATCGGAGAACATATCCAGCCCCGTGGTGACGCCGAAGATGAGCGACTGGTTGAGCGCTTGCGCCCAGGTGTGGGTGTGGGAGTCGATCAAGCCAGGGAGGAGCGTGTCGCCGGTGGCGTTGATTTCTTTCGTTCCGGCTGGGATTTTCAAATTTTTGCCAATGGCATGGATGAGGCCGTTTTCAATGGAGACGTCGGTGGCGGGGAGGAGCTTTTGGCCGTCGAAGACTCGGACGTCGCGGATGACGAAAGATCTCGAGGATGCGGCTGCCGCGGACGGAGGAGGTGTGTTCTGCGCGGAGAGCAGGCCGACAGCTGCGATAGTAAAGCAGATACCGAGGATGGGCAATCCGAGCAGACGTGACGGATTAGATTTCTTCATGGCAACCCCCGGAGATACACTCTGCCGGATTGTACGCGCGGGCAAACAGAAAAATATCAGGGACGTAAAAGAGAGGCTCACGTCACAGGACTCACGCCAGAAGGGGCGACTACGGCTACTTGCGGGCGAAGCGCTCGAAGTCGGCCATTTGGGAGGCCATTTCCTCGCGGGCGGCGTCGGCGGCGGAGCGGATACCCTGGATGCGGAGCTTGAATTCGTCGGCGTTGGAGGCGCGCAGCAGAGCTTCGTCGAGGGTGATGAGCTGCTTGGTGTAGAGATCGAAGAGCGACTGGTCGAAAGTCTGCATGCCGTATTGGCTGGTGCCGGCGGCGATGGCGTCGTGAATCAAGCGGGTTTTGTCCGCGTTGATGATGCAGTCGCGTATGTAGCCGGTGGCGATCATAATTTCGCAGGCGGGTACGCGGCCCTTGTCATCGGCGCGGCGGACCAGGCGCTGGGAGACGACGGCCTTCAGAGTGGCGGCAAGCTGCAAGCGAATCTGTTTTTGTTCCGGCGGGGGGAAGACCGCGATAATACGCTGAATGGTTTCCGTGGCGTCCAAGGTGTGCAGGGTGGAGAGCACCATGTGGCCGGTTTCCGCGGCGAGCAGCGCAGTGGAGATGGTTTCGAGGTCGCGCATTTCGCCGACCAGAATGACGTCGGGGTCCTGACGCAAGGCAGCGCGCAAGGCGGTGGAAAAGTTCGCGGTGTCCACTTCCACTTCGCGCTGATTGATGAAGCTTTTCTTGTCGCGATGCAGAAACTCGATGGGGTCTTCGATGGTGATCAAGTGATCGGCGCGGTTAGCGTTGATGCGGTCAATCATGGCCGCCAGCGTGGTGGACTTACCGGAACCGGTTGTTCCTGTGACCAGCACCAGCCCGCGCTGCTCTTCGCAAATTTTGGTAATGACCGCGGGCAGGTTCAATTCTTCCGTGGTGCGAATTTTTGTGGGAATGACGCGCAGGACCATGCCAACGTTGCCGCGCTGTTGAAATACGTTGACGCGGAAACGGCCGAGGCCGGCGACGCCATAGGCCATGTCCAACTCCGCCGTTTCCTTGAACTTTTGCTTCTGGCGGTTGGTCATCATGCTGAAAGCCATCGAGAGCATCTCTTCCGGCGTGATGCGCGGCACATCGGTGAGCGGGGCGAGCAAGCCGTCCACGCGCAGATACGGGTGATTGCCGACTTTCAAGTGCAAGTCGGAGGCTTTGTTTTCAACTGCGCGACGCAGCAGATCGTCAATGCTTACAGACATATCGTATGAACCCCGCAGAAATGCAGCTAATACGCGACACTAGCACCGGCCCGGAGGGGGAACAAGGCGGCTGAAGGAGCGGGTTGCGCGGTAGTTACCTGAGCCTAGGGACAGGTTTTTTCAACAAAAAAGTTGGGGCTCAGGCCTTCTTCAAATAGAGGGTGTCGTAAAGCAGGCCGGCGACAAATCCTCCGGCGAGCGGGCCAACCCAGTAGACGCCGTGATTGGCCCAGTGGGTGGCCGCCAGGGCGGGGCCGAATGCGCGCGCGGGATTCAACGCCGCTCCCGTGAGAGGCCACGCAACCAGAATGCCGAGTGTATAAGAGAGGCCGATGGCAAAGCCGGCGGTCGAATGGAATGTTCCCTTTTCATCCACGGCGGTGGCGAACACCGTCAACACGAGGAAGAACGTCGTTACTGCTTCCAGCGCGATACCAGCCCAGCGGGGGAAATCTCTCGCGAGTTCCGGGACGCCGATAGCCACCGCGCGCCAGGTATCTTCAGGGACGACCGTCTTCAACAAAAACGCGGCGGCGGTCGCTCCGGCCAGTTGCGTCGCCCAGTAGAGGATCGTGTCTATGGTGTTCAGGCGCTTGGTGACCCAGAAGCCGATGGTGATCGCGGGATTGAAGTGGCCGCCGGAGATGTGTCCCAACGCGGAAACCATTATGGCGATGGCCAAGCCATGCGCGAGAGCGATGCCGAGAATGCCTAGTCCTCCTGTGGTATGCAAATATTGGTCCGTGCAGATCGCGCCAGCGCCGAAAAAAATCAGCGCGAATGTTCCAATAAATTCGGCGACCAGTTTTTGCGCCGTGTTGTACATTCAAAGGTCTCCCCGCACCGAGTGGAATATGCGCCCGATTCGAACGGGTGCATTCTAGCTGGAATGCGGCGCACAGCGCCAGCCTTCTTGGAGGAGATTAGCGTCTTGGGTAGGATGGAGAAAGTTGTCAGTGGTCCGTTTTCAGTTTTCAGTAAGAAACAAGAGAAGTTACTGGGCGGCAGAAATCTGGCTCCTTCAATTCAAAGGTGGCAACCCCACTTTTTTTAGGAGCTCCGCGAAACGCGGATCGTCGCTTCGAATGGCTCCGACGGCGGCTCGTGCACGAATGCTATTCATGCGAGGGTCGCCCTGCTGATAGGCGAGCTCTAGCGCGGTAAAGTAGTGGTCCTTTTCGCCCAGGCCTGAGTAAATGTCCGCAATGCCAAGCCACGAGATGTATTTCGTTTTGGCCTCCTCGGTCATCTCACCCAAGATCTTTCGGGCCTCTTCGGTTTTGCCGGCTCTCGCCAGGGCGTATCCAAGAAAGCCCCGGTAGTAGGACGATTCCGGTACGGAACGAACCGCCATTTCAACTTCATTCACGGCTTCATCAAACTTTTGTTGAAGACATAAGACTTCGGCGAGGCCGTAGTGAGCCAGAGCGAAGTTAGGATCCATATCAAGAATCTTACGGAGCTCGGCTTCGGACTCTGAAAAGTGCTTGGCGAACAGTAAAGAGAAGGCCAGGGCGTAGCGAAGGATCGGCGTGAAAGGTTCAAGAGCGACGGCTTTACGGCTTTCCTGAATGCTTTCCTCATACTGGCCCACGCTCCAAAGATACTCGGCGAACGATTGGTGGGCGAAGGGATAGCTTGGATTGAGTTCGATGGCTTGCCGGAACTGCCGCTCGGCATTTGCAAAATCCAGTTCGAACACCAGGAGTACAAGTCCCAAAGATGCATGGGCTTCGGCCAGAGTTGGATCCAACTCCAGGGCCTTTCCCGCGGCTTGGCGAGCTTTTGCGCCGGCCTCTTTCGGCGAGAGCGCGGCGGTAGTGCGGGATAAGGTGAAATACGAGTCGGCAATCCCGGAATAGGCCAGTGCGAGATTGGGATCTTTCGCAAGAGCCTGCTGAAAATAATCAATTGCTTTGTTCGCGCCGTCAGCGGTGCGCCTGTTCCAGTAATATCTGCCCTGCAGATAGAGTTGATAGGCCTCTGTGTTCTGGGTGGAGTGCTGCGCCATAAGGCTTCGTTGGGCATTGCTGAGTTTCAATTTCAGGTTTTCAGTTATGTCTCGAATGATTTCCGTCTGCAAGGCGCTGACGTCGGCCCGTTTGCCCTGATACTGCTTTCCCCAAAGTTCGCTGTCGTTCTCGGCGTCGATTAGTTCGGCGCTGATGGAAATCGTGTCGGCTTGCTGGGTCATCCTGCCGGTTAAAATCGTGTGGACCTGAAGCTCACGGGCGACGGCTGGCGGATCGATGTTTTTCCCTTTGTATCGATAGGCGGAAATGAGCGAGACCACCTTTAGGTTGGGCAACTGCGAGAGCGTGTTGATGAGATCCTGGGTAATTCCTTCGCTGAGGTATTCGGCACTGGGATCGCCGGTGGCGTTTACAAAGGGCAGAACGGCTAAGGACTCGATGGAAGACACACCGGCGGGCGCGTTCGCCGAGTTCTGGTGGAGACGATGAAATGTGTACCAGCTACCGACAGCAAGCGCGGCGAGGATCGCAAGCGCGAAGTATAGGCGCGCTGTTCTGGGACGCGGAGCGCTCGGTGCGGCGGCGGGCACAGAGGCAGTCACGCGCGTGGAGTCCGTGTCGCGTTTGAGGCGCTTCAGGTCGGCTTCGATTTCGGCGGCGCTTTGGTAGCGCAGGGCGCGATCTTTTTCGAGAGCTTTCGAGACGATTTCGTCGAAGCGTGCGGGAAGCTTGGAATTCAGGCTGCTGGGGTTCGGCGGCGTGCGCTCGAGGATGGCGTGGAAAATAACGGCGGAAGTGGAACCGGAAAAAGGAACGCGCCCGGTGGCCATCTCGTAGAGGACCGCGCCAAAACTGAAAAGATCGGTCCGCGCGTCGAGCTCTTCGCCGCGTGCTTGTTCGGGAGACATATACGCAACGGTGCCCATCGCTACTCCGGGGCTGGTTAACACGTCGTCGGCGGTAACGCCTTCGGGTGATCCGAGCGTGCTTCCCGCTAAACTGGCGTCCGGCCCGAGCTTGGCCAGGCCAAAATCCATGAGCTTGGCTTGTCCGCGCGCGGTCATGAAAATGTTCGCGGGCTTGATGTCGCGGTGGACGATGCCTTTCTTGTGCGCGGCATCGAGGGCGTCGGCGATTTGGACGCCAATTTCCAGGAGTGTGTCGAGGGGAAGTGGGCGGCCAGCGATGCGATCCTTCAACGTTTCGCCTTCGAGCAGCTCCATCACCAGGAAATATTTTCCTTCGTGCTCTTCGAGGTCGTGAATCGTGCAGATGTTGGGGTGGTTCAGAGCGGAGGCGGCACGCGATTCACGGCGGAAGCGCTCCATCGCTTGCGGATTCTTGCTGAATTCTTCGGGAAGAAATTTAAGAGCGACGCGCCGGCCGAGCTTGAGGTCTTCCGCGGCATAAACCACGCCCATGCCGCCGACTCCGAGTTTCTCCTTGACCTTATAGTGAGAGATGGTTTCTTCGGTCATTGCGGGGATTGCCGCTGGCGAAATGATAGGGGTTGCAGCGAAGTGAGTCAACGCGCGCTGCGCGAGTTGTCAGTCGACAGTTAACAGTTGTCCGTAAGAAAAGACAAAGTTCCCTGAAATTTTGGCGTCAGGCGGTCGACAGCAAGACCAGACCACACCAGACCAGAGTAAAAAAACGCTTGGGTGTTCTCTTAGTTCGAACGCGAACTGGCTAGCGTGAGACGGCGTCTACCGGGGCATTGACCGGAGTGAGCCAGCCGTGACGATCGGGTTTGCTGCCGCTCGTGATGGCAAAGAATTCGTCTTGCAGTTTGCGCGTGATTGGCCCACAGGCGCCTTTGCCGACCTGGATGTGGTCCACGGAACGAATCGGCGTCACTTCCACGGCGGTGCCTACAAAGAACACTTCGTCCACGATGTACAGCATTTCGCGCGGGATCACCGATTCTTTCACCGGGATGCCGAGGTCTTCGGCAATCTTCACGATGGCGTCGCGCGTGATGCCGGGAAGAATACTGGTGGCCAGAGGCGGCGTGTAGAGTGTTCCGTTGTTGACGAGGAACACGTTCATGCCGGAGCCTTCGCTGACGTGGCCGGCCGAATCCAGCGCGATGCCTTCTGCGTAGCCGTTGAACGAGGCTTCCATTCGAATGAGCTGCGAGTTCATGTAATTCGCGGCGGCCTTGGACATGGCGGGCAGCGTATTGGGAGAAATGCGCGTCCAGGAGCTGACGCCGACATCAACGCCTTTGGCGAGCGCTTCCGGACCGAGATACGCGCCCCAACTCCAACAGGCCATGTAGAGGTCAATCGGCGAGCTCAGCGGGTTCACGCCTACTTCACCGTACCCGCGCAATACGATGGGCTTCACATAGCAGGAATTCAATTTGTTGAGGCGAACCAACTCGCAGGCAACGTTGGCAAATTCATCGACGGTGTGCGGCAACTCCATCCGGTAAATCTTGGCGGAGTTGATGAGGCGCTGCATGTGCTCGCGCAGGCGGAAAATGGCAGGCCCCTGCTTGGTCTCGTAGCAACGAATGCCTTCGAACACCGCGGAGCCGTAGCTCACTACGTGAGAAAGCACGTGCAGCTTGGCGTCGTCCCAGTTGATCCACTTTCCGTTGTGCCAGATTTTCTCGGTTTTCTGAATCGGCATAATTGCTCCCTATTCGATAGTGCCACTCGCCGTGGTCGAAATCGCAGAATACGGCACGCGGGAGGAAGCGTCAATCAGCCGGGTGTAGTGGAAGCGGCGGGCCCGGAACCAATTTGGCGCGTGGGGCGAAGCGTCCACGGCTTAAACGCTTCGCGAAGCGAGAGAAAAATGAGTCCGGGCTCAGTGCGTTTGATCGGGCGGAGGGCCGGGCTTCGCAGGCGCGTTGAGCGAGTTATACATGGCCTGCGCCGTCTTCATCGTCCGATTGGTATTGTTCTCCCAGATTCCAAGAAGGAGAAAAGGGATAGCCGTGGCCGCGGCGAGGAGTTTCGCTTTACGCGGAATCTTGGACTCAGGCTCCCAGCGAAAGAGCTGGGCGGATAAAAAGAATGTCAGGAGGGCCCACACGGCGAGCGAGCAGAGTGCGAGCAAAACGTCCACGCTCCAGGGGGCGAAAGCCCAGTAGATTGCGGCTTGCAGCCCCGTAACGAGATAGGTGGCGGGAAGGAAAAGACCGGCGTGCTTGGCGACTTGCGGAAGATCGGCAAGCGGTACCGTGGCTCCAGACAGGAAGATCAGCGGGAACCAAATGAGTTGGTTGATGACCTGCGTTTCCTGCATGGTGTTGGTGACGCTGGCGACGACGAGGCCCATGGAGGCGAACGAAACGGTCCCAAGGGTGATCAGCAGAAACACCGAGACGAGGCTGCCGAAATTTGGCACGTGAAAGATGAACCGCGCGAAGAGGAATTCGACAATAACCGTGGGCATGGTGAGCGCGTAATTGGCGACGATGCTGGAGGCCAGCATGTCGCTCGGGGTCACCGGCGTTACATGGAAGCGGCGCAGAATGCCTTGTTCGCGGAACATGACTAGCGCGGCGCTAAGTCCCCAGAAGCTTCCCATCACGGTAAGTGCCAGAACCGGGCCCAGCAGATAACGAATACCCCACGGGTTTCCCTTGGCGAAAACCCCGGCGTAGAGGAAGAAAAATCCGAAGGGCATGATCACGCTAAAGAATAAAAACATTTTGTTGCGCAGCGTGAGCTGAATGCGCATTCGCGTGAGTGCGGCGAAGTTTTTCAATCTCGCAACCTCCTTCCGGTCATCTCGATAAAAACATCTTCAAGAGAGGGCGAAGCAATCTCCAGGCTGATCAATTCGTTGCCCTGCGTTTCGAGATATTTCACCAGCGAAACGATGGCCTGCGGCGGGCGCTTCGAATGAATGACGTACGTGCCGTCAACCACGCGAGCCTCGGCCACGCCGTCCAGTTTCTTCAGGGCCCCATCCGTCTCCGGTTTCGAAAGGCGGACTTCGATGCGCGTAGCTCCGCCGGAATGGGCCTTCAACTCACGCGGTGTGCCCAGCGCGATCACTTTGCCATGATCCACAATGGCCACGCGATCGCAGAGTTTTTCGGCTTCCTCGATATAGTGCGTCGTCATCAGGATCGTTTTCTTCTCGCGCTTCAATTCCTCAATGATGTCGTAGATTTCGCGCCGCACCTGGGGATCGAGACCGGCCGTGGGTTCGTCAAAAAACAAAACTTTCGGATCGTTGACCAATGCCATAGCCAGAGCCAGGCGCTGCTTTTGCCCGCCGGAGAGCTCGCGGTAAAAGGCGTTGCGTTTTTCTTCCAGGCCAAAACGCTTGAGCAATTCTTCGGGGTTACGGCCGCCCTTGTAGAAGCTGGCGAAAAGCCGCAGGGCTTCCATCACGCGCAGTTTGTCTGGAAGGGAAGTGGATTGCAGCGCAGCGCCAATCACATGCTTCAACGCCACCGCGTCACGCTGCGGATCGAGCCCGCAGACAGATACGCGCCCGCCATCCGCCATGCGCAGGCCTTCGAGAACTTCGACGGTGCTGGTTTTCCCGGCGCCGTTGGGCCCGAGCAGGCCGAAAACCTCGCCCTCGTCCACGCTGAAACTGACGCCGCGGACGGCTTCGACGTCGTCGTAGCGTTTGACAAGATTCTCCACTTGCAGAATGGGACCAACCATATACGTTTAGCCCACCAGTCAGGGCGCACTTCATGGCGCATTCAAAAAGAGCTATAGCATAGCGCAGGTAGGGGCTTGCCTCGTAACGCCGGCACTCGCCAGCGCAGCGTTCACTTACGAATACGTTTGCGGGAAGCTGTTTGTTTCGGCTTGGATTTTATGGCAGGTTTCCAGAGGTGGCGCTTCAGGTCCACGCGCGACTCGACCACGGTCACGCCTTCGCTTTCGAGAAGTTTTCTTTGGAGAGAAGCGTACGGTTCGCGAATCAGGATTTTGCCGCGTTCGCCAAGAACGCGGTGCCAGGGAATGCCTTTCCCCGAAGGAGTCGCCGCCATCGCGCGGCCGGCGCTTCTCGCTCCGCCCGGCAGGCGCAGGGCTTTAGCGAGCTCCCCATACGTTAGAACCCTTCCGCGAGGAATTCGTTGCACGAGTTTGTAAACGGGATCCCAGGACATGAATCGATCTCCAAGCGCTCTCAGCAGAGTGCGAAGCAAACCCGCGCGACATCGTAGAGTTCCTTCACCGCAAGAACAAGAGAATAATCCCGCGGCCGGGTTTAATGGAGTAGCTATGCTTCGCGGACGGATTTGGCATCCGCGATGGAATAGCAAACATCAAATGTTGGTAGTGATGTATGAAGAGGCAAACGTGGCGAGCCAGCGAGCATACGAAGAACTGATGGAACGCAGAAAAATTTGTGATGCGCAATTGCCCGCGAATTCCACTACGTTGGTTTCGTTACTGATAGGAAGCGAGATTTGCAAAGAGTCCAGATATTTCATTGACGGCTGTAGTGGAAAGAAAATACACTACGGCGAAAGGGGCAGACTCGGAGTGACGCCATGGCTTTTGTCCGCCGCAAAGGAAAGTCGTTCTACCTGGTGCACAACGTGCGCCGTGGCGGAAAAGTGCAGCAACTGCATCTCGCACGGCTTGGGGACCGTGCAAGGATCACCGATGAAGTCGTTCGCGAAGTCTCGAAGAAGCATCCCTTCGTGGAGCTCAACTGGCGCTTGTTGCGCGAGCAGCTCAACCATCGGTTGGATCTCGCGGATCCCCGCTCGCCCACAGTACAAAAGCTCGTTTCCAGCCTGCGAGCCCTCAATCTCGATCTGGCGGACCTCTTCCCGCCCTTGCTCCGGCTTTCTGACACGCCCGACGTGGCGCGGGAGTTGCTCGTACAACTCCGGCTCCTGCAATCCACGCTTCAGGTTAAGCTCGACCAGTTTGACCGCGGACGCGGACGGTTTGGCAATGCGTCGCAATCCCGGTTGCGGCGTTAGGAGGCCGTTATGAGCGACTACATTCTTCCACTTGATCCGAGCAAGCGCAGCACGGACACGATCGATTTTCAGACAGCGTTGCGGTCCCGAATTGTCGGCCAGGAAGAAGGCGTCCAGGCGCTGGTGGATTTGTATCAGGTGTTTCGCGCCGGCCTGAACTCGCCCGGCCGGCCAGTAGGGAACCTGTTGTTTCTTGGCCCGACCGGTTCGGGAAAGACCCGGCTCGTGGAAGCCGGCGCTGAAATCCTCTTTGGGGATGCTCGGTCCATCATCAAAGTGGATTGCGCTGAGTTCCAGCATTCCCATGAGATCGCCAAGCTGATCGGCTCGCCTCCGGGGTATCTGGGGCATCGGGAAACCCATCCGCTGATCACCCAGGATGAGCTATCGAAGAGCCATACCGACAAACTGAAGCTCAGCTTCCTCTTATTCGACGAGATTGAAAAGGCCAGCGACGCGCTTTGGCAGCTGCTTCTGGGCATGCTGGATAAGGCCACCTTAACTTTGGGTGACAACCGCAAGGTCGATTTGTCTCAAACTGTCATTTTTCTGACCTCCAACTTGGGCGGCGGTGAGATTGCTGAACTAATGGAAGGCGGGATGGGCTTCATCCAGCCCAAGGACAAGCCAGAATCCGGCCTCGACCTGAAGGTTGAACGCACGGCCGTAGAAGCCGCACGGCGCAAGTTCTCGCCTGAATTCATGAACCGCCTCGACAAAGTGGTAGTCTTCCACCCGTTGAAGCGCGAACAGCTCCAGGAAGTGCTGGATATCGAACTTGGTCAGGTGCAACAGCGCGTTCTGGACACCGCCAAGGGCCAATTCTTGTTCCGCGTAACCCCTGCCGGCCGCGACTTCCTCCTCCAGGAAGGCACCGACCAGCGCTACGGTGCCCGGCACCTAAAGCGCGCCATCGAACGCCACGTCGTTTATCCCCTGGCCAATCTGCTTGCCACGGATCAGGTCAACTTGGGCGACTTGGTCTGCATTGACTGGGACCAAAGCCATAACCAACTTACCTTCATCCGTGAAGGCGAAGGGGCACTCGTCCAAGGTCCGTTGCCATTGGTCGCCGGAGCCGCTGCCTCGATCGAAGCGAAAGACGGCAAATCGGTGAACGAGCCGACCGAGGCGGTCAAAGAAGAGAGAAAATCCCGCGCGGCGCAGCCCTCGGGAGCTCCCAGCGCGACGCCGCAAGCCCGCAAGAAACAAGATCGCTAAAGACTTAAAGTACAACTTTAACTATCCCCGGGGCGCGTCGAAAGGTGCGCCCCTTTTTGTCGTCCCGGCCATGACATAAACTGTTCCGGCTCTCTCACTTTGCGCCCCCGTGAAACACTGTCTCACGCGATGAGACACTTTCCAGAATTCCATACCCTGTATCTTGTTGAGCCCGCGTCGTTTTCCTAAGAGTTAACCTGTGGAAAAGATTGGCATCCCCCATGCAGTATCATCTTGGTGCGCAAGGATGAGACGCGCAAGGTGTTCGGCCTAGCCGGGCGCCAAGAAGGGTGGACGAAATGAAAGCCGCCGTCCGTCACCAACTGGATCCGAGCATCCGTAGCAGTGACACGCATGATTTCCAAGCCTCTCTGAAGGCCAAAATCGTGGGCCAGGAAGAGGGCGTGCAGTCCCTGGTGGATATGTTCCAGGTCTTCCGCGCGGAATTGAACTCTCCCGGCCGCCCAGTGGGTAACCTCTTATTCCTCGGACCAACCGGCTCCGGAAAGACGCGCATTGTGGAAGCGGCTGCTGAGATCCTCTTTGGGGACGCCCGCGCGGTTATTAAGGTGGATTGCGCGGAGTTCCAGCACTCTCACGAAATCGCCAAGCTGATTGGCTCACCCCCAGGCTATCTCGGCCACCGCGAGACCCATCCTCTAATCACCCAGGAAGCGCTGTCCGCCAGCCATACCGAAAAGCTGAAGCTCAGCTTCCTGCTCTTCGACGAAATTGAGAAGGCCAGCGACGCCCTCTGGCAACTATTGCTGGGCATGCTGGACAAGGCCACGCTGACCCTCGGCGACAATCGCCGCGTGGACCTCTCCCAGACGGTCATTTTCCTGACCTCCAACCTCGGAGGGGGCGAGATCACCGAGCTGATGCAAGGTGGCATGGGCTTCGTTCAGCCGAAGGACAAACCGGCTGACGGCCTCGATGAAAAGGTCGAGCGCACGGCTGTGGAAGCGGCCCGCCGCAAGTTTTCTCCGGAATTCATGAACCGCCTCGACAAAGTGGTGGTGTTCCATCCGCTGCGCCGAGAGCAGCTCGAAAAGGTTCTAGACATCGAACTCGGCCAGGTGCAGCATCGCGTGCTGGAAACTGCCAAGGGGCAGTTCCTGTTCCGCGTGACACCTGACGGTCGCGAGTTTCTCCTCCAGGAAGGTACTGACCAGCGCTACGGCGCGCGTCACCTGAAGCGCTCTATCGAACGCCACGTGGTCTATCCGCTGGCCAACCTGCTGGCGACGGAACAAATTCACCTCGGCGACCTGATTTGCATCGATTGGAACAAGGAGCAGGACAGCCTGATCTTTGTCCGTGAAGGCGAAAACCTGGCTCTCCCGGCGCGCAAGCCGGAACCCGTCGTTTCCGCACGTGCGAACTCCGCGCGCAGCGGAAAGACCGCCGATGCCCCCAGCGTGACGCTCTCTCCCGAGCCCATGCCACGCATGGCCCGCTAACGCAACTTTCTTCTCGCTCCAGTTCCGCCCGGGTGGCCCTCCACCCGGGTTTTTTGTTTTCGGCTTCCGTTCGTTTCAAGTAACCTTGAAAGCGGGTTGCCATCCTATTTTGCGTGGGTGTTCGGAGGCCATTTTGGGCGTCGCTGCGCGGAGTCGGCTGTCAGAAACTGGGGTGGTCCTTCGGGGTCTCCAGGCTTTTCGATCCGATCTTGTAACAGCGGTCGGCTTGGTGTTAGGCCTTTCCTTCCTATTCGTTCCCACCCTACGCGCGCAACGCACACAGCTCAAGCCGGGATTGAACATTTTCAACCCGCAGCAAGATATTGAAATAGGGAAAAGGGTAGCGGCCGACGCTGAGAAACAGTTGGCTCTGTGCAACGCGCCAAAGGTAGACGCCTATCTGACACAACTGGGAAGCCGACTGGCGCAAAAACTGCCCACGGGCAGCGTGCAATATCCGTTTGAATTCCACTGCGTAAACGATAAGGCGATCAATGCATTCGCACTGCCCGGCGGATTCGTGTTTGTGAACCGAGGTGCAATCGAGGTCGCTGGCGATGAAGCGCAGCTTGCTGCGGTCATGTCTCACGAGCTTTCTCACGTAGCGCTTCGCCACGGCACTACCCAAGCCACAAAGGCGCAGCTTGCTCAGGGTGTTCTGGGTATTGCCAGCGGCATCCTTGGGGATACCACAGGTGGGACGCTCTTGACGGAGCTCGGTGTGTTCGCAGCCGGTGGCGTGCTACTGCGTTACTCCCGAGCGGCGGAATCGCAGGCCGACATCATGGGAACGCAGGTTCTCTATGATTCAGGATACGATCCGCGCGCGATGGCGCAGTTCTTCGAAAAACTCGAAGCGGAGACCAAAGGGAAAAATCCTCCGGAGTTTTTTTCCGATCACCCGAGTCCGGAGCACCGTGTAGAGCGCGTCGACGAGGAGATCGACAAGCTTGGCGGCGTCCCAAGCAATGCCAAACGGGATTCGGCAGACTTTGAAGCCATCAAACGTGAGGTCCTGGCGCTGCCGATCGTGAAAAAGCCAGTTCCCGGTGAGCCGAGCGTGGCCGCTGCTCTCGCGTCCCCATCCGGCAGCTTCGCTGCCTATCAGGCAGGCGCTTACTCGCTAAAATATCCGGACAATTGGAAGAAGTATCCGGATAGCGATGGAGGCGGCGTTTCTTTCGCTCCCGAACGTGGAGTCCTCGATGACGGCAGTGGCCACAGTGCTCTCGCGTACGGATTGATTGTGAGCGTGACGAAAACGAAAGTGGATCCGGCTGATGCGAACGCTCTGCAAGACGCCACGCGGAAAGTGATTGAAGAGCTTCAGCAAGCGAATCCCAATATGAAGGTCACGCACGCATCCGAGCGCGTGCGACTAAACGGCCAGCCCGGCCTTTCAACCTACTTGAGTAATGATTCTCCCGCCGGTGGCCAGGAAACGGACTGGATCATCACCACGTTGCGCCCCGAGGGCGTGGTCTCTTTCGTGTGCGTGGCTCCGCTGTCTGCTTACGGCAATTACGACAAGACGTTTTCCACAATCCTGGACAGCGTCCGATTCGCCCACTAGAAAGAATGGGCGGAATCGGACGAACCTGGCCCGCGAACGTTCACGTCTCTGTCTGGCCTGCGGGCGCGATTTGGCCGGCAAAAAAAAGAGCGGGCGCTCCACCAGTGCCCGCTCCGTATAACCGATTCAGTTCTACTCTGCTATTTCCCGGCTCCCGTGCCTATCGGTCCGTGTCTAGGCCCGGCAGAACCGGCGTGCCTTCCGAGCGCACGGCATCCAGTGCATCCGGATCGAGTCCCAGCAGTTGCAGGATCGTGGGAGCCACTTGCGCGGTTTCCACAAAGCTGTGAAGGGTCTTGGGGCGAACGTGCGGGTTAGAGACAAGCAGCATCACGTTGGTGTCATCCCATGCGTAGCCGCCATGTTCGGACTGCTTTGCGTCGCCACCGGTATAGACCACGCCGACGTTTGGAATTACTACGATATCGGGAGTACGCGGGTCGCCCCCTTCGCGAAGCTTGCAGCAGGGACCGGGAACGTTGGGAAGGCCGGGTGGGTTAAAGAGCGCGTTCAGTGAGGCGCCATAGTAGATCTGGCCCAGTCCGATCGTTGTCGCGTTATTCTCCAGAGCCGTTACTGCGGCCGCAGTGGTGCTTGGATCCGCCAACCAGATTTGGGAAATGTCGTCCTCAGCCAGTCCGAGGCCATTCGTTGGGTCGCTATAAACTGCAGGGAGAAGGTTAGGATTAGGGGGTAGCAGGGTTGCGGAGGGCGGCTCACCATTGTTGGTCTTCCCAGGAATCGGGAAGAAGCGATTCGGGTCGATCGGCGACTGCCCGTGTTTTGCAGTGATGATTATGGTGGTCGAATCCAAAAGGCCTTCATTTTTGAGCGCGGAGACCATCTGTCCGATCGCTGCATCCACGAATACGATTTCCTTCATCATCAGGGGTCTGGGCGTACCCTGGGCGTCCTCATAACCACCTGAGTTGCTGTCGGTTCGGGCTGGGGGCAAGGCTGCGGGACTAATAAGCTTCTCGCCGACGCTGACCGCCTGGAAGTTCATGCCGAGGACCACAGGGACCGGAGCCTTGCGCGTCCCGAGGTGGTTTTTGCCGTTGATCCAATTTACCACCGCGTTGACCTTCAACTGGTCGTAGCATTTGATGGAATCGAAATCGGTCGTCCAGTCATTCCCGTTCATTACGACGTTGGCGCAATTGTAGTTGGTTCCCGCTGTGGTCAGGCCAGGGAGTGGAATCTTATTGGAGTTGACTTCCGGGGAATAGTAATCATCCACGTTGCTGGGCTGATTGGTTCCCGTGGGGCCCGAAACAAGAGCGTAAACAGCGTGCTTGTCGGACCAGGCTGTGTAGCCGCCTGCGGCGTGGATCACGCCATAAATGGTGTTCGTGCGAATGAAATTCCAAGGATATACGGGCTGGCAGTTGTTGAACGGATCGCGTACCAGCCTGGCGGGATTGATTGATGTGACGTTGCCGTCGATGAGATCTAATGCGCTCTTCGCAGGAGCGGGGCGGCCGTTGAGCTGCGTCTGGTCGAATTCATCGCCCTCTTCATATTCGGTCTGCGTCCCGTTAATGTGTCCTACATTGCAGTTTCCGCTCGGCAGACCGTTGCCTGTAGCCACCGCAGGCGGCGCTAGCACGCGGTCATACGCCACATCGTAGAACCCGCCGACCGTTCGGGGACTCCCGCCCGTCACCAGTGCCAGCAGGCCGGGAAAGGAATCGGAGGGCCGGGAAGTAGTCGTACGGGT